>ERZ888423.2300-NODE-2300-length-14517-cov-7.642650_pt1 | contig 14517 bp, 18 predicted proteins | sample MGYA00520523_ERZ888423 | MGnify/ENA primary metagenome ERZ888423 (study PRJEB32303, sample SAMEA104408611) | aquatic metagenome | biome: Brackish water; feature: Pelagic; material: water | place: Baltic Sea | collected 2014-06-08T10:24:00 | depth 30,27 m ...
GGTTTAGAAGAAGCTATGCTTGAAGCAACTGTTTACGGTAATTCAATTGCTGAAAGCAAAAACCAAGAAGCTAAAGCAAAAGTTATATCTGACAATAAAGCCAAAGTGGTTCAACTAACACCTGAGCAACTAAAAGCATGGCAAGCCGCTATGGCACCAGTTTGGAAAAAATTCGAAGATAATATTGGTGAAGCCAACATTAAAGCTGCACAAGCCGCTAACAAGCAGTAATTTTATTGATTTAAACCTATAGGATAAGGGTGCGTTTAACACGCACCCTTTTTACTGATGAAAAACTTTATAAATCATTTTGAAGAATATTTGATCGCCTCGCTACTAGCTGGCATGACACTTATGACGTCGATCAACGTTTTTTTCAGATATGTACTCGAATCAAGCATCGATTGGTCTTTTGAATTAACCACATTTATGTTTGCGTGGATGATTTTTTTAGGCGCTGCCTGGGGCATTCGTTCGGGTGCTCACATTGGTGTTGACGTGTTTGTAAAAAAGTTTCCACTAGAACGTCAACGTTTTTTTGCAATTATCGCAACGCTACTCTGCATGCTTTATGCCGCCATTGTTTGTTATGGTGCCACAGTTTACGTTCATAAAATAATGGATATTGGCCTGCTGTCACAAGACATTGGCTGGCTTCCACAATGGATACCTCGCGCTATCATGCCGTTTAGTTTTGCCCTGATTTTCATTCGCTTTTCGCAAGTTTTGGTCAGGCTTATTCAAAGAAAACAATACAACATAGAATTAGTTGACGAGGCACAAGAAGCCATCAACGCTTTTGCACCGTCTTCACCACTCGCAACGGGAAATCAAAAATGAGTACATTTTCCCTTTTCTTACTTTTATTCGGCTTTATGTTTTTAGGTATGCCAATAGCTATAGCGCTCGGTTTATCAAGCATCTTAACCATTATCTTTTTTGGTAGCGACTCACTAGCTTCATTGGCATTAAAGTTATTTGAAACCTCAGAGCATTACACATTAATAGCTATACCCTTCTTTATTTTAGGTGGGGCCATGATGTCAACAGGCGGGGTGGCTAAACGCTTGATTCGGTTTGCAGTGTCTTGTGTCGGTCATATTCGCGGTGGGTTAGCCATTGCAGCGGTGCTGGCCTGTACCTTTTTTGCTGCCGTATCAGGTTCTTCGCCCGCAACAGTAGTGGCTATTGGTTCGATTATGATTGCAGGCATGGTGAAGGCCGGCTACACCCAAAACTTTGCGGCAGGTGTGCTGTGTAATGCAGGCACCTTAGGCATTTTGATGCCACCTTCGATTGTAATGGTGGTTTATGCCTCAGTCACTGAGGTGTCAGTGGGTCGTATGTTTATTGCTGGTGTTATACCCGCTGCTGTTTTAGCCCTCGCTCTAATGGTTGCAATCTATATTGCTGCACGTATAAAAAAATTACCTGCATTACCTTTTGCCACTTGGAAAGAAATATTAGTTTCTGGCCGTGATGCCATTTGGGGGTTTTTATTACTAGTCATCATCATGGGGGGGATTTACGGTGGAATTTTTACCCCGACTGAAGCGGCTGCCGTAGCGGCCGTCTACGCCGTGTTGATTTCAATTTTTGTATATCGTGACATTAGTATTAAACAATTACCCAAAGTTTTTGTTGATGCATCAAAAACGACTGTCATGCTGATGTTCATTATTGCGAACGCCATGTTGTTTGCACACGTTTTAACGACTGAACGCATTCCACAAATCATTGCCGAGCAAATCGTTGCATTCGGAATGGAGCCTTGGATGTTCTTAGTTGTGGTCAATATTATCTTGTTGGTTGCGGGTAATTTTATGGAACCCACAGCCATCATTTTAATTTTGGCTCCGATTTTCTTTCCTATTGCTGTTAAATTAGGTATTGATCCGATTCACTTGGGCATCATTATGGTGGTGAACATGGAAATAGGTATGATCACACCACCCGTTGGGCTTAACTTGTTTGTAACCTCTGGCATTACAGGTATGCCAATTATGAACGTGGTTAAAGCCGCACTACCTTGGTTGATGGTATTGTTAGGTTTCTTAATGGTCATCACTTATGTACCCGAAATCACCTTATTCTTACCTGATACGATTATGGGTAAAGCGACATCGTAAAAAGATGAAGAGCAATTAATAAAAGCTGTGTTTCACTCTAGTGTAAAAAAAGGGGGTTTACTGATTTCGGTAAACCCCCTTTAATTTTCAGTGAAATATTTTCAGTGAAAGACTTTTAGCGAATGATTTCCAGTGAGTTGTTTAGTCTAAAGAACTTCACGTTCATTAAAAATTTTGCCTGAATGCTTTACTTTTTCTTTTAACTTTTTCTTTTAACTTGTTTTTTTAATCCGTCTTTTTAATTTGTCTTTTTTTCTGACAAACCCCGAGGCAACGGGAACGATGCAAATTGGTGGGCCAGCATACTGTTTGACGATGCCGTTATTTCCCTTGGTGCCTGCGGTTTTGTGTTCACGACGACAACTTCTCGTATCGTAATGGCCAGTGCGCACGAACATGGGGGCAACGGTTCGCTTTCTTTTATCAGCACCATGCTTAAACATGATTCAGCCTAGGCACCTCTTTTACATAAAACTAGTTAAAACCAAAGGGCCAACATTTAAGCGTTTGCAATTGTGCAATCAATTGTTGCCCAGCACTTTCTAGTGTTGAATCATTGTGCACTTCCATTAACTGACAGCCATTCGGCACAATCAATTCAATCTGCCTATTCAGCCGAGCGTTGATTTCCTCAACAGACTCCCGACCTCTTAAATGTATACGCTCTCTAAGCACAGATGGTTTAGCTTTAATGTGTAAAAAAGTCAGCCCAGGATAAAGACTGGCAGCAATAGGCATGTAAAGACGAGAACCGTTCACAAATATGACATGCGTTAAATTATTCAACAGGCTTAACTCAGATTGACGTATTCCATATCGGTGAGTGTTTGCATCCCATTGCATTGCAAAAACACCTTTAGCCAACAAACTTTCAAATTCATCGCTTTCTACACCTTCATGAAGATCTGAACTCTCTTTATCCGTCTTAAGGCGGTTTATCGTTCTTTTAGCCCAATGCACAGGGGCGGACCGTGGCGTTTGTTCACGCAACCAATTGAGTAGGCTGTCTTTTCCAGCACCAGAAGGGCCAACAACATAAATCAAACGTTCGCTCATGCTGCTAACTCAACCACTTCTATCAACCTAAAATCAGCACCCCGTTCGGGCTCTATAAATAAAGCCAGCTGATCAAAGCGGCAGACGCCAAGGTTTTCAAAATGCGTTTGTGCAGCGTGATGCCAAGTAGCAATCACCTCATCAGACAAGCCCTCTAGCTTGCCTGTGAGCGACATATGAAACTGAAATGCCTCAAGCACATACGGATAACCCCAGGCCATGAGCAATTGGTCTTGCATTGGAGTGAGAGGGGCTTGCCGACGACGTTCTAAATCGGCATTGTCTAATGGTGCTGCCAAATGGTGTAAGGACGTCACGCAACTGGCGGCTGTGCGGTTAATATTTGATAGGTCTCCTTCAGGTCGCAAAGATAAATAACCGTCTTGTTGACTAACCTGAAGTGCGGGCAAATCAAAAGCAGGTAAAGTTTTTGCTAAGGCATGAAGCGCAGACACAACTGACGTTAAAGTTTCCCCAGGCAATATTTTGAACGGCGCTTTAAGTGTGGCATGCCAACCATAGCGCCGAGGGTCTGAGGTTAAGGCCCATTGATCAGCCTGAGAAATGCTGGCTAAAGTCGGCTGTGTCGCAGGTTGACTTGTCAACGCACAACGACCCAACCAATGACAGCCTGCTTGCCACCAAACGCTTTGGATGTTGGGCACAAAAAAAACAGCACATCGATACGGTGTAGTTAAGTTATTCACTTCAATATTCATTATGGTTCGCCATTAAAGTCATCAGATCACCCGTAAAAAACTAAAATTTTTGTCGACTAACCATTTTATGAACGCCTACATTCTCAAGAGTAAAAACGGCCATAGCAAATTATTTTCCGTCATATCGAAGCTGAATTGCAACACTATTAGTCTTTAACCACAGCCAAGAAACGTTCGTCATAAAAGTTACACATAGAGTCATTAAGATCTATTCAATAGCTCGTTTCATACAAAATTAGCTCGTTTAATACAACAGTACTAGGTTGCCATAGAAATGTTTCACCCATTTGACAAGAATACACAAACGACTAACCCGCGTCAGGCATGGATGGCTTTATTATCGAGAGCACCTCAACACATGCTAGACCACGCGCTGAGGCACCACATAGGCTTTAAACCCCATTGGCTGCGACGTCCTGAAACAGGCTTAATGATGGTGCAAGGTCGGGTTGGTGGATCGGGTGAGCGCTTTAACCTCGGCGAAGTCACTGTGACACGCTGTGCACTTCACGTGAGTGATGCCGCGATCGATAAGCCTGTGGGCGTCTCGTATGTTCTGGGTCGCAATCATCACCAGGCTCAACTCGCGGCTATGGCCGATGCGCTGCTGCAAGACCCCGAGCACTATGAAATGTTTGATGAAGAACTACTCAAGCCGCTGCGCCAACACTTACAAGCCGTTCAAGCGGCTCGTTATGAACGTGCACAAACGACAAAAGTTGACTTTATGACCGTGGCACGGGAAACCACTCGTGATGATGAGGAAGATGAGGCATGACAGAGCATGAACTGCAACATATCGCCGCTGGCTTTACCCATGAAGCCTTTGGAAGCCAAGCTGTATTTCGCACAGTGATGGATGCCCTGTCGCATCCTGGCCGTCCGTTGGTGGTGCCTATTCAGTGTGAATTGCCTCATAAAGGCCAGCCTGCAGCTGCAGTGATATTGTTAAGCCTCCTCGATGCTGACACCCGCTTATGGTTGTCACCCACATTAGTGAGCAGTGATGCTGAGCAATGGTTGCGCTTTCACACAGGTTGCATCATCGTTAAAGATATCAGTGAAGCGCATTTCGTATGGGTGGCTTTGGGTGACAATCTGCCAGCTCTTTCCAGTTTGCGTCCGGGCAGTGATGCTTATCCAGATCAATCTGCTACTTGCATCATTGAAACCCTGACCTTGCAGGCAGACATCGCGGGCTGGATCCTTAATGGGCCTGGCATACCAAAACAGCGACTCTTACAAGTAACGGGTTTAGCGCCTCACTTTACTCACGCATGGCAAAACAATCACGCCAGCTTTCCTCGCGGCGTAGACGTTTTGCTCACCACACCCACTCACTTGGTAGGCCTGCCTCGCACAACCCACCTCGAAAACTCACCGGAGGCATAAAAATGTATGTGGCCGTCAAAGGCGGGGAAACCGCCATACTCAACACTTACAAAATGCTCGCTGAGCAGCGCCGCGGCAACACAGACTATCTTGAACTCAGTGTCGAGCAAATTTGCCAGCAACTCAAACTTTCTGTAGACCGCGTCATGACAGAGGGATCAGTATATGACCCTGAACTCGCAGCGCTCGCTATTAAACAAGCTAGTGGTGACTTGATCGAGGCCATTTTTTTACTTCGTGCTTACCGCAGCACTTTGCCTCGCATAGGCAACACCTGCGCACTTGACACCGCACGTATGCAACTCGACCGACGCATCTCTGCCACGTTCAAAGATCTACCTGGTGGTCAAGTTTTAGGGCCTACCTATGACTACACACAACGCCTACTTGACTTCACGCTCTTAGCTAACAGTCAATCTGAGCGCACTGAGTCATCGCCTAAGACGTCAGCGCCAAGCATGCCGCCAGAGCAGGTGCCTCGAGTAGTGGACTTACTTAACCAAGAGGGGTTGATTGAGACTTTTACTTGCCCAGCACACGACCCAGACCCGATAGATCTGACCCGTGAGCCCCTACGTTTTCCAGCTGATCGTGCGACACGATTACAAAATCTTGCACGTGGGGACGAAGGTTTCTTGCTCGCAATGGCCTACTCCACACAACGCGGTTATTCGCACACACACCCTTTCGTTGGTGAGGTTCGCTTGGGTCAAGTTGCAATCGAAATTGAACCGGAAGAGCTTGGCTTTGCTATATCGATTGGCGATATCGACATCACAGAATGCGAAATGGTTAACCAGTTTGCTGGCAGCAAAACCGAACCGCCGCAATTTACTCGTGGCTACGGCCTCGCTTTTGGTCACAGTGAACGCAAAGCCATGGCCATGAGTTTGGTCGACCGCGCCCTTCGTGCTGATGAGTTAGGAGAAGCCATTGAGTCACCTGCCCAAATGCAAGAGTTCGTGCTCTCGCATAGCGATAGTTTGGAGGCCTCTGGGTTTGTACAGCACTTAAAGCTACCCCATTACGTTGATTTTCAATCTGAATTAGAGTTGGTTCGTAAAATGCGCGAAAACAATCCTGCTGAACATGCTCATTCTCAGGGGCCAACATGAGTGCCTCTTATGAAACCGCACCAGAAGTGAACTTTGCTTATTTAGACGAGCGCACCAAACGCATGATTCGTCGATCTATTCTGAAAGCCATTGCTATACCGGGCTACCAAGTGCCTTTTGGCTCACGTGAAATGCCTCTGCCTTATGGTTGGGGCACAGGTGGCATTCAAGTTACCGCCTCAGTTATTGGGCCAGAAGATATGCTAAAGGTGATTGATCAAGGTTCAGACGACACGGTTAATGCAGTCAATATTCGTCGCTTTTTTGAACGCACCGCAGGTGTCAACACAACGACACGCACACACGAAGCCACACTGATTCAAACGCGTCACCGTATACCTGAAAAGCCTTTAGTAGAAGGTCAAATCATTGTTTACCAAGTACCTGTTCCTGAACCCATGCAGCGCTTGGAACCACGCGAAGCCGAAACACGTACGTTGCACGGTTTGGCTGAATATGGCTTGATGCACGTCAAACTTTATGAAGATATTGCGCGTTATGGCCATATTGCCACGACCTATGACTACCCCGTTATGGTTAATCATCGCTACATTATGTCGCCTTCACCTAATCCAAAATTTGACAATCCAAAGATGCACATGAACCCTGCTTTGCAATTGTTTGGTGCAGGTCGCGAGAAACGTATATACGCAGTACCTCCCTACACCTCAGTAGAAAGTTTAGCCTTCGAAGACCATCCTTTTGAGATACAAAAATGGCCTGTCGCTTGCACACAATGTGGTGCGACAGACTCTTTTTTAGATGAAATCATCACTGATGATTCAGGTAGCCGAATGCACGTTTGCTCTGACTCAGATTACTGCCAAACTCGGCAAGATGAACAATCTTCGGTGGCAACATGAGTCAAAGCGACCAATCGCTGCCCCTGCTGAGGGTGCAAAGTCTCGTAAAAAGCTATGGTGATCGCGTTGCCATTCACGAAGCCAGTTTTGATTTATGGCCCGGCGAAGTGATGGCCGTCGTAGGTGAATCAGGCTCGGGTAAATCGTCTCTGCTCAACGTGATTGCCGCCCGCACCCAACCTGATGCGGGGCAAGTCGAGTATTTAAATCATAATGGTCAGCTAGAAAATATTTACACGATGACCCAGGCACAACAACGTCTGTTGAGTCGCACTGAATGGGGGTTTGTGCATCAAAACGCAGCTGATGGCTTACGCATGGATGTGTCTGCTGGCGCGAATGTTTGTGAGCGGCTGATGGGTTTGGGCGAACGCCACTATGGTCGCTTACGCCAGACCGCTGAGCATTGGTTGCATCGTGTCGAAATAGATATCAGCCGCATGGACGACACACCACGCACCTTTTCTGGTGGCATGCGTCAGCGACTTCAAATTGCGCGTAACTTAGTCACCCAGCCACGTTTGGTTTTTATGGACGAACCCACCTCTGGGTTAGACGTGTCGGTGCAAGCACGTGTGCTAGATTTATTACGACAACTGACGCGAAAAATGCAACTAGCTGTGGTGATCGTCACGCACGATTTAGCTGTGGCGCGTTTGTTGGCGGACCGAATGATGGTTATGCAACATGGTCGAATCGTTGAGTCAGGCCTGACCGACCAAGTTTTAGACGACCCCCAACACCCCTACACTCAACTGTTAGTGTCTTCAGTCTTGCAACCTTGAACCGTTTAAGAGAGTACACATGCTGCAAATGAAACAGGTGTCCAAGCGATTCACGCTTCATCACCAACACGGCACTGAGCTCAATGTGCTTCAAAACGTCACGTTGACGCTTTCAGCTGGCGAATGCCTTGTACTGGATGGGCCATCGGGCATGGGGAAAAGTACATTACTGAAACTCGCCTATGCGAATTACAGCGCGACCAGCGGTCTCATTGAGGTGAGTCAGGCAAATAATCAGTTGCTTGAACTCACACGAGCCACGCCACGGGAACTGATTCAGATGAGGCGCGAAACCATGGGCTACGTCAGTCAATTTTTGCGGGTGATTCCTCGTGTTTCGGCCTTGGATGTTGTTGCTGAACCCTTGATCGAAGAGGTAACAGATCAACTACACGCAATCGATGATGCGCGTGAGAAAGCCCGTACATGGTTGACGCGTTTACGCATTCCAGAGCGTCTATGGGGCTTACCCCCAGCCACCTTCTCTGGCGGTGAACAGCAGCGTATCAACATTGCACGTAACCTCATCAAACCACGCCCTATTTTGTTACTTGATGAACCCACCGCATCACTCGATGCCGCCAACACGAAAACGGTGATTGACATCATTCAAGAAGCCGTCTCACGCGGTGCGGCTGTGATGGGTATTTTTCATGATACCCAAGTAGGGCAAGCCGTTGCAACACGCCACATCGATGTGGCGCAATTCAGATTCGCTGCCAAGGATGCTGCATGAACTCAACTGTATTTAAAAACGCCCAACTCGTCTTACCAAACGAAGTCGTGATGGGTAGTGTCTCGGTTTCTAATGGCTTAATTACCTCAATCGACCAAGGCCCGGCTTCACATGCAGAGGGATATAACCTAAACGGTGACTATCTCATGCCGGGTTTTGTAGAAATGCATACCGACAACTTTGAACGTCATCTGATGCCACGTCCAAAAGTGCAATGGGCAGAAATGCCAGCGCTGTTGGCTCATGATGCTGAGGTAGCCGCAGCCGGCATCACAACTGTATTTGATGCCCTAGGTGTGGGGGATGCAGACCCTGATAGCCTTCGCAGTACAGCCTGGAATCTGGTGCTTGAAACCCTTGATATTTGTGCGCGCGAAGACATTCTTCGTGCCGATCACCACCTGCATGTTCGTTGCGAATTACCTGCACCGAATACGATTGATTTGTTTGCCCCCTTTCATGATCACCCCCGTTTGTCACTTATTTCGTTGATGGACCATACACCTGGTCAGCGTCAATGGGAAAATATCGAAGTAGCCCGTGTGTACTACATTGGTAAAAAGGGTTGGTCAAACGAAAAGTTTGACCAACAATTGCAACGTGCCAACGAGTTACAGGCACGTTATGTAGAGCCACACCGCGCCTACTTCGTAAATTATTGTCAAACACACCGTATTGCGCTGGCCAGCCATGACGATACAACCCCTGCACATGTCATACAGGCCCACACTGAGGGCGCAACCATGTCAGAATTTCCAACAACTTTACTCGCAGCACGCACCGCACACGAACTCGGTTTACTGAATGTGATGGGTGGGCCCAATGTCGTGCGCGGCGGTTCGCATTCAGGAAATGTGGCAGCTGCTGAGCTAGCCAGTCATGGTCTGCTTGATATTTTGTCTTCTGACTATGTACCCGGCAGTTTACTCAGCGCCGCGATGCGATTAGTTGACGACGGCATTTTGACCTTGCCACAGGCTATTAAAACCGTCACCTATAACCCTGCTCAAGCCACGGGCCTCAAAGACCGCGGTCATATCGCCGTTGGGTTACGCGCTGATCTCATTCAAGTGTGCGTGGTCAACATACCACAAGGCAAAAAACAGGCTGTCGTGCGGGCTGTATGGCGAGAGGGCAAAAGAGTTTTGTAGTGTCTTGAAAGTGTCAAAAAAATGTCAAAGGCCTGTCATATTTGGTCTGCATACTTCAGTGTATTGAACACTTTAAAAGCATGCTTTCATGGCACTTAACATTACAAAACTCAACAAACATTTTGCAAATGGCAAACAGGCCTTATGTGACATTAATATTCACATTGATGACGGCGAAATGGTAGCACTCATTGGTGCCTCTGGGTCTGGCAAGTCAACCTTGCTTCGCATGGTGGCAGGGCTGCTAGAAGCAGATAAAGACTCAGGCTCTTTAATTGAAGTGAATGGTCTATGTGTGCAACGCAGTGGTCGTATCTCAAGCGATGTCAGAGGCATTCGGTCACAAGTAGGCTTTGTATTTCAACAATTCAATCTGGTTGATCGTTTGCCCGTATTGATTAATGTATTGGTCGGTCGATTACACGATATGTCTTGGTTGCGTGGCGTATTGGGTTGGTTCAACACGCACGAGCGATCAAAGGCGCTGGAAGCCTTAGATCGTGTGGGCATAGTCGACTGCCATTCCCAACGCGCCTCTACCTTATCTGGTGGGCAACAACAACGGGCTGCGATTGCACGCACATTGGTACAAGGTGCGCAGTTAGTTTTAGCCGATGAACCGATTGCTTCGCTTGACCCAGAATCATCACGCAAGGTGATGGAAATTTTATCGACGATACAGCGTGAAGACAATCGCACAGTAGTGGTATCACTGCACCAAGTCGACATGGCTATTCGGTTTTGTCCTCGTATTATTGGGCTCAAACAAGGCAAGGTTGTTTTTGATGGGCCGTCTTCACAACTGACACCTGAATTGTTGCGTCAGCTTTACGGCATGCAAGCTGATGAATTTTTATCTGGTAGTGAATTACTCACTTCAAAACCCAAATACAACCCTACCCTAGCTTGGACAGGCTCGATATCCCAAGCCGCTTAATCTTTCCTTTTTTTTGTCAATCTTTTAAACCTAGTGGAGTTTGTAATATGTTAAAAAAATTAATCGCTACGATGGCTATTGGCCTAAGCGTCACGAGCGCTTTTGCTCAAGATATAAACTTTGGCATTATTTCGACTGAAGCGACGCAGAACCTAAAAGCTGACTGGCAGCCTCTGTTAGATGACATGCAAAAACAAACAGGTTTAAAAGTTAAAGCATTCTTCTCACCCGATTATGCTGGCATCATTGAAGGATTGCGCTTTAATAAAGTTCAAATTGCTTGGATGGGTAATAAGTCAGCAATGGAAGCAGTCGATCGCTCTAACGTTTCAGTGTTTGCCCAGATGGTTAATGCAGACGGCACTCAAGGTTACTACTCACATCTCATCGTTAATGTAAACAGCCCCTTGAACAATATTCAAGATATGTTCGCCAACGCTAAAAACCTCAGTTTTGGTAACGGTGATCCCAACTCAACATCGGGTTACTTAGTTCCTAGTTTTTACGTTTTTGCTCAAAACAATGTAAACCCTAAAACTGCCTTCAAGGTTGTTCGCAGCGCAAACCACGAAACCAACGCATTGGCAGTTGCCAACAAGCAAATTGACGTTGCTACAAACAATAGTGAAAATTTAGAAAAGCTTAAAGCACGTCAACCCGAAAAAGTTCGAGACATAAAAATTATCTGGACCTCACCTTTGATCCCTCTTGACCCGCTGGTCATGAGCAATAGCGTGCCAGCAGCCACACAAGAGAAGATCAAGACCTTTTTCTACAATTACGCCAAGACTGACCCACGTGAAAAAGAGATTGTCATGAAAATCTCTAAATTATCTGGTTTCAAGCCTTCGACTAACGATCAGCTCAAGCCTATTCGCCAATTAGCCTTGTTCTCACAACGCAACAAAATTGAAGCTGACACGACACTTTCTGCTGCTGAAAAGCAAAGCAAATTGGCTGCCATCGATCAGCAATTAGCTGCACTCAAGTAAAACTATTTGTTAATGAGTTGATCTGGTTTCTGATTGCAATTTCATGTGCAAGAAAAAACCAGACTTTTTAAAGTGACCGCTATGGCACCTATCGTTCATCCTCCCTTGCATGCTTTAGCTCACACAACGGGTCATAAACGCAGTTTGACTTGGTACTTAGGTTGGGGGCTTCTACTCATACTGTTGGCAGGCTCTTGGCAAGGTGCTGATATGCGGCCGCTTGACTTAGTAAGCGATTCCGGCAACATGGCTACTTATGTTGCCGATTTTTTTCCACCCAACTTTAGAGAATGGCGGCTCTATGTTGATGAGATGATCGTCACACTGCAAATTGCACTATGGGGCACAGCCTTGGCTGTCATCACCGCTGTACCTCTGGCCTTACTCGCCTCTTCAAACATCGTACCTTGGTGGGTCTATCAACCCATACGTCGTTTTATGGATGCGTGTCGTGCCATTAATGAAATGGTGTTTGCCATGTTGTTTGTTGTGGCCGTGGGTTTAGGCCCTTTTGCAGGTGTCTTGGCTTTATGGATTCATACCTCAGGCATTTTAGCCAAACTATTTTCTGAAGCAGTTGAAGCGATTGACCCACAACCCGTTGAAGGCATTCGTTCAACAGGTGCCTCTGCCATGCACGAAATTGTTTATGGCGTTATTCCACAAGTGATTCCGCTCTGGATTTCTTTCACCCTTTATCGCTTTGAATCGAATGTGCGTTCAGCTTCGGTTGTCGGCATGGTGGGTGCAGGAGGAATTGGTGTGGTGTTGTGGGAAATCATTCGGGGCTTTCAATACGCCGAAACATGCGCAGTGATGCTCATTATTATTGTTACTGTAAGCATTATTGACTTGATATCTGCTCGCATACGTAAACTTTTTGTCTGAGGAATTTATGTCGCTAACCCTTCAACAAGTCAACGACCTGCTATGTCGTCGCGGAACAGCCCAGTACGGACATGAGGCAATCAACCAACTCGAACACGCCCTGCAATGCGCAAATTTGGCAGAAATAGCTGGGGAAAGCGCTGAAACGATCGTGGCCTGTTTACTGCATGACTTGGGTCACTTGTTAGCGGCCGAAGGGGCAGAAAAAAACGATCATGACAATACTGAAGATGATTTGCACCAATTCATCGCGCTTCCGTTTTTGCGTCAATTATTTCCAGACTCGGTGTTAGAACCGATTCGCATGCATGTCGATGCTAAACGTTACTTATGTTTAATTGACACCAAGTATTGGCAAACTTTGTCAGATGCATCCAAACTCAGTCTAGTGCAACAGGGTGGTATTTTCAATGAAGTACAAGCGAAGACATTTATTGCTCAACCCTATGCTGAAGAAGCGGTACGTGTGAGGCGCTATGATGATTTGGCCAAAACACCAGGCAAGTATGTGCCAGCGCTTGAACACTACGAGATGCACTTAAAACAAGCTGCACTATAAAAAAACGTTCATCAAGACTCTCGCTCGGCGATTAACGTATCGTTTGACGTGTATGAAAGCCAGTAAGGTCTTGATTGGTGCGCCAAGGACATCGGTAGTCTGTTGTAAGGTTTGGTTTTGTCCAGTTATTTGACTAGGACAATAGTGGTTATACAGATATCGTTGCAGTGCAGAGAGCAGAGATCTAAACATATAAAAGGATTACTCTTTTAAAAAAACATGAACCCTCTTGCATAAAGGTTTTAAACACCCGCTGGTGAGGTAGTTGAACGCGTCATACATCTTCGCTTTAAGCAAGCGACTCAACAAATAGCTCACCAGCTAAGGTTTGCCACACATAATGTTTGCCACTAATATAATCAGTTTATCTCTTGTATTGCCTTACTTTTGAGAAGAAAGAGAAACTCACATCATGAATCTACCCCTTCACCAACTCACCATGACCGTGCTCATGACCCCTGACACAGCCAACTTCTCTGGCAACGTTCATGGTGGCAGTATTTTGAAACTACTCGACGAAGTGGCTTACGCTTGCGCTAGTCGCTATGCAAGACAATATGTCGTGACCTTAAACGTAGAAAATGTCACGTTTCGAGAACCCATTCACGTGGGTGAGTTAGTCTCTTTTCTAGCCAGCGTAAATTTAACGGGTCGAACCTCAATGGAAATTGGCATTAAAGTGGTCGCTGAAAATATTCGTACGCAAGCAACTCGACACGTCAATAGCTGTTTTTTTACGATGGTAGCCGTTGGTGACGACAAAAAACCAGTCTTGGTACCTGTGTTAATTCCCCAAACCGAAGAAGAAATTCGCCGTCACAAAGCCGCTCAAAAGCGACGCGCGCTCAGAGAAATGCCATAATTAAATTTAGAATAACTGTTTTTTCCCCGTTGAGTTGAACCTTAATGCTTAACAAGACCTTACTTTTAGGAACCCTCTTGCTAGCCGTTTCTTTCAATGCTCTGGTAAAAGAGTGGCAAGAGATACGTGTTGCCATAGCCCCTACTTAAAAACCTTTCACCTACAAAACAGAAGATGGCAAGACTACTGGTTTTGATGTTGATATTGCCCAAGCCCTATGACTTACGCATGGCCTTGGATAACGGTATAAAAACACTAAGAAGCAACGGCCAATGTCAAAAAATTAGCGACAAATACTTTCCTGGCACAGATATCTGGGGCAACTAGCCGCTG
>ERZ888423.2301-NODE-2301-length-14507-cov-48.001522_pt1 | contig 14507 bp, 7 predicted proteins | sample MGYA00520523_ERZ888423 | MGnify/ENA primary metagenome ERZ888423 (study PRJEB32303, sample SAMEA104408611) | aquatic metagenome | biome: Brackish water; feature: Pelagic; material: water | place: Baltic Sea | collected 2014-06-08T10:24:00 | depth 30,27 m ...
ATGACCCCAATCAACCCCTCCGACACCATCGTCGCCCCCGCCACCGCGCCCGGTCGCGGCGGCATCGGCGTGGTCCGTCTGTCGGGTCCGGGGGTGCCGGCGATCGCCGCCGCGCTGCTCGGAGGTCGCCTGCCGGAACCCCGCCGCGCGACGCTCGCGACCTTCCGCGACGGGGCCGGTGAGGCGATCGATTCCGGTCTCGCGCTCTACTTCCCGGCGCCCCATTCCTACACCGGCGAGGCGGTGCTGGAGCTCCACGGCCACGGCGGTCCAGCGGTGCTCGCCTCGCTCGTCGCCCGCGCGATCGAGCTCGGCGCCCGGCGCGCCGAGCCGGGTGAGTTCACCCGCCGCGCCTACCTCAACGACAAGCTCGACCTCGCCCAAGCCGAGGCCGTCGCCGACCTCATCGACGCCGGTTCCCAAGCCGCCGCCCGGGCCGCGTTGCGTTCACTCCAGGGCGCGTTCTCAGCGGAGGTCCACGGGCTCGTCGAGGGGCTCATCGAGCTGCGTGTCTGGGTCGAGGCCGCCATCGACTTCCCGGAAGAGGACATCGACTTCCTCGCCGACCCCGCGCTCAGCGCCCGCGTCGAGGCGCTGCGCGCGCGCTTCGATGCCGTCACCCAGGCCGCCCGCCAGGGGCGGGTGCTGCGCGACGGCCTGACGGTGGTCATCGCCGGTCGCCCGAACGCCGGCAAGTCAAGCCTGCTAAACGCGCTCGCCGGCCACGAGGCCGCCATCGTCACCGACCTCCCGGGTACCACCCGCGATGTGGTCCGCGAGCAGCTCGACCTCGACGGCCTCCCGCTGCAGGTGCTCGACACCGCAGGACTCCGGGTGGCGGGCGAGGGTCCGGCCGATGTGGTCGAGGCCGAGGGCATCCGCCGCACCCGCGCCGAGATCGCCCGCGCCGACCGCGTGCTGTTCGTGGTCGATGCCGCCACCGACCCCGCGGCCACCGCCTACACCGCCGAGCGCGCCACCCTGCCCGAGGGCGTGCCGGTGACGCTGGTGTTCAATAAGGTGGACCTGATGACGGTAGACCTGCCGACCGCCAGGGGCGCGGAGGTGCCGGGCGTCGATGCCCAACTGCGCCTCTCGGCCCGCACCGGCGAAGGTTTGGCTGCGCTCCGCACCCATCTGCAAGCCGCCATCGGCTACTCGCCCACCGACACCGGGGCCGTCTCCGCACGCGCCCGCCATCTGGAGGCGCTCACCCGCGCCCGCGCAGCGCTCGAAGCCGCCTGCACCCTGCTCGCGGCGCGGCGCGGCGAACTCGTCGCCGAGGAGCTGCGCCTCGCGCAACGCTCGCTCGGCGAGATCACGGGGGAGTTCACCTCGGACGACCTGCTCGGGCGGATCTTCGGGAGTTTTTGTATCGGGAAGTAGGTGAGTGTGGCTGAGTGACGGCAAAGCCGGATTCACGTCGGTCTAGTTGTGAATGTCTGACCCAAGTACCTTGCAGCCGGAAGCCGAAAGTCCGACGTGCATTCAATCCAATGGGCTTCAGCGTTTGACAACTTATTGTTCGTATTATACTTTCGCATTTCGCGAAACACGAATATCACCATGCCCCGCGCCGCCAACCGCCAACCCGTACTGAAGCCGCAGGACTTCTATCTCCTGCTGGCCTTGGCCGCCCTGGGCGACGAGGTGATGACCTATCCCGAGCTTGCGGCTTTCAGCGGGCTATCGATGTCCGAGGTGCATGCCGCGCTGAAACGCGCCGCCGCGTCGCGCCTGCTGTTCTTCGACGGCAAGCGGCCGCGGTTGATGGTGCCTGCGTTCAAGGAGTTCCTGCTGCATGGGGCGCGATATGCCTTTCCAGCGGCGCGCGGCAGCATGGTCGTAGGCATTCCCACGGCACACGCGGCCGCGCCATTGAATGCGCGTATCGCGCCATCGGCCGATCCGCCGCCAGTGTGGCCGGCGCTCGAAGGTTCGATGAGGGGCGTAGCGCTGATGCCGCTCTACCCGTCCGCTCCCGCGGCCTCGCAACGAAGTGCGTCGCTGTACGAGAACCTGGCGCTGTTCGATGCCCTGCGTGTCGGTAACGCGCGAGAACGCCGGCTGGCGAGTGAAGCGTTCGAGGCCCGGCTGTGATTGCGGGTGACCCGAATGTCGAAAGCGTCGAGCTCGTGGCGGCAGCGCTCGGCGAATTGTGCGAGGAGGTCGTGCTGGTGGGTGGCTGCGCGGCCAGCCTGTTGATCGATGCGCCCTCGGCGCCGCCGCCCCGGGTGACGACTGATGTCGATCTGATCGCGGCGGTGACCGCGCTGCGCGACTATCACGCGCTCGAGCGTCGGTTCGCGCAGCGGGGACTGACCCGAGATCTGACGCCCGATGCCCCGATCTGCCGGTGGCGGACGGGTGCGGTGGCAGTCGATCTGATGCCAACCGACGAGGCGGTGCTTGGGTTCTCGAATCGCTGGTACGCCGAGGCGGCGAGTTCGGCGATGCGCGTGCGGCTCCCCAGTGGAAGGTCCGTCAATCTCATCTCGGCGCCGGCCTTTCTCGGAACGAAGTTCGAGGCTTTCCGCACGCGCGGCCAGTCAGACATGCGGGTGAGCCACGACTTCGAGGACATCATCAATGTCCTCGAAGGGCGGAGGCGTGTCGTAGAGGAGATCGGAGGCGCATCGCCGCCGTTGAAGGACTACCTGTCGGCAGCGTTCGAGCAGGTCATGGCGACGCCGTCTTTCATCGACACGCTGCCCGGGCTGGTAGCGATCGACGAGTTGCACGAGCAGCGCGTGTCTGCGGTCCTGCAACGCATTCGTGCGGTCGCGGCCATGCAGTGTCCGAGCGCGGGATGACCCGTGAGCCCCCAGCCCCATGAACGCCAGTAACCACGCGCCTTCCAGCCCATGATGCAGTTCTGCATCGGCAAATGACGCCGACTGCGCCGCCGTCAGCGACCGATCGGTGACCGCTTGATCGCGAACAGGGCGATGGCCGTCGTCACGAACACGGCGGAGAGTCCCGCCGCGTTGCGCAGGACATCGGCGTAGCCGAGCTTCGTGACATCGAAGAACGGGTACGGATAGACGCCCGCGAGCTCGCCGCGCGCGAGCACATACACCGCATAGACGGCCGGGAACGCGAACGCCAGCCACAGATCACGCCACACCAGCACCCCGCGTGGCACGGCGAGCCACCAGAACACCACGAACAAGGGCGGGACGAGGTAGTGCAGCGCGATGTTGCAGGCGTACTCGAGGCCGACGGGATGGTGGATGGCACGCAGCAGCAGGTGGTAGATCACGCCGACCAACAGGATCGACACCGCCGCCGCGGTGATGAACGCCGGGCGTCGCAGCACCTGCAACGCCGGGCTCGCGCGCGCGCCGAGCGCCACGGCGGTCGCCACGGCCGCGCAGAGCGCATTGGTGAGGATCGTGAAATAGCCGGTGTACATCATCACGCCGTAGGCCGCGCCGTTGCCGAGCGCGATATGCCGCGTGACGCTGATCCAGGCCTGCAGCACGAGCGCGGTCCAGCCGAGCACGGCGAGGAGGACGGCGAGCCGCTGCACCGTGCGGTGCCGGGTCAACGCGGCGCCGTCCGACGATGCGCCATCAGGCGACGATGACTCAGGCAAGCGTGAAGCCCTGCCGCGCGATCGGCAGCGAGCGCAGGCGCTTGCCCGTCGCCGCGAAGATCGCGTTGGTGAGCGCCGGCGCGATCAGCGCGGTCGCCGGTTCACCCATGCCGCCCGGTGCCTCGGTGCTCTCGAGCAGCACCACCTCGATGCGCGGCGACTCGGGCAGACGCAGCAGCCGGTAGCGGTCGAAGTTCCGCTCCTGTACCTGCCCGCCCTTCAAAGTGACCTCGCCCCAGAGCGCGGCGGTGAGCCCGAACAGGATGCTGCCCTCGACCTGTTGGTCGACGATGTTGGGGTTCACCATGCGACCGCAATCGACGACGCAGGTGATGCGGTGGATCTTGAGCGCGCCGCCCTTCACCGACACCTCGACGACCTGCGCGAGATAGCTGCCATAGCCTTCCATCAACGCGATGCCCTGAAAATGCCCGGCGGGCGCCTTGCCCCAGCCGGCCTTCTCGGCGGCGGCGTCGAGCACGCGCTGGTAGCGCGGCTGCTTGCTGAGCAATCCCGCGCGGAACGCGTAGGGGTCTTTGCCCGCGGCATGCGCGAGCTCGTCCATGAAGCTCTCGGCGACGAAGCAGTTGAGCGCATGGCTCACCGAGCGCCAATAGCCGACATCGATGCCGATCTCCTCGCGGTTGTAGTCGACCGCGATGTTCGGCACATCGTAGGGGTAGTTGGATGCCGCTTCGACGGCGAAGGGGTCGACCGCGTTCTCGACCACCGCCGGGAACATGCGCGCGGTGATCGAGGGGCTCGTGATGTGCAGCTGCCAGGCGACGAGCTTGCCGTCGGCGTCGAGGCCGCCTGCGACCTCGTCGTAGGCGGGCGGACGGTAGGCATCGTGCGTGGTGTCCTCCTCGCGGCTCCAGATGAGCTTCACGGGCTTGCCGATGGCCTTCGAGGCCTCGACCGCCGCGGGGATGTAATCGACCTCGAGACGGCGTCCGAAACCGCCGCCGAGCAGCGTCGTGTGGATGCGCACCTGTTCGGGTTTGAGGCCGGCCACCTGCGCGACCGTCGCCTGCGCGATGGTCTGGGTCTGCGTGTTGACATGGATGTCGGCGCCATCGGCGCGCACATCGGCGGTGCAGTTCTGCGGTTCGAGCGTCGCGTGCGCGAGCAGCGGCAGTTCGTACACGGCGCGCAGCGTCTTCGCGGCACCCTTGAGCCCTGCGGCGACATCGCCTTCGTTACGCACCGACTTGCCGGGCCGCGCGGCGGCGGCACGCAGCTTCGATCTCATGCTGACGGTGTCGAGTGTCGCGTTGGGACCGGGCGTCCAAGTGATCTTGACCGCATCCAAGGCCTGCTTCGCTTGCCAATAGTGATCGGCGATCACCGCCACGCCGTTCGTGACCGTCATCACTCTGCGCACACCGGGCATCGCCTCGGCGGCGGTGGCATCGAGGCCGGCGACCGACCCGCCGAGCGTCGGGGTCTGCCGCAGCGCCGCGTGCAGCATGCCGGGCAGTTTGACATCGATGCCGTACACGGCGCTGCCGTCGACTTTGGCGGGAGCATCGAGCCGTTTCTGCGGCTTGCCCACCGTACTGAAATCTTTGGGGTCCTTGAGAGCGACATCCTTCGGAACGGGCAGCTTCGCGGCGGCTTCGGCGAGCTGGCCGAAGGTCAGGCGCTCGTTACCTCGCAATACGGCGCCGTCCTGCACCTTGAGCGTCGAACCTTCGACGCCCCAGTGGGCGGCGGCGGCCTGCACGAGCATCGTGCGCGCCTGCGCACCAGCAAGACGGAGCTTGTCCCAAGCGTCGCGCACGCTGGTGCTGCCGCCGGTGATCTGCGCGCCGAGCAAGGCGTTGACATAGACTGCACCGACCGGCGCCGCCTCGACCGCGACCCGTATCGGGTCGATGCCGAGCTCCTCGGCGAGCAACTGCGTCATCGCGGTGTAGACGCCCTGCCCCATCTCGGACCGGTCGACGAGCACGGTGATGCGGTCATCGCCGCCGATGCGCAGCCAGGCGACGGGCTGGCCTCCGGCGCCGCCGAGCGCGGCAGGTTTGGCGCAGCCGGTGAGGGTGATGCCGAGCATGAGGCCGCCGCTGGCGAGCGCCGAGGCCTTCAAAAAATCCCGGCGGGAGGCGAGCGCGGCTGCGGTGGGATCGGTGGTGGCGTCCGTCATGGTGTCGTTCATGGCGTCAGCCCTCCGCCTTGGTCGCCGCAGCCACCGCGGGCACCTGCGCACGCAGCAGCTCCGCGGCGCGGTGTACGGCCTTGCGGACGCGAGAGTAAGTCCCGCAGCGGCAGATATTGCCGGCGAGCGCGGTGTCGATGTCGGCATCGCTCGGCTCGGGGTTCGCGGCGAGCAATGCGCTCGCGGACATGATCTGCCCGGACTGACAGTAGCCGCATTGGGCGACATCGAGTTCGAGCCAGGCCTGCTGCACGACATGCGAGCGGTCGGGCGAGAGACCTTCGATGGTGGTGATGGCGGCGCTGCCGACCGACGAGAGCGGCACCACACAGGAACGCACCGGTTGACCATCGACATGCACGGTGCAGGCGCCGCAGAGCGCCTGTCCGCAACCGAACTTGGTGCCGGTCAGGCCAAGATGGTCGCGCAACACCCAGAGCAGCGGGGTGTCAGGCGCGGCATCGGTCGCGAGCGGTTTTCCATTGACGTTGATCGTGGCCATGGGTCAGCGCTCCAGCAGTCATCGGGGATGATGCTGATACTTAGCGCCGAATCCGCCGATTTATCAAGGGCTGCGGGTACGCACCTGCACATCGACGCGACGGTTCGGCAGCAGACACTCCTGCAACGCCGCGCCCGACAGGCCGCGTCCGCTGCAATCCACGACCGGGGTGCCGTCCCCCCGGGCGCTGGTGCTGATGCGCGCCGGCTCGACGCCGAGGCGCACGAGTTCGTCACGGACCGTGGCGACGCGCTTCTCAGAGAGCGCCAAGTTATAGGCGGTGTTGCCGGTGCGGTTCAGGCGATCCGCATGGCCGACGAGATCGATCGACTCGACCACGAGACCGTCGCGCTTCAGGCGCTCGGCCAAACTTTCCAACTGCGCGCGGCTCGCGGGGCGGATGTCGGCGACGCCCGAGCGGTCGAAGGCGAACACCACCTCGACGCCGAACCAGTTCTGGCGGGCGGCGACGGCGACGGGAACGACGGCCGGAACCGCAGCAGCGGCCCGACAGGACGCCGCCTCGCTCGAGGCCTGAGCGAGCAGGTCCTCGGCCTTCTGCACATAGGGCTTGGCGTGACGCCATTGCTGCTGCGCGTGTTCGTTGCCGGCATGCACCAGCTCGACCTCAGCGCAGGCGGTCTTCTGCGCCGCACACTCGAAGCCGCCTTCGCCGCGCAGCGCACGGGCACGCTCCCAAAGATCAGGCCGCAGCATCACCGCTTCGCCCACCAGCGGCGTGTCGGTCGGCAGCGGCGAGGCGCCCTGCTCCATCGCCGCGACGAGCTTCTCGCTCTCGGAGAGGGCCGCTTGCGGGAACGGCCCGCGGTCGTTGCGGGTGTACTCGTGGAAACTGACATCCAGCCAGCACTGCGCCTTGGCGAGGTGGTAGTCGGCGACGCGGCGGCCGCCGTCGTTCAGCTTCTTGATGCGCTCCTGCAGCGCGAGATAGCCGTCGTAGTCCGCCTGGATAACCGGATCGGAGATACGGGCCTTTTCAGGCGCGAGCCGGGTGTCCTGCGCTGGCGCGCTGAGCGATGCGGCAGCGAGCGCCATCGCGGCGAAGACGGTCGTCAAGGGAGGGGCAGAGAAGGTCTTCATCGGTCGAGACTCCGGTTGATCTCGCGGTCCGAGCCCTTGAAGAGGTGCTCGTCGAACTTGAAGCGCAGGCGGAGATAGACGCCTTCGCGGGTGTACTCGTAGCCGGCGAGGTCGCGGTCGCCGTCGAAGCCGGTGAAGTTGGCGCCCACCGACAGCCAAAGATTCTGGCGCAGCAAGCGACCCACTTCGACGCCGAACGCCTTCTGCACCGCGCCACGCTGGCCGAACTGCGCGGCGGCGAGCACGCCGACATCCCAGTCCTCCGTGAGATCGTAGACGGCGCGGCCCGAGACGAGCTGTGCACGGAATTCGTCGCGCACGCCGTTCTCGAAGCGATCCTTCTGCCACTTGCCGGCGACCCGGCCGGTGATCCACCAGGGCCGCGACGGGTGCCAGTCGGCATGCGCCGAGGCGATCCAGGCGCGGCTCGAGAGATCGCCCAGCAGCGCGTTGCTCGAGTCTTCCTCGATCTTGTACTCGACCTTCGCGAGCGCGTTGACCCGGTTGGTGTCGGTGTCGCGGTAGGCGAGTCCGAGCTGCGCACGGTCCTGGAACACCTCGCCGCCGCGGTCGTAGGTGGTCTGCAGCAGGTAGTTGCGCGCGAGCAGCGTCCAGTCGCGGTCGAGCTTACGGGCTACCATCGCCTGCCACAGCACCGTGTCGAAGCGGTCGTCATCCGGCGTGCTGCCGATGTCGCCGCTCTGGCGGAACTCGACCCGGGTGCTCGCGCGCCACAACGCCGCGGAGGTCCAGTCGACGCCGAAGGCCGCTGCGTTGCTCTTGGCGGTCTCGCCCGACAGGACATCGATCTGCTCGTAGCCTGCGGTCAGCCGCAGACCCTCACGCACATCCCAGGCGTGCTGCAGACCCGACGCCAACTGCAGATCGCGGCCCGAGACCGCATCACGCAGCCGGTATTCACTGAAGAGCTGCGTGTCGCGGATCCAGGTGGACTCGACGCCGAAGGCGAACGCCGAGGCATCGCGCCCGGTGTCGGTGACGCCGGCCATCTGCACCCAACCGTCCTGCTGTTCGTAGCGGCCGTAGAGCCGCGTGCGCGGCAGGAACTGCCAATCGGCACCGATCGCGGCGCGACGACGGTCATCGCCGTTGATGTCGGTCTCGTACTCGGCGCCGATGCGGAACGGCTCCGTGATGCGCCAGGACGCGCCCACGCGCACCGTGTCGCTCTCGAGCTGCGTGCCCGCCGGCAGCGACGAGACCGCCGGCGGCAGTCCGCCCTGCACGATCACCGGGCGACCGGTCGCGGGGTCCAGCACCTGCGCGCCGAAGCCGAGCGCACCGCCCGACGAGCCGCTTGCGAGGCTGCCGCTGAGGCCACCCGTCAGGCCGAAGGGCATCGTCAAGAAGCCGTTGCCTTGTGCACCCACGACCTCTTCATGGCGACGCACGCCGACATCGATGCGCAGCGCCTGCGTGAGATCCCACAGCAGACCCACACCCGCCGACTGGCGTTCGCCGCCGCCGGTGTTGCGGTCTTCGCTGCGCCAGCCATCGGCATAGACCTGAACCACCTCGCCGAGCCGTATCGCGCCTTGGGCAAAGAATTCCTCACGACCCCCCGAAAGCGGCGCCGCGGTGTTGTCGAACTCAGGGTCGGAGCGGCCGTAGGCGACCCGCGCCTCGGTGCGCTCGCCCTGGTGCGCGAACTCGGCGCGTAGCGCCTCGCCCGACACTGCGCCGACCGCGCCCGCGAGGCCGGGTGATACGGTCTGGTTGGCGGAGTTGGTGTTGACCGTGCTCGTGCTGTCGGCGTACTCGACCACGAGTGCGGTGCGCTCGCCCATGCGCCAAGTGGCGTTGACCGAACGCAGTTCATAGGGCGCGAGCGGGTTGCGGTCATCGACATACGACCCGCCGAGTTCGATCGCCTCGCTGAGACGCCACTGCGCATCCACGCCGCCCGCCCAGAAGTCCGGGCCGCCTTGATCGACTTCGTACCCGACGCGCAAAGAGACGGGGTTGAGGTCCCTGTCGAAGGCCGGCAACGGCTGCGCGAGCAGGATGCGACCCGAGAACGGCTCGAAGCTGTAGTCGATGAGCCGCGACAACGGCCGCACGCTCAAGATGCGCGAGGTCTGGTTGCGGTCACGCACGATCACCTCGACCTTCTCGCTGCCCTCGAGCACTTCGTTGTTGCGCAGTGCATAGGGGCCGGAGCCTTGGCTCGCGAACTCCTCGACCACCGAGCGCAGCGAATCCTCGAAGACATAAAGGTTCGCCGTGAGGTTGCCCTGCTCGTGGTGCAGACGCGCGCCGGTCGCGGTACGGTTCCACGCACCGAGGCTGCGCTGCTTGAGCGAGGCGACGCTGCCCTGGCCGAGCGGCTGCGAGAAGCCGTCGCCCGTGACGAAGTCGCCGAACATCGCGTAGCTGCGGTCCCGGTCGACGCGCACATAGAGCTTGCTACCGGAGACGGCATCGAAGCTGCGCAGCGACGAGTCGCCGTAGATCGGGTACATCTCGTCCGGCGAGTAGTCGCGCAGCAGGCGCTCGCGCGTGTCCTTGTCGGAGTCATAGCCGGCGGTGAGCAACAGGTCGTCGCCGATCTTGCCCTTGAGGTAGAACGCGGCGCGCGCGGCGGCGTTGGCCTTGCCGTCGTTCCAGCTGCGCGACCAGGCATCGAGTTGACGCTCGAAGCCGTCGCCGTTGCGCGACGCGCCGACCAGGGCCTTGTCACGGAAGTCGACGATGCCCTCGACGAGGCCCGCGGCGATCATGTCGCGCATCTCGGGCACGAAGCTCACGACACCGGAGGCCTGGCGGCCACCGGCGGTGACACGCACCATGACATCTTGTGCCTCGGCAGGCGCGAGCAGCTTGAACCGCGCGATGCCGTCGGTGATGGGCAGCTGCACGCCCGGGGTGGCGCGGTCGGCGTCGCGGCCACGCGGGCCGGACTCGTCCGTGCGGCCGTCGGGCAGCAGGATGCGGCCTGCGGAATGCTCGAGCGTGGCGTAGCCGCCGGTGACGGGCTTACCGTCGGCGTCGAACAGACGCACCACGAACTCGACGGCGCTTTGGCCGTCGGCGGGGACGCCGTTACGATCGGCCTCGACGACGATGCGGCTCACCGCGTCGACACCGAAGACGCCCGGCGCGAACGCATCGCTCGGCTGACGCGGCAACAACAGCGCATCGCTCGGCAGCACCGGCGTGTAGGCAGGCGCCGCAGACGCGTCGGTCTCGTTGGCGACGGCGGTCGTGAGCGCGAGGATTGCGGCGACGGTCGCCGCGACGGTCATCGTGTGTCGCAGGAGGTCACGGCGTGCCATGGTCGCCTCCCTTCTGCTGAGCATCGACAGGGGTCACGCGTTCGCCTTCCCTCGGGCGTACGGGCCCGATGTAAGGACCTTCACTTTCGAAGCGCAGCGCTGGGCCGTCCTTGCGCTCCGTCTCGGGTGCGCGGATCTCGCCCTGGGCGCGGCGGCCCTTCACTTGGTCGATGACCGGCGCCGAGCAGCTGCCCTCGATGAAATCGGCGCGATGCAGTTCACCGTTCTTGAGGTCGAGCCACAAGCTGCCCGCATCGCCCAGGTTACGGTTGCTGGAGGTCGTCATGCGCGAGCCGCGCGGCAGCGTGCGCGGATCGACGCGCATCACCGTGCTCTTCGGTTCGAGTCCGCAGACGCTGTACTTGCCTTCGCTGTCGGAGATCAGCGTGGTGCCGTCCGACATCACCATGCGCACGCCAGGGATGCCGATCTCTTCCGGATCCTGCACATGGTTGTTGTTGCAGTCCACGAACACCTTGCCGAGCACGCAGGCCTCGGTACCGAACACGCCGCCGGTGACACGCACGCGGTAGCGGTCCTCGTTGGTGGCGACGCTGCCCGGCAGCGGGTTGAAGCTGGCATCGACGCAGCCCGTCGGCACGCCACAGGACTGCGCCTGCGCACGGTTCACCCCGTCGCCTTCCTGCGCGCCGACGCCGACGCGAACGCGGTAGCGCAGCACCAACTGGCGCGTGTCGCCCATGCGACCGAGGTTGAACGCGAGCGTCGGCCCGACGCCGCCTTGCGGATCAGCGATCGACCGATCTCCGACGGTGGCGGTACCCGGGATGTAGGTGAAGCCAGCGGGCAAGCGATCGACCACCGTCGTCTGCCGCGGCAGCGCACCCGACGGCACCGACACCGTGATGCTGTAGCGGACACTGTCACCGACCTCCACGACCGAGCGATCACCGGTCTTGTCGAGCAGCACAGTGCCCGGCAGCGCGGGATCGAGCGGGATGTGGTTGCGCAGGATGTTCGGCGCCGCGGAACCCGCGGACAGCGCCAAATAATAGGTGGTCGCGGGACCCACCGGACCGGTCGGCGCCTCGGCCTGCGGCTGCACATTGAAGAACGAACCCGGCCCGCCCGGCGGCGAGATCGGTCCCGGCGTCGGTTCGATCAGCTTCGAGATGAAGCTATAGCCCGAAGGCGGCGTGACCGTGAGCGCGAACGTGCAGCGCGCCGGCGCACCAGGGGACAGCAGGAACTGGTAGAGACCGTCCGCGCCCGTGACCATCGAGATCGCGCTACCCGACAGGCTGTAGCCGCCGAGGGTCGCGCCGACGATGTCGTCCGACGGATCCCAGGCCGCGCAGGCGCCGACCGGCGCGAAGGTGACGGTCGCGCCCGGCACCGGGGTGCGCAGACCCGAGTCGTACACCACACCGGTCGGATCGATCGGCAGACTCTGCTGCACGAGGTTACGGCCCGGCGCGAGGCGCACGGTCAACTGCGGCACCGCGCCCGTGTCGACGCAGGAGCTCTCGAGGTTGATCGGCTTGTTACGGTCAAGGCACTGCGCGCCCGAGGAGCCCGGACCACGATCACCGTTGACCGGGTAGCCGAACACCACATTCGAGTTCGGGTCGCGGAAACGGATCGAGTAGTCGATGTTCGGGATCAGGTTCTCGATGAGGTAGCTGCCATCCGCCTTCGTGAAGGCGCGCGCCACGACGGCACCCGGCGTGCCACCACCCGAAGCTGCGACCTCACGATCGCCGGCGGCGTTCGGCCGCGACGGATCGACACCGTTGACATCGATCACCTCGACGATCCAGCCCTGCTTGGGCTGGTCGCCCGCGTCGAGCTGGCGTTGCACCGTGCCGATGTCGTACCAGACAGTACCCGACAGGTTCGCCGACTGCTGCACATCCTCCGGGTCGCGGCAGGCGTTGCGCGGTGGCGCAGCGCTGCACTCCGGCAGTGCGCCCGGGTTGTTGTTGAATGCATCGCGCTCGGCCGGTGTCGGACGACGCGCCGGGATCTCGCCGCCGCCCTCGACCAACACTGCGTTGTTCGCGATCGGCGCATTGAGCGCCGCCGCGCCGACGACCGCGATCGCGGTGATCGCGTTGGGGTTGGTGGCACCGGCCGCGATGACGGTCGACGAAGTGCAGCTGAACGACGATGCGCCGGTCGCGCCGGTGCAGCTCCAACCCGTGCCGGTGGGCGTCGAGGCCAGGGTCAGGCCCGTGGGAAGCCGGTCCTCGACGGTGTACGCGCCGCTCGTGGCGATCTCGCCGAGATTGAGCACGCGGATCGAGTAGGTCGCGGGCTTGGTGACCGTGAAGATCGGCTCGGCGTGCGTCTTCGTGACCCGCAGATCCGGCGAGTTCGCGAGTTCACCGAAATTATTGGCCGTCGCGGCGGCGCCGACCGGCAGCACGATGCCGCTGATCGCCGAGGGCAGCGTCGCGACCGGCGTCGCCGTACCGCCGAGCGTGCCTGCCGTGGTGAGGCCGTTGACCGTGCCCGCAGGCTGTGTCGGTTCTGTCACGGTGTAGGTACCCGGGCGCAGGGCCTCGAAGGCGTAGCCGCCGTCGGCGCCGCTCGAGAGCGTCACGCTGACCGCTGCGCCGAGATCATCAACGCCGGTGAGCACCAGCGACACGCCAGCCAAACCGACTTCGCTGCTGTCGATCACACCATTGTCGTTGTTGTCGGCGTAGACGCGACCCGCGATACGCGCCGGCGGGATCTCACCGAAATCGTTGGCCGACACCATCTGACCGATGCCGAGCGTGATACCGCTGATCGCCGAGGGCAGCGTCGCGACCGGTGTCGCCGTACCGCCACCGTTACCGGCGTTGGTGCGCCCGTTGAGCGTACCCGCGGGCTGCGTGGGTTCGGTGACGGTGTAACTGCCGGGCGCGAGGTTCTCGAACAGGTAGCCGCCCTGCGCATCCGTGGTCAGCGTGCGCTCGACCGGACGGCCGATGGTGTCGGTGCCGGTGAGCGTCACGGTGATGCCCGCGATGCCGCTTTCGCCGGCGTCGATCACGCCGTCGTTGTCCGCATCCAGCCAGACTCGGCCGCCGATGCCGCTGTTGTTCGGGATCTCGGCGAAATTATTGCCGGTGGAGAACGCGCCCGAGGTGACGAGCGGGATGGCGCTGATCACCGAGGGCAGCGTCGCGACCGGTGTCGCCGTGCCGCCCGTCGAACCCGCGGTGGTGATGCCGTTGACGGTGCCGGCGGGCTGCGTCGGTTCAGTCACCGTGTAGGTGCCCGGGCGCAGACCGGTGAAGGAATAGTTGCCGTCCGCCGCGGTGGTGGTGGTCGCGCTGACCGCAGCGCCGAGGTCGTCGGTGCCGGTGAGATCGAGCGTGACGCCCGCAAGGCCGAGATCATTCGGCAGCTGCTGCGCGCCGTCGTTGGCGAGATCAGCGAACACCGTGCCCGAAAGGCCGACCGACAGCAATTCGCCGAAGTTGTTCGCCGTCGCGTCGATGCCCGCGGCGAGCGGGATGGCGGTGATCGCCGAGGGCAGCGTGGTGACGGTGGTCGCCGTGCCGCCGGTGTTGCCCGCCGTGGTGCGTCCGTTGATGGTCGCCTTGCCCTCGAACACGGGCTGCGTCGCCTGTTCGGTGACGGTGTAGCCACCCGCGCCCGCGGCGAGCAGGTCATCGAAGCGATAGGCGCCCGCGGTATCGGTGGTCGCGCTGCGGTTGACGGCCGTACCGGTCGCGTCTGTGCCGGTCAGCGTCACGGTGACGCCCGCGAGGCCGGGTTCGCCCGCATCCTGCTGACCGTCGTTGTCGGTGTCCATGTACACCGCACCGCTAAGCGAGCCGATGCGCTCGCCGAAGTGGTTGTCCGTCGAGCCCGCGGTGGGCAGGTTGGTGA
>ERZ888423.2302-NODE-2302-length-14506-cov-7.936613_pt1 | contig 14506 bp, 12 predicted proteins | sample MGYA00520523_ERZ888423 | MGnify/ENA primary metagenome ERZ888423 (study PRJEB32303, sample SAMEA104408611) | aquatic metagenome | biome: Brackish water; feature: Pelagic; material: water | place: Baltic Sea | collected 2014-06-08T10:24:00 | depth 30,27 m ...
CATCTGAACTCCACTGTCATTGATGTAGAACTCGCGCTCCACCTGATAACCGGTGTAGCTCAGCAAGCGACCCAAACTGTCACCAAAAACTGCACCCCGGGCATGCCCTGCGTGAACAGGTCCAGTCGGATTTGAGGAGACAAACTCAATCAGTACCTTCTGCCCCTGGCCTGTTTCGGAACGGCCGTAGGAGTCCCCAGCAGCGAGGACTTGAGGAACCAATTCCTGCAGCCATGCATCATCTAATCGGAAGTTCACAAATCCTGGGCCAGCAATCTCGACCGAAGTCACATGCGGAGGCAGGTTCTGGTTCAGAGAATCAACCAGCTGCTGAGCGAGTTCTCGTGGCGGTGTACCCGCTTTCTTTGCAGAAGTAAGAGCAATATTTGAAGAGAAATCCCCATGGTCGCGGCGCGCTGGTTGCTCCAAATGAATCTCGTCAGGTGAGTCGATTCCAAGCTCTGCAAGGGCAGAGGCAAGAGCAGAAGTGATCACAATGCGCATGGTTACCTTGGTGACGTTGGTTGTCTGAACGGGTCGTTACTCGTGCCAGCGATGGGGCCGCTGCTATCGAATGGTAACGTCCGGTCCCTGAGTTCTCGTAACTCATTGTGGACCACCTAGGTGGTCTACTTGCAAGGCCCTCGTAGCTCAGGGGATAGAGCATCGCCCTCCGGAGGCGTGTGCGCAGGTTCGAATCCTGCCGAGGGCACAAATATCTGCAGCCGGAGTAACCCTCAAGATTTCCTTCTTGATGCCCGATCTATCTGTGATGCAGCCCCCACAGCGCACTGCCGGAATCGGACAACGGCCTATCAGATCGAACGCAACCGCCCTAGTGGCCATATTTGTCATCAGCTTTGTAGCGCTGAGCTGTGCTGCCGCTCCGAGAAGCAGGATTTCGGAGGGTACCGGTTCGGCCACAACGACTCCCCCTGTGGGAACAGAGGCTGGGGCTCCGTCACCTGTTCGGCCCATTACCTTTCCTGTTTCTGCCGGTGCGAGCTATAGCGACACCTTCGGTGCTCCACGCTCAGGTGGCCGCTCCCATGCGGGACAAGATCTCGTAAGCGCCAAAGGCACGCCGCTGCTTGCTGCTGTCAGCGGACGGATCACCCGGCTACGCCATGACCTCAGCGGACTCTCTGGAAACTCACTAACGATTACTGCAGATGATGGGTGGAGTTATGTCTACATTCACCTCAACAACGACTCCCCGGGCACAGACGACTCAGCAAACAGGTTTGAATACGCATTCGCACCAGGACTGACACTCAACAAGCGAGTGGCTGCAGGCGAGTTGGTTGGGTTTCTTGGGGATTCCGGCAATGCCGAACAAACCGTTGCGCATCTGCACTTCGAGATCCATCAACCGGACGGAGCAGTTATCAACGCGTTCGCAAGCCTGCGAGCAGCTAGCACTGCACCTGCAATTCCTCGAACCTGGTAGGAACAGGAGTTAGGGGCAGGAGGTGCCTTCTGGTGGCACGCCTGGCTTCCAGCCCGGCTCGGTTGTTGTAGGCGTAGCTGCTGCCTCAGGAGTTCCTCCTGCGTCAGGAGCAGCCGAGGCAACCGCTGGAGGTGTTGCAGATTTGTCAGGTTCTGACACCCGCAAAAAGTCTGTTCCAAGGGTGACCCGCACACTGCCCGAGGCCAACTTCTTGTCTTCTTTTAACTCTGGCGCTGCCGAGATCCAGGGAGCCACGAGTTCTGCCATCCGCCGCTGACCCTTTGGGTAAGCAATCACGGTATGAGGCACCGTCTTGTCCGAGGGCTCCACCGCACCCTCAATGAAACCGCCTGTGATCAGAACAAAGCTCACCCGTCGAGCTTGGCCTTCCTTGCCGGAGGCGTTCACTACTGCCACCGTCACCTCGTCTACCGAAGGCGGCGGAGCGGTTGTCGTCGTTACTGCCGCTGCTACTGCTGTGCCACGAAACAGGTCCAGTACAGGCTGCGCTGCTGCGTCATCAACCAAAACCACTGCAGCGCCGCCATCCGTGCGAAACGGAACCACGGGCAGGCTGTGGGTCTGCAGGCGTTCGGGATCAAAGCTCGAGAATCTCTTTCCGAGAGCAATGAGATCGCCCGTGCCAAGCGAATCATCAAGTTTGACTGAACCAAGTCCAGCATCGACTAGTGACTTCAACGTGCCCACGTTGTTCAGACCCAGAGTCTGGGCCTTTGCTAGAGCTGCCCGGGTAAGCAACTGCTGCCGAGTCATTCGTCCAAGATCCCCTGTTGGGTCAGACACCCACTTCACGCCGTTATTCCACTCAAGATGGCGTGAACGAGCGAATGCCAGTCCATTCTGGCCGTCAAGAACATGACAGCCCTTGACGCCAATTTCGAGCCCAGAATTGCCGTCCCGGACGGGGTGATCGAAATACATCGGCACTCCGCCGATGGCTTCTACTAGGGACTGAAATCCCGAAAAGTCCACCTCTACAAAGTGATTGATCGGCACTCCCAGAGATTCCTGAACGGTGTCGACGACTGCTTGGGCAGACTGCGCATAAGCCGAATTGATTCTCTGCTTGGAGTCTTTGCCTGAGATCGGGACCCAGAGATCACGCGGTACCGATAGCAGGTCAATGCGATCGCTTCCGGGGTCGATCCGCGCGATGAGCAGACTGTCTGCACGCTGACCTGTAGGAGCGTCCTTCCCCAACATGCCGCCGGCACCGGGGTCGCCTTCTTCAATATCAGCCCGGCTATCAGAACCCACGATGAGCACGTTCATTGGTTCGGTAGGGCTATTGACTTCGGCCAGGTTGAGGTCAACTCGCTGGATCTTCGAGAAACTCCACAGCCCCCAAGCCGCACCAGCGCCAAGCACAACCCCTATGAACAACAATCCAGCTAAGCCAGCAGCGGCAATTCTTTTCGGTGTGGACCATCCTGCAGAGCTTTTGGGGGTCCGTCGAACTACCCGATACTCACCGGTGTCTTCGGAATCGGGGTTCATCGGGGGAGGAGTCACAAGAAAAATCGCAGCAAACGTCAGCGAAGCAATTCCCGCAGAGTTTGCTAGGAACTGTCACGAAATCTGTCACCTTCAGTTTAGTAGCTGGGACTACCTCTTTGGTGAGACCCTCGGCCCGAGCAGGCAGGTTTCTCAGCTTTGAGGCGTCCCCTGAGGGATGGAGCGAGGCGCTAGCTGGACTTCGTTTCAACCTTTGGCTCACGCGGAAGCCCAAGCACCTTCTCACCGACGATGTTGCGTTGGATCTGAGAGGTTCCACCCCAGATTGTCTCTGATCGGGAGAAGAAGAACGAGGAGATCATCAAGCTGACTGGGTACGTGGGTCGACCCTCGCCTCGCATTGCCGCTGGCCACGAACCGCCCTGCGGACCACTCGTCGAGAGCATGGCCTCTGCACCCCAAATCTCTAGGGCAAGCTCCATTGCCGCCTTGTGAGTCTCTGACCAGAACATCTTGTTGGTGGCACCGAGGACAGTGACAGCCATATCTCGTTTTCCGCTCACGGTGGCAGTAAGCGAGCGCAGACCGTTGATCCGCATTATCTGAATCTTGGAGTAGTAGACCGCCAAACTCTGACGAATCATTGGGTCGTTGATCTTGCCGTTCTCTGTGGCCTTTTCAACCATCAGGCGGTATTCCTCGGCGAAGCGTCGATAACCAGTGGTTGCAGACATTCCTCGCTCAAAGCCAAGCGTGTCGTTGGCAACTTTCCAGCCGTTATTCAAACCGCCGACCACGTTGTCAACGGGGCAACGAGCGTCAGAGAAGAACACCTCGTTGAACTCATCGGTCCCATCTGGCTGCACGATGCCGCGTACCTCTACTCCGGGCTGCTTCATGGGCACCAAGAGGTAAGAAATTCCGGCCTGCTTTTTCACATCAGGGTCCGTCCGTGCAAGCACGAAGCAGTAATCAGCGAACTGCGCTTGGGTCGTCCAAACCTTCTGGCCGTTAATGACCCATTCGTCTCCGTCGAGCACGGCTGTGGTCTTTAATGAGGCAAGATCAGACCCTGAGTCGGGCTCGGAGAACCCTTGGCACCAACTCATAGAGCCATCAAGGATCTTTGGCAGGAAGAATTTCTTCTGCTCCTCGGTTCCGTTCATCAAGATGGTTGGCCCAACGAGAGTGTCTCCAAAGAAGTCGGCCCGCATCGGTGCTTTTGCCTTTGCGAACTCCTCTGCGAGTACCACGCCCTGCATGGTGGACAGGTTCTTGCCACCGTATTCCTCGGGCCAAGTTGCGCAGATCCAACCACCCTCAAAAAGGGTCTTGGTCCACTCCAGATTCCAAGTGGCCTTCTCATCGGCAGTCATCTTGAATCCCGAATCAAACCAACCCTTGGGAAGGTTGTCTTCGAGCCAAGCTCGGATTTCGATTCGGAACTCTTCTGCGTCGGCGGGATAAGTCAGGTCCATGCCCTCAATATTGACCGATCAGTCAAGTGAGAACCAGTCAGCATGGTCGCAAGATTCTTCTGACCTAGGGTTCATCCATGAAACACAACGCCGACCGGCAGTTCGACCTGATTGTCTTTGGTGCTACAAGTTTCGTCGGACAGATCCTGTGCAGGCATCTTGTGGAGCGTCACGGCACCACAGGAACGCTCAAATGGGCGATCGCAGGCCGTGATGCGGCAAAGCTTGACCAGGTCGCACAAGACACGGGGGCAGAGGTGCCCCGCGTAGTGGCCGACGCATCAGATCGCAAGGCCCTCATGGAGCTGGCAGAATCTACCCGGGTCGTGGTTTCTACCGTTGGCCCCTATGCGCTGTACGGATCGGAATTGATTGCGGCAGTTGCCGCTGCCGGCACCGACTACTGCGACTTGACCGGAGAACCTCAATGGATGCGGGCGATGATTGATTCCCACGAGGCTGCTGCTCGCACTAGTGGCGCTCGTATCGTGCATGCCTGCGGGTTTGATTCCATTCCTTCTGACCTTGGCGTGTGGTTCACACAGCAGCGATCCATGGAGCTATTTGATGCACCCTGTGACCACGTGGCGATGCGCGTCTACTCCATGAAAGGTGGAGCGAGCGGCGGCACGATCGCGTCAATGATGAACCTTATGGAAGAGGCCGCCTCGGACCCTGACCTGCGCCGGATGCTCGCTGACCCATACGCCTTAGCGCCCCAAGATATGCGCTCAGGAGTTCCGCAGCCTGAGCTGACGGGCCCGGCCCATGACGCAGCTTCGGGTCAGTGGATTGCACCGTTCGTGATGGCAGGAGTCAACACCCGCGTTGTCCAGCGGACTCACGCATTACTCGGTCGCCCTTGGGGTCCGGAGTTTCGCTACGAGGAAGCCATGGTGATGGGCGCGGGAGTTGCTGGTGGAATAAAAGCGGCGGGGCTATCGGCTGGGATTTTGGGCGGAATGGGACTCGCTGCTGTCTCCCCGACCCGCAAATTGCTCAATCGATTTGTTCTTCCTCAACCTGGCGAGGGCCCATCGCCCAAGGCCCAGCTTGAAGGTTTTTTTGAGTTGCGCTTCTTTGGCCTTACTCAAAATGGCCGAGCCGTGCGGACTCAGGTGACTGGGGAGCGAGACCCTGGTTATGGATGCACGGCACGCATGTTAGGCGAGGCTGCAGTGACGCTGCTCGACTTGGACGACGAAGAGGTTGGCGGCGGATTCTGGACGCCAGCCACGGCACTCGGAGATCGACTCATCGAACGTCTTGAAGCGCATGCTGGCCTGAGGTTCAACCTCCTGCTCTGACAACCCTGCACCAGGTAATTCGCGAACGTGTGAGCTAGCTAAAGCAAGCCAAGATGAACTCATCAAATGCCGCCTCGTTTGCGCAGACTTGAAGGTTGCCTAGGGAATCCCTGCTGACATCTAACGCAGGACAGAAAAAGTCTGCCGTAGGCGTGAAGAAATGAGGAGAACCAATAACGCCTCGCTCTCTGCCACTGGTGTACTCGTCAAGGACCCGCTGTTGGTCAGTAGCACCAATTTGAACTTCAAACTCGCTGGCCAAGTCAGCAAGCACAGCTGGGTCAGAGACATCAACGCCCTGTTCAAAAAGTAGATCCCGAAGGCGCAGGCTTACCGCCTCACCCACTTGCGGGCCGACCCCGTAAGCTGCAAGCGCAAGCGTCAGCGCAGAGAGCGAGGAAACGGGAAACTTCTCAGCCTCAAACCCAACAAACAAGTTAGGGGCAAGCTGCTCGCGAATATCTACGATCTCCTCGGCAATGAAATCAGGATCAAGTGGCTTGCCATTAATAATTTCGAGCGGCCAAGACCTCACCCAGAGCAGAACATCCTCACGACCCATCTCTGCTCGACGCTCAACGAACCGGCGCAGTCCGACATGAGTAAACGGGCAGCCAATGTCTGCATACACCTCAATCATCTCAATTCCTCTTTTCTCTGTGCGACGAGGGAACTCTCTATCACTGTGTTGTGAAACCGCCATCTACGGCGATTGCTTGACCAGTAACAAATCCAGCACCAGCTGAGCACAGCCAGATTACACAAGCTGCGATTTCCTCGGGTTGGCCCAGCCGGCCTAACGGATGCGCAGCGACTGTCCGTTCGATTAGTTCGGGTTGTTCCACCTTGATGCGTTGGATCATCTCAGTCTCGATTGCCCCCGGGCAGACTGAGTTGACGCGGATCCCGTCGGCAGCCAACTCAAGTGCTGCACTGCGAGTCAGGCCATTGACGCCGTGCTTGCTCGCCACATACGCCGCCAAGCCTGGAAAACCATTCAGACCAGCGATCGAAGCGCAATTGACGATTGCTCCCTGGCCTCCGGAATCCCTGATTGCAGGAATCTCTGCGCGCATGCACACGAACACGCCAGTCAGATTGACAGCCAGGGTCCTATCCCAGTTCTGATCAGAACACAGCTCAAGCAGCCCGGGGTCACCCTCGATACCTGCATTATTGAAAGCGAAATCTAGGCGTCCAAACCTGCTCATCGTGGCACCAACCATTGCATTTGCAAGATCGGTTTGAGAAACATCCGCTGGAATAAACAGCGCTCGGCCGCCAGCTTCTCGAATCTCATCAGCAACCAACCCGCCGCGTTGCTCCTCGCTGTCTACCACCGCAACTGAAGCTCCCTCTGCCGCAAAGGCAAGAGCTGTTGCCTTACCGATTCCAGCCGCAGCACCAGTCACCAGGGCAACTTTCGAGTCCATAACGCCCATAATTCATGCTCCTATATTTAGGTGTAAAGCAACTGTGCAGACTCGCGAGCACCACAACCAGTGCCAAAAGTCCCCTCGGGCAACAGGCAACGCAGGACACTTCTCCAGGCCGCTGCGCTCATGGCCTCAAGGACAACAAACCCAACAAGCTGTCAGATGTGGGTGCTGAACTTGCGGGTAGATTGAGGAGATGTCGCTCGCCGAGGAACTTCTGGTTACTGCTTCTGCCCGCTGGACGAGTCAGTGGAAAGAACTGAAGGCAGAGGTCATCGATACTGGCATTTGCACTGGGTGTGCAGGCTGCGTGATTTCCTGCCCGCATGATGTCATTGGCTATGACCATGAACAAGGCGGCTACAAGCCGTTCCATCTTGAAGAAGAACTTGGCCCAGAGGACTGCGGCCATGGCGTCAAGGGCTGCACCAGTTGCACCCGAGCATGTCCCAGGTTTCGCCTCTGGGAAGGTCAAGCTGACGAGCATCTCTTCGCTAGGACCCGAAACGATGATGAGGTCGCTGGGATCTTCCAAGACATTTTGTTGACCCGAGCTTCTGATGCCATGGTGCATGAGATTGGCCAAGACGGGGGCCTTGTATCGGCAATCCTGCTTTGGGCTATGGAGCATGACTACATCGATGCAGCCTTGGTTTCGTACCTCGAAGGAGACAAAGGTTCATGGAAGGCTCGCCCCGGAGTAGCAGCGAACCGGGAAGAGATTCTTGAGGCCGCAGGCAGCAGGTACACCTACTCTGCCAACACTCTGGCCCTAAACGAGGCTCTAGAAGCCGGGCACTCGCGTCTTGCTCTGGTGGGAATGAGTTGTCAGTCCTCGGTTCCCCCAGTCATGTGGTCTCGCAAGATTGGCAAGATCTCTAAGCCGATTGTGTTCAACCTGGGTCTACTCTGCTCAAAGACATTTGATGACGCAATCTTTGAGGAACTCTTCCGGGCAAAGTACGGAATCGAACGCGAGCAGATCGTCAAGATGAATATCAAAGGCGTGTTCCAACTTTGGTTGACCGATGGAAGCTACCGAGAAGTCAACCTCAAGGAGTGTCACGCCTGGACTAGAGAAGGTTGCACCCACTGCCCTGACTTTGCCGCAGAACATGCCGATATCTCGTGCGGCGGGATCGGTGAGAACGCCAACTGGACTCTCACCATCGTGCGCACTGATTTAGGACGAGAGATCATCAGTCGGATGATTGCTGACGGATCTATCGAAGCTCGGCCCGGCGACTCAGACCCCGCAGCAATTGCCCTCATGCGCAAGCTGTCCGAAAAATCACGGGCTCGCTGGCCCACCAATGCAGAGGCGAGCGTGCGAGTGGGTTTGCCCGAACCCAAACGAAAGCCCCCTCAGAGTTGATCGGCTTGCCTAGTTAGGCGATCGAGAGTCCTGTCTGAGTGTCAGGTAGTGCACCACCCGCATCGGGGCAGGGTTAGTTAGAAGTGCCGCACTTCTCTTGAACTGCCTGAATATTATTCGGAATCACAATTTCTCCGGCCTTCTCGGTGGCCTGCTTCTTATCGAACGCCTTTGCATCTGAGAAGGGAACTGTTTCTTTCAAGCCATCAAAGATGCAGTTGCAGTAATCGACGCTCTCCAACTTGACGTCAACATACTTTCCATCTTTCGGTTCGACGCCAGTGCACCCGTACATCAAGTTGCCGTAGTAGCCCGAGCCATCAGTGGTGACGTCACCGTATTCGTTTGGGTCTCGGACAGTTCCACCGCAACTGCTCAGCGCTATTGCACAGGCTGTTACCAGAATCACAGTTCGGATGGTTCTTCTTGCGGGACGCATCTGGCTCCTCGAGGACGGGCTGAGTGCAAAAGCTAGCGCTCATCTGTCATCAGGCTGAAACTCGCTCCGCTGCTCGGCCGGACTAGAGCTTCGAACCGGCTAGGGATATCGCTGCTGATCGGTCGTAATCGAACATTGAGGACACGGAACTAAGTTGCTGGGAATCAAGTACTGCGAGTTTTCGCTGGGCGAGACTCGGAGATGATGCCATCGTCAGCGCATCGATCAATCCTGCTCCCCTGCCACGAGGAACGCTCGTCACTTCTGTGCTCTCAAGGATTCCGAGTTCTATGGTCTGGCCAATCTCACTCTGGTACTGCTGCCTGATCCGTCTCATAGAAGTTCTTCGGCCAAATCTGACTGCCCCAAGAGAGTCATACGGCCCAGTTTCGGGGAAATGGTACTTCCGGACTAGCCCTACAGACGAGGGCAAACTTGGTTGGACTGGCAGGGACTCTGTCGGTTCGCTGACAGTCATCCCTAGGTGAGGCTAGGGGCCAACAGTAACTACGGGAATGGTGTGGGTGCTGATTCCCACTGCTGTTGCACTGATCTTAGAAGCAGCAGCATTTTGCATCAGCTTGATACTCCCCACTGTAGGCAGAGCTAGCAGGGCAACAATGAGCGCGTATTCCACGAGTGAGGCTCCTCGTTCCCCCCTACGGCCACGCCGATGTGAGCAATGACAGCTAGGTCCTGATTGTCCATGCTTGCTCGGGCGCATTCCGGAACGGCTCATAGCTTTTATGATCGGCAGGGAGCTAGGCGGAGCGGATAGGTCAAATGACCTATTTCTAGTCTGAACGGCCTACTTCTACTCAGGAAGAGCTAGACCACTTCCGGAGCGCAATCTGTCAAACTCGCAGATACCTACCCACGGCAATGCCAGATCCAACTGCACCGGTTACTGCCCCCACGACCAGAATCATGATGATGGCCTTCCACAGGTCGCCACCTGTCCACTTGATCTGGTTCAGAAGTTCGAATGAGACTTGATTAACAAAGTTTCGTTTCCAGAGAGCGTCGAAACCCCAGGTCAGACCTGCAGCGGCTAGCGCTCCGAGTAGTCCCTGCACCATGCCCTCGGTCATGAATGGCAAACGGATAAACCAATTGCTCGCACCTACGAGTCGCATGACCTCAATCTCTCGTCGCCGCGCAAATACGGCGGTGCGAATCGTATTGAAGATGAGCAACACCGAGACAAAGATGAGCGCCACACCAAAGAGCCGCACCCAAGAGTTGAGTGTGCTGAGCGACTTCTGCACCTGCCGCGCATACTCCTCGGCGTACTCAACTCGGTACACCCCAGTCATATTCTCAAATTCGGTTCCAACTGCGGACACCACATCGGCATCAGTACTCGTTGGTTTGACTCTGAAGCTCTGCGGTAGTTCCTCGGGGTTAATTGACTCCACGAAGTCAGGCTGATCGGCGAAAAGCCGCTTGAACTCGGCGTAGGTCTTTTCTTTATCTAGAAACTTGACGGACTCGACCTGCGGATTGGATTCCAGGCTCTTGTTAACACTGTCAATCTGATCGGCCGTAGCACCAGGGTTCATGTACACAAACATCTGCACATCGGAGCGAAGCCCCAAGAAACTCTGGTTGATACCAGTTCCAATCAAGAAACTCACGGCGACGAATGCCAAGGCAATCGCAACAGTCAGCAACGAGGCCAAGGTCAGCGTCAGGTTTCGGACCAGGTTTGACCCGGTCTCTTTAAGTACGTAATCGAGACGTACAGCCATGTTGGTCTATCCCTCGACTCGTGAGATGAAAATGCGGCGCGAACAGCCGAAGATCGTGAATGGAATCATTCGTACACACCTCGGGCCTGATCACGGACCACGCTGCCACGATCAAGCTCAATCACCCGACGGCGCATGGTGTCGACAATGCCGCGATCGTGAGTTGCCATAACCACGGTGGTGCCCGTGCGATTAATGCGATCCAGAAGCTTCATGATTCCCACAGAGGTAGCAGGGTCAAGGTTTCCTGTTGGTTCATCTGCGAGCAGGATGAGAGGTCGATTCACGAAAGCTCGGGCGATCGACACTCGCTGCTGTTCGCCACCGGAGAGTTCATTCGGCATGGACCCTTCTTTTCGACCCAGACCGACTAGTTCCAGAATCTGCGGAACGGCTTCACGAATTACTGACTTTGGCCGGCCAATTGCCTCGAGCGCAAAGGCGACATTTTCGGCCACTGTCTTATTGGGGAGCAGTTTGAAATCCTGAAACACGCTACCTATGTTCCTGCGTAGGTACGGGACCTTGTATCCGGGAAGGGCCGCTATGTCTTTGCCCGCTACGTAGATCTTGCCCTTCTCGGCAGTTTCTTCGCGGTTCAGAAGCCTCAGAAAGGTGGACTTCCCAGACCCTGAAGGCCCCACAAGGAAAACAAACTCACCTTTTTCGATCTCTACGGTGGCATCACGTAGGGCCATGTGCTCGCCCTTATAGATCTTCGAGACATTCTCGAGTTTGATCACGGTTTCCTGACCAGTGTGTTCGACGAATTTCACAAGCGACCGGACCGAAACTCTCGGGGGGATCGGCGCTTCCTGTGAAGCCTGCTGTTACAGACCTGTGACGTTATCGCGGTGCAGAGAAGATGTGTGGAACCCCCTGAGGCCGCTCTTGGGCCGGAACTACAGCGCTAATTGGCGGGAACACCCTCGGTGCGCTGCCAGCGCAAGAATGCCTCCATCAGTTCATCCAATTCGCCATCAAGGACTGCCTCGGGGTTTGGCAACTCCAAACCAGATCGCAGGTCTTTGACTTGCTGATAGGGCTGCAACACGTAGTTGCGATCTTGGCTTCCAAAGTTGACCGAAGACTGATCGCCAGTGATTTCGGCGATTTTGTCCATGCGCTTTGCTCGTTCAAGCTCAAGAAGCCGAGCCTTAAGCGTCTTCATCGCTCGATCCTTATTCTGATGTTGCGACCGCTCGTTCTGACATGAGGTGACGACCCCAGTTGGCAGGTGGGTGATTCTCACCGCCGAGTCCGTCACGTTGACATGCTGGCCGCCTGCGCCAGAGGAGCGATAGACGTCGATTCGCAGGTCTTTGTCGTCGATCTCGATCTCGGAATCAACATCTTCGATAAAGGGCGTGACCTTGACAGAAGCAAAACTGGTTTGGCGCCGGGCATTGTTGTCGAACGGCGAGATTCGAACCAAGCGGTGCACGCCATGCTCAGAACGCAACAATCCGTAGGCGTTTCTTCCCTTCACGACAAAGGTTGCAGAGGAAATGCCAGCCTCACCGCCAGCATTGAGAGACTCGATATCCGCAACGAATCCTCGGCGTTCCGCCCAACGGAGGTACATGCGCAACAACATCTCGGCCCAGTCCTGAGCCTCGACTCCACCGGCTCCCGAATTGACGTCAACAATGGCGTCACGTTCGTCGTACTCTCCAGTAAAGAGCGCACGAAGCTCGAGTGCGGCAAAATCACGCTCAAGAGATTTGACCTCTTTATCGAGCTCAGCCTCGAGACTTTCGTCGTCCTCTTCTCGGGCCAACTCATGCAGGATGGCTAAGTCCTCGACTCGCGACTGAAGCGAGTCAAACAACTGCAGGTCATCAGACATCTCAGAGAACTCTCGCTGCAGGATCTGCGCAGCGGCAGCGTCATCCCAAAGATCAGGGCGGCCAAGCTCTGTCTCGAGCTGCGGTTGACGATGTCGCAGGTCTGCAATACGCAGATAGTCCTGCGTATCAGCAAGCCTGGTTCGGAGCGCAGTGATCTGCGAAGAAAAATCGAGCATCAATCAGGCGCCGTGGCAAACCTTGTACTTCTTGCCGCTTCCACAGGGACATGGAGCGTTCCTAGGAGTCCTCTCCCAATCTGTTTTCACGACCGGCTTTTGAGCCTCTGGTTCGGGAGCAGGTCCGGGACTTCCGCCCTCTGCTTGGGCCAGAGAGGTTGTCTCCAAGGCAGCCGCCGGCCCTGCAGTCTGCGCAGTAGCGGGATCTTCGGGTGCGGTGTAGCTGAAGTTGCCGATCGGCTTGATCTGCGGCGCCTCTTCTTGAACCACCTGTACGTGCATCACGTACTGCACGTACTCGCGATCAACGGTGTCCATGAGTTGACCAAACATGTCGTAACCCTCACGCTGCCACTCGCTGAGTGGATCCTTTTGCCCGAGTGCGCGCAGGTTGATTCCCTCTTGCAGGTAGTCCATTTCCTTCAGGTGATCGCGCCAGCGGGCATCGATAATTTTCAGCATGACTTGCCGCTCGATCTGACGCATCGTGTCGTTGCCGAGTTCAGTTTCACGAGTCTCATAATGCTGCGTGGCATCGGCCATGACGAGGTCATAGACCTGATCGCTGCTTGACACAGCTACGAGTGATTCGGCTGTCAAACTCGTAGGCCAGTACGAGGTCATGTCTGCCACGAGGGCATCGAGGTCCCACTCCTCTGAGTAGTCCGCAGAGCAGTGCGTGTGCAGGAGTCCATCAACAGCCTCTGCGAGAGCTTGCAGCGTCTCCTCGCGAAGATCAGCACCCTCAAGCACCTGATCTCTGCGGCGGTACACCACCTTTCGCTGCTCGTTCATCACCTCGTCGTACTTCAGCACGTTCTTGCGAATTTCTCCGTTTCGCGCTTCGACAGTGTTCTGAGCTTTTTCGATTGCCTTCGAAACCATCTTGGCCTCGATTGGAACCTCATCGTCCCAACCCTTGCCCATCACCCACTCAATTGCGCCGGTCGCAAAGAACCGCATCAAGTCATCTTCAAGGGACAAGTAGAACTGACTCTCGCCAGGGTCTCCCTGTCGGCCTGAACGACCACGCAACTGATTATCGATACGACGACTCTCATGACGTTCAGTCCCGAGCACGTACAGCCCGCCGAGTGCACGCACACGGTCACCATCGGCGGAGCATTCGACGGTGTGCTGCTCGAGCAGTTCGGCGTAGCGGGCTTGGCCCTCTTCAGAGTCAAGCTCGAGGCCCTCTGCGTTGACATCTTTTGCTGCTAGGCCCTCAGGGTTTCCTCCGAGCAGAATGTCAACCCCTCGCCCAGCCATATTGGTTGCAACTGTGACTGCGCCGACACGGCCAGCCTGAGTCACGATCTCTGCCTCACGGGTGTGCTGCTTTGCATTGAGCACCTCGTGGCGAATGCCACGCTTTTCAAGTTCCCGTGCCAAGCGCTCTGACTTTTCGACCGAGACCGTTCCCACCAGAACCGGCTGGCCCTTCTCGGTGCGAAGTGCAATATCTTCGACTGCAGAAGCAAACTTGGCTGCCTCTGTGCGGTAGATGACGTCGCCCTCGTCTTGGCGAACCATTGGACGATGGGTGGGAATGGGCACCACCTGCAAGTTGTAGGTACCCATAAATTCCGCAGCCTCGGTGACTGCCGTTCCCGTCATGCCAGCGAGCTTGTCGTACATACGGAAATAGTTCTGCAGCGTGACAGTTGCAAGGGTCTGGTTTTCTTCTTTGATCTTGACCCCTTCTTTTGCCTCGACAGCCTGATGTAGTCCCTCGGACCATCGCCGCCCCTCGAGCACACGACCGGTG
>ERZ888423.2304-NODE-2304-length-14477-cov-11.075510_pt1 | contig 14477 bp, 12 predicted proteins | sample MGYA00520523_ERZ888423 | MGnify/ENA primary metagenome ERZ888423 (study PRJEB32303, sample SAMEA104408611) | aquatic metagenome | biome: Brackish water; feature: Pelagic; material: water | place: Baltic Sea | collected 2014-06-08T10:24:00 | depth 30,27 m ...
GGCGGCGGCGGCGCCTCCAACGGCGGCGGCGGCGGCCCATGGGGCGGCGGCGGCGGCCCGTGGAATGGCGGCGGCGGCAATCGCGGCGGCGGCCGCGGGCCGGGCGGCGGCCGTGGGCCGCAGCCCCCCGACTTCGACGAAATGATCCGCAAGAGCCAGGAAAAATTACGGAGCCTCGCGCCCAAGGGCGGCGACAAGCTGCTGATTGGCCTGCTGATCATCATCGGCATCGCCGTATGGCTCGGGTCGGGATTCTACCGGGTGGAAGCCGACGAGCAGGGCGTGGTGACGCGCTTCGGCAAATTCGTGAAGCTTGAGCCGCCTGGCCTGCAATATCACATGCCGTACCCGATCGAGAGCGTGCAGACGCCCAAGGTCACCCGCGTCAACCAGATCGAGCTTGGCGTCGGGGCCAACGCCAACGCGCAAGCTTCGATGCTGACCGGCGACAGCAAGATCGTCGAACTGGCGTTCGCGGTGTTCTGGCAGATCAACAATGCCGGCGATTATCTGTTCCAACTCCGCGAGCCGGATCAGACGGTGAAGGCGGCGGCGGAATCGGTGATGCGCGATATCGTCGGCCAGAACTCAATCGACTACGTGCTGACCGACGGCCGCGAGGAAGTCGCGAGCCAAGCCCTGCAGAACCTGCAAACGCTGCTCGACGAGTACAAGGCAGGCATCATCATCACCAACATCCAGATGCTGCGCGCCGACCCGCCCGCCCAGGTGATCGACGCGTTCCGGGACGTGCAGCGCGCGGCCGCGGACAAGGATCGCTTCCAGAAGCAGGCGGAAGCCTATCAGCGCGACGTAATCCCGAAGGCGCGCGGCGAGGCCGCCAAGCTGATCGAGGAAGCGGAAGCCTACAAGCGCGAGGTCATCGCGCGCGCCACAGGCGACGCGAACCGGTTCCAGAACGTCTACCAATCCTATTCCCAGTCGAAGGACGTCACCCAGACGCGCATCTATCTCGAGACCATGGAAAGCGTTCTGAAGAACGCCAACAAGGTGATTATCGACGAGCAGAACGGCGCGGGCGGGGTCGTCCCCTACCTGCCGCTGCCTGAAATTGCGCAGCGCAAACCGGCCGCCGAGCGGAGCCAGAGCCAATGAAACGATCCTTCCTGTTCACAGTCGGCGGCCTTGTCCTGATCGCCGTGGTCCTGATCGTCATCTCGACCTCCGCCTTCACGGTGCATCAGACGCAGCAGGCGATCGTGTTCCAGTTCGGCGATCCGCGCGCCGTCATCAAGGAGCCGGGCCTGCACTGGAAATCGCCCATTCAATCGGTTCGCTATGTCGAGGCGCGCGTCCTTAATCTCGATCCGCCCGCCGAAGAAATCGTCGACAAGGACAAGAACCGCCTCGTCGTCGATGTGATCTCGCGCTACCGAATTGAAAATCCGCTGTTGTTCGTGCAGTCGTTCAGCACGGAGGCCGTCGCGGACACGCGGTTGCGGCAGATCGTCATCAAGGCGATGCGCGACACGCTCGCGGTCGAGACCCTGAACGCCATTCTGTCGAAACAGCGCGCCGGGATCATGAAGCGTATTCAGGATTTCGCGAATGCCGACGCCAACAAGTTCGGCATCCGTTTCGTCGATCTTCGGGTGCGGCGGGCCGAGTTGCCGCAAGTCAACGCGGAGGCGATCTATCAGTCGATGCAGACCGAACGCGAACGCGACGCCCGTCAGCTTCGCGCCGAAGGCCAGGAAGCCGCCGTCACGATCCGCGCCGGCGCGGATCGCGAGCGGGTCGAGCTTGTCGCCATCGCACAGCAGCGCGCGCAGGAACTGCGCGGCGAAGGCGACGGCGACGCGATCAAGATCTACGCCGAAGCTTTTGGCCAGGACCCGGAGTTCTTCGCGTTCTACCGGTCGATGGAAGCCTACCGGAACGCCCTGGGCGGCGAAGGCACGACGTTCGTGCTCTCGCCCAACAGCGACTTCTTCCGCTTCTTCGGCAACCTCGGCGGCGACGCGCGCCAGTAGGCGCGCCGTCGCTTGACGCCGGGCGCGCAGGCCGCATGACGGACTTTCTGACCGCGCTCGGCCTGGCGCTTGCGATAGAGGGCGCGCTCTACGGCCTGTTCCCGAACGCCATGCGCCGGATGATGGCGCGGGCGCTGGCGGAGCCGGCGGAATCGATCCGGATCGGCGCCCTGATCATGGCTGCGCTTGGCGTCGGCCTGGTCTGGCTCGCGCGGTCGTGACGCCAATTCTCCTGCCGGGGGGCACGCAATCCTGAATTCCTGCGCTATACTCCTCCCGGAGTTACAAGCCGCTGCGGCGGGATTTCGCGAATAAGGATGGGGTGATCGTGGCGATTCGGACAATTTTTGGCGCTGGCGTAATCGCGTTTTCCATGGCGCTGGCGCTGCCGGCCGCGGATGCGGCCGCGCGCTCGCCGGGCGAAAGCTTCGCGGACCTCGCGGAAGCTTCCCTTCCGGCCGTCGTCAATATCTCGACGACGCAATCGGTCACGGCGTCCGAGCGGCCGCAATTGCCGCCCGGCACGCCGTTCGAAGATTTCTTCAAGGATTTCTTCGAGCGCAACCGCGAAGGCCAGCAACCGCAACAATCGAGCTCGCTCGGCTCCGGCTTCCTCATCGATCCTTCGGGCATCGTCGTCACCAACAACCACGTCATCGCCGACGCCGACGAGATCGTCATCCGCTTCCATGACGACACCGAACTTCCCGCCACGGTCATCGGTCGCGATCCCAAGACCGACCTCGCGGTGCTGAAGGTCGATAGCCCGACGCCGCTGCCTTACCTGAAGCTCGGCAATTCGCGCGAGATTCGCGTCGGCGACTGGGTGATCGCCATCGGCAATCCGTTTGGGCTCGGCGGATCGGTTTCGGCCGGGATCATTTCCGCCCGCGCCCGCGACATCCATTCCGGCCCCTATGACGACTACCTGCAAACCGACGCGGCCATCAACAAGGGCAATTCCGGCGGCCCGATGCTGAACATGAAGGGCGAAGTGATCGGCGTGAATTCGGCGATCTTCTCCCCGACCGGCGGCAGCATCGGCATCGGCTTCGCGGTGCCGACGTCGCTGGCGGCCCCGATCATCGACCAGTTGCAGCGCTTCGGCGAAACCCGGCGCGGCTGGCTCGGCGTCCATATCCAGACAGTCACCGATGAGATCGCCGCCAGCCTGAAGCTGGAGAAGGCGCGCGGGGCGCTCGTCGCCTCGGTCGCGGACAAGGGCCCGGCCAAGGACGCCGGCATCGAAGCCCGCGACATCATCCTCGCCTTCGACGGCAAGGCGATCGACAAGGTCAGGCTGCTGCCGCGCATCGTCGCCGAAACCAAGATCGGCGAGCAAGTCGATGTCCTGATCTGGCGTGACGGCAAGGAAAAGACCGTCGCGGTGACGGTCGCGCGACTGGACGAAACCGCGGCCGCGCAGGCGGCGGCGACCTCCGATGCGCCGCTTGCCCTGCCGACGCTCGGCCTCGCCGTCATGGCGCTCGACGAAGCGACGAAGCGGGAGCGCGGCATCGACCCCGATGTGACCGGCGTGCTGGTCGTGGCCGTCGACGATGCCGGCCCCGCCGGGGAAAAGGACGTCAAGGCGGGCGATGTCATCATGGAAGTCAATCAGGATGCGGTCGCCAGCCCCGACGACGTCGAGCGCGGCGTCGAGGCGGCCGAGGCGGCGGACCGGAAGTCCGTGCTGATGCTGCTCAATCGCAAGGGCGACCTGCGCTTCGTCGCGATCAAGCCGAAGAAATCGGAATAGTCCGCCCGCCAAGCGACCGGCAGGCGCACGCCGCGCCCATGGGGCGCGGACCGACGGACTTTCCAGGAGCATGTATTCGATGACCACCCTCGCGGCGGAAATTGAGCGGCGGCGCACGTTTGCGATCATCGCCCATCCCGACGCCGGCAAAACCACGCTGACCGAAAAGCTGCTGCTGTTCGGCGGCGCCATTCAGATGGCGGGCGCGGTCAAGGCGCGCGGCGACCAACGGCGCGCGCGTTCCGACTGGCTCAAGGTCGAGCGCGAACGCGGCATCTCGGTCGCAAGCTCGGTCATGACCTTCGACTACGGCCCCCATGCCTTCAATCTGCTCGACACGCCGGGCCACGAAGATTTCTCCGAAGATACCTACCGGACGCTGACGGCCGTCGATTCGGCGGTGATGGTGCTCGACGCCGCCAAGGGCATCGAGCCGCAGACCCTGAAATTGTTCGAGGTTTGCCGCCTGCGCGATATTCCCATCGTGACCTTCGTCAACAAGATGGACCGCGAGGCGCTCGATTGCTTCGAGCTAATCGATCAGATCCAGGAACAGTTGGCGCTGGATGTCGCGCCGATGTCCTGGCCGATCGGCTCCGGCCGCGATTTCAAGGGCTGCTACGACCTCGATCAGGACCGCCTGATCCTGATCGAGCGGAACCGCACCGGCCTGCCTGAAGCCGGCGCCCGCGTAGACGGCCTGGACGATCCGAAGCTGGACGAATTGCTGCCGGCCCATGCGGTCGCGACCTTGCGGGAGCAAGCCGAGATGGCGCGGGAGCTTTGCCCGAAGTTCGACCGCGAATCGTATCTCGAAGGTCACATGACGCCGATCTATTTCGGCAGCGCCATCAACAATTTCGGCGTGCGCGAATTGCTGGAAGGCATCGCGCGGCTGGCGCCGTCGCCGCGCCCGCAGCCGGCCGTGGAACGGAAAGTCGCGCCGACGGAGGAAGCCGTTTCGGGCTTTGTCTTCAAGATTCAGGCGAACATGGACCCGAAACACCGGGACCGCATCGCCTTCGTGCGCCTCGCGTCCGGCAAGTTCCAGCGCGGCATGAAGCTTCGCCATGTCCGGACCGGCAAGACGATGGCGATCTCCGCGCCTGTCATGTTCCTCGCCCAGGACCGCGAGTTGGCGGAGGAAGCCTGGCCCGGCGATATCGTCGGCCTGCCGAACCATGGCCAACTTCGCATCGGCGACAGTTTGACCGAAGGCGAGATCGTGCATTTCACCGGCGTGCCCGATTTTGCGCCGGAACTGCTGCAGCGGGCGCTGCCCGACGATCCCATGCGGGCCAAGCATCTGTCGCGGGCGCTCACCCAACTGGCGGAAGAAGGTGTGGCCCGTGTCTTCAAGCCGTTTATCGGCTCCTACTGGATCGTCGGCGTCGTCGGCGCGCTACAGTTCGACGTGCTGGCCGACCGCATCCGCTCGGAATACGGCGTCCCGGTCCGGTTCGAGCCAGCCGGCCTGCATACGGCGCGCTGGGTGGCGGCGGACGACCACCGCACGCTAAAGGATTTCATGGACAAGAACCGGGGCGAGACGGCGGAAGATCACGACGGCGCGCCGGTATTCCTGGCCCGAAATCCCTGGCGCCTGGCGAACGCGGCCGAGACCCATCCCGAAATCCGCTTCCTGAAGACGAAGGATCAGACAGCATGAGAAAGCCCAAGAAACCGCAGAAACAACTCCTGCACCTCGTCTTCGGCGGCCGGCTGACCTCGCCCGAAGGCATCGAGTTCGAGAATGTGCCGGACCTGGATATCGTCGGCATCTTCCCGAACTATGCCGAGGCCGAAGTCGCCTGGCGCGGCAAGGCCCAGGCGACGATCGACCAGGCCGATGTCCGCTATTTCATCGTCCACATGCATCGCCTGATGGACCCAGAGACCGGGGAAGAGCGCGGCGACGACGACCATTGACGCCCGCCCGCCGCCACAGAGGACGCCCGCCCGATGACCATGACCCGCGACGCCTTGAAGGCCCTGACGCTCGCCTTTACGGATGCATTCAACCGCGATGACCTGGACGGCGTGATGGCGTTCATGGCCGAGGACGCCGTCTACGATGAGTTCGACGGCAAGCGGGCCGAGGGCCATGCGGCGATACGCGCAGCCTTCCAGCCGCAGTTCGATGGAGTCTTTGGCGAGATGCGCTTTATCGAAGAAGACCTGATCGTCGACGCCGAGGGCCGATCCTCCATGATTTCGTGGACTTGCGCCATGAAATCCGCCGATCGTTATGGCGGCTGGCGCGGTCTGGACGTCCTGTTTTTCAACGCGGACGGCAAGATTGTCGCCAAGAAAACCTACGCGAAAGCCGAAAAACCGGCGATGCGGCGGCTCTGAACCCAGGCCCCTGGACAACTACCGCCTTGACATAAGGGGCTTCGCAGCCAATAACCCGGTCACGAGAGACGCATGCTGCCGCGTGAGCAGTCGGTCCGGCCTATTGGCCTGGCCTAAGCGTCGCCAATCTCAAGTTTCCTTAATTCACGCAGGATCCTGGAGAAACGCTGTGCGCATTCTGTGCACGGCGACGCTGGTTTTGCGCGTGGGACAGAAAGTCCCCGCCTGAAAGGACTGCATTGTCTACTTTTGAAGCTCTGGGCCTTAACGCCCGTATCCTGGCCCGTCTGGCCCAGATGAACATTACCGTCCCCACCCCGATCCAGGCAGAGGCCATTCCGGCCGCGCTGCAGGGTCAGGACGTCATGGGCCTCGCCCAGACCGGCACCGGCAAGACGGCGGCCTTCGCGCTGCCGCTGCTGCAAGGTCTGGAAGCGATGAGCGGCGGCCCGTTCCCGAAAAGCGCGCGCAGCCTGATCCTCGCGCCGACCCGCGAGCTGGCCAATCAGATCGCCGATGCGATCGCCGATTTCGCCGGCGGCGCCCGCCTGAAGATCACTGTCGTCGTCGGCGGCGCCTCGATCCACCCGCAGATCAAGCGCCTGGCGCGCGGCGTCGACGTGCTTGTCGCGACGCCCGGCCGCCTGATCGACCTGATCGAGCGGAATGCGGTCGACCTCAGCGACACGGGCTATCTCGTGCTCGATGAAGCCGATCAGATGCTCGACATGGGCTTCATCCATGCGCTGCGCCAGATTGCGCCGCTGCTGCCGGCCCAACGCCAGACCATGCTGTTCTCGGCGACCATGCCGAAGCAGATGGCCGAACTCGCCCGCGCCTTCCTGACGAACCCGGTGCGCATCGAAACCGCGCCCCCGGGCACGACGGCGGAAAACATCACCCAGGCGGTGCATTTCGTGCTGCAGTCGGACAAGACCCGCCTGCTCGACACGCTCCTGACCGAGCACACCGAGGAACTGGCGCTGGTTTTCGCCCGCACCAAGCACGGCGCCGAACGCCTGATGACCCAGTTGGAACGCGCCGGCTTCGCCGCCGGATCGATCCATGGCGACAAGCGCCAGCGCGAGCGCGAGCGCACCATCCGGGACTTCAAGGACGGCCGGATCCGGGTTCTCGTCGCGACCGACGTCGCGGCCCGCGGCATCGACATTCCCGACGTGCGCTATGTCTACAACTACGATCTGCCGAACGTGGCGGAAAACTACATCCACCGGATCGGCCGCACGGCCCGCGCCGGCGCCAACGGCAATGCGGTCGCGTTCTGCGCGCCCCATGAGATGGACGATCTGCGCGCCATCCAGAAAGCCGTCGATCTGCGCCTGCCGGTCGCCAGCGGCTCCGAATGGCGGAACGAGAAGACGGCCAGCCGTCCGGCCGGCAAGCGTCCGGGCCAGGGCCGCGGCCAGGGTCAAGGCCAAGGTCCGAGCCAGGGCCGCAACAGCCAGGGCCAGGGCTTCGGCGGCGGCGCAGGCAAGCCGGCGTTCGGCGACAACAATCGCCGGCCCGCGCGCGGCGGCTCGAGCCGTCCGCGTCGCGCTGCTTAGAGCATGGCGCGTCCAGGTGGACGCGCGGTCCATGCTCTATCTTATTGATAGAGATCAAATTATCCAACCTTAGGCGATTCCGCCTAAGGTTGGTTTGATCTAGCCGACCTGAGCATCGCTAAGTCTGGCGCCGGTCGCTCAGCCCTTGTTTCAGGGCTGGCGGCCGGCGCTTTCTATTTGGGCGGCTGGGTCAGGCGCCTTTGAAGACCGGTCCCGAGGGGCCGAGCCGCACGCCCGGCCGGAGGTTGCGATAAGGCAGGTCCGCCGGATCGGCGATCACCGGCCCCGGCGCGCGCGCCACCAGCACATGGGCGGCGATCGGTTCGAAATCGCCCCGGAAATGTACCGAGCTTTTCAGAACCAGGATCCGCTGATCCTTCGGTTCGACGCCGAGATGGCGAAACATCTCCTGATCCGCCGCCTGCACCTTGCGGCTGGCGAGCACGACCCGAACCGGCGTACCGTCGATGCGGACAAGCGCCATCGGGCCAAGCTCCATCGCGGCGCCCTTGTAGAACGGACCCGTGCAGGTAAAGCGCCCGTCGCCCAACCGCTCGACCAGAAGAGTGGTAACGAAGGGCGCATCCGCCGGCCAGCTTCTGCCGCCAAGCTCCAGCGTCACCGGCGCGCCGACGCCTGCCCGATGGGCGGCCATCGCCGCATCCGCGTCGATCATGAGACCGAGCACAGCGCCTTCCGGCGAAGCTTTCGCCAGCGCCCGCAGCATGCCGGTGGTGTCCCCGTCGCCGCCGCCGCCGGGATTGTCCTGGGTATCGGCGATCACGATCGGCGCCGAAGCCGTCGCGGCCAGTTCCATGGCGCGGGAGACAGCCGCATCGGGATCGAAATAGGCGCCGTCGTAGCTATCCCGGCGGGCTTCAATGTCAGCCATCAAGGCGTCGGCCGCCCGATCGGCGGCGGCTTGCGTCTTGCCGTAGGCCAGGACGACCGGCCCGCATTCCTTGATATCTGCCGGCGGAAAGCCCTGGAGATAGCTGACGCCTATAATGTCAGGCGCATCTTCCAGCGCGGCCAGATGCTCGTAAATCGATTTGGCCGGGTCGACGTAGGTGCATTGCCAGTTGATCGACACCAGAAATTCCGTCCGGCGCATCGCCTTCGCGGGCTTGCCTTCTTTGAGAACCCGCGCGACCAGCCGCGCCGTGCGAGCGCCCGTTTCAGCCATATCGACATGGGGATATGTCCGGAAACCGACAAAAGCGTCCGCGTGCCGCGCCATCGCTTCCGTTACGTTGGCATGCAGATCGAGGCTCACGATGACAGGAATATCCGGCCCAAATGCCGCGCGGACCTTTGCGAGCAAGGCGCCCTCGCCGTCTTCATGGCTTTCGGTCACCATGGCGCCGTGGAGATCGAGGTAGAGCGCGTCTATCGGCCCTGCCGCCGCAAGCAACTCGAGCATCCGGCCCGTAATCCGCTCGAACGCATCGTCGGTCACATGCGCCGACGGCCCGGCGTTGCACCAGAGCAACGGGACAAGCTCAAAGCCCAGACGATCCGCTTCCGCGACAAAGCCGGATATCGGGATATTCACCCCGCGCGTCGTAGCGATCACGGCCGCGCCCTCCGCCAGGGCCGGCCAGCTGTCGGCCCGCTCGAACATGGCGTAGGTCGCCTTGGATGGCGCGAAGGTATTGGTCTCGTGCATAAAGCCGCCGATAGCGATGCGCATTGCTGTTCTCCCTCGCCAGTGCGTAAGCCGCCATAGACGATAAGGTCCTTGTTATGACTGATCAAACAGCCGGCAGGCCCCCGCTTCGGACCGAAATCGGCGAGACCTTGCGGCTGGCGGGACCGGCGATCGTGGCGCGCGCCGGCATGCTGCTGATGTCGATCGCCGACACGGTCATGGTCGGTCGCTATCAGATCGCGGACCTGGCCTATCTCGGCATCGCCTGGTCGCTGTCGACGATGCTGCTGGTCGCGAATATCGGGCTGCTGATGGGCACCCTCGTCAAGACCAGCCATGCGTTCGGACGGCGCGATTACGCGGAATGCGGCCGGGTCTGGCGGCGGACGCTGCCGCTTGCGGCGCTCGCGGGCGGGATCGGCTTCGCGCTGTGTTTTCTGGCCGAGCCCCTGCTCTTCGCGATCGGGCAATCGCCGGAAATTGCGGTCGAGGGCGCGCGCGTCACCATCGCATACGGCGCCGGGCTGCCGGCCATCGCCATCGCCATCGGCTGCCAGTTCTTCCTGGAGGGGATCAAGCGGCCAATGCCGGGCATGATCGCCATGCTGGCGGCGAATGTGCTGAACGTCGCCCTCAACGCCTGGCTGATCTATGGCGGCGCCGGCGTCGACGCCATGGGGGCGGACGGCGCCGCATGGGCGACGACGGCCTCCCGCACGCTGCTGGCGGCGCTCGCCCTCGGCTACATCCTTTCCATGCGCGACAGGCATCGCTTCGCCGTGCGGGCGCGCGCCGGACGGAACTGGACAGCCTACCGCGAGCAATTGAAGATCGGGCTGGCGACCGGCGTCGCGCTCATGGCCGAATCGATGGCCTTCAATGGGCTGACCCAGGTCGCCGGGCTGATCGGCATCGCCGCGCTTGGGGCATTTTCGGCGACGATGAACTTGCTCGCGACCGTTTTCATGGCCGCGATCGGCATCGGCGTCGCCACATCCGTGCGCGTCGGCGCGGCCTGGGGGGCGGGAGATCGCGCGGGCGCCGAACGCGCCGGATGGATCGGCTTCGGCCTCAATTGCGTCGTGATGGCCCTGGTCGCAGCGGCGCTCGCGCCGACCGCGCGGGATCTCGCCGGCTTCTACGGGCTCGACGCCGACGCCCAGGCGCTCGCGGCGGACGCCATGCGCCTCGCCGGGATCGTGATTCTGGTCGATGGCGCCCAGGCCGTCCTGGCGAACGCGCTGCGGGCGCGGAACGACGTCTGGCCGACGACGCTGATCCAGATCGCCTGCTTCTGGGGGGTGATGCTGCCGGCCGCCTGGGCCTTCGCCATGCCGCTTGACTGGGGGCCGGCGGGCCTGGTCGCCGGCATCGGGGTCGGCACCCTGGCTTCGGCGGCGGCGCTCGCCCTCCGGTTCCGCCTGCTCGCTCTGCGTGACAGACGCGCGCCGTTTAGCGACACTGTCCGCCATGCCATACCGCCAGCGAAAGGAACGCCATCCCCATGAGCCCGCTCGAGACGCCCCACGGCTTCCAGTCCGCCGTCCGCCCCGGCCAGTCCGACAGCGACCGCATCGCGCCCGACTGCGCCGGCCAGAACTTCTTCGAGATCGACCGCCAGTTTCAGAGCTTACTGCCGCTCTATCTGACCGAAGCGGAGCAGGAGCATTTCCGCCCGCATTTTCACCGGATGGGCGAAGTCGCGGGCGGACGCCTGAACGACCTGGCGGCGATCGCCGACCGGAACGAGCCGATCCTCCACGCCCGGGATCGCTACGGCCGCGACCATGACTGGATCGAGTATCACCCGGCCTACCGGGAGATGGAGCGCATCGTCTGGGACGAGTTCAAGATGGCGGCGATGAGCCACCGCCCGGGCGCGCTCGGCTGGCCGGAGATCACGGCGGCGCCGGTGAAATACGCCTTCCAGTACATGTTCGCGCAAGCCGAGTTCGGGATCCTCTGCCCGCTCTCCGTCACTGAGACGTCCTCCTATCATTTCGAATGGGCGAACGATCCGAAGCTCAAGGAGATGTTCTGGGAAGGCATGACCTCGCTCGATTTCGAGAAGCGGCTGACCGGCGCCCAGTTCATGACCGAAAAGGCGGCGGGCTCCGATGTCGGCGAGGCGACGCTGACCGCCGTGCAGGACGGCGACGCCTGGCGGCTGTATGGCGAGAAGTGGTTCTGCTCCCACGCCGACGCCGATGTGGCCCTGCTGCTGGCCCGGCCGGCCGGCGCGCCCGCGGGCACGAAGGGCCTCGGCCTCTTCGCCATGCCGCGCCGGCTCGAGGACGGGTCGCGCAACAGCTACCGGATCGTCCGCCTGAAAAAGAAGCTCGGCACGCGCAGCATGGCCTCGGGCGAGATCATCTTCGACGGCGCCAAGGCTTATGCCGTCGGCGACGTCAAGGACGGCATCAAGCAGATGTTGCGGCAGGTGAACCTGTCGCGCCTGTCCCACGGCGTGCGCGCGGCAGGCATGATGCGCCGCTGCCTGAACGAAGCGCTGGCCGTCGCCCGCTTTCGCCGTCAGTTCAGGGAGCCGGTCATCAACAAGCCGCTGATGCAAGGCCAGCTCCTGGATATCCTCGTGCCGACGGAACAGGCGCTGACCGCAATGTTCTACGCGGCAAGCGCCATGCGGCGCGCCAATGCCGGGGACGCGCAAGGCGCCAAGGCGCTTCGGATCGCGACGCCGCTGCTGAAAATGATGGCCTGCCGGGACAATGTGCCGGTCGCGACGGCGTCGATGGAGACGCGCGGCGGCAATGGCTATATCGAGGAATGGGCCAACGCGCGGCTGGTTCGCGAGGCGCAGATCGGCCTGCTCTGGGAAGGCACGACCAATATGAACGCGCTGGACGTGATCGCCCGCGCGGTCGGCAAGGAACATGCCGAGGAAGCGCTTGCGGCCGATGTCGCAACCTGGCTCGACGCCGCCAAGGGCTGTCCCGGCCAGTTCAAGTCCCGCTTGCAGCAGACCTTCGACCGCGCCATCGACTTTGCGCGTAAAGTGGCGGGCGACCCTGCCCACGAGCGGCATAGCCGGACGGCCGCGGCAGGCCTCTATCATGCGACGACGGCCGCGCTGATGGCGGCCGAGGGCGCTGTGCTCGGAGCTTCCGGCAGCGACGCCCGCCGCCTGTTGATCGCCCGCCTGACCCTGGACCGCCGCCTGAACCCGGTCGACCCGCTCGCCATCGGCGAAAGCGCTTTCGAAGCGGCGGCGGCGCCGTTGCTGCTGCGGGATGAGCCGGTCGCGCTCGATACCGCGACCGAACTCCTGACCCGCTGACCCGCTGACCCGCTTATCCTGGCCGCTAGAATCAATCCACGCTTGGGCAGGACCGCCCAAGCGTGGATAATTCGACCGATATCATGAAGTTAGAGCATGCCGCCGCCGGTCGGGGCCGTGCGCGGTTTCAGTCTTCCGCGCGCGGCCGCCAGACGCAAACCGAGATGAGCGTGATGATCACCGCGAGCGGGGCCGCCATATTGGCGATGATCGGCATGGCCGTGGAGAATGCCGTCACATTATCGATCACGATCAACAGCGAGATCAGGCCGAAGAAGAGAATTCCGAGCGCCATTTGACTGTCCTTGATTTGCCTGCGGCCCGATCGCCGCAGCAGCTAGATGAGAAAGTGAGGTCGGTCCCGCCGCGCCGGCCTGGAATGCCAGGCGCGGCGGGACCAATCGTCAGAGCGATCAGTGGAAGTCGAAGTTCGACGCATCCAGATGCGCGCCCGAAAGGCCGAGCAGCGTGATGTCGTCGCCATTCGTCGACGGGATGAAGATCTTCAGATCGCCGCCCACGTCCTGGAACGTCAGATCGCCGAAGCTCAACCCATTGACCTGGAAGCTGAGGACATCCTCATCGACATCGAAGTCCGTGATGCGGTCATGGCCGCTGTTCTTCTCGAACACGAACGTGTCGAAGCCGGCGCCGCCCGACATCAGGTCATCGCCTTTGCCGCCGATGATGATGTCATGGCCCTCGCCGCCGTCGAGCATGTCGCAGCTCTCGCCGCCTTCCAGCTCGTCGTCGCCCTTGCCGCCGAAGATGGTGTCGTCGCCATCGCCGCCGCCGAGCCAGTCATCGCCATTGCCGCCGACCAGATAATCCTGGCCGTCCTTGCCGAGCAGCACGTCGTCGCCGTCGTCGCCATACAGCTTGTCGTCGCCTGCATTGCCGGTCAGGAAGTCATTGTCGTCGCCGCCGCTCAGGATGTCCTGCCCGGCGCCGCCGCGCAGATCGTCAACGCCCTTGCCGCCGGAAAGCCAGTCGTCGCCCTGGCCGCCCATCAGGTCGTCATCGCCCTTGCCGCCGATCAGTTCGTCCTGGCCGCCGCCGCCGGCGAGATAGTCGTCGCCGTCGCCGCCGTCCATGTGATCTTCGCCTTCGCCGCCCTTCAGCACGTCGTGGCCGGCGCCGCCGAACATCGAGTCGCTGCCCTGGCCGCCGATCAGCATGTCGGCGCCGTCATTGCCTTCCATGTAATCCGCGCCGTCGCCGCCGCGGAGGTCGTCGTCGCCGGCGCCGCCGAGAAGTTCGTCATTGCCGTCGCCGCCATTCGCCCGGTCGTCGCCGTCGTCACCGGAAATCCAGTCGTCGCCCGCGCCGCCGAACAGACGGTCATTGCCGGCGCCGCCGATCAGGACGTCGTCGCTGTCTTCGCCGAAGAGTTTGTCGTCGCCGCCGCCGCCCTTGAGTTCGTCCCGTCCGGCGCCGCCGAACAGCTTGTCCTCAAGCGCGCCGCCAACGAGGACGTCGTCGCCGTCCTCGCCAAACAGATCGTCATTGCCGCCGAGGCCCCGCAGCAGATCGTCGCCGGGACCGCCAAAAATCACATCGTCGGCAAAAGTGCCGTCGATGCTGTCGTTCTCGTTTCCACCATGGAAAACTGCCATTTCACAATCTCCTGTTACTGCGACATGCCAACCCGCCAGAAACCCTGCCAACCGCATGTCCGCTGCATCAAGAAAATGCTCGCAAAATCCAGTGCATTCAAATTTTCCGTTGCAATAATAAGCGCTAGGCTATTGGTACTAGCAGGTACTAAGTCCATATGGCTCCCATTATTTTTTGATGATTAGTACTTTGCGGCCACATCATTATTTTATGGATTAGAGCCTGAATCAAAAGATCA
>ERZ888423.2307-NODE-2307-length-14453-cov-48.090499_pt1 | contig 14453 bp, 13 predicted proteins | sample MGYA00520523_ERZ888423 | MGnify/ENA primary metagenome ERZ888423 (study PRJEB32303, sample SAMEA104408611) | aquatic metagenome | biome: Brackish water; feature: Pelagic; material: water | place: Baltic Sea | collected 2014-06-08T10:24:00 | depth 30,27 m ...
GCTTTCAGCGCTGCAATCTCAAGCTGGGCGGCCAGCCCGCCATCGACCTCAAGGTTCACGCCGCGCACCCATGCCGATGCGGGGCTGGCCAGGAACGCCACGACCTCGGCCACCTCGTCAGCGGTGCCCGCGCGGCCCGACAGCGCGATGCCCCGCGCCGCACGCAGGCCAAAGGCTGTTTCGAAATCAGGCAGGATGCGGGTGGCAATCGCCGCCGGGCTGACGGTATTGGCCCGCAAGCCAAGCGCCAAAAGCCGCGCGGTGTTGGCTTTCGTCCAATAAATCACCGCTTCCTTCGACAGATCATAGGCGCGCACGGGATCGATGCGTTCGAGGGCCACGAAATCCGCGATCTCGCCCTGCGACAGGGCCACAAACCGCTGCACCTGAGCGAGGTTCTCGCGCCAGCGGGCACCTGCCTTTGAGGCAAGGCTGACAATCGCCCCCCCCGGCGGCATCAGCGGCAGAACCCTTTCGGTCAACCGCGCCAGACCGTGATGGTTGACGGCCAGCACCGCCGCCTCGGTTCCCGGCCGGGGTGGCAGGCCCGCGGCATTGACCAGCGCATCAAACCGGCCCGAAACCATCAGGGCGTCGATGCCGGACGGGTCCGACAGATCGGCGCAAAGCCATTCCTCGGCCAAAGGCGGCTCGGCCAGATCGACGGCGATGATCCTCGCACCCATGGCCGAAAGCCGCGCGGCGCTGGCCGCCCCGATCCCATGCGCGGCCCCGGTGATCACGACCCGCATCTAGGCCCCCCGCCCCGTTGCCCGGCGCAAGACCGCCCCGGCATCCGCCCCATCCTCGATCCAGGCCACGAAATGATCGGGCCGCACCAACAGCGCATCCGTTCCATAGGCATCGCGCAAGCCGCCGCGCGCCACCGGCACGACGGCCAGCGGCACGCCCATGGTGGCCGCGCTGGCGCCCAAGGCAGCGCCCCGCGCGCCATCTTCGGCAAACAGGGTAAACCCTGCGCCCAGACGGTCAAAGCTGGTCGTTCCATCCGGCAGATCGCGCGGCGACAGATGATGGCCGGGGCGCGCGGTGTGGGTATGGCTGCCCTTGGCGCTGGGTCCACCACGGCCACCGATCAGCGGCGAGCCTTCGTAATGGGGCTCGAACGCCATCACCTCATCGGCGTCGAGATTGCGGCCATACCACGCGGCCTCGAACCCGGCACGGTCGCGCGCGGGGTCGTGGGTCTCCAGAAAGGCGCGGTCTTGGGTAATGAAGCGCTCGATGAAATCGCGCGCGGTCGACGCAAAGACCGGGCGGCGTTCGGCATCATAGCTGTCAAGCAGGCTGGGATCACCCCAACCCTGCAAGACCGCGGCCAGCTTCCATCCCAGATTGCGCGCATCCTCAAAGCCCGTGTTGATCCCGTAGCCGCCATAGGGCGGATGGCTGTGGGCCGCATCACCCGCCACGAAAACCCGGCCCCCGCGATAGCAATCGGCCACCGCCACGCGCAGATCCCACAAGCCCACATAGTCAAGCTCCAGCGCGAATTTCTGACCCACCGCGCGGGTCAGCATGGCTTCGAAATCATGATTCTCACGCGTCGTGCCAGGTGGCACGGGGGCGTGGAAAAACCAGCTGAGCCCGTGATCGACGCGGCCGAAGAACTGCCAATAGCCTTCGAAATCGGGATGAAGAACGTTGTAGAACGCCTTGCCGGGAAAGCGTTTGAGAAGCTCGTGCAATTCGGGCGAACGAAACACCAAAAGCGCCATGACCCGGTTGTGATCGGCCAGCGTTTCGGCGATGCCGGCGGCTGCGCGCAGGAACGAACGGCTGCCATCACAGCCCACGGCGTAGCGCCCCGTCAGCGTCTGGCGCGCGCCACCGTCGGCCTGTTGGATCGTCAGCGTGACGCCATCGGCACGGTCTTGCGTGAACCCCACCCCCGACCAGCCATAAAAGACAGTGATCGCATCGATCCGGGCGGCGCGGGCGCGCAGCACGGCCTCGGTGGCGTATTGCGGCAGACGGGCATTGGCGCAGCGGTAGAAATCGCGCACATGGGCGCGGTTCAGCCAATCGTAATGATAGTCCGACAAGAGCGTGCCATAGGTGGTCATGCCGCCGATGCCCGCGCCGGGCGGCAGCGGAAAGGCGCTGCGCAAGTCCGCCTCGCAGCCCCAGGCCAGAAAATGCTCGGCCGTGCGCTGGGTCAGGTTCTGACCCTTTGGGATCGGCTGGGGCTGATGATGGCGTTCGATCACCGCCACGCGCACGCCGCGTTGGCCCAATTCGATGGCAAGCCCCATGCCGACCGGGCCGCCGCCATTGATGATGATGTCAAAACGGGTCATCGGCCGATCACGCCTTGTTCCATGTAGATGTGCTTGGTTTCCAGAAAATCATGCAAGCCCTCGGGCCCGTGCAGGCGGCCCAGACCGGACTTGCCATAGCCGCCTGTCTCGGCCTCGGCGAAAAGCTTGAGGTGCGCGTTCAGCCAGACCGTGCCCGCCCGGATCGCGCGCGCCACGCGGGTGGACCGCGCCAGATCGCGCGAAAACACCGATGCGGCCAGCCCATAGGGCGTGGCATTGGCGCGCGCAACCGCCTCGGCCTCGTCATGAAAGATCTCGACCGAGACGATGGGGCCAAACAATTCCTCTTGCACGAGGGGCGATTGCAGATTGTCGATCCGAAACAGCGTCGGCGTCAGGAATGCGCCCTTGTCCAAGGGGCCGCCCCTGAGGATCATCTGCCCCTCATCGCCCGCCTGTTCGATCAGCCCCATCACGCGCTTTTGGTTGCCTGCATCGATCAGCGACCCCATCTGGCTCTTCGGGTCATGGCCCGGCCCGGTGCGCACCGCGCGAAAGGCATGGGTGATCTTTTGCTCGAATGCGGCCGCGATGGGCGCATGCACCAGAAAGCGCGCCGCCGCGACACAGATCTGGCCCGCCATGGCGAGCGATCCATGGGTCAACTCATGCACCGCATGATCGAGGTCGGCATCGTCAAAGATCACGGCGGGCGCCTTGCCGCCCAATTCCAGCCCCACCCGCTTGAGCGACGGTGCCGCTGCCGCCATGATCGCCGCCCCCGTGCGGCTGGAGCCGGTAAAGGAAATCACGTCGATATCGGCCGAGGCGACCATGGCCTGACCGACCGCGATGCCGTCTTCGTTGACCGAATTGATCACGCCCGCCGGTAGCGACGGTGCAGCAGTGATGGCGGCCATGATGCGCGCATGCACCAGCGGCGTCTGAACAGCAGGCTTGATCACCGCCGTGCAGCCCGCCGCCAAGGCCGGGGCCAGCGACCGCATCAACAGCGTGACGGGCGCATTCCATGGCACGATCACACCGGCCACCCCCGCCGCTTCGCGGTGAAACAGCGACAAGCTGCCCGGCGCGATTTCCTGCATGCTGCCACGGATGTTGCGCGCAAGGCCCGCATAATAGCGCGTCTCGGATATGGCGGCCATGGTTTCGCCCATGGCCTCGGCGCGCAGCTTGCCGTTTTCCATCACGACCAGATCGGCAATCTCGGATCTTGCGGCCTCCAGCCTGTCGGCGATCTCGAACAGAACCTGGGCGCGCAGGCGCGGCGCTTGCGACCAGGACGTGCCGAAAAAAGCCGTCCGCGCGGCGCGTGCCGCGTCATGGACCAAAGCAGCGCTGCCAAGGTGATACTGGCCCGCAAGGCTGCCATCGGCGGGGTTCAGGCTATCGCCAAGCCCGCCTTGGGCGACCCATGCGCCGTCAATGAAATGCGCCGCCGGTTGGATGGTCATGGCATGGATCTCCGAAAGGTTCGGGGTTGCAGCGGGGCCGCCTGTGATGGTCGCGACGCGGGCGCGCTTGGGGGTGGCACCGCACGGCCGGTCAGGATGCCCGCAACCGCGGCAACGCTGTCTTTCACATCGCGCCGGATCATGGCGAGCCGGTCATCATCCATGTCCTTGGCCAAGCTGGTCAGGCACAAGGCACCGACGGGCGCACGTGGCCCCGCAAGGATCGGCGCGGCCACGCCCACCACACCCGGCGTGATCTCGGCCCATGCGGTGCAGATGCCGTCGCGCCTGATCTTGCGAAAATCGGCCATCAGCGCCTCGGGCGTGACGCCCGGATCGGCCATCTCGTGCAGATGATCGGCCATCAGCGCCTCTTGATCGCGGCGGGGCAGAAAGGCCAGGATCACCCGCGACACGGCGCCTTTGGTCAAGGGCATGGGCCGCCCGCGGGGATAGCTTGATCGCGTCCGCGCCGTCGACACCTCCGAGGCGATGCACAAGGTCTTGCGCCCATACCAGCGGGTGATGAAGACCGCACAGGGGTGGCGCGCCGCCAAGATCTTGAGCAAGGGCGCCCCGGCCGTGATCAAGGGGTCGGATTTGCGCATCAGGAAATCAAGCTCGGTCACCCGCGGCCCAAGTGTCAGCGCATCGCCGGGTGCGGATACAAGATAGCCCATGGATTTCAGGGTCTTGAGATAGCGATAGAGCGTCGGCCGGGAATAGCCGAGCCTGGCCATGATCGCCTCGGGCATCCAGTCGGGCTGCGCCTCGGTGAACAGATCAAGGATCGTAAGGATGCGCGCGCCGCTGTTTGAACCGCTGCTCATCGCGGCCCCTGCCCAACAGGACACAAGCCAGTGCAGCGCCTTGTGACCCCATCCGTCATGGATCGTGCTGCCCCCACCGCTGGCCCGTTGCAAAACGTTCCAAATCCCAATAATCGAGATTCCAGCCCCAGACCATACCAAAGTTGCGACTTGGCAATCCCTCACCCGGTCACGTCCCGCCGCGCCAGACCGGGCGATCGGGGCTTGCGCCAGAGACGCGTCGGGGCGAACAGGAACACGGGCCGGCACACGCGGTTCGAATGCGCGAAAAGGCGGCTGACATGAGCCAGACGGACATCTTGCTTGCCCTGATCGGTCTTGGACTGGGTGGTGTGCTCAAGGGCGCGACCGGGGCCGGGGCACCGGTGATCGGGGTTCCGGTTCTGGCGGTGATTTTCAACGTGCCGATGGCGGTTGCGATTTTCACCATCCCGAATCTTCTCACGAATATCTGGCAGGGCTGGCAATATCGGGGCGACCAGATCTCAACCCGTTTCACGCTGATCTATGCCGGGACGGGGGCGCTTGGAGCAGGGTTCGGCTCGATGCTTTTGGCGTTCTTGCCCGGTGCGGTGCTGATGGGTGTCGTCGCGGGCGTTGTGCTGCTTTACATCGCGTTCCGGGTGCTGCGCCCCGATTGGCATCTGTCGCGTCCCATGGCCGACAGGCTCTGTGCGCCGGTCGGTCTGATCGGGGGCATGATGCAAGGCGCAGGCGGCATTTCCGCGCCGGTATCCGTGACCTTTCTCAATGCGATGCGGCTTGATCGCAAGCAGTTCATCGCCACGATCGCGGTGTTTTTCTGTGCCATGTCCGTGGTGCAGATCCCGCTGCTGGCGGGACTTGGCATCATGACGGGCAAGATCGCGCTGCTGAGCCTCGCGGCGATGGTGCCCCTGTCCGCCGGCATGCCCATCGGCGCATGGCTGGCAAGGCGCGTATCGAAAGCGGCCTTTGACAAGATCATTTTGCTGCTTTTGACCGTGATTGCCGTCAAGTTGATGTTTGACGCGCTGATCTAGGGCCCCCTGGCGCTTGCGGGCGGTTTGTCAGCCATCAGGCACCACGGCACCGGTGGCTTTCGCATCATCGGGGGCTGCGGCGTGCAGACAGGCCAGCAAATCGGCCTGAACCGCCGTCGGCACCCAGGCTGTGCGTGTCGTGATCCCAATGGGTCGGGCGGGCAGATCGGCCCCAATGGGCAAGCGGATCAAATGCCCGCGGCGCAGATCCGCGGCCACCTGTGCGCCCGAGATGCATCCAAGATACCCCGCCTCTACCACCAGTTCACGCAAGATCAGCGCCGACCCGGCTTCGACCACCCCCATTGGCGGCGCAAGCCCCGCTTGCGCAAACAGCGCCTCGAATTGTGTCCGACCCGGCGCCCCGCTGCGCGGCACCACCCAATCCGCCCCCATCAAGGCAGCCATGCCCGACCAAGGCGCGGACAAGGCCGGATGGCCGGGGGCCGCCACCAAGGCCAGACGGTCATGAAACACGACCTCTTGCACCACATCCGCCACCGGTACGGGATCGCGAAGCGCGCCCAGAAGCACGTCGATCTCACCGCGCTGCAACGCCGCCAGCAATTCGGCATAGGGCCCTTCGATGACCGCCACGGCGCGGCCGGGGCGGCGCTGGCGAAACGCGGCAAGCGCGCGGGGCAGCCATGCGGCCCGTGCAAGCGGCAAGGCACCCACACGGATCAGACCATGGGTGCTTCCGTCCAACTCGGCCAGTTCTGCCTCAGCCTGTGCCAGTTCCGCAAAGGCCAGCCGCGCCGCATGCGCCAATGTTTCGGCCGCGCGACTGGGATGCAACCCGTTGGGCGTTCGGGTGAACAGGCGCCGGCCGGCTTCGGCCTCCAGCGTGGCGACAGCGCGTTGAAGACTGGGCGCGCGCAAGCCCAAGGTGCGGGCGGCCAGCGCAAAGCTGCCTGCCGCGACCACAGCGCAAAGCGCGCGCAATTGCGCCGCCCGCGCGATCAGCCGCACGCGCGGACCCAGATCATCAAGCGCGGGATCCAACACCGCAAAAGCCCGACCGATCCGCCCACCAAGCAGGCGCCCCCGCGCGGTCAAGACGCCCCTCGCGCGCCGTTCGAACAGCGGCCCCCCGGCGCGCTGTTCCAACACCGACAAGGCCTGAGTAACCGCTGGCTGCGACAAGCCTGCCCTTGCCGCCACCGCCGTCAGGCTTGGCATGTCGCTGAGCGCCAGGAACAACCGCAGATGGCCCAGATTGTCCGAAAGCCCCCGGTTCACAGCCGCGCCAGCACGCCGTCAAGGCGGGCGATCAGATCATCCGCACCCGGATCCGCGCGGGTGGCGGCAACGATGTCTTGCCATTCGGCGGTCGCGCGGCTGAGGCCGGGGTATAGCCCCAAGCCTTCGACGGTTTTGGCCACCTCGCGCAGTTCGGCGGCGCGGCGGACGCCATGCACCATCATCCGTTCCATGTTGTAAGCCCCGCGCTTGCGCCACGCGATATCGGGGTCGGATGCCTCGAGCGAGGCGATCACCTGATCCTCGACGCCTGCACGGCGCGCGGCAAGGAAACATTCGGCCACCAGCGCCTCCAGACCCTTGATCATCACCGAGCGCAGCATCTTGATGGTTGACGCCGCCCCGACCCTATCCCCCACCACCTCGGGGCGCATGTTCAAGGCACGCAGGGCTTGGGCGGCGGCGCCGGCCTTGGGGGCGGCCAGCTTGATTGGCACAAGATGTTTTTGGGGATGAACGGGCGCCATGATCGCCATATCGATGTAATGTGCACCCGTGGCTTCGATCATGGCGGCGGCTGCGCGCTTTGTGTCAGGCGCGCAGGAATTGCCGTCAAGCCATAGCGCGCCGGGAACAAGCGCCCCCGAAGCGGCGGCCGCGCGCGCGGCATCGGCGGCACGATCGGCTGTCACCAGACAAAAGATCAGATCGGCGTCGGCAAGGGCATCGGCGATCGCAGGCGCACCTCGCACGCCAAACGCCGCTTGCCGCGCCTGCATGGCCTGTGCCAGATCGGGGGTGTCGGTCTGGATGTCAAAAGCCGCAATCCGGGCGGGATCGGATGGGGTCCATCCGCTGACGAATGCCATGGCGGCCTCGCCAAAACCAATCATGGCAATGTTACGGTTCATGGGCTTGTTTCCTTTGAAAACTGGTGCTGATCCAGGCGCTGAACGCTGGCATGCATCCCCGGACTTGTCGAGCCGCAGTAGCCAAATCTTATGAGGCTGGACAAGGTTTGGATTTGCCTGCGCGCCGCTCCGGACCCATGATGACCGCGCGTTTTGAGAAAGGACCGCCACCATGACCGAACACCCCACCGCATTGATCCTTTCGGCGCATGCCGCCGATTTCGTCTGGCGCTGCGGCGGCGCCATCGCGCTGCATGCGCAGATGGGCACCCGCGTGACGGTGGCCTGTCTGTCCTTTGGCGAGCGCGGCGAAAGCGCCAAGCTTTGGAAAGAGGGCAAGAGCCTCGATGAGGTCAAGGCGATCCGCCGGGGCGAAGCCGAAGCTGCGGCCGAGGTGCTGGGTGTGCATGATCTGGTTTGCCTTGATCTGGGCGATTACCCCCTGCATCTGGAGCGCGAGGATAAATTCGCGCTCGTCGATCTGATCCGCAAGGTGCAGCCCGGCTGGATGATGAGCCATAGCCAATACGACCCCTACAACACCGACCATATGTACATGACGCAAATCGCGCTTGAGGCGCGGATGGTCGCGCAGGCTTGGGGCCATAATCCCGGCCAAAAGGTTCTGGGCGCGCCCCAGCTTTACCTGTTCGAGCCGCACCAGACCGAACAGATGGGGTGGAAACCGGATGTCTTTCTCGACATCACGCCCGTCTGGGACAAAAAGCGCGCCGCGATGGAGCATATGGGTGGCCAATCCCATCTGTGGGAATACTACACCCGCGTGGCCCAGCAGCGTGCCAACCATTTCAAGCGCAATTCCGGCGGTCAGGCGGGCGGGCGCGATTGCAAATATGCCGAAGGTTTCCAATCGGTGTTCCCGCGCACGGTGGATGCGCTGTGAGCGGGGTGGTGGTGCAGACGATCCCGCGCGCCAATCCCGATGTGATCGCGGGTCTGGCACGCGCGGGCGTGGCAACTGTTCATGAGGCGCAGGGGCGCACAGGCCTGATGGCGGCCGGGATGCGCCCCATCCAGGATGGCCGCGCCATCGCCGGCAGCGCCGTGACGATCAGCGCGCCGCCCGGCGACAACTGGATGGTTCATGTTGCCATCGAACAGCTCCAACCGGGCGACATTCTGGTGCTGGCCCCCACCAGCCCCTGCGACAATGGCTATTTTGGCGATCTTCTGGCGACATCGGCCATGGCGCGGGGCTGTGTCGGGCTGGTGATCGATGCGGGGGTGCGCGATCTGCGCGACCTGCGGGCCATGGGCTTTGCGGTCTGGTCCACCGCGATCAGCGCTCAGGGCACGGTCAAGGAAACGCTGGGGTCGGTCAACATCCCCATCGTCTGTGCCGGGGCTGCGGTTCAGCCCGGCGATGTGATCGTGGCCGATGATGATGGCGTCTGCGTCGTGCCCCATGCGCACGCCGCCAATGTTCTGGCCGAGGCGCAAAAGCGCATCGCAGCCGAAGAAGCCAAGCGCATCCGGCTCGCCAAGGGCGAACTGGGCCTTGACATGTACGGCATGCGCGACCGGCTTGCCGCCAAGGGCCTGCGCTATGAATGACGGCATCCCCTGTTTGTGGATGCGGGGGGGCACATCAAAGGGGGCCTATTTTCTGGCAAGCGATCTGCCCGACGGGCGGGCGGCGATCGATGATCTGCTCTTGCGGATCATGGGCAGCCCCGATCCCCGCCAGATCGACGGGATCGGGGGCGCGGATCCCTTGACCTCAAAGGTGGCGATCTTGTCGCCTTCGGGCCGGGCGGATGCCGATGTGGATTACCTGTTCTTGCAGGTTTTCGTCGATCAGGCGCTTGTCAGCGACGCGCAGGGATGCGGCAACATTCTGGCCGGTGTCGGCCCCGCCGCCATCGAACGCGGGCTGGTCGCGGCGCAGGCGGATGAGACGCCGGTGCGCATCCACATGGTCAACACGGGCGAAGTGGCCGTGGCGCGCGTGGCAACGCCGGGCGGCCGCGTCAGCTATGATGGGGCGGCGCGCATCGACGGGGTGCCGGGCAGCCACGCCGCAATTCCCCTGATGTTCTCGGGGCTTGCGGGGTCGATGACAGGCGGCGCCATGCTGCCCACGGGCCGGGCCGTGGACCGGATCGAAAGGGTGGCCTGCACGCTGATCGACATGGGCATGCCCATCGTGGTGATGGATGCGGCCGATTTCGGCCTGAGCGGGCAGGAAACCCGCGAGGCGCTTGATGCCGACGCGGCGCTCAAGGCGCGGATCGAGGCGATCCGCCTGATCGCGGGGCCGATGATGGGCCTGGGCGATGTGCGCTTGAAAAGCGTGCCCAAGATGACGCTGGTGTCGCCCGCCCTGTCGGGTGGCACGATTTCGACGCGCAGCTTCATTCCCCACCGCTGTCATGCAACCATCGGGGTATTTGCCGCCGTCAGCGTGGCGGCCGCCTGTGTGTTGCCCGAGGGACCGGCGGCGCGGCTGGCTCAGCGGGCCGCAGGGGGGCTGTTTCGCATCGAACACCCCACGGGCGCCGCCGAGGTGATGCTGGATCGTGACGCAACAGGCGATGTGGTGGCTGCGGGCACCCTGCGCACCGCACGCAAGCTGATGGAGGGGCTGGTCTTTCCGGGGCCCGCCCGCGCCTAGCCCATGATCCCCTGATAGATCAGGCGCAGCGAGATCAGGATCAAAAGCGCATCGAGCGCGATCTTGAAATTCCGCTCGCTCATGCGGTTCAGCATCAGCCCGCCCGCATAGGTTCCCAAAAGACCTACCGCGATCATCGCCACAATCACCCCCGCCCAAGCGCCAAAGGCAAAGCCCAGGAAACCGAACACCAGCACCTTCAGCAGATGCTGCGCGGTCATCAGTGTCGCATGGGTGGCGACATGGGCATGGCGGTCAAGCCTGAAGGATTTGGTGAAATTGGCGACGAAGACCCCCGTCGCGCCGAAAAACATCGTCAGAAAGCTGGAAATGCCGCCCGCGAGCCAAGGCTGGCTGGTCAGCCAGGCGGGCGGCTTGGCCAGGACAGACCAGATGATGAACAGGCCCAGACCGATCTGAACCAGACTGGGCGGCAGATCGATCACCACCACCCCACCGATGGCCGATCCGATGACAGAGCCCAGCAAGAATCCCGGCAAGGCGGGCTTGTGGACAAAGCGCACCAGCATCGCCGCGCGCCCGGCGTTCGAGCCAAACTGAACCATCCCATGCACCGGGATGATCGCTGCGGGCGGCATGACGCTGGCCATCACCACCAAGACCAGCGCACCGCCCCCGATCCCCAGGGCCGCCGTGATGAACGAGCCGATAAAGCTTGCCCCCATCAAGGCCCAGAACGCCAGCTCGCTCAGCCCTTCGGGCAGTTGAAACAGCCCGTCAAGCATGTGGATGACACTGGTCAGGATGGTGCGAAAAACGCCTAGCGGCTTTCAATTCCTGCCCCTTCAAACAGGGTCCGTGGCGTGGGCACGAATACCTCCGCCTCCAAAGCGCCAAGCGCGCGGGACAGGCGCGCGCGCTCGGCCAACACATGGTTGAACTGCACATCGCACCCCGCGATCGGCGTCGGGTATTGCGTGATCTCCTTGGCGATGGCCGACAAGGCGCGGCGCAGCGCGGCTTGGGCGATATCGCGGCTCTCTTCGTAGTATTCGGCCATGGACGACCATCCGGAAATGCTTGCATACCTTGGTATGCAAATTTCAGGCACCTCTGCAAGTCCTAGGATTTCGCGGGATGCGCGCGCCGGATCACCGGGGATGCGATCTGGTCCGAGATCGGGACATCAACCAGCATCGCGCCCCCCTGCCCGGCGAATTCGGCGATCAACCCCGGCACAGCGGCCAGATCACCCACCCGCGCCCCCCTGATCCCGAAACCACGCGCGATGGCGGCCAGATCCGTATGGCCGAACACCGCGCCCGCATCCGACAGCCCCTCGGCCCTGAGCTTGTGAATTTCCGAGCCGTAAGCCCCGTCATTCAGGGCCACAATCAAGATCTTGAGCCGATGGCGCGCGATGGTTTCCAACTCCTGCACATGCATGAGCAAGCTGCCATCGCCGTCAAACAGCACCGTTGGCTGGTCAGGGCGTGCGGCGGCCACCCCCATGGCAAAGGCCAGCCCGTTGCCGATTGCGCCGAATTCGCGGATGGTCAGGAAACGCGCCTGCGCGCGCGATGGCATCTGGGCCACGAAATAGGAACAATGGCCCGAAGAATTCACCATCTCCCATGCCTGCGGCAGATGCGCCTCAAAAGCTGCCACCACATCGCGCGGATCATGCAGGCCGGGAATAGGGGCAAATTCGGTGCTGTCGGCGGGTGCAGTGGCAATCCAATGTGCCAGCGCCGCTGTGCGCCAGCCAAGATCACGGGGCGCAATGGCCGCCAGTAGCGCCTCGACCCCCAGGCTTGCGTCAGCGCGCAGATGGCTGTCGGCCGCGATGCGCCCTTGGGCAAGGGTCATGGGCTGGATGTCGATCTGAAGCACGCGTGCCTTGGGCCAAAGCTTGCCCCCATCGGCATTGTGATGGCTGAGCGAGGTGCCGACCGCCACGATCAGATCGGCCGTTGCAAAGCAATCGCGCGCCGTTTCCGTCGCAAAGCCGCCCGCGACATTGAGGTTGAACGGATGGCCTGCGAACAGCCCGCGCGCGGGCAGCGTGGTGGCCAACAGACCGCCCAAGCGATCCGCCAGAGCCGCGCAAGCGGGGCCCGCGCCGGCGTCAACTGCCCCCAGACCCGCCATGACAACAACCCGCTCAGCCCCCGCCACCAGCGCCACCGCACGCGCCAGATCATCGGGGTTGGGCGGCATGGGCGATGCCGTGGGCATCAGATCGGCCGAAGCGGCGGGCAAGCCATCCGGCCCGGCCCATGCGGCGTTTTGCAGATCAAAGGGAATGCCCACCACCACCGGCGCGCGCGTCATCCGCGCCTCAAGAAAGGCATCGCGCAAGCCTTCGGCCAGACGCGCGGGGTGGTGCAACGCGCGGTAACTGGCCCCCGTCGCGGTCACAAAGGGGGCTTGATCGATCATCTGGTTGTACCAGGCCGATTTCAACGGCGCCTCACCCGCGAGGACCACCAGCGGAATGCGCGCGCGCACCGCCGCAGGCAGCGCCGTGGTCAGCTGTGTCAGGCCGGGGCCGCAGGTGACGGTGGCAAAGCCCACCCCGCCCGTTTTGCGCGCATGCGCCATTGCGGCGGCTACGGCGCAATGTTCATGGCGGACATAGATCATCGCGCACCCCGTCTCGGCCAGACGGGTGGCAAAGTTCATGTTCGCGTCCCCAAGCAGCGCAAAGCAGACACCGGGGCGTTCTTGGGCGGCCACATCGGCCAGGATGTCAAAGGCATGCCGCCCGGTGCTTGAACCGCCCACCGCGCCAATCACCCCTGCAACAGGCCCGGCGGGATCATCGCATGGCCCCGCGCGATCATGCGCGCCGTGCGCACCAGCCCCGCCGATTTCATCACGAAACCCGCCGCGGTCTGGTCGTAATCCACCGTCACCTCGATGATGCCCATGGGATGCTCGATCATCATCAGGGCGGGCACCTCATTGGGGATGACGCCCAGACCATCAGCGACGGTGCCGGGGGTCAGCGTACAGGCCGCAAGGCACTGGCTGCCCGTGACCGCCATCGAGGGGTGGCAATTCCACGGCATGAAATAGCGCGCCGAGATCGCGCCGCCGTGGCGGGGGGCGGACAAAAGCCCGATCTTGGGCATGACGGATTTGGTCACATCGCCCAGGCCCATGCGCCGCCCGGCTTCCAGCCGCATGGGTTCCATCCTGGCGTAAAGGTCGCGGTTGGCGTCCAGTTCCTCGGCGGTCTCATATCCGGTCAGGCCGAAATCGGCGGCGCGCGCGATCATCATCGGCATGGCCACATCCATCAAGGTGACCTCGATCCCGTCGATCACATCGCGGGGCTTGCCCGTCGGCAAAAATGCCCCGCAAGACGAGCCCACGACATCCAGAAATTGCAGCCCGACGGGGGCCGCCGTACCGGGCACGCCGTCGATCGCGGTTGAGCCCTCATAACTGACGCGCCCGCCGGGTGTCTGGACCCGCGCCTCGACCGTGGCGCCGGTGTTGACGGCCCGGATGCGCACAAGCGTGACACCGTCTTGCGCGGCCACCAGCCCCATCTCGATCGCGGCCGGCCCCACCCCCACCAGAATATTGCCGCAGGTGGGCTTGAAATCGACCAGCGCCTCTTCGACCGCCACCTGTCCAAAAAAGTAATCCACATCGATCCCCGGCTCATCGGAGCGTGACAGCATCGCCACCTTGGTGGTCACGGCCACGCCGCCGCCAAGACCGTCGATGTTTTGCGGATGGCCCGCACCCACAACGGCCACCAGCACGCGCGCGAGCGCTTCGCGATCCTCGGGCAGATCGGCGCGGTTGAAATACGGCCCGCGCGAGGTGCCGCCGCGCATGAACAAAAAGGGGATCGCGTCTTGATAGAGTGAGGTCGTCATTTTGATCATCTCAAGTGAAGGGCCAGGGCAGGTCGAAATAGCTTTGCAACAGACCCGGCGGGAAATCGCGGTTCAGAAGATCGGCGAAAAACAGGATGAAGCCAATCCCGATTGCGGCAAAGAGCACAGCTTTGGCCCATGTCAGACCCGCCCTGACCCGGAAAAAGCCCACAAAGAACAAGCCCAAGGCGATGACAAAGCCAAACAGCCCCGTCAGCGCCAGAAGGCCAAAGAACCA
>ERZ888423.2310-NODE-2310-length-14444-cov-13.932448_pt1 | contig 14444 bp, 14 predicted proteins | sample MGYA00520523_ERZ888423 | MGnify/ENA primary metagenome ERZ888423 (study PRJEB32303, sample SAMEA104408611) | aquatic metagenome | biome: Brackish water; feature: Pelagic; material: water | place: Baltic Sea | collected 2014-06-08T10:24:00 | depth 30,27 m ...
TCGGCTGCTTCTTCTTCGGCCGAGCCGCCGATCTCGCCGAGCATCATGATCGCGTGCGTCTCGGGGTCGTTCTGGAACTCTGCGAGGCAGTCAATGAAGTTGGTACCGGGGACGGGGTCGCCACCGATTCCAACACAAGTCGACACGCCGATGCCACGCTGCTTGAGCTCATAGAGCGCCTGGTACGTGAGCGTGCCGGAGCGGCTCACAATGCCGACGTTCGGGCCGCCAGCGCTGGGCAGCTGTGCAATCTCACCGGCGGTGATGCCAATGTTGCACTTGCCGGGGCTGATGATGCCCGGGCAGTTCGGGCCGAGCAGGCGAGTGCCGGGGAAGTCGCGCGTCAAGCGGTTGTAGATCTTTGCTTCGTCTTGCGCCGGGATGCCCTCGGTGATGCAAACAATGAAACCGATGCCAGCTTCTGCTGCTTCCATGATGGCGCCCGGAGCGAACTTCGGCGGCACGGTGGCGAACGATGCATTTGCCCCTGTTGCCTCGACGGCTTCGGCCACCGTGTTAAAGATTGGGATGCCATCGACATCTTGGCCGCCCTTGCCGGGCGTCACCCCGGCGACCACCTGCGTGCCGTAATCACGGTTGCGGAGGCCGTGGTACTTGCCCTGTCCGCCAGTGAGGCCCTGAACGATGACCTTGGTGTTCTCGTCTACAAAAATTGCCATGTCAGGTCCTCTTACTTCGCGAGCTCAACGGCCACACGGGCAGCGTCAAGCATGGTCGGCTCCGAGCGGAGCTTGTCTTGCGGGATACCGGCGTCGAGCAGGATCTGACGCCCTTCTTCTGCGTTTGTGCCGTCAAGGCGGATCACGATCGGCGCCTTCAGATCGACGCGGCCCATGGCCTCGACAATGCCCTTGGCAACTTCTTCGCCGCGCGTGATGCCGCCGAAAATGTTGATGAAGATCGACTTGACGTTCTCGTCGAAGTTGATGACTTCGAGTGCTCCCGCCATCACGTCGGCGTTGGCGCCGCCGCCGATGTCGAGGAAGTTGGCAGCGGAGCCGCCGACCTGGTTGACGACGTCAAGCGTCGACATGGCGAGACCAGCGCCGTTGGCAATGATGCCGACGGTGCCGTCGAGGCCGATGTACTGGAGATTCTTCTCGGCAGCCATCTTCTCGCGTTCGTCCATCTCGGTCAGGCCGCGAAATGCGTCCCACTCAGGGTGGCGGAACTCGGCGTTGTCGTCGAGCGTGACCTTGGCGTCGAGCGCGTGCACTTCGCCGGTCGGCTTGAGGATCAACGGGTTGATCTCGGCGAGATCGCAGTCACCTTCGTCGTAGCAGCGATACAGCTTGACGAGAATGTCGGTCGCGCCGTCGATCGCGCGCTCGGGAAGCTTCGCGTCGAGGCATGCCTGGCGGGCGACGGCTTCGGAGAGTCCGTCGACGGGGTCGATGTGCAACTTGATGATCGCATCGGGGTTTGTCTCAGCAACGACTTCGATCTCGACCCCACCTTCGCGCGAGAGCATCATCAGGTGCTTCTTCTCGCTGCGATCGAGAGTGAACGAGACGTAGTACTCCTCGTCGATATCCGAAGCAGCTTCGACCCAGAGCCGACGTACGACGTGGCCTTTGATGTCCATGCCCAAAATGTTGCCAGCGTGCTCACGCACTTCGGCCTCGTTGTCGGCGAGTTTGATGCCGCCAGCCTTACCGCGACCGCCGACCTGTACCTGCGCCTTAACGACGACGGGGTAGCCGGCAGATGCGGCCTCCTTCACTGCCTCGTCGACGGTGTCGGCCGGCCCGCCCGGGCTGACCGGAATGTCGTAGCGGGCGAAGTACTGCTTGCCCTGATATTCGAAGAGATCCACGTTGGGAGCCCTCTCTTTCTTGTTTGCGGATGATGAGAGATTTGAGAAATTGTGTAGTGAGAAATGGTGTAGTGACCGGCGAGCCAGTCAGGATTCGGTTTCGTCGAGGGCGCCTTCGAGCCACTCGCCAATGGCCTTCAGCGACGAGCCGGGGCCAAAAATTTCAGCAACGCCTTGCTCGCGTAGAGCGCGTGCGTCGGCATTGGGAATGACACCGCCACCGAAAACGAGTACGTCGCCGAGGTCACGGTTGCGGAGCTCTTCCATGACACGCGGGAAGAGCGTGAGGTGCGCGCCAGACAGGAGCGAGAGGCCCACTCCATCGGCGTCTTCCTGCAGCACCGTTTCAGCAATCTGTTCGGGCGTCTGATGGAGACCGGTGTAGATGACCTCGAAACCGTGGTCACGAAGGGCTCTGGTGATGGTCTTGGCGCCTCGGTCGTGGCCGTCTAGGCCGGGCTTCGCGACGACAATGCGATAGGTGCGCTTCACAGAGTCAGGACCTTATGCGGCTGGCAAGCCGATCCACCAACCCGTGGCATCGCGAACAGCGACGTTGATGAAGGCGGGCTCGGCGACGGCAGACTAAGGACGTGCCCAAGGAACCTACTCCTCCGGTCAAAATGCGCTCGCCGCTCGTTCGTGCGTTGCTGCCCAATGTCGGCGGCATCGTCGTCCTTGGGCTCATCGGCCTCATGCTGTGGGGCTTCGCAGCGTTCATCTCGCGTGACGGCACGGCAGCGACTCAGCGCCTCGCTCCGTCGAACCTTCGAGTCGGGACCGTGCAAAACGCCGCTGACATCGTCAATCAAGACGGCCCGATCCTCCTCGCCGATCTCGCGACCAACCGCGGAGTGCGCACGATCGTGCTCGACCACACCGGAGACGATCCCGCTGTGGGTTGGGTCGTTTACTTCGGCTACCCGGCCGACGGCGACGAAGACTGCATCGTCGAGCAAATCATTGGCACACGCGAATTCATCGACTGTGACGGCAACACCCTCGACGTGAGCGAGTTGGCACCGCCACCGCCGGGTGTCAACCCGGTTGTCGAGAACAGTCGTTTGCTGTCAATCGACCTCAGCGGCGTCACAGAAAACTGATCAATTCAGCGGGCCGGCCCACAGGCCTGGCCACTGCAGTCAGGCGTCGACAGGCAGGCTGTTGGCTGCACTGAGCAACCGGCTCGCGAACTCTTCGGTGTGCTCGGGGAGCTTGCTCCGGCTCATGGCGAGGCCGCCAATGACGTAGGCACCGGTATCTCCGAGGGAGCTGGTCAGTTTGTCGAGGCTGTTGCCCGGGTGTAGTGCAAAGGTGCAGAATGCGGCAGCCTTCTTGCCGCGCATCGACGGGAGGTTGGCGATGCTGTTCACATTCCAAGGTGCCTGGCCGAACACGAAGGCGCCATGCACCCATGTACCGACCAGCACGATGTCAGCCTCGTGAATCGACTGATGGTCGGGCTGTTTGACCTTAGAAAGGCCGGTGATGGTCCATCGCTCCTGCTGCAGAAGATCGGCCACGCTTTCAGCGGCCTTCCATGTGTTGCCCGTCAAACTCTCGACCAGAATTGCTGCCTTCATATTCGACAGTCTGGCACGGCGCACGCCAATCAGCCGATCTTCTTGAGCGGCGCCCACGCCAAGCTCAGATGCTTCGTGCCAACACCACTGAAGTTGATGGTGGCTTCCGCTTTTTCGCCTTCACCCTTGACGTCAATGATGACTCCGTCCCCGAAGCTTGGGTGCACGACCCCATCACCGATGCGTAGCCCGAGTTCCTGGCTGTTTGATGGTTCAGGCATGTGCTTCTTGGCGAACTGCAGCGCTGCCTCGACCACCCGATCGCGATGCGCATCCTGCTGTTCCTTTGCATCGCTTTGGACGTCGGCGTTGATGTCGCGACCGGGAAGTTCGTCGTCGGCGTGAGCTCGCCGGTACGCGGTTGGCTGGTACGACGAATCGTCGCTGCCCTGGTCTTTCTTGCTGTTGGAGTAGTCGGAGCCGTATGAAGAGCGGTAACTCTGACGGCCATAGCTCGATCGACCGCTTACGTTTCCCGTCGACTCGATCAGCTCAGCTGGAATCTCGTCGAAGAACCGTGACGGAGGGTTGTACTGCGTCGAGCCAAACAGTTGGCGGCTCCACGCATGGCTCATGTAGAGCCGCTGCATCGCTCGCGTGATGCCAACGTAGGCGAGGCGGCGTTCCTCTTCCATCTCGACCGGCTCGTTCAGTGATCGGATGTGCGGAAAAATCCCCTCTTCGACACCGACGATGAAGACCACCGGGAATTCGAGGCCCTTCGCCGAGTGCAGGGTCATCAAGATGACGAGGTCTTCAACTTCGCCCTCGGGCAGGTCGTCGGTGTCGGCGACGAGTGCGACCTGCTCCATGAATTCGGCGATCACCGTAAATTCGCGTGCCGAGCCAATCAGCTCGCCAAGATTCTCAAGCCGCGTGTGATCTTCGATCGAGTCCGAGGCCTCGAGTTCGCCGAGGTAGCCAGATCCGTCGAGCGCCAATTGCAGGAGGTCGGCAGGGCCGTACTGATCGTCGAGGGCCATACCCGACATGCCGTCGAGGAGTTCGACAAATGAGGCAATGCCACGAACTGCCGGGCCGGTCACGCCAGCCTCGTCGTTTCGGCGCAGCGCCTCGGCGAAACCGATTCCTTCAGAAGCTGCAAACGCATCGAGCTTGGCAACGCTGGCATCGCCGACACCGCGCTTGGGCACGTTGAGCACTCGCTTGAGGCTGACCTCGTCGGCTGGATTCACGACCGCCCGTAGGTAGGCCATAGCGTCTTTCACCTCGCGCCGGTCGTAGAAACGCGTGCCGCCGACCACCTTGTACGGGACGCCCTGGCGCATGAACGCCTCTTCGATGACACGGCTCTGCGCATTGGTTCGGTACAACACCGCCATCTCGCGGAAGTTCGCTTCGGCATCACCCTGCAGTTGCTTTGCGTTGCCGGCTACCCAGTTGGCCTCGTCACCTTCGTCTTCGCCGTGGTAGCGGATGATTTTTTCGCCGCTCCCACTGTCGGTCCAGAGGTTTTTCGGCCGGCGCTCCGTGTTGTTCTCGATGATTGCATTAGCCGCGTCGAGGATGGTTTGGGTGCTGCGGTAATTCTGGTCGAGCACCACCGTCGTGACGTCGGGGAATGCTTCTTCGAACTGCAAGATGTTCCTAAAGTCGGCACCGCGGAACCGATAGACACTTTGGTCAGTGTCACCAACGACGCACACGTTGTTGTGGCCACGCGCCAGCATCAGCACCATCTGGTTTTGGGCGTTATTCGTGTCCTGGTACTCGTCAACCAGGATGTGGGCGAACCGATCGCGGTAGTGTTCAAGCACCTCGCCATGGTTGCGAAACAGTTCGACTGTCTTGGTCAACAGATCGTCGAAGTCCATGGCTCCAGCCTTCAGCAGACGAGCCTGGTACTCGCCATAGACCTCAGCGTGCTTGCGGTCAAAGATGTTCTCAGCCGCCGCAGCAGCTTCGGCTGGCGCCACCAACTCGTTCTTCCAGTTGCTGATGATCTGGTGAACGCCGCGCGGCGTGAACCGCTTGGTGTCAAGGCCGAGGTCGCGGATGACGTAGCCGGTGAGGCGGTTCGCGTCGGCCGAGTCATAGATCGAAAACTGGCGCGGGTAACCAAGCACGTCGGCGTTCGCTCGCAGAATGCGCACGCACGCCGAGTGGAAGGTCGACACCCACATTGTCTTGACAACCGGGCCAACCAGCTCAGCGACGCGCTCTCGCATCTCGGCTGCAGCCTTGTTGGTGAACGTGATCGCCAGAATCTTGGACGGGTGCACACCCTCGTGAATGAGGTGTGCAATGCGATGCGTGAGCACCCGTGTCTTACCGGAACCAGCACCGGCGACCACCAGTAGCGGGCCCTCATCGTGCACAACAGCATCGAGTTGATCGGGGTTGAGACCCTGGGCGAATGGCGACAGGCCCGTGGATCGGCGCTTGCTCTGCACCGAGTCAACAACAGAGTCGGTCGCAGCGATATCGGCCCCAGGGGATTCAGCCGGGTGCGGAATGTCGGCGAACAGCTCTTCGTCACTCATCAGCTGATCACTCTAGAGATGCGCCCCGCCCCATAGCGTTTGCGTCGACGTTTCGGTTGACATGAGCGCGAAAACTTCGACGCAAACGGGCTGAGGCCTCTGGTGCGGCGGCGCAACATCTGGCATGTTGCTGGGCGCGATCGCAAACTCGTGATCGACACAGGAATGAGCGTCGCCAGCCTCGTCGATGAAATGCGAGACCTCCTCGCCAAGACCGTGGCCGCGGTCGCCACACATGGTCACGGCGACCACATTGGCGGCCATCTCGAGTTGGATGACACCGTGGCGCACGTGTCGCGTTCCTGTCGACATCGTGCGCGGCGGTCATGACCCAAGCTTCGGCCGCGCTCGACGCCACGAAATCGCCCGTGACTATCTGACCCTGCGAGCCTGACTTGCCACACCGAGGTCTGACCTCGGTGTGACAAGTCGACGGTCAGATCGGTCAGCCTTCTGATTGATCGGCAAGTTCGAGCCAAGTTGCTTCGAGCTCGTCGAGTTCGGTCTGTGCGGCGCTGAGCTGATTGCCGACCGCCAACAGTTCATCGACAGCGACCAGGCCACTGAGCTTGCCGGCCAACGTGTCGACCCGCTTCTGGGTTTTCACCATTGCCTGCTCGGCTTCTCGAAGTTGACGACCAATCGTCGACGCACTCGGTCCGGTACGCGCCGCTTTCGGCTTGCCCCCACCCGAGCTCAAACCTGCAGCCTTCGGCTTCGCTGATCCGCTTGACTTTGTTCCGTCCGTCTGCTTGCCGGTCTGCTTGCCGGGCTTCTTGCCAGTCAATGCCGCACGATCAGCAAGCCAGCCGCTGACGCCGCCAGGCACGCGCTGCATGGCGCCGAACTCATCGATTGCCAACACGTGGTCAGCAACGCGGTCGAGGAATGCACGGTCGTGACTCGACGTGACGAGTGCTCCGGGCCAGTCGTCGAGGAACGCTTCGAGCGAACGCAGTGTGTCGAGGTCGAGGTCGTTGGTCGGCTCGTCGAGGATCAGCAAGTTCGGCTTGGTGGCAAGCACCATGACGAGCTGCAGTCGTCGGCGCTCTCCGCCCGACAGCATCCGCGTGGGAGCGAACTGAGCGGTCGAGTCGAACCAAAACTTCTCGAGCAGCGCCTTGTCTTCGTGATCCGGCTCTCGATACGGGCCGGCCACGACCTTGCGAACAATGGCGTCCGGGTCGAGTTCGCTGGAGTGCTGATCGGCATAACCGACCACCACGGTCTGCCCACGGTCGACCACTCCGGCCACCGGATCTTTGCGTCCCGCAATGATGTCCAGCAGCGTCGTTTTTCCCGAGCCGTTCGGGCCGACAACGGCCAATCGTGCACCAGGCTCGATCAGCAGATCGACGTCAGAGAAGACCGTGTGATCACCGAACCGTTGAGTGACACCGGTGAGTTCAATCACCTGATTGCCGAGGCGAGTCGTTCCGGCACCGAGTTCGAGATCGTTGCCACGTACCCCTGCGGCAGCAGGGCCGCCGGCAATGATCTCGTGCGCACTCCGCAGCCGCGCCTTCGGCTTGGTCGAGCGGGCCGGAGCACCGCGCCGCAGCCAGGCGAGTTCTTTGCGAGCAAGGATCTTGCGCGTCGATTCCTCGGACGCCTCGCGGTCGATCCGGTCAGCACGGGCATCGAGGTACGTCGCGTATGCGCTGGTGCCGGCCGCGGCCTGGTGGATGTACGAACGCCCATTGTCCAGTTCGACGACGCGACTCGGGCCAACGGCGCTGGTCAGTCGGTCGAGCGCATGGCGGTCGTGCGTGACGAGCACGAGTGCCGCCTTCATCGCAACGAGACGCGCCTCGAGCCACTCGATGGCTTCAAGGTCGAGGTGGTTGGTCGGCTCGTCGAGCACGACCATGTCAAATGCGCCCTGCTGATCGTCAGCCAACACCTTGGCCAAAGCAACACGCTTGGCCTGACCACCGGAAAGCTCGTCGGTCCGCCGGTCGAAGAGCGGCAGCACACCAAGCGAAGTGGCCGCTGCCTGGACTTCCCAGCCGTCGCCGAGCACGTCGCGCACGATGCCTTCGGGCAGCTTGGGATCTTGTTCGAGTGACACGATCCGAGAACCTCGGCCGAACCTGACAACACCGCTGTCAGGCTGCAGCGCTCCGGTCATGATGCGTAGCAGAGTTGTCTTGCCCGAACCATTGACCCCGACAACCGCAACACGATCGCCGACCGAAATGGTCACGTCGACATCGCTGAAAAGCACCTTGTCGGGTTGCGCCATGCCAACCCCGGATACGTCGACACAAATCACCCGGGCGACGCTACGGCCGAAAACGGCAAGCGCCGACGAACACTCCGGTGACGGATGTTCGTCGGCGTAGAAATCAGCCGAGCAGAAACTCAGTTGTCGGCGGGGGCCTCACCGTTTACCTTGGCGGTGACCCGCACTGCGGCCTCGGCAAGCTTCTCCGCTGCCTCGTCGGCCGTCATCTTGCCGGCCTCAACAGCAGCGTCAACCCGCTCTTGCATCTGATTAACGATCGCGTCGACGAGGGCGTCAACCGATACGCCCTGGGCGGTTGCAACCTCGGCCAGAGTCGAGCCAGACTGCAGTTCGGCGCGCAGGGTGGCAGCGTCAATGCCGAGAAGATCGGTCACGACGTCGGAGGCACCGAACTTGCCCGGACCGCGCTCGCCGAACTTGCCCGGACCGTGCTCGCCGAGCTTGCCCGGACCGCGCTCACCGCGGTTTTCCATCAGCTGAGCGGTCACGGCGTCAGCTTGCGCTGCATCGATGGTGCCGTTGTCAACGAGGGGCTGCAACACGGTCCGGAGACGCTCGCCGGGCTGTACCGGGGCGTCATCGACCTGCTGAACGATTGCGGCCGGAGTAACAACAGCACCCGTGTCGGCAGTAGCGCTGGACATGCCGGGAACGCCGAGCACGAGGCCGGCTGCGGTGCCACCCAGGAGGCCAGCGGCGAGGCCGATGCCCATCTTTGATTTGCCGCCCTTGTTCGAGTTGGCGCCGTTGGGCTGGGCCTTTGTCGGGTCAGTCATGTTCGTCATTGGGGAGTTCCTTTCGAGAACGTCTGTTGGGGATGTCCACCACGATGACGACTGCCGGTGAGACCGAATCCAGAAGGTCGTAAAGATTGGGTAAGAACGCTTCGTCAGGCTTCGGGCAAAGAGAAACCGATGTCGGCACCACCGCCGTCGCGATGCCGCGCACTGACCGTGCCACCACTCCGCTCGACGATCTCACGAACGATGGCCAGGCCGAGCCCTGAGCCTGGCATCGTCCGAGCAGTCACCGCGCGGTGGAATCGATCGAAGATCAGGGGCAGGTCCTCCTGCGGGATGCCCGGGCCACGATCGAGCACACGGAGATCGCCGCCCCGCACGACAACTTCGATTGCACCGCCGGCCGTATCGAACTTTGCCGCATTCTGAATCAGATTGGTGATTGCCCGTTCCAGGCCTGCGGGCGGGGCAAGCACGAGGCCCGCCGCGGCAACGTCCACTTCGACCACGCGGCCCTTACGACGCGCTACTCGCGCTCCCACCGATTTTGCCAACACTCCCAGATCAATAATGTCAGCTGGTTGTTCGGCGAGTTCGCCGGACGCGACCGACACGAGCTCGTTGACCAGATCAGTGAGTTCTCGCACCTCACTGTCGAGGTCATCAAGAATGCGTTCCTGCATCTCAGAGCCCATGTCCGGGTGTCGCCGGATGACCGAGAGATTCGTGCGCAGGCTGGTCAGCGGGGTACGCAACTCGTGACCGGCATCTTGCACCAGGCGCTGCTGTTCTGTTTGCGAACGGCGAAGCGCACTGAGCATCGACTGAAACGCTGCGCCGAGCCGGCCGACCTCGTCGGCGCGCTGCTCGGCCACCGCCAGGTCGAGATTGCCTGAAGCTTCGACTTCTTCGGCGGCCCGCGTCAACCGGCGGAGCGGGGCGGCGACAGTCGAAGCGAGGAGCCACCCGATCGCAGCTGCCACCAGCGACACCACGATCACCAAGAACGTCGTCCGCTCCCGCAAGTCGGATAGCACCCGGTCGGTCTCACCCAGCGACCGAGCAACCTGAATTCCACCTCGCGCCGCGCCGACGGTGTGCACCCTGAATCGCTCACCTTCGTAGGTGATCGTCGCGACATCGAAGCCCTTGTCGTCTCCGATGGTGAGCTTCGCCTTGGCGGTCAATTCGAGGTTCTCCTTAAACGACGAATTCACGACTTCGGCCCTGCGGTTCAACAGCCGCACCGAGTACACGCCGAGCAATCCCCGGCTCGGAATCCCGACCAGGTCGTCGCCACTACGGATGTTCACCAGCAGCGACGTTGCCTCCTTCATCGATCGGTCAACCTCGTCGACCAGCCGCGTGCTTGTCGAGCGGTAGCTGACCGCGCCGACCATCGCCGTCGCTACGAACCCGAGGACTGCCATCGCCACGGCGATCTTGACGCGTAGCGACCTCATTGCGATCGGCCTATCACGAGACGCCACTCACACGCGCCGTATACCCGACGCCGCGCACGGTGTGCACCAGTCGTTGTTCACCGTTCTCCTCGGTCTTGCGTCGGAGGTAGCCGATGTAGACAGCGAGATTTTTCGAATCCGGCCCAAAGTCGTAGTGCCAGATGCGTTCGTAGATCGTGGTGTGGTCGAGCACAATTCCCTGGTTTTGCACCAGCAGTTCGAGCAGGTCGAACTCGGTCTTGGACATCACGAGTTCCCGGTCGCCGCGAAACACGCGACGTGCCGCCGGGTCGAGCCGCAGATCAGCGAGTGTCAGCGGCGCTGCAGTCTCGGCGGTGCTGTAGTCGGCGCGCCGAACCAGCGCACGGAGGCGAGCCAACAGTTCATCAAGGTCGTACGGCTTCGGTAGGTAGTCGTCAGCGCCGACATCGAGGCCGGCCACGCGGTCAGACGTCTCGGTCCGAGCGGTGAGCATCAGAATTGGCAACCGATTCTCTTCGGATCGCACGACTCGACACACCGTGAGTCCGTCGACCATCGGCATCGAGACATCGAGGAGCAAGATGTCGGGTTCGCTCGTTCGAACGGCATCGAGGCACTCGGCACCGTTTGTCGTCGCGGTGACGCGATATCCCTCGAGTTCGAGTGCTCGAACGAGCGCTTCACGCGCCGCACGATCGTCCTCGGCGATGAGGACGTGTTGGTTCGGTGCGCTGGCCACGTGTGCAGTCTTGCTGGTCTGGGTGAGAGTCAGGTGTGAATGCGGCGGGTTGCGATCACCGTCAGTCAAGTCGCGTGTGCCCAAAGTCGTCTGCTAGAAGTGCGCATGCAACTGTTCCCGGCAAAGGCCCAAGTTGCGGGCCGGGTCCTTCCGATAGCGGTCGCGCTGGTCGCAGCGGGCGGCGCAATTGGAGCAACGGCGCGTTGGCTTGTAGGAACGTTGCTCAAGGCCGAGCCAGCGGCCTGGCCGTGGTCGACACTGTGCGTCAACATCTTTGGCTGCATAATGATCGGTCTCGCTGCCCGATACATCGAACGCGGCTCGCAGCAATGGGACTTCATCGTTACGGGCCTGCTCGGGGGGTTCACGACGATGTCATCGTTCGCCGTCGAGTTGAACGCCTTGGTGGACGCCGGCCGGTCGGGCCTGGCATTCGGCTACGGAATCACAACCGTCGTCGCAGGCGCTGGGATCGTCACCGTCATATTGCGCGGACCGTCGTGACGCCGGCCGTATTCGTCCTGGCGGCAGCACTCGGTGCCGTTCTACGCTTGCTGATCGGCCTCACCGTCTGCAGTTGGCAGGCCCTGCTCGTTGCCAACACGGCGGGCGCGGCAGTATTGGGCTACGTGAGTTCAGCCGATCTCTCGGCGCCGACGATCACCGTGATCGGTGTCGGATTCTGTGGTGCGCTCACGACCTACTCGTCATTTGCGCTCGAGGCACGTTCGCTCGGGTGGCGATGGGGCGCTTGCTATGCGGCGCTGACGATCGGCTGTGCGTGCGCTGCGGCTTCGGTCGGCTCGACGTTCGCCTAAAGCACCCGTTCGTTGCTCAGGCGGTTTCGAGAATCCGGACCGGCAGCACGCGCGGACCACGAATCTGGCCGACGCTCCACGAGACATCGCCAGCCAGTTCGAACTTCGGGAAGCGCTTCACGAACTCTTCGATTGCGACCTTGAGTTCGAGGCGAGCGAGGTTTGAGCCCAAGCAGCGGTGGATACCGAGACCAAACGCAGCGTGACGATTGGACTCGCGATCGATAATGAACTGATCAGCATCTTCGAACACGCGAGGGTCGCGGTTGGCTGCCGGGAAGGGAAGCAGCACCCAATCGTCCTTCTTCATTGGACAACCGTGGAAGTCGACGTCCTTGGCAACCATGCGGGCCATCGTGACCGGCGCATAGGCCCGAAGGAACTCTTCGAGCGCAAAGGTCATGACCTCGGGCTCGTCGTGCAAACGTTCCAGGTCAGCAGGAGTCTGTGCAAGGTGCCAGAGTGATGACCCAATTGCCGACCAGGTGGTGTCGATACCCGCGATGAGCAGCAGGACGATGGATCCACGGACATGTTCTTGGCTGAGCTTCTCGCCGCCGAGTTCGACGTTCAAGAGATAGTCCGTGAGGTCTTCTCGCGGGTTGTCGATGTGATCCTGCACCTGGGCGTCGAGATACGCGTCGAGCTTCTGGAAGTTCTCTTGACGGTCAGCCGTCGGGGCATTAATTGTCTCGAGGGTGTTGTGGACAAACTCACGGAACAGTGCTTCGTCGGCTTCAGGGAAGCCGAGCATGCGGCCAATCACGTTGACCGGGATGTGCTGGGCGTACTGGATGGCAGCATCGACGACCGTGTCGCCAGGCGTGATGTCACCCATCTCGTCGAGAAGCCGGGTGCACAACGCGCGAATTTCGTCTTCCCACGGTTCGATCTGCTTCGGCGCGAACGGTGGCAGCAGCAGGCGGCGGGCCAAGTTGTGAAACGGCGGGTCACTGGAGATCGGTGGAACAACCCCGATCGGTGCGGGGATGGCTGCATCGCCGGGGCGGGCGTGACTGACCACGACGCTGCGGCTGGTGAAGTTCTCGGTGTCGTACGCAACGTCATGAACGGCCTCGTGCGTAATCGGCGTCCACATGCCGCCATAACGGTCGGAGTGGGCAACCGGGCAGCCGCTGTCGCGGAGCTCTTGCCAGACCTCGGGTGCATTCGCGTTGTACGACTTGTCGGCGTGATCGAAGTCGGTGGCGAAATCACTCACCGGGCCGTAATCGGCAGCGTTATAGGGAACACGTTCCCAGGCAATTGCGTTCTCGGGGCTGTCAGACAGCGCGAGAGGCTCGGAAATGGTCGGTTCAATCGTGTCAGTCATGTTGTTGCAGCTCTCTCAGGAATCGGTGATCGTGATGGCGTATTCGGGGCAGTTCAGTGCGGCAAGGCGAGCCTTGTCTTCGAGCTCTGCGGTGACCGACCCGTCGCCGAGTAACACTGCCTGGCCGTAGTCGTCGACGTCGAACAGTTCAGGGGCTAACGCATAACAACGGTTGTGACCCTGGCATTTTTCGACATCGAGATGTACACGCATACCTGGACTTTAGGGCCAAGAGTTGGGCGATCCCAGCCGACGGCCATCTTTTTCGCACAGTGTTCCAATGCGTGCCATCAGGACCTCGGTGATCAGCGGGCTGCAGCACCTTCTGAAGGATCTGGCCCGAGGGGGTCCCACTTGTTCCGAGCGACGTCGCGGAACACTGCAAACGTGCCGTACAGCTCGACGTGAGGTTCGGCCACGAACTCAACGTCGTGGCCGACCATCATTTGTCAGCGCCGGCTGATCCTCCACGAGTTCGAACCCCATGAACGTGAGCAAGTGAGGGGTTGCGGCCCCCTGCCTGGGTGTCGTGCCGGGCCGGGCTACGGGGATATGAAAGATACGAAAGATATGAAAGAAGTCCAGGCCGCCGTCCTCAGAGTAACGACCTCTGTGCTCACGTTCTGTGCAAAGCGGTTACCCAACCAGAGACAAAGCGGCAGCTGCTATCGCGCGGATGTCAACGTCATACGCGTTCATCGGAGGTAGATCCAAGGGGTTGAATCCGTAGATGGCATTGAGCCAGATCAGTGTTCCCGCATCTTGGGCCATGCTGGCTGCATGGCCCTTTTTGTCGGCAAATACTGAGGACGTTCTCGCACCGATCAAACCCGTCAGCTCGGGAATCAAACCGATTTCGTATCTGCTACGGATTTCGTATATCGCTGCGCCGTGGTAGAAAGCAAGCACCTCGGCACCGCCTGATGCAGCGCTAACGCTCTCGGCGAGCAGTTGGTAATGAGGGAAGGCAGCGTCAGTGCGGGCTCTATGAGCGGCAGCGGTCGAGAATTCATTTGGATAGTCCTCCCAGGGCATTGCTAACCGGAAGCGCGTTTCAGGATTTCGCGCGAGTGCGTAGGCGACGATTTCGAGTAGTGCCTGGTCACGTTGAAAATCAGTCTGCAAAAACTCTTCCGAGCAGCAAATGAGAACAACGATGTCGACAGCACCGTCATTCAGCTGTTCTTTTATGAGCGC
>ERZ888423.2313-NODE-2313-length-14437-cov-6.837992_pt1 | contig 14437 bp, 12 predicted proteins | sample MGYA00520523_ERZ888423 | MGnify/ENA primary metagenome ERZ888423 (study PRJEB32303, sample SAMEA104408611) | aquatic metagenome | biome: Brackish water; feature: Pelagic; material: water | place: Baltic Sea | collected 2014-06-08T10:24:00 | depth 30,27 m ...
ACCCCCTTTATTATCCACATAGTATTGTGAGTTCACTGTACGATCCTCATCCCAATACATGATGGCAGAAACTCCATCATTATCCGTATCATTAAAAAAGGCCGTCAAATCTATGGCTGAAGGATAAGGGTTACCCGCCAAGGTCACATTACCTTCAGTATTTGATAGATTGACCGCAATATCACCACTATTCGGACGACCTCTGAATTCATAAAATTGATTGTTAGTGTCGACATTATAAGTTCCCCCAGTAGTCACATTGGTTCCTTTCATCGTAAACCCATAACCTGGAGCTACTGTTCCTGAACTACCTAGATACGACCAACTGTTATTGTTTTGGTTAAATTTATAAAGCCACACCGTAGAAATAGAAAGCGGTAATATTTGAATCGCCTGGATTAAATATTTGACTGGCAAGTGAAAAAGTGTTGGTGGCGCCGGCAGATGCAACCGGTGCACTCCAAAAGTTATAATCGTAAGAATCAGAATTACTGTCCTGGTAAACTGAGATATATCCAGTACCGTCGTTTGCAGTACTTTGTGTTGCGCCTTGAATCAACTGCGCATCATCACGCAAATAAATTCCTGCTTTGGCATCTGCCGTACTGCCAGCGCCTTTTGTCACAGAAATATCATCCGCAACATAAAGCACTTGATCGCTCACATAAATAAAAGTTTCTGAGTTTCCATCTTGCTTAACAGTAAGCTGTGCAAAGGCGGATGTAGCTGCAAATAAGCCAAGTAATGATAGAAGTTTAGTCATATCCATCTAAAATTTATAAGTTAAACCCGAGGGTCTATTTGGGGTTAATGCTACAAAAAACACCCAAAAAATATTATTATTTAACACACAGCGTAAGTATTTTCTTATAAGAATGCAATATTCTTGATTAAATAGTTCTCAGATTATGAGGTCTTTGTAAGTTTATTGGCTTAAGATTTAATTCTAGAGTCACCCTTATGGGGACAACAAAAAATCACTTTTTATTTTTTCAAATATGGCATCAAAAACAATTGAATTAGGGGATTTTGTATCGGCCATCAATGAGGCCATTTCTGGAGTTGTAATTGGTGTAGGAGATCAAATAACCATTGAGTCTTCAGAGGGCTTTCCGATGAAGTTTACTCCTGATGAGTTGGTGGTCGAACCCAAAAAATGGCTTGAGTCAAAGGATTTCAATGGTCTTTACCATAAAAAATCTCAAGACAAAACCACGACTACACGTCCAAAGTCCATGGCAAGAACAAAGACCGGGGCGCCCCCGATCATCATTGACTTGCATATTGAGAAACTGACTAAAAACCACAACAGACTCGCGCCATGGGAGATTTTAGATTTTCAGATGGAATCTGCACGAAACCAATTAGAGTGGGCCATAAATAAACGAAAACAACGAATAATATTTATCCACGGTATCGGTGAAGGGGTGCTTAAGGCAGAATTAGAAACCCTGTTTCGGCGTTATGACAATATCCGATTTTATCCGGCCAATGCCATGGAATTTGGGGCGGGCGCCATTGAAGTGTATCGACTTCAGACCTAGAGTCTTATAATTAATCGCGAGTAGGGGTCTGAGTCACTGTGGTGGTCAAAAAACTCGGAATGGACCCCATGAACAAAACCTCCTTAATAATCTCGCGGCCAGAGGCCGTAAGGACCAAATCCAAAAGTGTCAAGTCAATGCTGCTCACCACTTGATAATTATGCTCACGGTAAGCACCTTGTGGTGTGCTTAAAAATACATTTGCATTCAGATAATCTGGACCTATGCTCGGGTCTGTAAAATCATTAGTCGGGTCTAAATCACCGTTCAAATCTTCGTCTATGGTCAAAATGCCGTCCCCATCATCATCAGGGTCTAAGTAATTCGGGATCCCGTCTTGATCTGTATCTAAAGGGTTCGTGAGCGGATTATTGTCCCCATCGGTGTTAAATACATCGAGTTCAAATGCCGTTGGGATATTGTCGCCATCATCATCAAAATCGATATAGTCAAAGAGGCCATCGCCATCGGTATCCTGGTCCAACGGCAATTCATCATCGGCGACTAAACCATCTAAATCATCTTTATTGATTACAACGAGCATCTCGGCACGACCAGAAGTTGCGATAAGTTCATCAATAACCGTTGGACTTGTAGGCGGTATTGCCGAACAAAAATAGCCCGGATCAGCCGATGCATTAAAAATTCTATAGGTCACATTATTCGTGTTTCCTGAGAGTTCATAACTCAAAACACCCGCGTTGAGTAAATTGGCCAAATTCAAGGTTAAATCCGCAAGCACTGCTTCAGTGCCAGAACTATTACGCACATAAAAAAGTATGCTTTGATCATTATCACAGTAAGACAAGGACTGATTGTCAAAATCAAAGGACTGAACGGCCACATCACCATCATCACACGAGCTAAAAACGGCAAATGACAAAAGGATGAACAAATAATGTATTGTGCTTGTTTTTCTTTTCATTGAAACAAAGTAACAGAAAATGAATAAAATGATGATTGGTTATTGAGTGAATATTTTACTTTTGGAAACAAATAACAACTAATGCCAAAGGTATACTTGGATAACGCAGCAACCACAGCGGTTCGACCAGAGGTGGTAGCGACCATGACCGAAGTGTTGCAAAACGAATACGGCAATCCGTCTTCGACCCACAATATTGGTCAGTCTTCAAAAGCGATTTTAGAACAATGCCGTAAAGACATTGCAAAAATGTTTAAGGCACACCCGGGTGAAATTATTTTTACTTCGGGAGGAACCGAGGCTGACAATTTAGTTTTAAGGGCTGCAGTGCGCGACTTAAATACTCAAGTGCTTATTACCAGCCCCATTGAACATCATGCCGTGTTACATACCGCCGAAGCACTGGCTCAGGAATATAACATTACTTTAGAACTGGTGGACATTGATATCCGGGGCGCTGTGGATTTAGCCCACCTAGAAGCGCTACTTGAACAATATCAAGGTCAAAAGGTTTTGGTAAGCCTGATGCATGTCAATAACGAAATAGGCGTTATTCTTCCTTTGAAAAGGGTAGCCGATTTGTGTAAAACATTCGGGGCACTGCTTCATAGTGATACGGTTCAATCCATAGGACATTACCCCATTGATTTTTCAGAGATTCCCCTTGATTTTGCTGCCGTTGCCGCCCATAAATTTCATGGGCCAAAAGGCGTAGGATTCGCTTTTATTCGCAGAGGATCCGGTCTAAATCCAATGATTCTTGGCGGGGGTCAAGAGCGGGGTATGCGCGCAGGGACCGAACCGGTTTATGCCGTGGCAGGCATGACCAAAGCCCTTGAATGCGCGTATCATCATTTAGAACAAGAGGCGGCTTACGTGCGGTCCCTAAAAGAGCGTTTCATCAGTGGAGTTTCGGCGTTGCCCGGGGTTCGGTTAAATGGAGGCTGTGGAGATTTAGAGAACAGCACCTACACTTTGGTCAATGTCGGACTTCCAATAGATCCTGCTCAATCGGCAATGTTGTTGTTTCAACTTGATCTTAAAGGAGTGGCGTGTTCACAAGGAAGCGCGTGCCAGAGTGGGAGTAGTGGAGGATCACATGTCCTTCAAGCCTTGGATAAAGTCGGCGTCCCCATGATGCCGAGCTTGCGCTTTTCTTTTTCTATGTTCAATACCCCAGACGATATTGATTTCGCGCTTGAGAGTCTTAAATCCCTGTTAGAACCCAGCGCTTAATTTTAGGTTAAAAATTCTCGGCGTTAGATAGTTCGGGATGGCGTATTGTACCTTGGTGTAAACATCTCTAACAAAAGTATTGGTGATCGAGTTTTGGACGTCAAAAATGTTAAAAATTTCCACCCCTACGGCAAAGTCCTTAAATGACGACAAAAGTCCCTTTCCCGGTTTATTGTCGTGCACCAAATCATAACTTATGCCCAGATCAGCACGTTTGTAATCTGGGAGTCGGGTCTGAAAGTCATAAGGATCCGCATAGCTCGGGGATCCACCGGGGAGCCCTGTGTTGTAAACCATATTCAGGTACATCTTTAAATCAGGCATCACGGGGACATAATCTTGAAAGAGCACCCCGAATTTTAAACGTTGATCGGTCGGTCGGAAAATAAATCCACGATCGTCAATATTTTCTTCAGTTTTTAGATAACCAAAACTCACCCATGATTCCGTTCCTGGGACAAATTCACCAGCCAAACGCATATCAAGACCGTAAGCATAGGCGACCGCATTGTTCAAGGCGGCATAACGCAAGCGAACGTTTTCAAGCGTATATGGATTTACATCCGTGAGGTGTTTGTAAAATACTTCAGAATTTAGGGTAAACGGACGCTCCCATAGATTAAAACTATAGTCATGACCCAGCACCAAGTGTATGGACTGTTGTGCTTTGACCTGAGGCACGACCTCACTCTGGCGGTTGCGTAATTCACGATAAAATGGGGGCTGATGGTAAACCCCTACACTCAAACGAAAGAGCTGATCTTTAGATCCAAAGGGTTTAAAACTCATTTGCGCCCGGGGGCTAAAAACGGTTTGTGTTACCGACGCATTAACTCCATCATCAACCTGCCAATTGTGTGCGCGAACACCGGCATTTAAATAGAGTTCTCCATTGTTCCACTCATCGCGGTAACTCCACTGGGCAAATCCTGATATTCTGGAAATAACGACGTCATTTTCACCGCTACTGGCATTAAATGGTACAATAGGACTGTCAAAGGCTTCGTAGGGCTGGTTATTTTGAAAATCCACTAAAGGGGGGCGTATAGAAAAACCAGCAGAATCAATAATCTCATATTCTGAAACGCGATCTCTAATCCGCTCATTGGTGTACTTAAGCCCATATTCGACTTGATGCACTCCGGACTGAATTTGCCCGCGATGGTTGATATTCACAATAAGGGCTTCAAGATCATTTCGGGCATGAGTCAGCTGACTTCCTATTCCTTCAGAAAACTCAACTTCACCCAAATTTTCATCGCCAATACTGGTGTTGACTTCACCCAAACGATATTGTGCTAAGATATCGTAATGCTCCTGTTCTGCGGTTTGGTAGGCGGAAGCCATCCATTTAGTGGTGTAATTATCGGAAATGACATAAGTTGCTTTCAGCGCACCAAAAACCGTACGGTATTGATCAACTTCTTGACCCTCGTAAAAAACCAATAAGGCCCGCGGATCTTGAATGGTTCCAAAATTTGTTTGACGGGTCAGGGGCTCGTATCGGTAGTCATTGATAGAGGCTGTGCCTAAAAAACCTAATTCAAGTTTATTCGAAACCTTATAAGTCAAGTAGGATTGAAGGTCAGTGAAGCGCGGTCTAAAGTTCGTCTCAGTTTCTTTTGCGTTGACAAATAGGCTGTTGTCGCGATAGCGTACACTCCCCAAGGCCGTAAATCGTCCGTCTTCTGATTTGTCCCCCACGGTGAGTTGTCCGCCGAGTAAACTCAAATCTACAGACGCCTCAAAGTCCGTAGGACGGCGGTAGGTAATGTCCAAAACCGACGAGAGTTTATCGCCGTATTTGGCTTGAAAACCCCCAGCGGAAAAATCCACATTGGCGGTCATTTGGCTGTTGACAAAACTCAAACCTTCTTGTTGACCACTGCGAATTAAAAAGGGACGATAAACTTCAATTTCATTGACGTAAACCAGGTTTTCATCGTAGTTACCCCCGCGCACCGCATACTGAGTACTGAGTTCGTTATTCCCGCTCACTCCCGGTAAGGACATCAGTACGGCCTCGACCCCCGCGTTACCCCCAACCATTTTGCGTGCCATTTCGGGTGAAAAGCTTTGAATGCCCTCGATGCGCTTACGTTTTTTGACATCCAAAACCAGTTCGCCAAAAACCTCAATGTCGGCCTGCATGACTGGATTAAATTCATAATCTTCATTTGCCGCTAAAGTCAAGGCAAAGGACACTGTTTTGAGCGAGAGGAAGGAAAAGGTGACCGTTACTTTCTTTTCCGCCGGAATTTCAAGAACGTAAACGCCGTTGCGATCCGTCACGACTCCTTGATTCGCATAGGCTACAGTGGCCCCTGAGACACTATTGCCTTCTCCATCAAAAACGATCCCTTTAAGGGTTGCGGTTTGGCTTAAAAGACCAAAAGGCAACAAGACAAAAACAAGGACAATAAGGGTCTTAAGGCGTTTAATCATTGGCTTTCCTGTAAAAAAGTCGTTCAAAAGTAGTACTATTTCCAGCATTATCCAGCACAACGACTTTTAAATTATGGGCTGGGTCCTCGACCACGCCATCACCAAAATCGTAGGTCAATGTATTTGTTTTGTAATCGTATTCCATCAAAATAAATTTATCGTTGATGGTCGCCCGGTAGTCGGCAATTCCTGATTCAGCGTCTTTAATCACCACTTTTAAATTTTTTGCGGTGCTGTACCATTGCCCCTGGGCAGGAGATTTCATGGTAATAGTGGGTGGGGTGTCATCAAAAAATACCCCGTATTGACCTAATGTGGACACATTGGCCTCAAGCAGGGTGCCCTTGCGTGAAGTATTTTGATGAATTGGCTTGCCATAAGCGTCTAAGCGGGCGATATACGCATGGGCCAAGTCTTCTGAACTAAGATGATCGCCCCGATAGGTTATTTTGACCGGCTTGTATAACGGATATTGATCTTTGTCCATATCCAGTTGTTCTCCTGAAACAGAAAGATTTAAGCCCACGGACTCAAAAAAGCATTCCTTTGGAAAAAAGATACTGAAGTTGCCTTCACTCCAACTGATTGCAGAAGTATGAGGTATTTCAACAAGATTGGACCAGTCGGTTAAAGAATTTTCTGAGGACTTAAACTGCTTACTTCCTCCAGTTTTGTTCGTTTTAGCATAATTAGAACTTAATGTATTTTGCGCCCCGACAATAGGTACGGTAATCACTGTTTTATTCTGATTAAAATCAAAAAGCTCGATGGTATAAGTATAGGACGATCCGGGAATAATGGCAACAAATCCATCACTTTCTAGATTTTTTAGAATCCCTAGTGGATTATTTGATGGTCGAAAAAGCTTTTGCACGCGTTGTTTGCCCTCTTTTAAATAACGGTAGTCCATGTACCGATTCATATATTTGGTTTCGTCAAAAGATATTCGGTCAAATAAAACCTCTTGGACGATACTCCCATTGAGTGCACAACGTATTTGATATACGCCATTTTTATTTACCGACCCATCTTGTTGGTCGTATACCCCCAAACCAAAACCAATCCAACCTGAAGTCTCTAATGTTTCTGCTAAATATTCAGCGTCATTAACCTTTGTCAACGATAGATTTTGGGCTTGTCCTTCTAAATTCAATCCTGATTCTGACCGCGGGTACCAGCGCAATGCCGTAGGTAAGGGTCTTTTTGAGTCTTCAATCTGTATTCCGTAGATCAAGGGATTTAAAGGACGCGACTGAGGATCTCTAATTTCAAAGTGCAAATGAGGCCCGCCGCTACTGCCCGTATTGCCCGTATAGCCGATTAAATCCCCTTGTCTCACCACAAATTGATCTTTACCGGGAAATAACTCAACCTGAAATTGCTCTTTTTTATATTGGGTTTGCTTGATGTAATCTTGTAGGGCCGGACTAAATCGATCCAAATGAGCATAAACACTGCTAAAACCGTCTTGATGCGTTAAATAAAGTGCTTTGCCATAGCCAAAATGGGCCACCTTTAAACGGCTCACATAGCCATCTGCAGCGGCATAAACAGGTTTCCCAATCGTCAGATTTGTTTTGATATCCAGGCCGGCGTGAAAATGACTGCTACGCAGCTCCCCAAAATTTCCTGAAAGACGAAGATCACCCGCTAATGGGGAAGCAAACTGTGGCCCCAAAGGAGCTTGCGCATTTATGGTATTCGAACAAGCTAGAACAAACATAAACACACAAAATACTGAGCTTAAGCGGCTTAAAAGCATCGGAGAAACTAAAATAAAGCGATGGGAAAAAGTCAAATTAATAGGCATTGTTAAACAAACGTGTGTGCACAGACAAATATTACAATTTTTTCGATAATTAACAGATGCATGAACCCTGCATCGGACAAGATTTATTAACTTTGTGTTTAAGTGTTGTAATGTTCATTGAATGGCTCAACTCAATTCTATTGTCGATTCGTTAGAATCAAAGCTAAATATGTTGATTTCTGCGCATAAGGCGTTAAAAAAAGATCATCAACTGCAGGGAGACGATCTAAGTAACTTGGTAAAAGAAAACCAAGCGCTTAGGCTCGAGCTCAAACAATGGAAGGAAATGAGTGAAGAACTTAAAATGGCCAATGCAATGCTTGGCAGCGACCAATACAAAAGAGAAACTAAACTCAAAATAAACGCTCTAGTGCGCGATATAGAACAATGTATCGCACATTTAGCACCGTAGATTAAATGGCTGAGGCACTTAAAATAAAGTTGACCATTGCCGACCGTTTGTATCCTTTAACGATACAAGCGGAGCAGGAGGAGGGCCTTCGCAAGGCCGCCAAACGCATTGAAGAAATGATCAAACGCTTTGAGCAGAGTTATGCTGTACGCGACAAACAAGATGTTTTGGCCATGTGTGCCCTTCAGTTTGCCGCCCAAGTAGAACAAAAAGAGCTCGATGGTTCAAAGGATTTGGTGGAATTAGAACACCGTCTCCAAGCGATAGATCAAACGGTACTAGAGGCACTAAAGTGACGTTCTTAAAATATTCAGGTAACTGCCTATATTGATATATTATTTGGTAAACTCAACAGAGATTCTTTAAAAGAGGTGAGTTAGTGTTGTTAAAGCATGCCGTCCTAGTCACGGATCCTTGATCAACATATTAGCCTCAAACGTGTTTTAAGGAGTTTATTCAATACACTTATCGGTATAGGCTTTTTTTATACTCAGTGTTCAATTATGGAATCATATATCCCCACAATTGCGGCCTCATTAATTGCCTTAATCATAGGCTTTGTGATCGCAAAAATTATCGAAAAAAACAGCGCTTCTCAAGTGCTAAATTCTGCAAAACGTTCGGCAGAAGGCATTATTAAAGAAGCCAAAACCGAGGCAGAGTCTCTTAAAAAAGAAAAAATACTTCAAGCAAAAGAAAAGTTCATAGAACTTAAGTCAGAGCATGAAAAAGTTATTTTAAGTCGTGACAAAAAAATGGCTGAAGCTGAAAAGCGAATAAGAGATAAAGAATCACAGGTCTCAAACACCTTAGCCCAGCAAAAAAAGCTAAACGCATCACTTGAAAAAGAACGAGCGGAACTCGAGGAGAAGTTCAAATTTATCGAAAAGAAAGAGGGTGAGATTGAACGATTGCACAAAAGCCAAATAGAACAACTTGAAGTCATTTCGAGTTTATCGGCAGAAGATGCGAAGGCACAGCTGGTCGAAAGCCTAAAAGGCGAAGCCAAGACCGATGCCATGGCCTATATTCAAAACAGTCTTGAAGAGGCCAAAATGACCGCACAACAAGAGGCCAAGAAAATCATCATCAATACCATACAACGTATTGGGACCGAGGAGGCTGTTGAAAATTGTGTCTCTGTATTTAATTTAGAGAACGATGACGTCAAAGGGCGGATCATCGGACGTGAAGGGCGTAATATCCGTGCTATTGAAGCAGCGACTGGGGTTGAAATTATCGTAGATGACACTCCGGAGGCCATCATCCTTTCTTGCTTCGATTCTGTGCGTCGTGAGATTGCCCGACTTTCTTTACATAAGCTCGTTACTGATGGCCGTATTCATCCGGCGCGCATTGAGGAAGTCGTTAAAAAAACCACCCAACAAATCGAGTCGGAAATTATTGAAGTAGGCAAACGGACGGTAATTGACCTAGGGATTCATGGGCTGCATCCTGAGCTGATTAAGGCCATTGGGCGTATGAAATATCGCTCATCATACGGTCAGAATTTATTACACCATTCGAGAGAAGTGGCCCGACTATGTGGGACTATGGCTGCAGAGCTCGGTTTAAACGCAAAATTAGCCAAAAGGGCCGGTTTATTGCATGATATTGGAAAAGTTCCAGAAACTGAGTCTGAGACGCCACACGCCATTCTTGGCATGCAGTGGGCTGAAAAATATGGAGAAAAGCCCGAAGTGTGTAACGCTATTGGCGCGCACCATGATGAAATTGAAATGACGAGTCTGTTATCCCCAATTGTGCAGGTTTGCGATGCCATCAGTGGTGCTCGTCCCGGAGCCAGACGACAAGTTTTAGACTCCTATATTCAGCGTCTTAAAGACCTCGAAGATATTGCCTTTGGTTTTGGTGGGGTGGAGAAAGCCTATGCCATTCAAGCGGGTCGCGAATTACGCGTTATTGTCGAGAGTGAAAAAGTCAGTGATGATAAAGCAGCGCAATTATCTTTTGAAATCTCCCAAAAGATCCAGACCGATATGACCTATCCGGGACAGGTTAAAGTGACTGTTATTCGAGAAACCCGCGCTGTGAATATCGCCAAATAAGTCCGCGCTGAGCCCTAATTTGTTTCATTCTCGACTTTTCGTTTTTACGCGTGTTGAATTTAAGATTTTAATTTTCTGGGGTGAAATTGTTTCATGACTTTTGCAAGATGGGCTGTTTCCACATGGGTATAAATCTCAGTTGTCGTAATGCTTTCATGTCCGAGCATTTGTTGAATCGCTCTTAAGTCTGCTCCATTCTCCAGTAAGTGTGTGGCAAAAGAATGACGAAAGGTATGGGGGCTTACTTTTTTATCAATTCCAGCGCGCTCAGCCAAGTCTTTAATAATGGTAAACACCATTGCGCGTGTGATCCCTTTTCCTCTACGGTTCAGAAACACCGTGTCTCGAGAAGGAGCATCAATTGCCATATGATTGCGCACTTGATGAATATAAATATTGATAAATTTCACCGTTGAGGGCGCTACGGGAACGATTCTCTGCTTATCGCCCTTCCCTGTCACCTTAATAAATTCCTGATCAAAGTGAAGGTCCGATAGCCTTAAAGTAGTGAGTTCAGAAACGCGCAAGCCGCAACCGTAAAGCGTTTCCAGAATGGCGCGGTTACGCTCTCCTTGAGGATGTCCTAAATCAATGGCCCCACTAAGTGCATCAATTTCTGCAACAGACAGCGTATCGGGGAGATAGCGACCAATTTTAGGACTCTCCATCAGGGTCAGCGGATTGTCGGCTCTTAAATCTTCGAATACTAAAAAATTAAAAAAGCCCTTTAAGCTTGATATCAGCCGCGCCTGCGAGCGCGCATGGAGCAACTTGGCTTGCTGGTAAACAAAATCTTGAAGTAAGTCTAACTGAATTTTTGCCGGGGCAGGCGCGGCGTCGTTTTGATCAAGCCAAAGCAATAGTTTTTTTAAATCGGCTTGATACCCCTTTATGGTGTTTTCAGAGAGGCCACGCTCAATTTTGAGGTACTGCGTAAATGCTTTTATGGATTGTGGCCAATTCAATGTTTTGACTTTGTTAAAAGGACGAATAAAATAGGATCGATAACATCACCATGAAAATACGCTTTTACCCTTCGGGTTTAAAATTATTTGAATTATATTCGAAAAACTTATAAATCGTTTACCCATGAAAAAATTATTGACCCTACTGTTTTTGACCATCATCAGTTCCGCAAGCGCCCAAGGTTTGGATTTTGGCGTTAAACTGGGTTTTAACTTTGCTAATGTTTCGGGCATAGAAGATTTTGAGCAACGCACAGGACTTTCAGCAGGGTTCTTCGCTGGAGCCCGATTAGGCGATAAACTAGGGTTTCAAATAGATGCGCTCTACAGTCAGCAAGGGGCTGAAGTAGGGGATACTTACTCCGACATTGTGCAGGATTTTAACCTCGATTATATCAGTATACCTGTTGTCGTAAAATATTATATCACGGAGAATTTAAACATCCATGCAGGACCGCAAATGGGAATACTGCTCAACGATGAGACTAGTGTGCTGAGTCAGACCTTTGATGCCATTGAAACCGACACAGTAGATTGGTTAGGTACTTTAGGCATCGGCCTTGATCTGCCTTTAGGGCTGCGCGCCGAGGCAAGATATAGCTTTGGATTAACCCGTGTTAACGGATCCGTGACTATTCCGTCACTCCCAACAATCCAAGAGGGACGCACCCGAATGACCACCTTAAGTATTGGATATTCTTGGCTTTAAATCCGATTTTAAAGGGTTCTCCCTTTAAATACCTTAATCATGGCCAATGCACAAACCAAAGCTAAGGTAAGGAGAACTAATGCCCCAAGCCACTGGCTGTAAAGGACGTATCCCGTTGCGAAAAGGGCACAATAAACCAAAACAACACCGAGTAGAAAAAGCAGCAGATCACTCGAGAATCGCTCTTTTGAATTTTTTAAGGGAACCCCTTGGGCGTCCATTTTTTGCTTAAATCCGCGCCATCCGCGCCCGTAGGGTGTGATTTTATTATAAAATTTAATCAAGGTTTCTTGGTCCGTAGGCCTTGTCAATAAGGTCACCAAAACCCAACTCAATGTGGTGATTCCCACACCCCAGAGTAATTTTTGCGTGGCATCAAATCCGAAATCGAAAAATTCAAAGGCCAAGGCCAAGGCAAAGGAAACAATCATTCCGGTGATTTCACTGTATGCGTTTATGCGCCACCAAAACCAGCGAAGGATAAAGATCAATCCCGTTCCCGCTCCAATTTGAAGCAATATATTAAAGGTGTCCAGGGCACTTTCGAATTGAAGCGCCAAAAGCCCAGCCAAAACCATTAAAATAACTGTAGACCATCGACCGACCCAGACCAATTGTTTTTCTGAAGCTTCTGGACGCACAAAACGTTTGTAAAAGTCCAGAGCGATATAGGATGAGCCCCAATTCAAATGCGTTGAGATCGTGCTCATAAAGGCGGCAATTAACGAACTGACCACTAAGCCTAAAAGGCCTGGAGGAAGGTAGGTCAACATGGCCGAATACCCTAAGTCATGACCTTCGGTCGCATTGGGAAAAGCCGCTTTTATATCAGAGAGCTCAGGATATAGAATCAAAGAGGCTAAAGCGATTAGAATCCATGGCCAGGGTCTCAGCGCATAATGCGTTATATTAAAGAGCAAGGTCGCCCCAACAGCATGGCGCTCGTTTTTGGCTGAAAGCATTCTTTGGGCGACATAACCGCCACCGCCTGGTTCTGCCCCCGGATACCAAACCGACCACCACTGAACCGCAATAGGAATAAGTAAGAGGGTCCATAGCGTGTCACGGTTTTCAAAATCAGGTAAAAAATTAAGTTTATCCACCACATTAGCATGAGTCAATAAAGCCTCAAGACCGCCCACTTGAGGTAGGTTAATGATGTAATAAGCAGCCCATACAGAACCCACCATAGCGACAATAAATTGCAAAAAGTCTGTAAATATTACCCCGCGCAAACCGCCCAAAGAGCTGTAGAGTACGGTCACCACGGAGGCGTAAAACACGGCTTCCCACGGTTCAAGATTAAATAAAATTCCTCCGATTTTAATGGCAGCCAAACACACTGCGGCCATAATCATTACATTAAAGAATACCCCGAGATAAATAGCACGGAAGCCTCTCAAAAAGGCCGCCGCGTTACCGCTGTAGCGCATTTCATAAAAGGCTAAGTCTGTCAGTACTTCTGAGCGGCGCCAGAGTCTAGCGTAAACAAAAACCGTTAACATCCCCGTCAGAAGAAAGGCCCACCATACCCAATTACCTGAAATCCCATTTTGACGGACTATATCCGTGACTAGGTTTGGGGTATCGGCGCTGAAGGTGGTCGCTACCATGGAAATACCCAGCAGCCACCAAGGCATATCCTGCCCGGATAGAAAAAATTCTTTGGTATTACTCCCAGAACGCTTCGCTACACGCCAACCAATAATTAGAAAAATCAAAAAAAATAGCCCAATAAGAAGCCAATCTAGAGCGGTGAGTTGCATAGGTTAATATTTAAAAATCAATTCTATACGACGGTTTTTTAGGCGACCGCGAGAATTGCTATTGGTGTATAAAGGTTGCTGTTCTCCAGCAGAACGTGCTTTCAGTCTATTGGCATCGATGCCTTGGGAAATAAAAAAACCGCGCAGCTGTTGCGCCCATTTTAAGGCCAATCGATAATTGTCTTGGTCATGGCCCACATGATCGGTATGGCCCCATAATTCAATATAATTTTGAGCATCAAGGGCAAGCCATTGCGCTATTCCCGGAGTTAATTCCATAAGATCGCTTTTGATCATAACGCCTTGATCCGAAAAACTTGGGTGATATACAATCGAATTGTATTTAGGTAGATTTGGGTTTTTTCGGGCAGCCGCCTCATTAGGATCTGCAGGCGCATCATCCGGACGCTCGGTAAGTAAACTTGAGGCGCTAATAACAATAGGAGGGATCCTTGAATTTTTATCAAAGAGTCGTTGCAGATCTCCGCGGCATTTGATGCGATCCGGATTAAGGCCGACAGCAACGAGCTCATTCTTTACCTTGACACTGCGTTGT
>ERZ888423.2315-NODE-2315-length-14426-cov-13.033609_pt1 | contig 14426 bp, 11 predicted proteins | sample MGYA00520523_ERZ888423 | MGnify/ENA primary metagenome ERZ888423 (study PRJEB32303, sample SAMEA104408611) | aquatic metagenome | biome: Brackish water; feature: Pelagic; material: water | place: Baltic Sea | collected 2014-06-08T10:24:00 | depth 30,27 m ...
TTAATTTGACTAGATCCTCAGTCTAAAGATTCGATAAGAGTCTAATAGACTCTACCAAAGCGGAATAGTTGAATTTTAGTTCACTATTCCGCTTTTTTGTTGGTCTTAGTACTTTATAAATTTGGAGCGTAGTTCTATTTTTTTAAGTTCAAACAACTAAATCTCCGATTAACCAACTTTTGACTAAAGTTCTTTTTCTTCTAGAAATGGGTACTTTATCCTCGTTTTTTAAGACTATTAAATTATTTTTTGAGATGCTATGTATAAAGAAACCATTCACTAAATAAGAACGGTGGCATCTCAAGAAATTTTTATCTAAGAGTATATCTTCAAAATAGCTCAATGTTTTCGCAGATACTATTTTGGTGTTATCTACAAGCCAAATATTACTATAGTTTCTATTCCCTTCAATTTTTATGATTTGTTTAAGAGGCAAACGTAGCATTCCGGTTTGTGTTTGTAAAAACAATGTTTGATCCGACACATGTTCAGCTTTTATATTAGCTAAGGCATTTTGAATTTTATCGTGATTCTTTGTTTTTTGGTTAAAATAGAACTTTCCTAATGCGCTTGTCAATTCATCTTTGTCAACGGGTTTTGCTAAATAATCTAGCGCATTAAATCTGAATGCTTTTATGGCATAATGGGTATGAGAGGTAATAAAAATGGTTTCAAAATTAATAATTGACAGTTTGCTTAGCATTTCAAATCCAGTCATGTCAGGCATTTCAATATCCAGAAAAATTAAATCTGGATTTAACACTGCGATGAGTTCTAATCCTTCCTTGCCGTTTTTAGCAATACCTATGACATCAATATTAGAATGATTTTCTTGAAGCTGATCATATAGCGTTTTTGCTATAAACTCATTGTCATCAATAATTAAACACGTAATGCTCTTTTTCAAATGGGTTACTATAAATTGTTAGTTTATGTTTAAATCACGGCTAAGATATACCAAAAAATCAAATGGGACTTTAGACTACCTTGTGATAATTAGATTACCGCTCGATAACTATCACCGTCAATTTGTTTAATCTATATTAAATTAGACGACTGAAATATCACAAATTAAAACCTTTTAAAATTATAATGAATCGAGTAATACTGATTATCATTTATCTTCTTATCCATTTTGCCCCGTTAGGCTTAGTAGCGGAGAATACAAATCATAACACGCTCTTTAACGCTTGGAAAAATAAAACATCCAGTCCTAAGGAAAGACTAGAGGCTTTTTACGATTTAGTATATAATAACGTTACTACCTCTCTATATGTACACTCTGATGCGCACGATTTATGGTATGCGGAATTGGATGACGTTACGAAGTTAGCCGTACAAACAAACAATGAGTCCTATCTGACCCGGGTTTTTCTATTTAAGACAAACTATGAAAACGTTGTGTATCCCGAAAGGGCTTGTGCCACAGCTCTTAGAGCTATAGATTTAGCCGTAGATCATAAAGACTATGTGACACAGTTAAAATTATTTTTCTATCTAAAGATTCTAATTCCATGTCCTCTTGAAAACATACGAACTAAAGAGTTTACGCTTGACAAGATGCGTTTTAACATTGCTAATCGTATTAATAAAGTAAACGAACGAATGGAAGCAGAATCGATTATAGGATATTATTTCGTAATGAAATCAAAATATCCTGAAGCCATAAAACACCTTACTAATTTAGTGGAACTGGCCAAAAAGATACGAAACAATAGGGCTTTAGGTGTAGCGTATGAAGATTTAGGAACCATCCACAGTGATATTGGTAATTATAATGAGGCTCAAAGTTATTTCGAAAAATCTCTTCATTGGGCAAAAAGAGCAAATGACTCATTAACAATAGGAAGACTCTACATGGGCATTTCTAGACTTTATTTACGCTTAGAAAATCCACAAAAAGCATTAAGGTATATAGATTCTTCTATCTACATTTTATCGCCAGGATCAAAGACGTATAAAGAATGTGACGAATGTCTAAAAAAAGCGTTGACAGATAAGGCAGGCGTTTATAACATGAAAAAACAATATACAAAAGCGCTGCAAGAATTACTTCGAATGAGATCATACTATGCTGATAATTTTTCAGCTGGAAATGAGTTCTATTATTCTGAACTAGCGACTGCCTATTTAGGCTTAAAACAGATGGGTTTGGCCATAAAAGTGGCAGAAAAAGGGCTACTAAATCCTAACGTACAATTAAATGAATCAAAACGCAAGTATGAAATTTTATATTTAGCATGGTCAGATTTGGGTAATTATAAAAAAGCATTTGAAGCGTACCAAAAATTCATTAGTATTAAAGATACGCTTTGGAAATTTAGAAATGTTCAGGAGGTGACGCGATTAGAATTAGAAAGTAACTTTACGAATGAAAGCTTAAAAAATAAATTAGAGTATACAGAAAAACTGAATACCGAAAAAAGCAATCGAAATATTTTCATCGCCTTCGCGATTATGGCCTTTACCTTGGTTATCGCTCTTTTTTATCGCGTGCAATTTATGCGTAAAACTCAACTAGCACTCGAAGAAAAGAACCTACTAATCGAAGCAGAGAAAGAGCGGGCAAAAACTTCTGAGAAGGCAAAACAACAATTTTTAGCAAATATGAGTCATGAAATTAGAACACCCATGAATGCCATCAAAGGAATGACTGATATTTTACTTCGCAGGAATCCCCAAAAAGCACAAATAGCATATTTGGATGCAATTAAAAAATCCTCAGCATCATTATTGATTATCATTAATGATATCTTAGATATATCCAAAATAGAATCAGATAAAATCGAATTAGAACGTATCCCTTTTTCTCTGAATGAGTTGATAAGAAATGTGCACGTATTGATGCAATTCAAAAGCGAAGAAAAAGGGTTGGAGTTAAAAACGATAGTCCCAGAAAATATACCGCTCTTAATGGGAGACCCCAATCGATTGCGACAAATAATCATTAATTTGGTAAGCAATGCGATTAAATTTACCGAACAAGGCTCTGTTACAACTGTCCTTAAAGTAATCGAAGTAGAAAATGAAAAAGATGTTTTAAAAGCAATGTTTACGATTATAGACACGGGTATTGGTATTGAAGATGGGAATATTGAGAGAATATTTAATTCATTTGAACAAGCATATTCTGATACGAGTCATAGGTTTGGTGGAACTGGTTTGGGGCTCAGTATTTCTAAAAAACTTGTTAATCTTCAAAAAGGTGATATTTGGGTAGAAAGTGAAAAAGGAGTAGGAAGTAAATTCCATTTCACCATACCTTATACTATTTATAAAACCTCCGATGACCTTGATAGCGGGATATCTCAAGAAAATTCCATAAATATGGCTTCAGAACTAGAGGGATTATCTGTTTTGGTTGTAGAAGATAATGCGTTTAATGCAGTTGTCGTTCAAGATGAATTAAAAGACGTTATCGCTGGCGTAAGTATTATCACTGCCAAAAATGGATTAATAGCGTTGGAACTAGTTAAGCAACACCATTTTGATATCGTATTAATGGATGTTCAAATGCCTGTTATGAATGGTTTTGAGGCAACTAAAGCTATTAGAGCTCTAGACACTGACAAACGAAAAATTCCTGTTATAGCAATGACGGCTAATGTGTTAAATGAAGAAATAGAAAATTGCTACAAGGCAGGTATGAACGAGTTTATTGGTAAACCATTCGATTCACACAAATTAATTCAAAAAATGTACTGGCTACTTAAAACTCAAAATGGATAGATTAGTTAATTTAAGTTTTTTGGAGAAATTTACAGGAGGAAATCAAAGCAAAATTAAAAGATACATAAGTATGTATCTTGCCACGGCTCCCGATATTCTAGAGCGAATGAAGAAAAATTTGGATGCTCAGAATTGGTCAGATCTGGGAATCAATGCACACTCGCTTAAACCGCAAACCGATTTTATGGGCATTGTAACTTTGAAAAACAAACTCATTGAAATAGAAAACAACTTAAAAATAAATAATTATGAGCGCTTGAGTGACCTAGTGGTTGCAGCTTATGAAATCCACCAAAAGTCGGCGCTTATTTTAGCTCAAATTCTGAAGGACTTATCTACGTCAGATTGAGGTCATCAAACATTCATAAATAATTAATCTCGTATTTGAATAACTTTTTTTTTGAATTTATAAAAGTTAAACGGAGGCAGACTGTACTCTTTTTACCGCTAGATAAACGCACTTGCCTTTAGATAACTATCACCTAATAGCGGACATAATTCAAGATACTTTTGGTACATAAACTAACCTTAACATTTAACTTGAAATACCAATTAAATCATGAAAAAATTATTTATCGTAATCCTCGCATGTTTTTCACTTAGCACTATTCAACTTAATGCGCAACAAATTTTCTTTGAGAATTTTGATGCATTAACACCGCCTAATCTACCTACCAAATTCAAATCAGTAGATCAAGACGGTGACAAATATGGTTGGTTAACCGATGATTCAAAAAATATTGATCCAAATTACACCTTTGGCAATGTCATAGTATCAGAATCTTGGGTTCCAGATGGAACAACTGCGGGCAAGTCCCTTAAACCGGATAACTTATTAATCATAGGACCAATAGATTTATCTGGAGTTACGAGTGATGTTAGACTCAAGTGGAATGCATTTTCTCTGGGATTTGGAGGCGAATACTATGAGGAAACGTACTCTGTTTATGTATCTACATCTGAGACCCCTGGGACCCCTGTTTTTGAAGATACATTAGCTGCAGGTTATACGCTTTTTAAAGAAAACATAGATATTTCTAATATGGTTGGCCAAGAAACTGTTTATATAATGTTTAGACATCATAACTGTACAGATAAAATGGCCTTAGTTCTTGATGACATCAGAATTGAGTATAGTCATGATATTGACATGGAGTTGTCCTTACTAACTATCCCAAGTATACATGGTCCTGGAAATGTTAATATTACAGGAGTAGTTACCAATCTTGGATTAAACCCTATATCTTCTTTTGATATTAGATGGGATGATGGTTCAGGATTCAAATCACAGACCTTTCAAATAAACCTAGATCCCGATGAATCGTACACTTTTTTACACGGAACTCCTTTAACCTTAGCTGCGAGTCAATCTAGTACTATAACTGTAGAAGTAGTTGCAGACAAGGATGAACTTGCTGAAAATAACTCGATTACTACCACGACTCAGTCTGGAGCATTCACACCATCAAAAAAGATCGTTTATGAAGATCTTACCATCTGCTCTCCAACATTTGGAGGCTTTTGTCCTAGAGGAATAGTAGAATTAGATAAGCTAATGTTATCAGATGACATGGCGGGTGTCGAAATAATCAGCATACACGGGAACACCGGCGCAGATGCAACAGCACAAGATCCAATGAGATATTTATCTTATGCAGATTCTTGCTTTGATAACAAAAATTTAAATGCTGTTGTTTGGCCAAATGTTTTAGTTGACAGAAAAGTGGCGTCAAGTTATTTGAGTGATTTTTCTTCATTTTATAGTGATTTAATAGAAGATTTTGGATATGCAGATATGGAAGTAAAACCTGTTTACGACCCTATTACCCGAAAACTGGAAGTTTCTTGTGATGTGAAATTTGCTGCCGACGCTAAAAACTTTAATCTGGCGCTGGTAATAACAGAAGATAGTGTTCATGATGCTACAGATGATAACTACCGTCAGCGTAATTTCTATTCACCGGATGCATTAGGTGGACAAGCCGGAAGAGATATGAAGTCTTCTACGTTGGACTTTTCTAATTTACCAGAAATGGTTCCTGCCAGTTTAATGTATTACCGAAACGTAGCTAGAAAGATAATTCCTTCGTACTCTGGATCATTTTCAAGTTTACCAAACGACCTGTTTACAGATAGTACCTATAGTTATAGCTTTCCATCTTATACAGTTCCCGCTAATTTTAAAGATACACGTCTAAGAGCAATTGTTATGCTTATTGATGCCTCAAATGGTCAGGTTATGAATTCCAAAGGAGAAGATGTGGAAGGAGGCATTGCAAGTATACGAAAAGCTGTATTAAACGATCCAGCACCTTTTAATGTATATCCTAATCCAGCAAACGATTATGCCTATGTTCAGTTCAATTTTGCGTCTAATAGCAAAGCAGAAATTAATATTACCGACTTGTCTGGAAAAGTAATACATACGCAAATGGTGGAAAATCCACAATTGAATAAAATGGTAAAAATTGACAAAATTAATTTCCCAACGGGTGTTTATATTATTTCAGTACGTAACGAAAATTTGGTTTCTCACTCAAGAATAGTGTTTGAATAACGAAAGATATTAATTGATCATTTCAGAAATCCTGTTAGGTCAATTCTTGCGATGTATAGGCGTAATCTTTGATTGCGCCTATTTTTTTTGTTCAGTTTTAATCACCTCGTTTCTTAGGCTTTCGTGTGTGGTAATTATAAGCCTTAACTTTGGCCTTCCATTTAACGTAACGAATATGAATATCGAAATTAAGCAGTGGTTTTTAAGCAACCTTACCTCCAATGAAACATCCGCATCTTTACTTCTTGCGGTTATGTATCTCATAATCCTTTTAATCATTTGGTGGATATGTCTACGATTACTTCAATCGTATATTCCGAAAATTACCGCTAAAACAGAAACACTTTGGGATGATATTATTTTCAATCAACGCGTAATTAAAGCCGTTGCTACCTTAATTCCAACATTCATAGTACACCTTTTTATTCCGCATTTATTTATAGAATCTAGTCCACTACTGCCATTACTCATTACAGCAGCAGATAGTATAATTATCTTTGTATCGGTATGGATTCTGACTTCTTTTTTTAATTCCATTAATGAAATTTTATCAGAAAAGGAGCAATACAAAGGAAAACCCATCGGCAGTTTAACGCAACTAGCTAAAATATTGACTTATTGTATTGGTGGGATACTTATTATTTCATTACTAATCGATAAAAGCCCAGCCTATTTACTCAGTGGTTTAGGAGCTATTGCCGCTATTTTACTGCTTGTTTTTAAAGATAGTATATTGGGTTTTGTTGCAAGTATACAACTCTCAGCCAATAATATGGTGCAAGTTGGAGACTGGGTTACCGTTCCTAATTATGGCGCCGATGGCGATGTTTTTGAAATTAATTTAACGTCTATAAAGGTTCGTAATTTTGACCTTACCATTACCACTGTTCCAACCTATGCTTTCATTTCAGATTCGTTTACGAACTGGCGTGGGATGCAACATTCTAGTGGAAGACGTATTAAACGATCTATCCATATTAAAAAAGATACTATTTGTTTTTGTGATGAAGCTATGCTCGCTAAATTTCAAAAAATAGCTCTGATATCAGACTTTATATCAAAACAAAAACAAGAGATAGATGAATATAACTTAATAAATAAGATAGATACTTCTGTATTAGTAAATGGAAGAAATATGACCAATATAGGCGTTTTTAAAGTGTACATAGAAAATTACTTATGGAATAATCCCACCATAAATCAGTCTATGATGATAATGGTAAGACAATTGGTTCCTTCGGATACAGGATTACCTTTAGAAGTATATGCTTTTTGTAATAACAAAGAATGGAAAGAGTATGAAAGTAATGTAGCAGACATCTTTGACCATATCCTATCGGTAGTTCATTACTTTGATCTGGAGTTATTCGAAAATCCATCGGGATCAGATTTTAGAAACCTGATCAATAAATAAAATATAAGGTCAAACGAGTATCATTGTATCCTAAAATGAAATTTGGTACAAAAGCTATACATGCAGGTTTAGAGCCTGACACCGCCACAGGAGCAATAATGACACCCATCTATCAAACCAGCACGTACGTGCAAGAGGGGATAGGAGAACACAAAGGATATCAGTACAGTAGAACAGGTAATCCTACGCGTAGTGCGCTAGAACGCAATTTGGCCGCTTTAGAAAACGGAAAATACGGTGCTTGTTTTGGTAGTGGATTAGCGGCAATTGATTGCGTAATCAAAATGCTTAATCCCGGTGATGAAGTGATTTCAACCAACGATTTATACGGTGGTTCATACCGTTTGTTTACGACGATTTTCGCCAAATATGGGATTGTGTTTCACTTTGTAGACATGTTGGATGTGCAACATATTGAAGCAGCTATAACAGCCAAAACAAGGTTAATCTGGGTAGAAACACCTACGAATCCGATGATGAATATTATCGATATAAAAGCAGTTGCTGCAATTGCAAAACAAGCCAAAGCCATCTTGGGAGTAGACAACACCTTTGCCACGCCATATTTACAAAATCCACTCGACTTAGGTGCGGATATAGTTATGCACTCTGCCACTAAATACCTAGGTGGACACAGTGATGTGGTAATGGGAGCACTCATATGTAAAGACCATATTATCGCGAATGAAATGTATCGCATCCAGAATAGCACTGGCGCTATTACGGCTCCCATGGATTCCTTCTTGGTACTTAGAGGTATAAAAACACTTCATTTACGCATGCAACGACATTGTGAGAACGGAGAAAAAATAGCTCATTGGTTGCAAAATAATCCTAAGGTAGATACGGTATATTGGCCAGGACTTGAAAGTCATACGAACCATTTGATCGCCAAAAAACAAATGCGCGGATTTGGCGGAATGATTTCGTTTAACCTAAAGGGAAATGACTTGGATCATGCAAAAAAAATAGTATCCAATACCCATTTATTTGCGCTTGCCGAAAGTTTAGGAGGAGTTGAAAGTCTTATCGGTCATCCTGCTACCATGACACACGCCAGTATTTCTAAGGAAATTCGAGAGAAATCAGGTATTGTAGATTCGCTAATTAGACTTAGCGTGGGAGTGGAAGATGCTGATGATCTTATTGCTGATTTGCAAGTGGCTTTTGATGCCTAAGGTCACTATATACTTTTTACAAAATCTAAAAATACCTTCTTGTGAAGATCTAAATCCATTTTAGCAGATAACGATACCCTTGCTATATAGTCTTTATCACCTTCTTTAGTAGTTCCCTGTGTAGACGTAGCCGGAATTGTCCAATAGCATCCTTTTAGCTGGCCATAGCTCACGCAGTATTTACTTTCATTGGGAATTTTAGTAATCATTAAATTGATTAAACGATGATTTAGCTCCCTTTTATATGATTCTCTCTCTTCATAAGTATTTCCTTGGGTAGGTAAATCTAATGAAAATACAGAAGGCATAAATCCTTGACTGGCTAATTCTTCTGAAACAAAATTAATTTTCGCTTCTGGCAACACTTCGTTAATAAACGAAACAAATTTACGTGTGTTGGCATAGGCATCCACTATACGTTGGTTCATAGAAGGTAATTGCTGCGCTAGAAATTTATATTGCAAATGAGTGGCTTCGTTATCACACAGTGCGAGATGCAGTGCTACTTTAGGCATTAAAGTAGCAGCCATTTGGTTTCCAACACAATAACCAGCAGTACATTGACCCCCACTCGGAAATTTAGATCCACTAGCATAAGATATAGCTCTAACGGTTGAAAGTATTTTGCCTTCTCCTAAAAAGTGAACATTAGGACAAAATGTTTGGTCTAAAATAAACACAGGAGCAATAGCAACGGTGCCCGAAGCTGTTTTTCGTTCTTTGGCTAATGTTTCTTTGAGTTGGATTAAATCGGGCACTTCAACTCTAGGATTGGTAGGAATTTCTGCAATGATATACGGAATAGCATCTTCTAAAGCTATTCGTTCTAAAACACGGTCGATACTTTGCACCATATCATGCTCACGGTCTACAGGTAAATCCTCTACATCAACGTTGTCAAGACAAGCAGCAACACGTCTTGCTTGGTCATTGGTTCCGCCATAACAATTAGGTGGTACAATGAATTTGATTGCTTTTCCTGGATGATTCTTAATAGCATCATGAATAAGCCCCATCATTATTGCATATTGAATAGAGAGGCCACTAGAAGCCACTAATGCAGGCGTAGGTGAACCTGTAATGCTAGCAATAGAAGCTAAAACCAGTGATTTATTAGCCTGTAGTTGGTCAATGCTGGTATCAACTGACTGCTGACCTAAAAGCATATTCAAAGCTGCAAGACAATTTATCGGCGTCATTGCAATGGTCTCTCTGCGTCTTACGTGCTGAATTTCAGAAATATAGTTTTTATTATGCTCAACGTTAGCTAAGATCACACTACCTAGTTGCGGGTTAGTATGGATATAGAAATCAGCCATGGTAGATAAATCAAAATGACTAAAAGTGTCGGTTTCGGTAATAAAAACCGTACTACCTTCAAAAGTAGGAATTACGAACGAAGCTTGATCTACTTGCTTCAGTTCAAAATGATATCCATAGATACTGCGCATTAGTTCCGTATCTAAATACTTAGGTAAATCGCCATTATACCATATTTGAGTGTTTTTATGAAGTATGAGGTTTTTTCGTAAGATAGCTAAAAGAGGAGCAGACTTAGAAGAAAAACTAATTATACTTTCTGAAGTCATTTTATTTAAATCCGCAATAACCCATTCTAGAATACACGATAACGGATGACCGAGTCGAATATAATCGTATGCCGTAGGCAGGTTATTTAATGTTGAGGTTTCCGCATTACCAGACTCATATAGATCTTGGAACAGGTCTAAAAATTGAGTTTTAGCTAATTTTTCATCATAAATATCAAGTCTATGCGTGGTTAGATTTAACCAATCCAGTGGCATGTTTTTTACTACTGATTTTATATACGTAAGCATTTTAGTGTTAACCATTCTTGTTCTGATGTAAGAGGCCGGCAACTTACATCAATTCCATTTATTTTGAAACAAGCACGTAAAAACAATCCTTCATACGGACTATTGAATATTGTTATAGATAATGTTTGATTAGAACAATAAATACATAACATTTGAGGCGCACAAAGTTGAACTTAAGTGACTTCTACCCAACATACACTCGATAAAATACTTCAAGAAATGAATCATCAAGATTTTATTGAACATGATCCTATTTCTATTCCCAAGCGATTTAAGAGCAAAGAAGATATTGAGATTTCGGCATTTTTTGCGGCGACATTGGCTTGGGGACAAAGAAAAACAATCATTAACAACACGAATAAAATCATGCATTGGATGGGAGAGGAGCCTCATCGTTTTACAGTAGAGCATTCGGCTAATGACCTTAAAGTATTTGAGAAGTTTGTACACCGTACCTTTAATGCTACGGATGTGTTGTACTTCATCGAAGTATTAAAACGATGGTATGAACAAGGAGAATCCTTAGAAAATTATTTTGAAGGTAATTGTGTGAAAGATAGAATTACTCATTTTCATCACGCCTTTTTTGATAATGACTTTGTCTCTGAGCGTACCAAAAAACATATTGCTAATCCAGCTAAAAATTCTTCGGCTAAACGACTTAACATGTACTTGCGATGGATGGTGAGAAACAACGATATCGACTTTGGTTTATGGAAATCGATACATACATCCGAACTGAAATGTCCGCTAGATGTTCATGTGCAAAGAGCTGCATTCCACTTTAACTTACTCACTCGAACCCAACAAGATTGGAAAGCGGTAGAGGAATTGTCTAATAATCTCTTAGTATTGGATCCTATTGACCCCATTAAGTATGATCTCGCACTTTTTAAATGGAGTGAGCGTAAAATGGATTAAGTAATCTTTAACTTGTACTTATCTAAAAGCCCCGCTAAGCTTAAAACTGAAAATTTTGCACCCGTCATGGTATTGAGAGATGGGTCAAGATTATAGTTAATTGCCGTACGAAAATCAGCATGGGAAAGATTGGTACGTTCAAATGTTGCTGCATATAAATCGCTCTTATCAAGACTAGCATTGCTAAGGTCGGTTTCTACAAAATCTACATCCTTCAGCGAACAGTTAAAAAAACAGGTTTTATTTAGTTTGAGTTGATAAAATGAGCTGTAATCCAAGATACAATTGGTGAAATTAAGTTCCAATAAAAATCGATTAGCATCGGTAAATTGAATACCCATAAGTTTACAATCGGTAAAGATTACATTTTTAAACGCCGTGTATTTTATCTTTGCATTGGTCAAGTTACAGCCTGAGAACGAACAATCAGAGAAACTAACTTCAGCAAGATTTAGCTCGGCAAAATCACAATTTATAAATGTGCACACCTCATAATCATTGCACAAGGTTTCTGCCGTTATAATACTGTTTTCTATGGTTACTTGATAGGCGGATTTATCCATGATTATATTTTGTTTTAAATAAGCTAAAGGGATAAGTATTGGGTTGTCCGAAATTCTGCTATTCTTCAGATATTGTGCACGAATGATTTTATAAAGGGGTAACTACTTGAGGAGTACACCGCTGTCCCACTGCTCTTTCTTCCATTTTTTACCGTTATGTTTCCAGTAATTCCATGTGCCGTGCTTCATATCATCCTTAAACTCGCCTTCACACTTTCCGTATAGATTGGTTGCCCCAACTTTCCAAGGGCCATTACGCTTACCTTTGATATAGCTTCCTTCATCTACGCCGCCTTCATTGTATTTATGTTCTACCCAAGGGCCTGTTTTTAATCCGTCTTCGTAATCTCCATAGGTGTCTAAACCTTCTTCTTTGTAATATTTATATGCTCCGTTTAGAAGTCCATTTTTAAAGGTTTTTATTTCAATGGGGTTACCACTCATCGTGTAAATGATAGACTCACCTTCTAACTTGCCGGCTTGATTCGTTTCCTTTAGCATTAATGATCCTTCTACCGAATAAACGAGTCTTTCTCCCGTGGCAAAACCATCTATATATTCACTTGTTTCTGCTATTTTTTCACTGATGTGATAAAGTGTGGTTAGTCCATGTCTCACACCGTTGGCATAATTGATCTCTTTGCGTTTAGCGCCCTCTCTGTCGTATGAAGTAACCAAACCATCAGGTAATCCATTTTTAAAATTACCAACCTGCTCTTCATATCCATTGTCATGGTAGGTTATAAAAGGGCCTTCTTCTTTCCCGTTTACAAACGTTTCTTTTTTAAGTAGTTCACCATTTGCTCTGAAAGCTCTGTAGGATCCATGCAAAACACCTTCTTGGTACATGCAATCTACTTCAGGTAAACCATTTCTATAAAAAGTTCTAAAAACACCATGTCTCACACCTTTTTTGTAACCTATTTCTTGATCTTGTTTACCATCTTCATACCAGCTACTAAATAAACCGTCAATCTCTCCATTAGTCCATGTAATGCACTGCATTGGCTTATTATTACTAGGCCATAACATTAAGGACTCACCTGTATAAGCCTTACCTTCATAATAATAATTGCCATCTTCTTGTTTTGCTAGTTTGGCAAAGGCTACTTTAGTTTGCGCAAAGGTTATTATTCCTAGCAACAGCATTACTGCAAGCGTTATTTTTCTCATGGATTAGTTTAGATTTTGGGCAAAGTTAAATATTGTAATTAATCTACTGCTTGGCAGTTTTTCACTATTTGTTTGATATTCTGTTTTAGCATACACTCAAAATGACCACGCGGACAGGAATCGCCGCCTAACTTACTGCAAGGGCTACATTTTAAGTCAACTTGATAATTGAAGAGTTCCTCTTTATTCGTCCGATAGGCATACATACCAAAGGATGGATGCGTATTTCCCCAAAGGCAATGTATTGGAGTTTCAAAAGCAGAGGCAATATGCATAAGCCCTGTATCTCCGGTAATCAAATCTGAGGCATTTTTAATGATATAAGCAGATTCGTCTAAGGTTAATTTATTACATAAATTAATAACAGAAATATGCGAAATAGCATTTACTATTTGAGCGGCTTTAGCTTCATCAACTGAACCTCCACCCAACAGCACAATGGGGCGATTTAAACGTTTAATAATATTTAAAATAACATCCAAAGGTATCTGTTTTGTGAAGTACGTTCCGCCTATAGCGAGTGCTACATATGCTTTAGGTTGTAGGTTATACTCCGACAATTGTAAGGAGAGGTTATCCGAAAAAAAGTAATCAACTCCTTTTTGATCATCCACTACTTGAAGCGATTTTAATGCGTCAAAATAACGATCTATAATGTGAATTTGTGGTAGTAGGTTCAATTTAAATTGAACAAACAGCCATTTTTGAATATTTAGTTTATCAAATGAAATCCACGTGATTTTAAGCACTTTTTTAAGTTTACGGGTACGTAAGTTTTTATGTAAATCGATAACTAAGTCATAGTTTTCTAACGCTAACTCATTTACCAAAGCTTTAGTGTCATTCGTCCAACATTTTATGTGATCAATATATGGATTATGGACTACCAAACCGGAGAATGTATCTTTAGTCAAAAAATGCACCTCCGCATCAGCTAGTTGCTGCTTAACGCAGCGTATTACTGGTGTGGTTAATACAATATCACCAATAGAACTTAAACTTATAATAAGTACCTTCATTGTTTTGGGGCGTACCACACCTCTTCATGTATAA
>ERZ888423.2316-NODE-2316-length-14420-cov-11.642812_pt1 | contig 14420 bp, 10 predicted proteins | sample MGYA00520523_ERZ888423 | MGnify/ENA primary metagenome ERZ888423 (study PRJEB32303, sample SAMEA104408611) | aquatic metagenome | biome: Brackish water; feature: Pelagic; material: water | place: Baltic Sea | collected 2014-06-08T10:24:00 | depth 30,27 m ...
GGTGAATCACAACCTGCTGATATCGCTCAAACACTTTTCGGTCAGGCTCTAAGAGATGTTCGAGATTTTTATGGCGTGCGGCTCACCCCGCCTCCGCAATCCGCCACCCGGCCTCCGCCAGTTGCCGGGCCTTCGCCCCGCGCTTCAACGCATCCGGGCTGGAGGCGTTGCCGTCCAGGCCGCGTTTGTAGACGCCCTGGGAAATCGCCGAGAGGCGGAAGAGGGAGAGGGCGAGGTAGAAGGCCCAGTTGTCCGGTTTGGTCATGCCGCGCGCCTTGAAATAGCGGGCGATGTAGGCGTCCTCGTCCGGGATGCCGTGGTCCGCGAGGTCGAGGACAGTGATGTCGCCGCGCTCTGGGTCGCCGATGTAATAGTTCAGGCAGTTGTAGGCCAGGTCCGACAACGGGTCGCCCAGGGTCCCAAGCTCCCAGTCGATCACGGCCAGGATTTCCGGGCGCTCGGGATGGTAGATCGCGTTCTCCATCCGATAGTCGCCGTGGACGATGGTCGTCTCCTCGGCTTCCGGCATGCGCTCGCCGAGCCAGCGGATCAGCTTGTCCATCTCCGGCACGTCCTGGGTCTTGCTCGCCTCATACTGGGTCGACCAGCGCTTGACCTGCCGGGCGCAGTAGCCGCCGGCGCGGCCATAGCTCTCCAGCCCGACGGCGCGGTAGTCGACGGCGTGCAGGCGGGCCAGAACGTCCCCCATCTCGAAATAATGGGCCTGGCGTTCGGCGGGCGTCATGCCGGGCAGGGCGAAGTCGCGGATGACCCGGCCCGCCACATGCTCCATCACATAGAAGGCCTGGCCGATGACGCTGTCGTCCTCGCAGAGCACATGGGCCTTGCCGACCGGCACCGGCGTATCCCAAAGCGCCGAGATCACCTTGAACTCCCGGTCGACGGCGTGGGCCGAGGGCAGGAGCTTGCCCGGCGGCTTCTTCCGCATGACATAGCGCTTGCCCTGGCCGTCCGTCAGCATGAAGGTCGGGTTCGACATGCCGCCCTGAAACTGGCCGACACTGAGCGGCCGCTGGAAGCCCGGAATCCGCTCCGCCAGATAATCCGCCAGGCGCTCGACCGGGAAGACATGCTGCGCCAGCACCGGATCGGTGTTGACGGTGGAGGTGATGGGCGCTTGTGCCATGGGAAACCGAACCTTTTGCCGACGCTTGAACCTGCCATTGTGTTCCGGCCCCGGCGCCTAAGGCAAGGCGCGCGGGATTACAAACCGACCGTCAGCGCCGCCACATGGGCCGCGATCGATTCCGACAGGCCTCGAAGGTCGTACCCGCCTTCCAGCAGCGCCACGACGCGTCCGTCGGAATGGGCGTTCGCCAGTTCGACGATGCGATCGGTCAGCCAGCCGAAATCCGCGGCTTCCGCCTCGATCTGGGCGAGCGGATCGCGGACATGGGCGTCGAACCCGGCGGAGACCAGGATGAGGTCCGGCTTAAAGGCGTCGACCGCGGGCAGCAGGCGCTTTTCCCAGACCCGGCGAAAGGCCGGCCCGCCGTCGCCGGGGGCGAGCGGGCCGTTCCAGATATTGCCGGCACCGGTCTCGTGGACGGCGCCCGTGCCCGGATAAAGCGGCATCTGATGGGAGGAGGCGAACAGCACGCTGTCGTCGTCCCAGAAGATCGCCTGGGTGCCGTTGCCGTGATGCACGTCGAAATCCAGGATCGCGACGCGCTGGAAGCCGTGGGCGGCCTGGGCATGCCGCGCCGCGACGGCGACATTGTTGAACACGCAGAAGCCCATGGCCTTCGCCGCCTCCGCATGGTGGCCGGGCGGGCGGACGACCGCGAAAGCGCGGGCGAGGCCGCCATCGACGATCCCGTCGACGGCCGCGACGCCCGACCCCGCCGCCCGAAGCGCCGCCTCCGTCGAGCCGGGGCCGATCACCGTATCCGCGTCCAGCATCACCATGCCGTCGGGGCGCTCGGCGCTGAGGAGCGCGTTGACATAGGCCTTGGGGTGGGCGCGCTCCAGTTGGGCGCGGGTCGCGCGCGGCGGCTCCCGGCGGGGCAGCCCGGCGAAGTCCGGCTCGTCCAGGCGGGCCTTGGCGGCGGCATAGCGGGCGGCGCGCTCCGGGTGGCCTTCGGGCGTCCGGTGGCCGAGGGCGGCGTCATCCATATAGAGGGCGAAACTCATCGGGGGCCTCGGCTCCTTCTCATGCGGCGTCGTGGAAGATGATCCCGAGCGCAAAGCGTTCGCCGGCAAGAATGCGGCTGACGCCGTGCCGCATCCGGGCGCGCAACAGGCCGCGCGCGCCGAGGATCGGCCGCTCGGCCGTCGGGAAGAGGATGGTCTCGCCGGCGGCCAGGTCAATCGCCTCGGCGCGGGTCTGCTGGCGGGGCGCGGTCTCGGCGAGGAGGAAGGCGCCGCCCGTGAAATCCGCCTTCGGGTCCGACAGCAGCATGGTCACCTGGATCGGGAAGGCGAGGTCGCCGTAAAGGTCCTGATGCAAGCGGTTGTGGCCGCCGGCTTCATAGCGCAGCAGCAGCGGCGTCGGCCTGGCCTGCCCGGCGGCATGGCAGAGCGCCTGAAATTCAGCCAGCGTCGCCGGATAGCGCGGCGCCCGGTCGAGCTTGGCCATCATCCGGTTGGCGATCGGGGCGAGCGGCTCATAGAGGCCCGTCCGCAGCCGCTGGACGGCGGGCGGCAGCGGGTCGGCGAAATAGCCGTAGCGGCCGACGCCGAAGCGATATCGGGCCATATCGATCCGCGTGCGGAAGCGGCTGTCGTCGCGGTCCATGGCGATCAGGGCCTGTCGGTCCTCGGGCGCGAGCAGGGGCGGCAGGACGGCGAAGCCGTCCCGGTCGAAGGCGAGGCCGATCGCTGTCCAGTCAAGGCTTTCCAGCAGGGCGGCGGCTGTCATGGGCGCGTCACGGGCGGCGCGCGGCGGCCTGGGCCGCCGTCGTGATCGCGACGGCGACGACCAGGAGGCCGCCCGCGACGGGGAAGACGTAATCATGCAGGCCAGCGTCCACCAGACTGCCGAAGACGACGCCCGCGAAGCCCGAGCCGACCGAGAGGCCGACAAAGACGAAGCCGAACACCCGGCCGCTCGACCCGGCGGGCGTGATCGCCCGGACCATCAGGTCCCGCGCCGGCAGCACCGCGCCGAACCCGAAGCCGGAGGCGATGAAGATCGCGAACAGCAACAGGCCGACCGGGGTCAATATCGGCGGCAGCATCAGCAATCCGGCCGCGATCAACAGGCAGACCGCGGCGACGAGGCCATGCCTGCCGAACCGCTCGGCCAGGACGCCGCCCGCGAGAATGCCGGCCGCGATGGCGAACTGGTAGGCGGACAGCACCTGCGCCGCCGTCGCTTCATCGGCAATGCCCATCAGCGTCATGGCGACGACGCCCTGGGATGAGATGCCGCCGGTCGCGAGGCCATATGTGGCGAGGAAGAAGAAATAGAGCAGCACCGGCGCCGAAAGCAGCACGGATTTCGGCGCGGTCCCGGTCGGCTTGGGGGCCGGCGCCTCGCCCGCCAGCGCGTCGCCCTGCAGGAAGATGACGACGGCGGCGATCATGCCGACCGCCCCGACGATCATGAACGCCGCCCGCCAGTCGATCAGGGCCGTCAGCCCGACGATGACGATGGGCGCGACGCCGCCGCCGAAAAAGCCGGAGAACGTGTGCAGCGAATAGGCCCGGCCCAGCCGCTTCTCGGCGATCTTGCCGGCGATGATGGCGTAATCGACCGGATGGAACACGGCGTTGCCGACGCCGGCCAGCACGGCGAGTGCGGCGAAGGCGTAGAAATTGTCGACGAAGCCGATCAGGGCGATGGCGAGCGCGTTCAGGCCGAGGCCCGCCGCCAGCATCTGCCGGGCGCCGATCCGGTCTAGCGCCGCGCCGACAGGCGCTTGCAGGATGCCGCCGACCCACGCATAGCCCGCCAGCGCCGCGCCGAGCATCGCATAGCCCACGTCGAACTCACGGGCGAGCAGAGGCAGCATCGGCGGGATGCACAGGCCATAGAAATGGCTGAGGAAATGCCCAATCCCGATCAGCGAGAGCACACGGGTTTCGCTGGCGGGCTGGGCGATAGCGACGGACATCGATAGGGGGCCTTTCAGAACTGCGGCTTCAGTATAGCGCTTTGGGGACTATCCGCCGCCCAGCCTTTCACGGTGCAGAAAACGTGGCGGCGGCCTGTCCGGATTGCAACGGCGACAGCTACGAGGGAATGGACCGGCGGCCGCCGCCAGGTCCGCCGCGCCGTAAAAGCCCAAGCGCCCGCCCGTCCAGGACAGCCAGGCCCATGGCGATCAGGGCGAGGCCGGCGAAATGGCCGGCGGCCAGTCGCTCCCCCAGCACGAACCAGCCGAGCAGGATCGCGGACGCCGGGATCAGCATGGTGACGAGCGAGGCGTTGGTCGCGCCCGCATCGGCGATCAGCGTGAAATAGGCGATATAGCCGAGGGCCGTCGAGAGCACGGCGAGGCCGACGAGCGCGCCGAGGGCGGCGGCGCTTGGAACCGGCAGGGTCCAGGGTTGGTCGAGGGCCAGCATCGCCGGCAGCAGGATCAGCGTCGAGGCGATCACCTGACCGGTCGCGCCCGCCAGCGGCGGCAGCCCCCGCGCCTTGAACCGCCTGCCATAAACAGCCGCAAGGCCATAGGAGAACGCCGCCGCAAGGCAAGCCGCCTGGCCCTGCACGCCGTCGCCGAGCGCGCGGAGCGCATCGCCGCCGACCAGGGCCGCGACGCCCAGGAAGCCGATCAGGACGCCCGCGACCTTGCGGGGACTCATCCGCTCATCCGCCAGGAGCCAATGGGCGACGAGGACCGTGAAGAGCGGCGTCGTCGCGTTCAGGATCGATGCGGTCCCGGCCGCGATATGCGCCTGGCCCCAGACGATGCAACTGAACGGGATCACGTTGTTCAGGAGGCCCATGGTCAGGAACATGCGCCAAAGGCCAGGATCCCTGGGCAGGCGTTGCCCCATCGCGCCCAGGATCAGGAGCAGGGTCGCCGCTCCCAGGCCGACACGGGCGGTCACGACGACGAGGACCGGCAGTTCCGCGACGGCGATCCCGTTGAACAGATAGGCCCCGCCCCAAAGCCCGGACAGCACGAGCAGCAAGCTCCACGATTTGAGGGTCAGGGCGGGGTATGGGGACTGGGCGGGCATCGGCGGGACTTTCCGGTTCGGTCATCGGCGGGGCCGCGCTCGGCCTGGCGGGACATTCCATGCCGCGGCCCTCTGTCGCCACCCGATTCTGGCGGTCGCCCCGGGAATTGTGCGAACATGGTCGTCAGCCGCGATTTGGAGGACCCGTTCAGATGAAATTCGGCCTGTTTTACGAGCATCAGAATCCCAAGCCCTGGGATGACGATTCGGAAGCTCGCGTCTTCCACGAAAGCCTGGAGCAGATCGAGATCGCCGACCGGATCGGCATCGATCATGTCTGGGAGGTCGAGCATCACTTCCTGGAGGAATATTCCCATTCCTCCGCGCCGGAATTGTTCCTGGCGGCGGCGTCCCAGCGCACCCGGCAGATCCGGCTCGGCCATGGCATCAATCTGACCGCGCCGAATTATAACCATCCAGCTCGCGTCGCGGAGCGCATCGGGACGCTCGATATTCTCTCCGGCGGCCGGGTCGAATGGGGCACGGGCGAGTCGGCGACGCTGATGGAGATGGAAGGCTTCAACATCGATCCCAACCTGAAAGGCCCGATGTGGCGCGAAGGCGCGGAGCAAGCCGCCAACATGATGGCGATGTCGCCCTATCCGGGCTTCAAGGGCGAATATTTTTCCATGCCCTGCCGCAATATCGTGCCGAAACCGGTGCAGAAGCCGCATCCGCCGCTCTGGCTGGCCTGCTCCCGGCGGGAAAGCATCCTGCGGGCGGCGCGGCTTGGCATGGGCGCGCTGGTGTTCGGCTTCGTCGAGCCGGAACAAGCCCAGGCCTGGGTGCGGGATTATTACGCCGTCATCAAATCGGCGGAATGCAAGCCGCTGGGGTGGACGGTCAATCCCAATATCGCCGCGGTCTCGGGCTTTTCGCTGCACCGGAACGAGGATGAGGCCGTCAACCGCGGCCTGCCGGGCTTTCGGTATTTCGGCTACAGCCTCGCCCATTATACCAATTTCGGCGCCCATCAGCCGACCGTCACCAATGTCGGCCAGTTGTTCGACGAAGTTTATGACGACCTGCCGGACAATGCCGGCCGCGGCGGGATCGGCACGCCCGATCAGGTGCGCGCCCATCTGAAGCGCTATGAGGATATCGGGCTGGACCAGATCATCTTCGTGCAGCAGGTCGGCCGCAATCGCCATGGCCACATCACCGAGGCGCTGGAGCTGTTCTCCCAGACGCTGCTCGGCGAATTCAAGGAGCGGGAACTGGTCCGCCAGGCCCGGAAGCAAGCCGAGTTGCAGCCCTTCATCGATGCGGCGCTGGAGCGGAAGGACCGCATGGCGCCGGTCGATCCCGCCGATATTCCGGTGGTGAAAGCCGCCGGCAAGCGGCGGGAGGAAGAAGGCGCCAATGACACAACTGGCGGCGCCTTCGTCGACAAGACGCGCGGCGGCGCCATTCCCATTCCCCATGCCGATCCGCGCCGCGCCGCGGGAGGAGACGACTGATGCAGGTCGCAATTGCAGGCGGCGGCGGCTTTGTCGGCCTCGCCATCGCCGAAGCGCTGATCGCGGAGAAAGCCCAGGTGCGCCTGGTCGACATCACGCCGCCGCCGGAAGCGGCGTTGCGCTATCTGGGCGAGCGGGGCCTGCTGGGCGCGGTCGAAGTGCAGGTGGCGGACGTCACCAACACCGCCGCCGCCAAGCACGCCTTGGCGGGCGTCGACAGGGTCGTATGCGCCGCCGCCGTGACTTCGGCGGCCGAGCGCGAGCGGGAGACGCCCCGGCAGACGCTGAACGTCAATGTCCTTGGCTTCACGAACCTGCTGGAAGGCGCGCGGGCGGCGGGCGCGAAGCGGATCGTAAACCTCTCCTCGGCCTCGGCCTATGGCAGTTCCGGGTTCGAGCCGGGCGGCCCCATGACCGAGGACGGCACCTGGCCGAAACCGGACACGCTCTACGGCGTCACCAAGCTTGCGAGCGAAGGCATCGGCGCCCGGCTCGCGAGCCTGTGGGACGCGGATATCGTCAGCGTGCGCTTGTCTGGCGTCTTCGGGCCGTGGGAACGGGACACCGGGCGGCGCGATACGCTCTCGCCGCATCTCCAGGCGGCCGCCTTGATGCTCGGCGGCGCGACGGCGGTGCTGCCGCGCGCCTGTACCCGCGACTGGACCGATAGCCGCGCCGTCGCCCGGGCCGTCGTCGCCGTGCTGGCCGCGAAAAGCCTGGCGCACCCGCTCTATAACGTCTCCTGCGGCCAGGAATGGACGGTGGCGGACTGGGTTCAGGCGCTGGCGGCCGCGCGGCCGGGCTTGTCCTGGCGCATGGCGGAAGGCGGCGAGGCGGCCAACGTCGATGTCCACGGCAGCATCGACCGGCGGCCGCTCTCGTGCGAGCGCTTGAAGCAGGAACTGGGCGTCGATCTATGGGTCGCGCCGGACGCTTCGGCCAGGGCCTTCCTGGACTGGCACGATCAGGTCCCCGGCTACGTCTGAAGCCGCGATCGCGATCGCCGCCGTCATGGCTTTGGCGGCGGCGGGCTCGGCAGCAGATCGGGCGCCTTGATGAGGGCCTTGAACTCCGGCGGCAGTTCCGGCGCCGCGAACGAGTCCTGGATGATCTGACGGATCGGCCCTTCGATGACGATGTTGAACTCGATCGGCAGGCCGCCGAACACATCCAGGCTTTTGCCTTTGATGAAGATCTCCAGCCGGAGCTGCTCCGCCTCGATTTCGTTGATATGGATGCGGATCGTCTCATAGGCGAAGTTCGCCAGCGCGCGGATGGCGATGCCGGTGCTGCGGTCGGCCGACTTCAGCGCTTCGTCCAGGGCGCGCGGCCGGTATTTCAGCACGCCGCCGCCGACCGTCTCTAGGAGGCCGCCCTCGACGCGCAGTTCGCCGTTCGCGTAGCGGAGCGGGATCGTGCCGGCGAGCGTGCCGGTCGCCGATAGCTCGCCGAATTCCGCGAACGCCAGAATGCTGGCGAGGTCGATGCCGCTGACGCTCAGCGTCGTTGCGAAACTCTGGCGATTGGGCTCGATCAGGATATTTTGCGCCTGGATGTCGCCGCCGAACAGCTCGAACTGTTCGATCTCGATCTCGATGCGCTCCGGCGACAGCACATTGACGTTCAGAATGCCCCGGGTCAGCGGCACGCCGACATCCAGCCGCCCGATCAGGATGCGCTGGGGACCGGCGGTGCGCGGCGGGAACAAGCCGCTCAAGGCGAAGTCCGATGTCGCGGCTTCGATGGTGATATCGTCGGTTCGGACCTTGTCGATGGCGATCCTGGCTTTGGCGCTTTCGTCGGACAGGCCCTTGGGCGTCCAGGCGATATGCGCGGACAGCTCGGTTTCGCCCGTGGCTTCCCGAATGTCGCGGGTCACGTTCGCCGCGAAGTCCCTGGGCTGCAGCACGCCCGGCGCGAAGACGACCGGCCCCAGCCCGAATGTCGCCCCGCCCAGGCCCGACGCCAGGTCATGGACGCCGTTCACCTTGAGGCGCGCCCGGTCCCTGGCCGCGATCAGCGCCCCGGCGAAGGTCAGGCGGTCGCCGCGGCCGGTCACGTCCAGGGTCAGGCGCATCGGCTCGAATTCCGGCGGGTCGGCGATGTGGCGGATCCGTTCGATGGTCAGCCGGCCGGTTTTCGCCTGGACGCCGCCGAAGCTGATGCGCGCGTCGCCGCCATCGAGCGCTAGGCCATACGCCGGGAATGCCGCCGCCGCGCCGGACAAAACGATCGTCGCCCCATCCGGATTCACCGTCGCCGCGGCGCCGCCAAGCGCCAGATCGAACGCGGCCGCATCGCCGCCGGGCTGCAGCAGGCCGCGGGTCTTGAAGCCGCGGAATTTCAGATCCACGTCGAGAAAATCCCGCGCCCGGTCATAGACCAGACTGCGCGCGCCGTCGGCCGTCAGGGTCAGCCGCAGCGGGTCGAGCAAGCGAACGAGCAGGCCCGACACGCCGACGACCTGGATGCGGCCGCCAGCGTTCGGCGTCATCGTCACGGCCGCCGGCGTGATGTCCAGCGGCCCGGCAAGATCGACTTCGGCGCGATCGATCCGGTAGCCGCCTGCGGTCGCGGATGCGCTGAGCGCGACCTCCGCCATGGCCGTGAAGCGATCCCCAGCGCCCTCCAGCCCTTCCAGGGTCACCTGACCGCTGACCCGCGCCGGACCGAGCGCCGCGTCGACCATGCGGAGCGCCATGCGGTCGCTTGCCAGGAACTCGATGGCGCCCTCGGCGTCGAGGCCAAGCGTCGCGTCGCCGTCGAGGAAGAGCGCGAGATTGGGGTTGGAGAGGCCGAGGCCAAGCGTGCCGATGGCGTTCGCCCCCCCGTCCGGGCGAAGCGCCATGGTGATTTCGGTGTCGGAAAGGCCGGCGCCGCCGAGCCGCAGAAACGCGGTTTCCCGAAATGCGCGACTGATATCCGGCGGCAGGGCGGCGAGACTTTCCGGCGGCAGCGCGACGCCGCCGATCACGAGGCCCGGCGAGGTCAGCGTCAGAGCGCCCTGGCTCAGGGTCAGCAATGCCTCGCCGAAGGCGCTGCCGTTGTCGACGAAGGGCGGTACGGTCAGCGACGGCGCCTCGGCAGTGAAGCTCGCGGTCGCGGTCACGTGGCGCAGATCCGGGTCCGCCATCATGTCCGCCAGGGATGCGCTCGCCTCGATGTCGAACCGGACGCGGCCACGGGCGGACATGCTGGGGTCGATGGCCGACGCGAGGGCGGCATCGACTTCGCCAATGGCCGAGAGCGAGCCATGGGCCTGACCCTGGGGAATATCGAGGGTCAGGGCGGCCGAGCCGCTATCGCCGACGGCGTCCAGCGACGCTGCGACCGCGCCGTGCCGGACATCGGCCGCGAGCGCCAGCAGCGCGATCTGCGCCGGCGGCGCCTGCACATCGATGATGTTCAGATCGGACAGGGCGGCGACGGCGCCGTCGGCGGCGATCTCGACATCGACCTTGCCGCGCACATCGCTGAACCCGGCGACCGCGCCCATCTGCCCATTGCCCTCGACGACGATCGCCGTGGCGGCGACGGCGCTGTCCGGCGTCGCCTCAAGATCGAGCCAGGCGCGGGCTGAGCCGGCGGCCGCTGTCGCGGCGTCCTCGGCGACGATGCTGACATAACCTTTGGCGGTCAGGCGATCCGGGGCAAGGGCGATTTCCAGCGCCTCCGCCTCGAAGGCGGCTTTCCGCGCCGCCGTGTCGAAGATCGTGCCGGAGAGCGTCGCCACATGGCCGCCCGCATCGGATTGCGTGAGCGTCCCGCTGTACGCCATGTCGGCCTGGATGGCGGCCAGGTCAATGCTGACATGGCCGTCGACGATCTCGATCCGGCCGATATTCGGGATCGCGGCGAATGTCCGGGGCGTCGAAGCGTCGCCGGGCTGGGCGTCGTCCGCGTCGCCGCCGGCCGGGTCGGGCAGGCCCTGGACCGCGATCCCGCCGTCCGCCGATTCCGTCAGCGTGAGGGACGGTTCGACGATCCTCAGGCTTTCGATCCGGCCGCGGGCGAGCGCGCCGGCGCTATAGACGATTTCGACCCGCAGCGCGCTTGGCCCGCCCGTGCCGTATTCCACGTCGGCGAGCGTCAGGCCATTGGCTTCGATCCCGACGACGCGGAACGTGACCGCGTCCGCGCCCATCGCGCCGAGCGCCACGCGCGCCGCCCGCTCCGCCACCTGGATGCGGAAATACAGCACGGCGACTGCGGCGACCGTCAACAGGAACAGGCCAGCGGCGAGCCAACGCAGCCAGCGTCGCCGGCGGCGGGGCGGAGCAGGAGGCGGGGCGGGGATGGGCGTCGGAGATCGGGTCATACCGCCGCTAAAATGGGGCGGCGGCGCGAAGAACGCCAATGTTTTGCGTCAGGCGACGAACCCGGAAGCCGCCGCGGCCCGGCGGCGCGCAGCGGCCGCCATCCTGCAGCCGTCGGCGGCTGCGGCCAAATCGGCGGATGAGCGCGCGATATCGCTTGAAATCCAAACTGTTAAACCGGGTTTAAGCAGTTTGTGTCGGATTGTTTCTATTGCGGGGGATGTCCGGGCGCGCTATCCCGCCGCCATACTGACGCGAAGCAAGGGCCAAGCGATGACCGATCTGGACGAGCTGGAAGCCGCCAGCATTTTTATCCTGCGCGAAGCCTATAATCGCTTCGACAAGCTGGCGATGTTGTGGTCGCTCGGCAAGGATTCCAACGTCATGGTCTGGCTGGCCAAGAAAGCCTTCTACGGCCATGTGCCGTTTCCGGTCGTGCATGTGGATACGGGCAAGAAATTCAAGGAAATGTATGATTTCCGCGACCGCTACACGGCGGAATGGAACCTGCGTCTGGTGACCGGCGATTGCCCGCCGGTCGAAGCGATGGACCCGACCCTGCCGCCCGCCGCCCGGTCCGCCGCGCGCAAGACGGCAGGCTTGAAGCAATTGGTCGAGACCCACGGCTATACCGGCATCATCGCCGGCATCCGCCGCGACGAGGAAGCGGTGCGCGCCAAGGAGCGCGTCTTCAGCCCGCGCGGCGAGGCGGCGGAGTGGGACTTCCGCAACCAGCCGCCGGAGTTCTGGAGCCAGTACAACACCGATTTCGCGCCAGGCACGAGCGTGCGCATCCATCCGATCCTGGGCTGGACGGAGCTCGATATCTGGCGGTATGTGCGCCGGGAAGGCATTCCGCTGGTCGATCTCTACTTCGCGAAGAACGGCAAGCGCTATCGCTCGCTCGGCGACCAGGACATCACCAATCCGGTCCCGAGCGACGCCGCCGACCTCGACGCCATCATCGCCGAGCTTGAGACGACGAAGACGTCCGAACGGTCCGGCCGCGCCATGGATCACGAGGCGGAGGACAGCTTCGAGCGTCTCCGCCGCGACGGCTATATGTGAGGCCCCCGCTCATGCTAGACGCAGATATGTCCAGGCAGGACGCCTCGAATGCGCCGTCCCCACGGGACGCCGGAGAACCCAGCGCCATGACCAATGCCGCAGAACCCCTGAAGCTTGTCATTGTCGGCCATGTCGACCACGGCAAATCGACGCTTGTCGGGCGCCTGCTCTTTGAAACCGGGGCGTTGACGGAAGAGAAGCTGGCGAAGCTGAAGGCGGTCTCGGAGAAGCGCGGCCAGGCGATGGAATGGGCCTTCCTGCTGGACTCGTTCCAGGCCGAGCGCGACCAGGGCGTCACCATCGACGTTTCCCGCATCCACTTCCAGACGGCGCGTCGGCCCTATGTCGTGATCGACGCGCCCGGCCATGTCGAATTCCTGAAGAACATGGTGACCGGCGCGGCCGACGCGGAAGCGGCGCTGCTTATGGTCGACGCCAGCGAAGGCCTGAAGGAACAGACCCGCCGGCATGCCTATCTATTGCGGCTTCTGGGCGTCGGCCAGGTCGCGGTCGTCGTCACCAAGATGGACCTCGTCGGCTACGATCAGGCGCGTTTCGAGGCGATCGCGCGGGATATCGAAGCCTATTTGGCTGAACTCGGCCTCCGGCCAAACGTCATTCTGCCGATTTCGGCGCGCGAGGGGGCCAATATATCGGAAGCGTCCGCCGCCATGGCGTGGCATCGCGGGCCGACGGTGCTGGAGGCGCTCGACGGTTTCGCGCCGCGCCCGGCGCCGGCCTTCCGGCCGCTCCGCCTGCCCGTGCAGGACGTCTACAAGTTCGACGACCGGCGCATCATCGCCGGCACGATCGCCGCCGGATCGCTGCGCCAGGGCGATACGCTGCTGTTCTCCCCGTCGGGCAAGACCGCGCGCGTGCAGACGATCGAGACCTGGAGCGCGCCGCCCAAGGTCGAAGCCCATGTCAACGAGGCGGTCGGCGTCACCCTCGACCGGCAGATCTTTGTCGAGCGCGGCGAAGTCGCGAGCCATCTGGAAGACGCGCCGATTTTGACGAACGTCTTCCGCGCCAGGATTTTCTGGCTCGACGATGCGCCTCTGGCCGTCGGCGACGTCGTGAAGATCCGCATCAACACGACCGACGCCGAAGCGCGCGTGCAGGCGATCGAACGGGTGATCGATACGGAAAGCCTGGCGGGCGGCGGGGCCGAGCAGGTCAAGCGCAACGAAGTCGCGGAAATCGTGCTGCGCGCCCGGTCGATGCTGGCGCTCGACGAAGCCCGGCAGAGCCCGGAGACCGGTCGCTTCGTGATGTCGCGGAATTTCCGGATCGTCGGCGGTGGCGTCATATCGATGGAGGGCTATCCCGACCAGCGGGCGTCGGTCACGGTCCGCTCCAGCAACCTGACCGCGACGGAAAGCGACGTCGACCGGGATCTCCGCTGGCGGCGGAATGGCCATCGCGGCCTAGTCGTCTGGCTGACGGGGCTTTCGGGCGCCGGCAAATCCACGGTCGCGCGGGAGACGGAGCGCAAGCTCTTCAACAAGGGCCTGAACGTCTATGTGCTGGACGGCGACAACGTCCGCGGCGGCTTGAACGCCAATCTGGGTTTCTCGCCGGAAGACCGGACGGAGAATATCCGCCGCGTCGGCGAGGTGGCGGCCCTGTTCGCCGACGCCGGGGTGATCGTCCTCGCCTCATTCATCTCGCCCTATCGGACGGACCGCGACCGGGCGCGGCAGGCGGCGGGCGACGCCTTCCACGAAGTCTATGTGAAGGCGGACCTTTCGATCTGCGAAACCCGCGATCCGAAGGGCCTCTACAAGAAGGCGCGCGCCGGGGAGATTCTGGAATTCACCGGAGTCTCGGCGCCCTACGAGGCGCCTGAAGCGCCGGAGTGCGAAGTCGACACCGGCCGGCAGACGCCGGAGGAAAGCGCCGAACAACTGGTCGCCTATATCGAACAGGCGGCTGCGTTAAAGGCGTGACGACGCAGGCGACAGGCGCCCTTCTGGCGGGCCTTTGCCTGTGCCTCGCCCTCCTGGCGGGCGAACCGGCGGCTGCATTTTCGGTCAGGGGCGCTGCGGTCGATCTGACGCCGATGGCGCCCGGCGGCGAACTCGATCTCCGCGACCAGGTCGATGTCCTGAACGCCGCCCGGGCGGCGGCCGACCCGACGGCGGGCCTCGTCGACATCATGGCCCGCCTGGAAACCATCGAGAACCGGCGGGCGGCTTTCGCCTGGCTGGTCGCAACGTCCGCGCGTCCCGCCATCGATGCGACAGCCGCGCTCTATGGGATGATCCGCGCGGGCGTCGTCGATGGGCGGCAGGTGCTGCAGGCGGTCGTCTTTGCCCAGGCAAGGGGCGTGCGGGCGCTCGATCTCTATCGCTGGGCGGCGGCGGCAGGCTTGCCGGAGCCGGCGCTTGGCCAGTTGGCGCGTCTCGCCGCCAGCGGCGGC
>ERZ888423.2317-NODE-2317-length-14416-cov-6.991017_pt1 | contig 14416 bp, 12 predicted proteins | sample MGYA00520523_ERZ888423 | MGnify/ENA primary metagenome ERZ888423 (study PRJEB32303, sample SAMEA104408611) | aquatic metagenome | biome: Brackish water; feature: Pelagic; material: water | place: Baltic Sea | collected 2014-06-08T10:24:00 | depth 30,27 m ...
GGCAAGTACGCCGTCGGTAACCAAGCGGCGCACTTTGGCTGCGAGTTCGCCGCCGCCTGGGTCCATTACGTTCTTGTCGTCGGTTCCGTTCTGGCCGTCCGTTCGGTTCTTGTCGTCGGTTCGGTTCTGGCCGTCCCACAGCACCCGCCGGATCTGGGCCCGAACATCATCGATGTCGTCGGCCGAGAGCAGTGGTGAGTCCAACACCATCGCGTGTATCCGCGACGGGTGACGCACGCCGAGTCCAGCTGCCAGGTAGCTGCCGTAGGACGTGCCATAGACGACGGCCCGATCGACTCCGGCATCGTCGAGCACAGCAACGATGTCGTCGATGACCATGTCGATGCTCAGCGCCTCCGGGGGCAGGTCACGACCCGCGTCGTCGTGGCGAGAAAGGCCCACCCCACGGTGCTCGACCATGATGACATCGAGACCGTCGATCGCGGCGCGCCGCCGGAGCGCGCGATACAGCGCTATCGATGCCGCACCGGGGCCGCCGGGGATGATGAGCAGCGGGTGAGCGGACTTGCGACCGGTGCGCACGTAGTAGACGTCGAACTCGTCGTCAACGCCGCGTCGGACCGGTCTGCGGATCGGCCGCACACCGGGCAGCGCGGCCAGCTTCTCATGCGCCAGCCGACGTGAGGTGTTCATCGTCATCGCGTTCATTGTGCATGGCGGCTTCTGAGCGCTCTCGGCGGCGGCGAGCGTGCGCATCCTGTACGCAGTTTGCGGCGCGTCGGCGTGCAAACACGCGCGCTCGCGGTCAGCGCAGGATGAGGTCGGCGGCCTTCTCGCCGATCAGCACGCTAGGAGCGTGGGTGTGGCCGCGAATGATCGTCGGCATCACCGACGCGTCGGCTACCCGCAGCGCCTTCACGCCGCGGACCCGCAGCTCGGGATCGACGACGCTGGCATCGTCGCTACCCATCCGACAGGTACCGACCGGGTGGTACAGGGTGTGCGACAGGGACTCCAGCGCTCTGGCCAGCGTGTCGTCCTTAAGATCGTGCGCGCCCAACGGCCGGGCAACTCTGCCGACCGTGCCCCGCAGCGCGGGCGCACGGGCGATGTCGGCACACATGCGGAGTCCCGCCATCAGCGCTTCACGATCGGCACCGGCTGGATCAGACAAGTAGCGGGGGTCGATTAACGGCTTGTCGTAGGGGTCGGCTGTGCGCAGGGTGATCGTGCCCCGGCTCTGCGGCTTGAGCAGGGTCGGACCCATCACGACGGCATGGCCGACGTGGGGGTCGCCGATTCCCTCATCAAAATACGGCGCGGGAGCGAAGATCAGCTCCAGGTCTGGCAACGCCAGTTCCGGTCGGCTCCGGACGAAGCCGTAGGCCTCGCCAACATTCGACGTGAGCATGCCGCGACGTCGCACAAGGTAGTTCACCAATTCCAGCGGCTTCTGCGCATCAAAAAGGGAGTCGTCGGGCACCTCGAACCCCAGTGGCACGATCAGGTGGTCCAGCAGATTGGCGCCCACCTCCGGCGAATTCGCGATGCTGACGATCCCGTGCCCGGTGAGCTGGTCATGGTCACCCACTCCGGACAGCATCAGCAGCTGTGGGGTGTTGATTGCCCCCGCGCACAACACCACCTCGCGGCGAGCGGTGGCCACAGCACGGCCGCGCTTACCGTCGAACTCGACGCCGATCGCGCGGTCACCGGCGAACACCACCCGGGTCGCAGTGGCCTCGGTGAGCACTGTCAGGTTCTTGCGTTTGCGAAGCGGCTTGAGGTAGGCATCGGCGGTACTCCACCTGGCGCCCCGGCGTTGGGTGACCAGTGTCTGGCAGAAACCCTGCGGCTCAGCCTGGTTGGGCGCCTCGATGGGATGCCCACATTCCTGCGCCGCGGTCAGCCAGGCGGCGGTTGACGCGCGCGGGCTACGTTGGCGCGAGATGATCAGTGGCCCTGATTCGATGCCGTTCAGGTAGGGCTCCAGGTGCGCGTAATTCCATTCCTGGCCGGCGTGCTCACCCCACTCGTCGTAGTCGGCGGCGAACCCGCGCACCCACATCATCGCGTTCATCGACGACGAGCCGCCGAGCATCTTGCCCCGCGGCCAGTAGACCCGGCGCCCACCGAGACCCTGCTGCGGCTCGGTCAGATAGTCCCAATCGAGCGGGCCGCGAAACAGCTGGGCGAAGGCGGCGGGGATGTGGACGAACCTGTTCTTGTCGCGCTTGCCGGCCTCAAGCACGACAACGTGCACGGAGGGGTCGGCGCTGAGACGGTTCGCCAGGGCCGCGCCGGCAGAGCCTGTTCCCACGATGACGTAATCGGCGTCCACGAGCGCGAGTCTAAAGCGTGCCGACCGCGGAGCGATCAATCAGAGACGGTCGATCAGACACTGTCGCGCTCAACTCGATGCGCTGAGCGCAGCGGACCCCTGCGTAGCGTTGCGGACTGCACGTCAGGATGATGACCTGACTATCGCTTGCGACCGCGTCGAACACTTCGGCCATCTTCGTCAGCCGTTCGGCGTCGGTGAAGCCCAACGCGTCGTCGATCACGACGGGCACGCTGTCCTCCTTGGCGACCATCGCGGCGCCAGCCAGCCTTGCGAGAATGCCCAGCTGTTCCTTGGCTCCCCCGGACAGCGACTCATACGGGACCGTGCGCCCTGACAGGGTGCGGTGTCCGATGCGTAAATCGCTGTCGACGTCCACCTCGAAGCTCTCGCCGAACACGAGGCGACCCAGCCGTTCCACCTCACCGCGGAACGGGTCGACGTAGCGCAGGCGCATGGCGTGACGGTGCCGGCCCACGACAGTCCTGAGCAGTTGCGCGGCCCGGGCCCGGCGCTGCACTCGCTGGAACTCTCCGGCGGCGTGCTGGTGTTCGGTCTCGGCGGTGTCCAGCCTGCCCTTTCGCCCCTCGGTGCCGTACAGCTTCAACTGCATGGCGACCTCTTGCAATGACGCTGCGGCCTGGTCGTGACGCTGCTGAACACCGACGGCGCCACGATCGGCGTCCTCGAGCTCGGCGGCGACGAGTTCTGGCTGGTGGCGGGCCAGTTCGTCGCCGAGTCCGGCACGCAACACCTGAGCCTTGGCCGAAACTTCGGCATCGGCCTCGGCCTTGACAGCCAATTGGTCATCGTCGACGGCACCGCGTTGGGCGGCGAGGCGCTCTCCTGCCAGGGACAATTCGGTCTGGGCGGCTTCCAGCTTCTCTTTGCCACGGGCTGCCTGTACCCCACGCTCGGCGAGCAGCTTGGCCGCCTCCTCGGCGACCTTCCGCTGCGTCTCGCAGTCTCGTACGGCCTGCTGGTGCGCGGCGTTGGCGGCGTCGAGTTCGGCCCGGAGCGCGGTGGGCTCCCACGGTTCTGCCGTCGTGGCGTCCCACAGGCCGTCCGCGGCGGGCAAGGCAGGGCCGGCGGGCAAGGCAGGGCCGGCGGGCAAGGCAGGGTGCAGCTCCGACAGCTGCGACCGCAGCTCATCGGCGTCACCCTCAACAGTCACCGCATCAAGAATCCCCTGCAGCCGCTCGGCGGCGTTGAGCAAGCCGCGACGTTGCTCATCGAGCCCGCGCGCCGAAGCGAGGTCGATGACACCGGCCTGCTGCAGTGCCGCCGACAGCGCCGCCCGCGCAGTGTCGAGCGCTGCCGCAGTGTTGGCGGCCGGGGCACCCGGGGTCACCTGCACCGAGAGCACACCGGGGAGCTCGAGCCCGGTCGGACCGCTGAGCGCCGCCGACCAGGTGCCACCTGCGGGCAAGGTGACGGGTTCGCCGCCGATTCGCAGCTCGAGATCAGTCGCGGCGACCAACTCGACGTGAGCGCAGGCCCGCTCGGCGGCGGCGCTGGCGCTGTTGACGACACCTGCAGCATCCTCGATGGTCTGCATCAGCTGAGCGGTGAGCGTGATCGCGGCGAGGTCGCGCTGAGCCGAATGCAGGTCGCGTTGATGGCCCTCGATGGCGCTGATCCGGCCGACGAGACGCTCGGCCCGATCCCGGTCTGCGAGTCGCTGCACGGCGTGGCGCGCAGCCTCCACGCGGACCTGACCGGCCTCAAGTCCCGCCCGTGCCTGCACCGCCGCCTCATCGGCGGCCACCTGCGCTGCGGCCGCTGTCGACAGCGCGGCTACCGCTTCGTCGGACGCGGCTTGCACGCCCGCGATCACCGCGGTCCGCCCGTCAATATCTGCGCGTAAACGGCGCCGCTCGGTGACCGCAGCCAGCGACGCAGCGTGCGTCGACCTCGCCGCATCGGCGACGACGGTGGCTTGGTCGAGCTGACCGCTCAACGTGGCGACCGACTGTGCAGCGGCCCGGGCGATCATCAGCCGCTCGGCGACCCGCGTGCTTTCGACCGCCAAAGCAGCCAGTTCACCGGTGAGCACGGCGTGGCTGCGGACCGCCTCGTCGACCTCGGCGATCGCCGCCACGCACGTGGCCACGTTCTCGTCGGTGGCCTGCAACCTTTTGGTCGCAGCAGCCCATTCCCCGGTGGGCCGACCCGTCGACGTGAAGTAGCGTCGGTATTCCTCATCGATCCGGTCGATCAGCAGGGTGTCAACGTCCCCGCCACCGGCTCCGGCGTCACCAAGCTCGCCGGCCCCGCCACTGCCGACCTCACCGGCCACCACGTCGAGCGCGCGGGACAACGCGTTGCATCCCGACAGATCCGCGGCTGCGGTCGGCGCCGACTGCAACACCCGTTGCGCCTGCCACAGATCCAGGTCGACGGTCTCGGCGAGCATGGCCCGCACCCTGTCGTGGGCGTCGTCACCGGTGAGTTGCTCACGCCGCGGCGCTAGCAGCGTCAACTCCGTCTCCGCACGCTTGTGGAAACGCTTTCGGTACAGGAAACGGTAAGGGCCGGTTGAAATTTCAGCTGCGACCTCAGCTCCGACATCGGCGTGGGTGGGCTTGACCTGCTTGACTTCCTTCTTGGTCGATCGGTCTTTGGCCTCCAACAGCAGGTCGAGCGCCTCCAGCATCGATGTCTTGCCGGTCTCGTTGGGGCCGCTGACGATGACGATGCCGTGGTCGGGGAACTCGATGTCGCGATGGGTGATACCGCGGTAGTTGGTCAGAGTCAGACGGTGCAACTTCATGCCGCTCCCCCATCGGCGAGCCGCAGTAGCAGAGCCAACGCAGCCCGCGCGTCGTCGGCGTCTTCGCCGGTCGAGCGCGCGGTAGTCACCAGCTCGTCGACCGCGGCGGCGGCGAACCCCCCGATGCCGAGATCGTCGAACTCTCCGTCGGCAGGCATCACGGCGATGTCGGTCTGCTTGTCCCACGGGACAACCGCGGCGAATAGTCGTGCATAGCGGTCCAGGCAGGTATCCAGCGCAGCCCGGTCGGTGACCGTCAGCGAACCGGTGAGACCCAGTCGAACAACCGTGCGTTCCTTATCCGGCATCAGATCCAGATTGATGTCGAGATCGGCGATGTCACGACCGCTGTCCACCGCACGGCGCAGCGAGACGAAACGCCAGCCACCGATATGGCGGGCGTCGACCTGCACGGACCGCAGCGGATCGGATTCGTCGATATCGACGACGAGAACCTGCCCCGGGTCCGGCTCGATGTCGTCGTAGTTCGTCACCTCCGGTGAGCCCGAGTACCAGACCCGACCGGTCGAGCCGACGTTCATCCGGGAGTGCTTGTCCCCCAGCGCGACATAGTGCACCGCACCTCGGGCGATGGCGGCCTCCAACGGTGCGAGCCGGATCAGCGACGCCCTGTCCTTGTCGGGGACCAGGATGTCGACCGCACCGTGGCCGACGACGACGCGGGTAACCCCATCGACGGGTGCCGCATGGAGACCATCAAACCCGCCAAGATTACCGACGACCTGGCCGACGAGATCGGTGGTCGGCGCCTTGGAGTACCAGGGCGCAGCAACCAGTTGCAGCCCCGGCCGCACCTCGTGGATGCCGGGTCGGTCCAGAACGAAGACATTGTCGGGTCGCTCGGCGGTGAACAGCGCGCTGGTGTACACCGACGATGGGTCTAGCGGGTCGTGGTTGCCGGGCAACAGGTACACCGGCACGTCGATGCCGCGCATGGCCTCCAGTGACTGGCTGACATCGCGGGGAGCGAGTTGGTTGTGCTCGAATACGTCGCCGGCCACGACGACGAACTCGGCGTCTACGTCGGTGGCAAGCGCGCCGAGCGCAGCGATGGCGGCGCGCCGCGCGGCCGAATACCGCGGCTGCGCTTCTCCGTTGAGGAAGTAGCGGGTCATGCCGAGTTGCCAGTCGGCAGTGTGCAGAAACCGCATCTCAAACCCTCCTTTCCCACTTGCTTTCCCACGTGGTGGCGACCTATTCGCCCGCTTGTGACCGACCTGCGTCACATGGCACCGCGAGTGTATGGCGGGCCTCCGACAAGTCCAGGGACGCGCACCGGCATGCCCTACCGTTGTTCGAATGACCCGCACCCCTCCCCCGAACGATAGGCATCGCACGCTGCTGTTGCTTCGACACGCAAAGTCGGACTATCCGTCCGGCGTCGCCGACCATGACCGTCCACTGGCCGCCCGGGGTATTCGGGAGGCCGAACTGATAGGTGACTGGATCAGGGCGAACCTACCCGGCAACGGCGAGGTCGACGCGGTGTTGTGCTCGACGGCCACCCGCACCCGGCAGACGCTGGAACGCACCGGGATCACCGCGCCGGTGCAGTATGTGGATCGCATCTACGACTCGACGCCCGGCGTCGTCATCGATGAGATCAATGGAGCGCGGTCACGGTTCGCCGGCGATATCGGCGAACACGGGGACCTGTCGACACTGCTCGTCGTCGGCCACGAGCCGGTGATGTCGTCGCTCGCACTCAATCTGGCGAACAGCGAAACTTGTAGTGGCGTTGTCGCCCAAGAGATTTTGGCGAAGTTTCCGACTTCGTCGATCGCGGTCCTGCGAACCACCGAACCGTGGGATCAGCTGGCGCTCGGCAGTGCCGAGCTGGTCGACTTCCACATCGCACGCTGAACGTCGCGCCCGGCGTAAGCAGGGCTCGGGCGCGCCGACTAAGCGCGGGTAGCCAAGGTCAACTCCATCAGCTTGATCGCCATCGAGCAGGCATCGATGCCCGGCGACTGAGGATTCACCCACCAGCCCACCACCCCGACGGCGTCGCTGGCCACGCCGCACGCCCCGTTCGGGTCGTCGGGGCGCATCACGAACGATTCGATACCTGCGATGGATCGGTTCTCGATCTGATAACCGAGCTGCTCGGAGGTTTTACGCTCGTTGTCCAGGCTGCCCTGTTCGAACCAGAAGCGGGTGATGTCGACCAGCCCAGCGGGATTGGCCGCCTGCCACCGGCACACCGCCCCGACGAAGGTGCTCTGAATGTCCAACGGGTCGGCCCCGACAGTCTCGGCCAGGATGTCCTCGGTGAGCACATCGCATTCCTTCAACAGGTTCGGGTACTTGCGCTGCGAGTCATTGTTACGAGGCACATCTCCCGAACCGGCCTTGGCCGCGGTGCCGTCGACAGTCTGCGAGCAACCCGTCAGCACAACCAGACCGGCCAATGCGGCGACCAGTGCGCGGCGGGCGCTCACTTGGAGTTCACAATCGACTGGCGGGTCAGTTCCTTGGCGACGTCACAGGCGTCGGGGAAGGGCTCCTGGGCGAAGCTGATCGACCACTCGATGAAATCGTCGTTGAACTGAATGCCGACTTCGCAGAGGTTCACGACGCCTGTGGCCAGGTCTTCATTGATCCCCATGAAGCCGTCGTGACCTTCGATGCTGATGTCCTCCACGCTGGTGCGGGACAGTTCCATGGTCTTGCGTTCCCGGCCGATGGGGCTGCCGCGGAACCAGGTGAAGGAGAAGTGCGGGCCCACGATGCTGCCACCGGACAACCACTGACAGCCAACCGAGGTCTGAGCGGTGTTGACCAGCCCAGCCACCCGCGTCTGCTCGACGACTTCCTGGTCGCTGACGCCGCCGCACTCGGGGAAGAACGGCCCATGCGAAACGTTTTGCGACGGCGCTTCGGTGGTGGGCACCTCAGGGGACGCCGGCCCCGAATCGGAGCAGGCGGCGACAAGCGGGAGCATCGCCGCAGCCGCAACGATCAGTGCCCCGCGCACATGAGGAGAAGCCCCACGCACGCGCGGAGCGAAAACAGCCTTCGCTGACTTGCTGGGTGTCACGCCATGCACTGTAGCGGCAGCGTGCGGCGTCAACCACCGACATGCCGATTGACCTGCTCATTTATGGAATTCTCAGATCGGGCAGCGCAACACGCGTCCGGCCGGGCGGATATGCGAAGGTAGCGGGATGCTCTGGAGGCTGCTCCGACGGCAGGTGCGGCCGTACCGACTGCTGTTTGTGGTCGTTGCGATGTTCCAAGTGATCAGCAGCCTCGCGACGTTGTACCTGCCGACAGTCAACGCCGCGATCATCGACGACGGCGTCGCGCAGGGTGACCAGCGCCGCATTGTCGAGCTTGGCGTCGTGATGCTCGCGGTCACCGCGCTGCAGGTGGTGTGCGCGGTGGGGGCGGTCTACTTCGGATCACGGGCGAGCATGAGTGTCGGCCGGGACCTTCGCTCGGCGATCTTTCACCATGTCACCGGCTTCTCAGCCGAGGAGACCGCGCGGTTCGGCGCCCCGTCGCTGCTGACCCGGACCACCAACGACGTCGCGCAGATCCAGATGTTGGTGCAGCTCACCTGCACGATGCTGATCACCGCCCCGATCATGTGCATCGGCGGCATCTTCATGGCGATCCACCAGGATGCCGGCTTGTCGTGGCTGCTGCTGGTCAGCGTGCCGGTGCTCGCGGTCACCAACTACTGGGTCGTGTCGCATCTGCTGCCGATCTTCCGACGGCTGCAACGCCAGATTGACGGAATCAACCGCGTGATGCGCGAGCAGCTCACCGGTCTGCGGGTGGTTCGAGCCTTCGCGCGCGAACCGTTCGAGCGGGCCCGATTCGCCGAGACCAATCAGGCGCTTGCCGACACTGCGTTAGAGGCCGGGCGTTGGCAGGCGATGATGCTGCCGGCGACCACGCTGGTGATCAACGTTTCGAGTGTGGCGCTGATCTGGTTCGGCGGCATCCGGATCGACGCGGGCCAGATGCAGGTCGGTTCGCTGATCGCCTTCCTGTCCTATTTCATGCAGATCCTGCTCGCGGTGTTGATGGCGACATTCATCCTGGTGATCATCCCGCGCGCGACGGTATGCGCCGAGCGGATCACTGAGGTGCTTTCCACCGTGCCCGCCATCACCAGCAGCCCGGAGGCCGTGTCGCCCCCGCTGGTCGCCGGCGAAATCCATTTGGAATCAGTGACTTTCAGCTACCCTGGCGCCGATCGCCCGGTGCTCCAGGATGTCTCACTGACGGTACGGCCCGGCACCACATGCGCGATCGTCGGATCGACCGGGTCGGGCAAGTCGACGCTGGTGTCGCTGATCTGTCGGCTGTCCGACGTGACCTCCGGCTCGGTCAGCGTGGACGGAATCGACGTACGAAACTTCGACATCGAACAACTCTGGTCAGCCGTCGGCTTGGTGCCCCAACGCGGCTACCTGTTCTCAGGCACCATCGCCGACAACCTGCAGCTGGGCGCGGCCCCAGGGCATGTGGCGGGGAAGGATGAGATGTGGGACGCGCTGCGGGTTGCCGCGGCCGACGATTTCGTCGGTGCCCACGCCGACGGGCTCGAGATGCGGGTCGCGCAGGGCGGCATGAACTTCTCCGGTGGGCAGCGCCAGCGCTTGGCGATCGCGCGGGCCGTCATCCGCCGTCCTTCGATATACCTGTTCGACGACGCATTCTCGGCTCTGGATGTGCATACCGATGCGCGCGTTCGCGCCGCCCTGCGGGAGGTTTCCGCCGCAGCTACGGTGATCATTGTCTCGCAGCGTATTTCGAGCGTCGCCGAAGCCGACCAGATCGTCGTCATCGATGACGGCAAAGTGGTAGGAACCGGAACCCATGCGCAGTTGCTCGGCGCATGTGAGGAATACCGGGAATTCGCCGAATCCCAGTCGTTGAGCGCGGGCAGCCGGTGAGCGAACCGTTGGCGCGACCGATGCGGACCCCTGAACCGCGGGAGGTGCGGCCCCGCGACTTCAAGGTTTCGGCGGCCCGACTGCTCAAACGGCTCGTTCCCCAGCGCGGGCTGACCATCGCGGTGATGTTGCTCGGCGTCGGCGGAATCGCCCTCGGCGTCCTCGGACCGCGAATCCTCGGCCATGCCACCGATCTACTGTTCAACGGCGTCATCGGCCGGCAGTTGCCGACGGGCCTGTCCAAGGAACAGGCAGTCGAAGCAGCGCGGGCCCGCGGCGACGACAGCTTCGCCGACCTCCTGTCCGGCATGAACGTGATACCCGGACAGGGTGTCGACTTCGGCGCAATCGGCCGCACCCTTGCACTCGCGTTGGCGCTGTATCTGGTTGCCGCCCTGATGGTCTGGTTACAGGCCCGGCTGCTGATCATCGTCGTGCAGCGGACCATGGTGGCGTTGCGGGCCGAGGTCGAGGACAAGGTGCACCGGTTGCCCCTGCGGTACTTCGATTCGCGGCAACGCGGCGAGGTCCTCAGCAGGTTGACCAACGACGTCGACAACGTCCAGACGTCCCTGTCGATGGCGATCACCCAGTTGCTGTCCTCGGTCCTGACGGTGTTCGCGGTGCTGGTGATGATGTTGACGATCTCCCCGCTACTGACGTTGCTCACGGTGGTCACGGTGCCGCTGTCGCTGTGGATCACCCGCTCGATCGCAGGGCGCTCGCAGAAGCTGTTCGTCGCACAGTGGCGCAACACCGGCAGGCTCAACGCGCACATCGAAGAGACCTACAGCGGATTCACCGTGGTCAAGACCTTCGGGCACCGGGCGCACGCCGAAGATCAGTTCGGTGAACTCAACGACGACGTCTACCACGCCAGCTTCGGAGCTCAGTTCCTGTCGGGCCTGGTGGCACCGGCGACGATCTTCGTCGGCAACCTGAGTTACGTGGCGGTGGCGGTCGTCGGCGGACTGCAGGTCGCCACCGGCCAGATCACTCTTGGCAGCATCCAGGCGTTCATCCAGTACGTCCGCCAATTCAACCAGCCCCTCACTCAAATTGCGGGCATGTACAACACCATGCAGTCCGGGATCGCCAGCGCCGAAAGAGTCTTCGAGCTGCTCGACGCGCAGGAGGAACCGCCGGACCCACCTGATGCGCTGCCTTCCGTGGACGCACAGCGCAGTGGTCATATCGGCGGGCGGGTCGAGTTCGAGCACGTCTGGTTCAGCTATCTACCCGGCACCCCGGTCATCGAGGACCTGTCGCTGATCGCCGACCCGGGCGCCACGGTGGCCATCGTCGGCCCGACGGGCGCAGGCAAAACGACGCTGGTGAATCTGCTGATGCGGTTCTACGACGTCGACTCGGGAAGGATCCTGCTCGACGGGGTGGACATCTCGTCGACGAGTCGTAGTTCGTTGCGCTCGCGCATCGGAATGGTGCTGCAGGACACCTGGCTGTTTGCCGGAACCGTGCACGACAACATCGCCTACGGGCGTCCGGACGCCAGCGACGACGAGGTGATGGAGGCGGCCAAGGCGGCCTACGTGGATCGCTTCGTGCAGACACTGCCCGAGGGTTACAACACCCTCATCAACGATGGTGGTACGAACATCAGCGCCGGCGAGAAGCAACTCATCACCATCGCCCGCGCGATATTGGCCCGACCCCAGCTGTTGATCCTCGACGAAGCCACCAGCTCAGTGGATACCAGAACCGAGGTGCTGATTCAGCAAGCGATGAGTCAGCTACGCCGTGACCGAACGAGTTTCATCATTGCCCACAGGCTTTCGACAATCCGCGATGCCGACGTGATCCTGGTGATGGAGGCAGGAAGGATCGTCGAGCGAGGCAGCCACACCGAGCTTCTCGCCCGCCGCGGGGAGTACTGGACGATGACGCAAGCCTAAACATCCCAGGGCAAGCCCGGCCGCAGCCTACGGACCCTCGGCTCTCAGGTCGTCGACATTGCGCATCGCATCACGCAGCTTGCCCAGCCACTCGTCGGCGTGCTCGCCGACGAGTCGGACCGACCATGCGAGGGCATCGGAGCGAGAGCGGGCCACGCCCGCGTCCACCAAGGTGTCCAGGACCTGACGCTCCGGCTGGCGCAGACGCGTCATCACCGGTACAGCGATGTGCGTGAACAAGATTCGCTCGGATCCTGAGCCGTCAGCACCGATTACCGGGATTTCCACACCCCAGGCGACCTTGCGGCCGTAGCGGGCCTCGGCCTCATCGGCGATGCGCATCCGTTCCGCGCGCGTCTGTTCACGGAACCGCGCCGCCCTACCCGACGCGCGGGCTTCGCTCTCGGGCGCCGTGGGTGGCTCAGCCTCCGGACTGCCGGGACCATCGGGGTCCGGCAGTCGGCCGATCACGGTGATCTCTTCGCGGTCGATGATCACCTCAGGGTCACCGGCGAACCAGTCATCTGGGAGTCGGTCGGCGAACCAGTCGGTGGAGTCTCCGGCATCGGGTTGGTCGGATTGTTGCCAGCCGCCGGAGCGGCCTGAGCGTCGGCTGTTGCGTGGATGGTGTCTCATGATTACATGATTACATCGTTACAACCCCTTTGGGGAAGTGTTCGCAGCCAGCGAAACGGGGCGCTTCAGCGACGTGTTCAGCGACGTTTCATCAGCACGGCAGCGCCGCCACCGACAACGGCGACGATCAACAGCAGTGCCGCCCAGCCCGCACCGAGCAACCACCACACGGCAGCAAGCCCCAGCAGGCCGGGCGACAACACGAACAACACCATCGCCGGGTGTTGTTTGATGACCGCGAGGGCACCTTGGGCGCGCTGACGATCCATTTCCTTTGCCATATACCCAAGGATGCCAGCTGTTGAGGCTGCGGCGGCATAGTGTGTGAAACCGGTGCAACGCTAAGGAGGCAGCGGTGACAGGACCCGAACAAGGCAGCTGGCAGCCCGACCCCGAAGGCCGCTACGAATACCGGTGGTTCGACGGGAAGCAGTGGACCGACCAGGTCTCCCAGCAGGGTCAGGTAGGCCGGGCGCCGTTGGGTCCCGCACCTGCCTCTCAGGGGTCGCCGGCGGAGCCACGTCAGCCGCAGGCGGCTCCGCAGGCCTCGGCGGCGGGGCGACATCCGCAGCAAGCAAGCCAGGCTCAACCTGTTCCGGGCGGAGGCGGCGACGGTTTCACCGGCGTTACCGGCGACCTGGTCGACGGGCGATTCAGCGAAAAAGAAGCCAAGGCGATCGCCAACCAGAACGCGAAGCTACTTCGGGTGCGCCTCGGCGAACCCTTCATGGCCCGGCAGGGATCGATGGTCGCTTACCAGGGAAATGTTGACTTCTCGTTCGAAGGCGGTGGCGCCTCGAAGTTCATCAAGAAGGCTCTCACCGGCGAGGGCCTGCCGCTGATGCGCTGCGCCGGCCAGGGCGACGTCTTCCTCGCCGAGCGGTCCTACGACGTGCACCTGCTCAACTTGAACAACTCCGCCTTGTCGATCAGCGGTAAGAACGTCCTGGCATTCTCCTCAAATCTGGAGTGGAACATTGAGCGGGTGAAGGGCGGCAGCATCGCGACCGGCGGCCTGTTCAACACCATGTTGCGAGGCACCGGATGGGTGGCACTGACCACCGACGGCCCGCCGGTCGTGCTCAATGCCGCCGAAGCTCCGACGTTCGCCGACACCAATGCGGTGGTCGCGTGGTCGGCAACCCTGCAGACACAGCTGAAGACGAGCTTCAAGGCCGGCGCCTTGATCGGCCGCGGCTCCGGTGAGGCCGTGCAGGTGTCGTTTCACGGCAACGGATTCGTCATCGTGCAACCCTCCGAAGGCTTCACTGTGGTCACGCAATAACGCTGGGCTCACAGCTCCAGTAATACCGTCACCGGACCGTCGTTGACGAGCTCTACCTGCATATCTGCGCCGAAGATGCCAGTCTCTACCCGGGCGCCGAGGGCCGTGAGCGCAGTGGCGAACGCGTCGACCAGTGGTTCGGCGACCGCACCTCGCGCGGCGGCGTTCCACGTCGGCCGTCGACCCTTGGCGGTGTTTCCGTAGAGAGTGAACTGACTGACCACCAGGATCGGCGCATCGACGTCGCTGGCCGACATCTCACCGTCGAGAATCCTTAGTGTCCATAGCTTTTCAGCTAGCCTGCGCGCCTTAACGACGTCGTCGCTGTGCGTAACACCGACCAGCGCGACGAGCCCCTGTCCATCCGGGCGAATCTCACCGACAGTGTCAGCGCCAAGGTCGCGGGCCACCGTCACGCGCGCGGATGTGACCCGCTGAACAAGGATTCGCATTCAGCGATGGTGCCACGCGCTACAAGGAACCCAGGATCGCTTTCATCGCCTCGATCTCGCGCTGTTGGGACTCAATGATCTCGCGAGCCAGCTGCTTGGCGGCCTCCGACTGACCGCTGGTGAG
>ERZ888423.2318-NODE-2318-length-14413-cov-10.775456_pt1 | contig 14413 bp, 12 predicted proteins | sample MGYA00520523_ERZ888423 | MGnify/ENA primary metagenome ERZ888423 (study PRJEB32303, sample SAMEA104408611) | aquatic metagenome | biome: Brackish water; feature: Pelagic; material: water | place: Baltic Sea | collected 2014-06-08T10:24:00 | depth 30,27 m ...
TGGACGAACCTCTGCCAGCCGATCTCCAGGAATTGCTCGACCAGTTAGATAATACGTCCGCTGAGGGCGATGAGCATGCCCAATAGAAAAGCCTTTATGCCGAGCGATATAGCGCCCGCGGCCCGCATCCCGATGCCGCCCGGCGAATTCAAGCTGGAACTGATGAAAGCCGCGCCGCGCCAGCGGGCCTTTGCCCGGTCCCTGACCGGCAAGTTCGATCGCGCGGACGACCTCGTACAGGAGACCATCGCTCTCGCCATCGCCAACCGCGAGAAGTTCGCGCGCGACACAAATATGAATGCCTGGCTGACGACGATCCTGCGCAATCAATACATGACTGAAATCCGCAAACGCCGTCGCGAAGTCGAAGACGCCGACGGCGGACATGCTGCGAAATTGTCGGTCACGGCCGCCCAGAATGGCAATCAGGAACTGCATGATGTCTTCCGCGCGCTCCAGGCCGTGCCAGCCGATCAGCGGGAAGCGCTGCTTTTGGTGACCTGCGGCGATTTTTCTTATGAAGAAGCGGCGGCGATCTGCGGCGTGGCGGTCGGCACGATTAAAAGCCGGATCAATCGCGCCCGCGCCCGGTTGTCGGACATTATGGAAGGCGGCGAAGGCCTGCCGCCCGTTCGGAAGCGGAGATCAGCGCGACCTTCGTTCTCGGCAAGCCGGTAGCGAAGCCGGCGGCGAAACGCTGCTCACATTAGAAGCAGCGCGTCAGAAGCAGGCGCGTCGGCCTAATATTTGGCGATCACCTTCCGCGCAAAATCTTCCGTCACCCGAAATGCGACCTCGCCTGGCAGGCTGAAGATGATGCCCGTCAGGCCCTGGCCTTCCAAGGCCCGCAATTGCTCGACAATCTCCTCCGGCTGCCCGGCGATGCAGAAATTTCGGATGATCTCCGGCGTGATGAAACGCGCTTCATCGGGATCGAGATAGCTGTAATGGCTTTCATGCAGCTTCAAGTGACGGGTCGCTGCGTCGCGGGACATATGGAAAGCCATGTAGTCGTCCCAGATCGGACGCACGAATTCAGGCGGCTCCCGCCCGGTCTCGCGGACGAAATCGACCAGATAGTGCACATTCGCCATGATCGCCGGACCGCATTCCGCGATCACGCGCTCCGACGTGAGCGTTTCGCCCTTCTCCAGCATCAGGAGATTGGCGAGGGCGATAGTCTCAAAGCCGGCGAGCGACCGTCCGGCCGCCTTGGCCCCGCGCGCGACGTTGGCGGCGACAGCGGGGAGCGGACCGCCCCGAGGAATGCCGGTCACGACGCCGTCGCCCAGTTCGCCGGCGAGCGCCTGCGCCTTCGGGCCGAACCCGCCGACCAGTATGGGAATGCGGTCGTTCAGATTGATGTAGTTCAGATGCGTATTCTGGAACTTCACGGCATGGGCGCTGCCGTTCAACGTGTACTCGACTTCCTCCCCCGCCAGCAGGCCCTTCACGACCCGCAGATACTCGCGGAATTCCTGCACGCGCGCCGGGCGCTGGCCAAGCGTGCGCATGGCCGTGTTGCCGGTGCCGGAGCCAAAGAACACCCGTCCCGGCGCCAGTTGGTTGATCGTCGCGATGCCGCCCGCCGCGACCGGCGCCAGCCGCAGGCCGGGAATAGCGAGGCCCGTGCCAAGCCGGATGCGCTGGGTCTGCTGCGCCGCTATCGCCATCATCGCCCAGATGTTCGAGCGGATCAGCGGCGTGTCCGGGAACCAGGCAAAATCATAACCCAGCTTCTCCGCATGGGTGACGAAGCCGATATCGGTGATGTAGCCGCAACTGACGCCAAACTGCATGTCGAGCCTCCCCCTTGGATCGCTTTTGACCCAAGTCTAGCGCAAAGCGCGGCCGACGCTGCTTTCAATGCATGGGAAAGATCAACTTCGCGGAATGACGGGCGCTGACCGCTCAATCGCCTGAAGCGCCTGCAGGGCCGCCGCAGCCTCAGGCAATTCGTTGAAGACCGCCGCGCCCGACGCGCGCGCGGCGGCGGCGAACGCCTGCTTCTTCGCCTCGATCGCCGGGTCGCCATCGGACCTGAGGACGACCGCGACATGGCCGCCGCCGCCGCTCGCGGCAGCCTGCGCCGCCCGGATCAACGGCCCCAGGATATCGACATGTTCGTAGGCCAGGAGGCCCGGTACGTTCATGTGCATCACGAACGCATCCCAGCCGCCGCCCGCGAGCGCCGCGGCCACGACGGCGACGCCCAAGCGCCCATCGTCCCGTTGCAGCAGGTTGCCGGGCACGTCGATGGGATTGGCCGCACTGGCGCCGGGCGGAAGGTTGAGCGCAGCCAGCGCCGTGGCGGCGGCGTCCGGCAGCGGCCCGATCTCGAGCCCGGCGCGCTGGAAGGCGTCCGCCGCCAGAACCCCGGCGCCGCCGCCGTTGCCGAACAGGATGACCCGGCGTGTCGGCGCGCCAGGACGCGGGCGCAGCGTCTGGATGGCCGCCAGCGCCGCCAGGAAATCGTCGAGGCTATCGACGAGGGCCGCGCCGGTCTGGCGGGCGAGGCCCTCCCAGAGGCGGCCGTCGCTGGCGAGGGCGCCCGTATGGGACGCAGCCGCCCGCGCTCCGGCCGCCGTCCGCCCGCCGACAAGCAGCACGACCGGCTTGCGTCCCCGGGCTTGCTGAAGCGCACGGAACAGGCGCGCGCCATCGGGCGCATCCTCAAGGTAGAGGCCGATCGTCGTCGTTTCAGGGTCGTCCAGCAGCCAGGGCAGCATGTCGGCCGGCCCAAGATCGGCCGCGTCGCCCATAGTGACGACCGTGCGGAAGCAGATGCCGCGCCGGCGTCCGCGTCTGAGGATGTCCAGGGAAAGGCCGCCGCTTTGCGCCAGCACGGCGACGCCGCCCGGCCGCGGATCGGCGCCGGCCATGAAACTGACGCGACCGAGCGGGCTATGCACGCCGAGGCAATTGGGGCCGAGCAAGCGCGCGCCGCCGGACCATGCGGCTGCGGCAAGCGCCTGCCGCGCGCCAGGGTCCGCGAAGCCGCTCGCCATGACCTGGACGAACCGTGCAATGCCCGCCGCGGTCGCCAGCATGCCCGGCGCCGCCTCGGCGCCGACGGCGATATAGGCGTAATCGACGGCTTCCGGCAGATCCGCGAGGCTCGCAAATGCTGGCAGACCTTCGATTTCCGCCGCCTTCGGGTGCACCGGATAGATCGGCCCCGGAAACCCGTAGGCCTGCAACTGGCGGATATACTGATTGCCATGGGCCAATGTCGTCGCCGAAGCGCCTGCGACGGCGATGGCGTTCGGCTGCAGCAAGGCCCCGAAATCGGGCGGCGGCGGCTTCGCCTGGCCGGGGTCGGCAGGCAGGGGCTGGAGCACGGCTCGCGCATCGACCGCGATAAGGCCGGACGCCGTAGCGATCGCCGGATTGACGTCGAACTCGGCGATGCAGTCGCGATGCCGCAACAGGAGGCCGTCCGCCCCGCCGATGGCCAGCAGCGCCGACATCAGCAGATCGCGGTCAACGGCGGGACGGCCCCGAAACGCCCCGAGTAACGCCGCGCCCCGGAGCGTCGCCAGCATGTCCGCCGCGTCCGCTGACGTAATCGGGCAAACCCGGAGCGCGATATCGTCCAGCACCTCTGCCAGCACGCCGCCGAAGCCTGCGAGCACGACCGGACCGAAGCGCGGATGTCGATAGCCGCCCAGCAGCAATTCGACGCCCGGGGCCGCCATCTCCTCGATCAGATATCCGTCGGGCGCTTGGGGCATGGCGCGGAACGCCGCATCCAGGCCGTCCGCCGTGACGCCGAGGCGCACGCCGCCTCGCTCGCTTTTATGGGCGCCGGACCTGGAGACAATCTTGAGCGCAAAGGGGCCGGTCAGCTTGGCCGCCAGGGCCTTCAGGCCAGGCGCATCGTAGGCGACGCCGCCCGAAGGCGACCTGACGCCGAAGTCCGCCAGAAGCGCCTTGGCCTCCGGCTCCGACAATGCCGTCCGGCCGAGCGCGGCCAAGCTTGAAGGATTGATGGCGGTCATGCTGGATGCCTCTCCCGGCGGGCGCAGTCAGGGAAGCATCTTGTACATGTATGTCGTCGCGTCATAGCGCTCGGCGTCCGGCGCCTTGGCGAAGCTGGGAATGACGCCCGCGACCGCGTAGCCAAGCGAGCGATAGAGCGGCTCGGCATTGTCGCCGGTGCGGGTGTCGAGAGTGATGAGGCCGAGGCCGTGGCCGCGCGCTTCCGCCTCCAGAGCCGTCATCAAGCGCCGGGCGACCCCGCGCCGCCGGTATGCAGGATGGGTCAAAAGTTTCGCGACCTCACCCCGATGCGCCTGATTGGGCGGCAGATCGATATCCAGTTGCGCCGAGCCGATCACGCGGCCGCGTTCTTCCGCGACCAGCAGGATGCGCCCGCCCGCCTGGACCGCGGGCCGCACTTTCCCCAGCCAGAAACGGCGGCTCTCGGCCATGGGGAACGGCAGGATGAAACTGACGCTGGCGCCCGCATGCACGCACGCATGCAGGAGTGCGGCAAGTTCGTCGTAGAGCGCTTCCGGCGCATCGGGCCTGGCCTTGCGGATGGCGAGATCGCTCATGGCCCCGCCCCCCCTCAGACGATGACCAGGGCATAGCGGGCCGGTGAAGCCGCCGTCCGGAATTCCGAGGCCCCCATCAGGCAATAGCGCAGACAATCGCCGGGATTAAGGCTGTAGGCAACGCCATCGACCGTGATGTCGAGGCGGCCTTCCCGCAGGATCAGGTGATGCTCCAGCCCCGGCCGCGGGGGGCGGTCATAGGCGATGCAGGCGCCCGGCGCCAACGTGCATTCAAGCACCTCTGCCCGCAGCGGCGCCGCCGGCGGCGAGACCGAGCGCCGGTCGAAGCCCGCCGTCGCATCCCGCCAGACCGGCTGCGCCGCCCGCCGGATCAAGGGCTGAAAGTCAGGCTCGACCATGCGCATCAAGCGGGAGAGCGGCAGGCCGAACGCCGCGCAGAGCTTGCCGAGAACAGCAGCCGTCGGGCTGACGTCCCCGTTCTCCATCCGCGACAGGGTCGCGCGGCTGACGCCGGATTCAGCGGCGAGCGCATCCAGAGACCAGTTCTTGTCGTGACGGAGTTGCTTCAGGCGCTCCGCCAACTGCCGTGTCAGGTCGTCCTCGTCCATCGCCCTATCTCATATTGGGGATAAATTCTCAAATATGAGATAAGACTGTTTTCAGGGACGCGCAAGAGGCCAGCCGCAGGCTGGCGCGGTCACTCGGGCGCGTCTTGTGCGCGCCTGGGCGCAGGCAGCGCCAGGTCTTCAGGCGTCTTGCAGCCTTCGACGCAGCAGCGGCCCGGTTGCTTGTCGCGCGACGGCGCGTCGCCCGCGTCCGCGAGCACGCCCCGATCCAGCAGGCGTTCGACCAACTGGCGCCGATCCTGGACTGGATAGTTCCGCCAGATTTCGCGCTTCATCGCCTGCGGACTGCCGCCGCCATGCAAGCTGATGACCGAGTACCAGCCGGCCTCCTTGGACGCCGTCAGATCCTCGAGAAGGCGAGCGACATCCATGCGCTTCTGGTAGGGCACGTTCGGATTGGCCGTCAGCGCCTTGGCGAGGTCCGCCCCGGTTTCGGGGTTGTGGTCCTCGTCCGGTCCCGGCAGCGCCACGATCAGGCCGCCCGAGACTTCATGGGCCAACCGGTGCATGTCATAGATCTGCGTCGAAAGCAGGAGCTTGCCGATATTGGCGAACACATCGTCCGGCTGCGCCACGCCGGAGGGGTCGACCTTGCCATAGACGCTGGCGGCGACGCCGCAGGCATAGAAGCCCTCGACGATCTTGATCAGGTCGACCAGCGAATTGCGGATATGGCCGAACTTCTCCGCCGGCACGCCGTTCGCCTCCGCCATCATCACGCCGGCGCCGATCAGGAGATCGCCGAAGCCGGCGCGCGCAGCGATGCAGGAATGGCGATGGTGGGTTGCATAGGCAGTGACGAGCTGGCTGGAATGCGCCCATTCGCCCGCCATGAAGACCTTCGCCCAGGGGACGAAAACATCATGGAACATCAGGACGCCCGTTGACTGGCCGTAACGGGCGGAGAATTTGGCGGCGCTCTCGCCGGGCCGGCCTGCGGGCCTGGCGGCGATCGTCAGGCCTGCGGCGTCCAGCGGCACGGCGCAGCATACGGCGTAGTCGGCGTCCGCCTGGCCCATGGTCCGGCAGGGCATGACGAGGAACTCATGCATGTAGGGCGCGCCGGTGACGATGGCCTTGGTTCCCCGGAGGACGATGCCGTCCGCCCGGCGTTCGACGATCCGGACATAGGCGTCGGGGTTCGGTTGGGCATGGGGATGCAATGACCGGTCGCCCTTGCCGTCGGTCATCGCGACGCCGAGCGTCAGGTCGCGGGCCTGCACGTCGGCCAGATACGCCTTGAAGCGCTGGTGCGCCTCGCCCCCCTCCGCCGCCTCCAGCGCATATGTGGCCTGCCAGATGGCGTTCAGGGCGTCCTGGGTCAGGTAGCGCTGAGCGCAGCCCACTTCCTGACATATCAGCCGCACCGCCTCCAGCTTGTACATCAGGTCCTGGGGCGAGCGATTGATATGCAGCAGGCGGTTGACCGCCTGACCGGACATCGCTTCCGTCGCCTGCATCAGCACCTGCTTCGCCGGATCCAGCGCGAAATCATAGGTGACGCCGATGGCGGCGACGCCGGGCGCCAGATCGGGGTCGTCGGCGACGCTGGACACCCGTCGGCCATTGACGAAGACGCGCGGCTCCAGGCGCCGCAGGGACTCGCGGTAGTCGGCCGAGGACATGAACATCAGCGTTACCGGGCGAAGCTGAGGGCGTGGGCAAGGTCCCAGACATCATCGGCCTGCTCAAGCTGCATCGTCCTGTCGAACACAGCTTCGGCCTTCTTCCGGGATACGGCGCGTTCGGCGTTCGCCCAGTATTTGGCTTCGATATCGCCAGCCGAAAGCGGGTTGGCGTCGGAGCCGCGATTGACCGCTTCCCGATGCTCGATGACGCGGCCGTCCTTCAGCCGGGCCGTCAGCTTGCCCGAATAGTAACGCGGGAACGCGGTCTCCGGGTCTTCCTGCCAATCGACTCGATCGGCGATCGCCAGCGTCCGGCCATCGTTCAGAGCTTCGGGGTCGAGGTCGTCCAGGGTGAACTGGCCGCCGGTGAGCGTCCGCGCGACGATATAGGGGATCGAGAACTGCGCATCGTAGGCGTTCTGCGGCTTCCGCTTGTTCGCCAAAGGCTCGCAAACGACCGCCGCCTGCGTCGGATGGATGTAGGCGGTGATGCTTTCGAGGTTTTCCGGCGTCATGCCCTGCTGCATCAGCGCGAGGGTGGCGTCAGCGAATGCGTGGTTGAAATGACAGGCGGGATAGGGCTTGAAGCCGACATTCTCCAGTTCCCAGACCTCGCCCAGGTCGGCTGTGCACATGGCGAGATCGGCATCATGACCCGGCCCCAGATACAGGTTGAAGAGGCCATAGCGGCCTTCATAGGTCGCGCTCGGCCCCTTGAAGCCTTCCTTGCCGAGGGCCGCGGCCGTAATCGCGGACGACGCCGCCCAGCCCGGATGCATGCGCTTCGTCCAGGCGCCGTCCGAGAGAAACTCCAGATTGCCGGAGGATTGGGAAAAGGCGATGCCCTGGGCGTCCTGCAATTGCTTCGGCGTGAGATCGGCCAGTTTGCCTGCCGTCAGGGTCGCGCCGAAAATTCCGACCAGGCCCGTCGGATGATAGCCCCGCTTATGGAACCCGCCCTTCGCCGCTTGCCCGATCCGCGCCGACGTTTCGACGCCGATCAAATATGCGGCGAGCAGGTCCGCGCCGGTCGCATCGAAGCGCAGGCCCTGGGCAAGCGCCGCGGCGAGCGCGCTGGCGGAGGCATGGATCACGCCGCCGGTATGGGTATCGTCGAAATCGAGGCCGTGGATCAGCGTGCCGTTCAAGAGCGCCTGATCGCGCACGGGCAGCGCCATGTCGTAGCCGATGACAGGATAGTCGCCCTCCCCGCCGAGGCTGCGCACGGCGTTGGCGGCGCGTTGCGCAAAGTCGAAGGTCGTCGACGCGAGCGCGATGCCGAAGCAATCCAGGACATGCAGCTTCGCCCGTTCGACCACGGCGCCGGGCGCCTGGGAAAGATCGAAGTCGGCGGTAAACTCTGCGAGGGTCTGGGCGATGGGAACCGAGTTCGCTTGCGCGTCGGCAGCCACCTGGGGGACTGCATCGGGTTTTTGAATGATATTCATGAGCGTCGGCCCTCCGCTGGCGGGTTCGGTGTGTGCATGCCCGGATCATACCGGCCAAACCCATCAGCAGCCAGACATGGGCGGTTCCGCGCCAACGCCGAAAAGCCGCCTGCGCCGTGGGAGGGCGGCGCAGGCGGCTTCCGGATTTGAGACGCCAGCGGGAGGGAGGAGACCGCCAACGTCGCCATTGCAGCAATCAACCCATTCTGGTCGACGCTTCAGTAACGCCAAGTTTAGCCAAAGACCGGCGCAATTATACAGCTCAGACGGCGTTGCCCGATCGCGCCCGCCGGCCTTGCCGGGACGCGCAGGCATTAATCCTTCAGGGCGCCGACGGCCCGCGCGACGGCGAGCGTTCGCCGCGCCTTTTCGACAATCGGATAATCGACGAAATAGCCCTCGATCTGGATGGAGGCCGAGCCTGCAGCTTCCGCCGCATCGAAGGCCTGGATCACCTGCCGCGCATAGGCGATCTCCGCGTCCGTCGGCGTGAAGGCGGCATTGGCGGTCGCGACCTGCTTGGGGTGAATGCAGAGCTTGCCCTGAAAGCCCATGTCCTTGACCAAAGCCGCCGACGCGGCGAGCGCGGTGTCCTCGTTCAGGTGGATGAACACCGTGTCGATCGGCGGTTCGATCCCAGCCGCCCGGCTTTCCATGACGCAGGCGGCGCGGACAGCCGCCAGTTCGGTTTCCGCCAGGGTCCAGCGCATGCCGAGGTCGAGCGTGTAGTCCCCCGCCCCGAAAGCCAGGCGCTTGACGCGCGGCGTCGCCGACGCCAGCGCCCCAAGCGCCCGGTGGCCCTTCGCCGTCTCGATGATCGGCATCAGGTCAATCCCGCCGGCGGGCAGGCCGCGCTCGGCCTCCAGTTGCGCGATCAGCCAGTCGATAGTCTTCAGCTGATCGGGCGTCTCGACTTTCGGCAGGATGACGCCGTCGAGCCCCGGCCCGACCAGCGCCGCCAGATCGCCGTAGCAGAATGGAGTCTCGATCCCGTTGACGCGGGCATAGCCAAGGTTGGGGCGCGGGCGCTGCAGGGCTTCGCGCACCAGCGCGCGCGTCGCTGGCTTCTGGCTGACCGCGACTGCGTCTTCAAGATCCAGGATGACGGCGTCGGCGCCGGCGTCGAAGACCTTTTCGACCTTGCGCGCGTGATCGCCGGGCGCGAAGAGCATGGTGCGGAACGGCATGACCTTGGGATCCCTTTGTGTTCGGCTCTGGTTTAGCCTTGGCTGACCCCATGCGCCAAGACTGTTACGATCCCTTTCAAAGCCTTGCATGCTGGAGACGATGGAATGACGAACGCCTTGCACTGGATCGATGGAGCCTGGCTCGATGGCAACCCGCCGATCTTCGGCCCGCTGACCAACGCCGCGTGGATGGCGACGGTCGTCTTCGACGGCGCCCGCGCTTATGACGGCCTGGCGCCCGACCTGGACCGCCATGCCGAGCGCTGCGTCGCCTCCGCCGAGGCATTGGGGCTGGTTCCGCCAGTCGACGCAGCGGAGATTGCGCGCATCGCCGTGGCCGGCATCGCGAAGTTTCCGAAGGAGACCGCGCTTTACATCCGGCCGATGTTCTACGGCGACGAAGGTTGGCTCTTGCCGACCAGCACCAAGTTCGTGCTGTCCCTCATCGACCATCCGATGAAGGGCGTGCACGACGGCCTGACGATCTGTCGGACGACCCGGGTCCGGCCGACGCCATTGGCGGCCCCGACCGACGCGAAGGCGTCCTGCCTTTATCCGAACGCTCATCGCATGATCCGGGAAGCGGCGGCGCGCGGCTTTGACGCCGCCGTGGTCGGCGACGCGAACGGCAATGTCGCCGAGCTATCGACCTCGAACATTTTCATCGCGCGCGATGGCGTCGTCGCGACGCCCGTACCGAACGGTACATTTCTGAATGGTCTGACGCGGCAACGCACGATCCAGTTGCTGCGTGAAGCCGGGATCCCCGTCGAAGAGCGCACGGTGACGTTCGCAGAACTCGATGCCGCCGACGAGCTGTTCGCGACCGGCAACGCAAACAAGATCCAGCCGATCCTGCGCTACGAGGACAGGCATCTGCAGCCGGGCCCGATGGCGCTGAAAGCCCAGACGCTCTACCGCCAGTTCGCCGAAGCGTATGGCCGTCTCGACCGTTTTGCCTAGATCAACCCCGCTTTTGGCGAAATCGCCAAAAGCGGGATAAGTTTATTATTATCAATAAGATAGAGCATGGCGCGAACTGCGCATTCAGTCGCGCTCGTCGGCCGTGGTCTCGACCTCGCGGAGGTCTGCCGGCAGAAACTCGAGCACGCTGTCCACGTCCGCTGACAAGTGGTTGCCCCTGTCCAGTTCAGCCCGCAACAGCGCGACATGCTCTTCCAAGGTCGCCCGCATCGTTGTGTTGGCGCCGGCGTACATGCGGCCATAGGCGCGCGCCAGGCTTTGCTGCAGCAGGATGGAGCGAGCGCCGCCAGCGCGCAGCGGGTGAAAGGCCTGCCCGATCAGATCCTTCGGCGAAAGGCGCTTTGCCAGCAGCCTGATCTTGCCGTCCGTATCCTTCAAGCCGAAGTCGCTATCGTCAACGTCGTCGCACGCGGTCGCGATGCCGCCGGACAGGGCGTCGACCACGGCGATCGCCGTGAACGGATCGTTGACGCCCGGCGACAAGGCCCGCAGCCCGATTTCGACCAGAAGATGGATGGAAAATTCGACCCGGCAGCTTTCCGACCGCGATGGCTCGATCGAAAGACACGCCTTGATCGCCGCAAGCGCATCGTCATCGGGTTTGCCCGTGACGTCCATGATCGTATCGCCCGCCAGCACAAACTGACCGGACGACGCCTTGACCTTGACGATGACATCCGCATCGGTCGCTGCTTCCAGCACCGCTTCGTCCAGCAACTCGCCGACATAGCCCGCGGTTTCGGCGGCGATTTCGGTCTCGAAGCGCGCATCCTCGGGCACATCGGAGAGAGCGACATAGCGCGACCGGCGGTCGGCGAGCGCGTCCGTCAATCGGACCGAAATACTGGCGACTTCATCGTCGACGGACACGGCGCCGGCGACATGGCGCACGAAAAAGATCAACTGCAGAATGGTGAGAACCGCGAGCAGGCACGAGGTCAGAATGGTGAAGTCGGGCGGATCGTCCTTGTCCAACTGCGCCATCGTCGCCAGCGCGAACAGGAAACAGCCGCCGAAAACGCCCGCCGTTACCTGGTTGATCGGGTCGGAAGTAAAACGCTTGAGCAACCGCGGCCCGATCGCGCTTGCCGCCAGCGTGAACACCAGTAACGTCAACGAATATGTCAGGCCAAGCGCCGTCATCGCAGCGCCGGCGATGACCGTCAGCAAAGCTTCGGCGACGCCAAGCGGAATGTCGGGGGCAAGCTCCGTCAGGACCGGAAACCTGCGTTCCAGCCAGATCAGCACGTATGAGAGCACGCCGATTGAAAGAGCGATCCCGGCAGGCACCGTCAGCAGCAGAAAAAGCGGTTGCCTGAAACGGCGCGCCAACCAACTCTTCATGCCAAGGCCTCGCAGTCCACGGGCGCCAGAACCTGCAATGCGCCTGGATGGATTTCGATCCGAACGCACGGCTCGATCTGAATCAGCTCGCCGTCGATGGAAGCTTTGCCCTTGGCGCCTTGGCCCCGCACCCGGAGCGTGACCGCTGGCGCTGTCCAGGCATCGAGGTTCGGCGCGTCCCGCGAGGCGCCGAAGGTCAAGGCGGCCGTCAGCCGCAAGTTCTTCCAAAGGGCCAGCGGCGGCGCCAGGTAAACCCCAAGCTCGCCGCCGATCAACGTATCCGGGTAGGGCATATGGCCGTCGCCATAGGTGTTATTGGCGATCATGACGAACTGATAGCGGCCGCTGCGCTTTGTGGCGCCGCCATTGACATCCGCCATGATCGACGGCGGGCGCACGAGCGTTCGCCACGCGGCGCGCGTGCTGGCCGCAATCTTCCCAAGTTTGGAGGTGTACTCGAAGCGCGCCCGTTGCCGCACCATCCGCGGCTGGATGCCGATCGAATATTGGTGGACGAATGGCCGCCCGTTGGCCGTCGCGATATCGGATCGGCGGACTGGCGCCTCCGCAAGCACGGCCGCCGCTTCTTCAAGATCGAGCGGCAGCCCAAGCGCGCGGGCAAACAGGTTCATCGTTCCGGCAGGCAACACGCCGAGCGCTTTGTCGCCCCGCCAGGCGGCTGCGGCGGCGGCGGACACCGTGCCATCGCCGCCGCCGGCGACGATGGCCTCGATATCGGGATCGTCGGCTGCTTGATCGAGCGCTTCGATGAGCTCGGAGCCTGCGACGATGCGGGCGTCGAGCTGCCGTCCGGCGGACGCGAAGCGCTCGGACAACAAGGCCGCGAATGCTTCGACGTCCGCCGATTTCATTGTGCCGCCATCGCGGTTCAGAATGGCGCGGACGCGCATTCAGGCGTCTCCCTCAATACAGACTGAGAGAGCATAGCAGCTTTGGCGGGGGGTTAGGGTCAGACGCAGTAGGTCTTCAGCGGCGGCAGACCGTTGAAGCAGACCGAACTGTAGGTCGACGTGTAGGCGCCGGCCGACAGGAAATCCACCGTATCGCCGGGCCGCAGATCGTCCGGCAGGTGGTATGCTGTCTTTTGATACAGGATATCGACTTCATCGCAGGTCGGGCCCGCAAGGATGACCCGGCTGGACTCGCCGCCATCGCTATCGCGGCTGGTCGTCACGCGATATTTGATGGCCTCGTCCATGGTCTCGATCAAGCCGCCAAACTTGCCGATATCGAGATAGACCCAACGGGGGCCGTCATAGGCCTTCTGGGAAACGAGCACGACTTCGCTGCGGATCATGCCAGCGTCGCCGACGAGGCTGCGGCCTGGCTCGATCAGAACTTCCGGCATGCGGTTGCCAAAGTGCTTCACCAGGGCGGCGGTCAGCGCCGTCGCATGGTCCGCATGGCTCGCGGCTTCCGTCCGGTAATGGGCGGGGAAACCGCCGCCGACATTCAGGAGGCGCAGGTTGACGCCGCGTTCCCGCAAGTCCGTGAACAGCATCGCCGCCCGGCCGACCGCCATATCCCATTCGCCCGCGTCGCGCTGCTGGGAGCCGACATGGAACGACACGCCATAGGCATCGAGGCCAAGCTCGCCAGCCTTCATCAGGAGGTCGCGGGCCATGTCGAGCGAGCAGCCGAACTTGCCGCCAAGCGGCCAGTCGGCCGTCTTGGAGAGCTCGAGGCGAAGGCGGCAGTAGACTTTCGCGCCCGGCGCCGCGACGGCGAGCTTCTCCAGTTCGCCTTCCGAATCGAACGCGAACAAGCGCACGCCCAGGCGGTAAGCCTCGGCGATGTCCGATTGCTTCTTGACCGTGTTGCCGAAGGAAATCCGTTCGGCCGGCGCGCCGGCGATCAGCGCTTCGCGAATTTCATAGATCGACGCCGTATCGAAGGACGAGCCCATGCCCGCGAGCATCGACATCACGGCCGGGGCGGGGTTGGCCTTCATCGCATAATAGATGCGCGCAAACGGCAGCGAACGGGCGAGTGCTTCGTAGTTGCCTCGGACGACGTCGAGATCGATGACCAGGCACGGCGTGGCCGGCTGCTGGTCGGCAAGGAACTTTTGGATGCGAGCGGTCATGCGCTGCGATCTCCCAAAATCAGGTTGCACTGAGGGTGTGGATTTTCGACGGTCGATCCAGGCGTGGACCCCGGATCGGCGCCGCCCCTCCGCCAGTGCACGCGGTGGAGGCGCGCAACGGCTTGCAATCAGTGCTTTGGGGCATGCAAAACTACAGACGAGGCCGCGATATATGAGTATCCGCCCCCTGCTGCAAGCATTTTCATCAGCCGTCGGAAATTTTCTGCGCTGACGCGGCGGAAAATCGCAGCGCCTGCATTTTTATCATTCAACTTCATAGACTTATTTATTCAAGGCCTCATGTTGTTTTGAACGCAAAATGCGCAGGCCGGGGCGCGAGTCGACCCCGGCCCGGGCTAGGCCAAAGCGCCTGCCGCGGCGCCGGGCTCGGGTCAATAAGGCGGCAAGCGCTGTTTGCCCGGAAAATCCGGCAAGGCCGCCATGAAAGCGCTGCGAACCCGCGGCCATTGCGCGCCAAGTGCGGCCATGCCCGCGCCGAGGCCGCCTACGGTCAGGGTTGTGGTCAGAAACGAATCGCCGCCGACCGCCGAGAACGCCGTGTAGATCGC
>ERZ888423.2319-NODE-2319-length-14412-cov-58.799889_pt1 | contig 14412 bp, 16 predicted proteins | sample MGYA00520523_ERZ888423 | MGnify/ENA primary metagenome ERZ888423 (study PRJEB32303, sample SAMEA104408611) | aquatic metagenome | biome: Brackish water; feature: Pelagic; material: water | place: Baltic Sea | collected 2014-06-08T10:24:00 | depth 30,27 m ...
AATAGCTGCGCACCCTGGGGCGCAGCAGCTTGGCCTTGCCGATGTAGAGGATGCGATCGCTGGCATCGCGCAGCAAATAGCAGCCCGGCTCGGAGGGCACCTCCTTGAGCCGGACCTTAAGGCGATCGGGTTGCTGCAGCAGGGGCAGGCTCAACCGCCGTATTGCCAACCGGTGCTAGCGAGCTCAAGGGCAGCACCATCGCGGTGCAAGGTGGCCGTTTTCACCTGGCCCACAAACACGGTGTGGTCGCCATGGGCCACCTGACCTACCAGCTCGCACTCCACCGCGCCCAGGGCGTTGTCGAGAATCGGCAGGCCAAGCTCGCCGAGGCTGAAGGGGGCGGCATCGAAGCGACCGCCGATGCCCTTCTGGGGCTTGAAGAAAACGGCAGCCAGGTCCTTCTGGTCTGCAGCCAGCACGTTCAAGCAAAACTTGCCGGTGCGCTGAATGATGCCGTTACTGGTGCTGTCGGCACGCACTGCCATCACCACCAAAGGGGGCTCAAAGGAGCCCTGAGTCACCCAGCTGGCGGTAAAGCCGTTGACCTCCTCACCCTCCGCTACGCCGCAGATGAACACCCCATGGGGGATCTTGCGCAACAGAGTTTTCTTGGCATCGGCATTAAGAACGGCGTTGGCAGCCATGGCGGCAAGGGCGCCCTAAGGCGCGGGGGACTGCGCCCACACTAGAAACGCAGGGGGGACCCATAGGCTGGAACGATGCGAGCCCTTTACCCCGGCAGCTTCGATCCCCTCACCCTGGGCCACCTCGACCTAATCGAGAGGGCTGCACGCCTGTTTGATGGATTAATGGTGGCGGTGCTGCAGAACCCAAGCAAGCAGCCCGCCTTCAGCCTCGAGCAGCGCCTAGAGCAGATCCGCACCGCCACGGCCCACCTCCGGGGAGTGGAGGTAGGAAGTTTTGATGGCCTCACCGTTGATTTCGCCACTCGCAGCCAGGCCCAGGTGATCCTGCGGGGGCTCCGAGCCCTGAGCGACTTTGAATTCGAGTTACAGATCGCCCACACCAACCAAACTTTGGCCCCCCAGGTCGAAACGCTGTTTTTAGCAACTGCAGTCCACCACAGCTTTCTGAGCAGTTCTGTGGTGAAGGAGGTGGCTCGCTTTGGCGGCGATGTGCGTCACATGGTTCCCCCCGGAGTGGCGGAAGACCTGATCAGGCTTTTTAATCGGGAATCTGTTTAAAGCTGTCCATGGCTGAGCCCACCATCACCGTGCTTGAACAGCTGGATCAGCTTGAGGAGATCGTGCTGGAAGGCAGCCGCATTCCGTTCAGCGGGGGACGGCTGGTCAATGAGCAGGACGCCATCGAAGTGATGGATGCCCTGCGGGAATCATTGCCAACCCAGCTGCAGCAGGCCATAGGGCTAATCCGCCAAAGGGAGGATTTCATTGGCCAGGCCCGCCTGCAGGCCGACGAAATCATTGCGACCGGCAAACGGGAGAGGGAGCAGCTGATCAACAACGCCGCCATCCGCCAGGAAGCAGAGCGTCAGGTTGGTGAACTGCGCGATCAGGCCCGTCAGCAATGCGAACAGCTACTGATCCAAGCCCGCCAGCAGGTTGCCCAAGCTGAACAGGAGCACCAGGCCCGCATGGCCCAGATGGAGCAGCAATTTGCGATTCGTCGCCAGCAGCTTGAACAGGAAACCGCCGAGCGCAACCGCCAGCTGCTCGAGCAACACGACCGCAACCGCCAGCAGGCAATGGCCGAACTCGAACAGATCCGCCAAGAGGGGGTGAGGGTGCAGCGGGACAGCCAGGCAGAAGCGGAACGGGTGCACAACGATGCCCTGCAGTTCCGTCAGCAGACCCAGCAGCAATGCGACGCCCTAGTGAGCCGCAGCCGCCAAGACTCTGCCACCATTCAGGAGGGTGCAAACCGCTACGCCGAACAGGTGCTGGGAGAGCTGGAGGGCAGGCTGAAGGAGATGAGCCAAGTGGTGCTAGGCGGCCGCCGGGAGCTGGTGCGCCTGCAGGCCCCGGAGGCAGCTAACCCCGCCGGTGAGGAAACGGTGGGACGTCGCCGGCGCGTGGCCAACACCCTCAAGCAGCTGGCGGGCTAGAGGGAGCAAAGCTGGGTGTTTTGCGCCTGGCGCAGCACCCTACCAATTGTGACGTCGGGCGAGCTGGCGCCATTGCCGATGGCACTCACATAGCGGGGGCCAACTGCCGTCAGAAGCACGCCGCTAATGGAGCGCACCCCACTGAGCGAGCCAGTTTTACCAAAGAACTGCCCCTGCAGGGGAGTACCCACATAGAGGTTGCGCAGGGTTCCCCGCTGGCCCGCAATCGCCATCGAAGCCAGGTAAGCGCGACCGTAGGGGTGCTGGTCCATGCGCAGAAGCAGAGCCGCCAGGAAGCGGCTGGTAAGCCTGTTGGCGCGGTCGAGGCCACTGCCATCGGCAACGCGAACCCCCTGCATCGGCAAGCCCTGTTCAAGGAGCCACAACGTCTGACGCTGGTTAGCTTGGGCCAGATCCCAGGTGCCAGCGCCCTGTCGCAGCAGCACTTCAGCGGTGAAGTTGTGGCTTTCGGTGTTAGCCAAGCTCAGCAGGCTGTGCATCGGCGCCGATGGCTCCTGATGCAGCAGCACCGCATCAGCGGGCAAGGGGGCACTGGCCGAAACCAGTGACACCTGCACCTTTGCTCCCCGCTGAACCATGGTTTTCTGTAGCAGCGCCTGTATTCGGGACGGTGGGTTCATCACCGCCTCATGAATGGCGTTGCTGGTGACAGCCAGCCGAGTGATCGGGGCGCCGTAGGCGTAGTAGCGGTCGCCTGGATGCCAACCCTGGGGCCACCAGGTCTGGCGTGGCTCCTCTGCAAGCTGCAACCGCACCAGCGCAGGCGTTTCGCCACTGCTGCCACCCGATCCCATCGCCAACATGGCAAAGCGCTGCAGTTGGGGCAGGGCCAGGTCGGGGTCGCCCTCGCCGGTGAGGCGGAAGCTGCCATCCCCCAGCCGCCAGAGCTGGGTATGGAGCCGGTAGTCAGGGCCTAGCCGGTCTAGGGCGTAGGCCGTGCTCACCAGCTTCTGGTTGGAAGCTGGAATGCGGGGCCGGGTGCCGTTGAGGTCCGCCAGCAGGCGACCTTGGGCATCGGCAATGGTGATGCTCCACACAGAAGCCTGGCCCGCCACGGTGGCAAGCAGCCGCTGCTGCAGCGCCGGACAACTCAGCTGAGCCTGCAGCTGGGGCAGGCCAACCGAGGGGGGAAGCGGTGGCAGGGAAGCTAGGGGGACCTGCTGGGCTAGGGCAGCTGCTGGCAAGGCCGCCAAAAAGACGGCTAAAGCCAGCACCCCGGAACGGCGCCGCAAAGGTTGGTAGCTGGCAAATCTGGTGATGTGGGTCATCTCAACCACCGCCAACCTGCAGGCCACTGACCGTGCCGCCAACACGGAACTGCTTCCCTTCGATTTCCACCGGGGCACCAATCTTGAGGTTCTGGTTGCCAAACACAACACCGCCACCACTTTTGCGGCCCTGGCCTTCGAGCACAAAGCGGGCATCGAGGCTGCCCAAGGTTGCCTGGTTGGGATCAACAGCCGTCACCACCGTTCCGTTGGGCTGAACCGCCACCAGCCGGCGCTGCAGAGGCAACACCTGCTTGACCCCCACCGAGCCATGGGGTTGATTGCGAATCACGATCGCCACCTTGCCCTCCCGCTTGGCGGCCTGAATCAAGGCCCCGGGATCGGCCACTGGCACGCCACGCACATCAACCGTCATGGTGACTGGGGTGAGGCCTCCGGTGGCCTGTGCCACGGCTCCACTGAGCTTGGGGCTCCAGATCACCCCCGCAGCGGCTAACAGCACTGCAACTGCGGCACCGATGTCTACGAGGCTCCAGGAGCGGCCTTTGGCTGCAGGGGTTAGGTCGCTCTTTGAAGCCATTGGCAGGGTAAGAGTTTGGCGAAGTGTACGGAGGCTGGCCAGATGCGACCAGGGCAAGCGAGCCCGAAGCGCACTAGTTGCGCAGGCCCTCAATAAAAGCGTCCATCACCTTGAGGTTGGCGCCGAGCCCCAGACCGGCCTCACCCGCCATGGCTAACGCCTGCTGCTCCAAATCTGGCTTCTGTTCAAAGTCGCAAACAAAGCGGTAGCCATCGGCATCGCAGCGGTACAGCTCCCAGGCACCGGGACAGGCCCGACGCAGGGCCCCGTCGCCCGTTGGGATTAGGGCATAGGCGCTCTGCCAACCGGCCAGAAAACCCTTGCGTCGCTGCCGAGCCACGCTGCCGATGCCGACGGCCGCATCCTCAAGGTTGCCGTTCAACAGCAACACTGTGCCGCGGTGCAGGGCGCACACCTGCTCCACCTCCTCGTAGTCGGCGGGGGTGGGTGCCACCAGCAGCAGCAACCCCTCACTGCCGCCATCGGCCTGCTGAAGGCGCATCTGATTTCTCAGGCTGGCGATGCGGTTGGCGAAATCAGGGGCATCACGCTGGGCCAGGGCGGTGGCGCCAGCATCGGCACAAAGCAGTCGCAAACTGGGCGAAGTGAGACTGAGGCTGGCCTGCAGCCTCAAAGCCAGAGGCAGCACACGCAAGCCCTCAAAACGGAGCTCAACGCTCCACAGCCCCTTGGCGCCTACCGCCAGGGCGCTCTGGATCGCCGCCAGTGCTTCAGCCTCGGCGCTGCGCAGATCGGGGGGAAGCATCAGGCCGTCAACGGGTGCTCTGACGCTACCGAGGCCGCCAGCGTGACCTGCAGTGCCAAGGCCAGGGCCTCAAGATCGGCGGCGCGGTGCCAGGGCCCGAGGCTGATGCGCAGGCCACTGGCAGCGTCGGCCTCGCTAATGCCCAGGGCCCGGAGCACGGGGCTGGCAGCCGATCCAGAGCTGCTGCAGGCCGAACCGCTGCTCAGGGCAAAGCCCTGGCGGGATAGCTGACGCACAAGTTCGCGGCCAGAGAGCGGCAGACCGGCCTCGGAAGCCACCAGCAGGCTGATGTGATGGGGCAGGCGTAAGTCGCCCGGGGGGGGGCCGCTCAACCGCACCCCGGGAAAGCTCAAAAGCCGATGCAGCAGGGAGTCGCGCAGGGGGGCCAGCGAGGAGGGGGTGGCACAGCTGAGCTCCAGGGCCCTGGCGAAGCCGCTCAACAGCACCACAGGTTCGGTGCCGCCCCGTCTGCCGCCCTCTTGGCCGCCACCGCCCAGCTGGGCCTGGAGGGCGAGGCCACGACGCACCAGCAGTAGACCCACCCCCCTGGGGCCCTGCAGCTTGTGGGCTGCCCCGCTCAATAGATCGATGGGGAGCTGGCGAAACACCACGGGCAGGTGGCCCAAAACCTGCACCGCATCAACGTGCAACGGCACCCCCGCCCGCCGGCAGCGGGCCCCGATCGCCTCGATCGGCTGGAGGCTGCCAACTTCGTTTTGCCCCCAGATCACTGACACAAGGCGGGTGGGGGGGATTAGTAGACCATCCAGAACATCCAAATCGAGTAAGCCCTGGCTGTCTACTGGCACGGTTTGGACGCTCCAACCACGCTGCTGCAGTTGGGCCGCTGCCGCCAGCGTGGCCGGATGCTCAACCGCTGAGATCAACAGCCGGCCGGGTTCGAGCGCAGCGGCAGCGCCGAGCAGGGCCAGGTGAATCGCCTCGGTGCCACCTGAGGTAACCACCAGTTCATCAAGCTCGCAGCCCAGCCCCTCGGCCAGGCTCAGGCGGGAGCGCTCGAGCAGCTCTGCGGCAGCAAGGCCAGGGAGGTGGAGGCTGGAGGGATTAGCCCAGGCCGTGGCCTGGGCTAGGGCCATTGCCTCCAACACCTCAGCAGCGGCAGGGGTGGTGGCACTGGTATCGAAATAGCGCGCCAGCACTGCCGTCTGACTCCCCTGATCGCCCATTCAGCCGCCCTGGACGGGATCGTGCTCAAAGCGGGAGCGAATCCGGGATTCGAGTGAGTTGGCTGCCAAGGCCACTAGGTCATCGAGAGAGCTGCTACTGAGCAGGGCCTCGACCCTGGCCCGGGCTTCGGCCGAAGGGCAGGCCTCAGGTCGGATGCAGCCGTTGGTGCAGACGCTGGCGCAATCGAAGGAAGGTGTAGCTGCAGGTGTGGGCGCGGATGGTTGAACAGGGACGACAGCCTCCAGATCAAAGGGTTCATCGCCCCAGAGCTCGGGGGTGACGACACCGTCAAAGACAGCCACAGCCGGGCCGGTCATGAATATGTGATCACTGGCCTCGTCCCAATCAATGTCGAGGGGGCCCCCGGGCAGATCGAGGCGTGCGCAACGCTCGGCAAGCCCAAAGCGATGGGCCACCACGAGGGTGGCGCAAGCACCGGTGCCGCAGGCCAAGGTGGGGCCAGCACCGCGCTCCCACACCCGCATCACCAAATGGCTGCGACTAAGGGCCTGGACAAAATGAACGTTGGTGCGGGCGGGAAAGGCAGGGTGAACCTCGAATTCCGCGCCAAATAGCTCCAGATCAACTGCTGCCACGTCGTCGACTGGGATAACAACGTGGGGATTGCCCATGCCGGCCGCCCCGACTGCAAACGAGCAGCCAGCCACCTCCAAAGTGCCCTGGGCAATCCCGGACTCCCCCAGGGTCAATGTTGTGGGAATGGCTTCGGGCTCCAAAAAAGGAGCTCCCATGTCGACACGGATGTTGCCGTCCTGGCCTAGTTCGGGAACGATGCGGCCCGCCAGGGTTTCAATCTGCCATTGACGCCCGGGGGTATCGCCATCGCTATCGGCCAGAAACCGGGCCAAGCAGCGAATGCCATTGCCGCACATCTCCGGCTCCGTGCCATCGGCATTGAAGATCCGCATGCGCAACTCACCCCCCTGGCGGGGCGGCAGGGCCAGGATCACACCATCAGCGCCAACACCGAAGCGGCGATCGCAGAGGCGCTGGATTCGCTCCTGGGTAAGGCCGTAACTGGCATCGGTGCTAGCGGCTCCACGGCCATCAAGCATGAGGAAATCATTTCCCAGGCCCTGGTACTTGCTGAACTGGAGCACGATGGGAGCGAGCGCAGCAACATCTAGATCTTATGCAGAGCTTTTTCGAGAAGCGGCCCACCGCCCTCGATACCTCTCAGCCCAGCATTCGTCACCTGCAGGATCTGATCCGCCACAAAACACCGGTGGCGGTTCAGGTGCTGGGTGTGGGGGAGCTTGAAGGATTGCTGCATTGGCAGGACAGCCAATACCTAGCGCTCAAACAGGACGAAAACCGCCCCCTCACCCTGATCAGTCGTTCGGCTGCAGCGACGATCCGCGCACTCGGCTGAACCGGAGGCTGCCAACTGGACTGTGGCACGATCAAAGCCCTGATCCAGCCTGGCTGCCGTGAGCGACGCCCCCCGCTACCAACCCCAGGCCCTCGAATCTCGCTGGCAGCAGCAATGGGAGTCCACTGGACAGCACCGCACACCTGAGCCAGATGCGACGACTGCAGACAACACCTATTACGCCTTGTCGATGTTCCCCTATCCATCGGGGAACCTGCACATGGGCCATGTACGCAACTACGTGATCACCGATGTGATCGCCCGGGTGCAACGCCTACGCGGAAAACAGGTGCTGCATCCGATGGGCTGGGATGCCTTCGGGTTGCCGGCTGAAAATGCAGCGATCGAACGTGGCATCGATCCCGGCACCTGGACCGATAGGAACATCGCCTCGATGCGGGACCAGCTGAAGCGGCTTGGCCTGTCTATCGACTGGAACAGGGAGCTGGCCACCTGCCACAGCGACTACTACCGCTGGACCCAGTGGTTGTTTCTGCAGTTTTTTGACGCTGGTCTGGCCTACCAGAACGACGCAACCGTCAATTGGGATCCAATCGACAAGACGGTGCTTGCCAACGAACAGGTAGATGGCGAGGGCCGTTCCTGGCGCTCCGGAGCCCTGGTGGAGAAGCGCAAGCTGCGCCAATGGTTTCTCAAGATCACTGACTACGCCGACCAACTACTGGACGACTTGCCCATGCTTGAGGGTTGGCCGGAGCGAGTGCGCACCATGCAGGCCAACTGGATTGGTCGCAGTACGGGCGCCGAGCTGCACTTTGAGGTTGTGGATGCCGCTGGCGCTGGCACTGGTGAACAGATCACCGTGTTTACAACTCGCCCAGACACAATTTATGGAGTTAGCTATGTGGTGCTGGCCCCAGAACACCCCCGCGTAGCTGGGCTCACCACCGCCGAGCAGGCAATCCACGTGCAGGCCTTCTGTGATTTGGTGAGCCGCCAAAGCGAGCTTGAGCGCACGGCCGACGACAAACCCAAACGGGGTGTGCCGATCGGTGCCCGTGTGCGCAACCCAGCCAACGGCGCTTTGATCCCCCTCTGGATCGCCGACTACGTACTCGCCGACTACGGCACTGGCGCTGTAATGGGGGTGCCGGCCCACGACCAGCGCGACTTCGTCTTTGCCGGGCAATACGAGCTGCCAGTGCAGCAGGTGATCATTCCCCACGGCAGCGACGAGCACGCCTTCGTGGGCGGCCCCTGGACTGGGGCCGGAGTTTTGATTCACTCCGGTTCGTTCGACGGTTTATCCAGCGTTGAGGCCAAGGGGGCCATCAGCGAGGCCGCAGAGGGCCAGGGCTGGGGCCGCGCCAAGGTGCAGTTCCGCCTGCGCGACTGGCTGATCTCCCGCCAGCGCTACTGGGGCTGTCCGATCCCCGTAATCCACTGCGAAAGCTGCGGTGTGGTGCCCGTACCGGCCGAGCAGTTGCCGGTGGAGCTGCCGGTGGGCGCCAACCTTGAAGGTAAGGGCGGATCCCCCCTAGCCCAGCTGGAGAGCTGGGTGAAGGTGGCCTGCCCCTGCTGCGGCAAGGCGGCGAAACGTGAGACCGACACCATGGACACCTTCATGTGCTCCAGCTGGTATTTCCTGCGTTATAGCGATCCCCACAACACAGACCTTCCGTTTACACGCGAGGCGGTGGACCGCTGGTTACCGGTAGATCAATACGTCGGTGGCATCGAGCACGCGATCCTTCATCTTCTTTATGCCCGCTTCTTCACCAAGGTGCTGCGCGACCGGGGTTTGCTGGGCTTCGATGAACCCTTCCTCCGCCTGCTAACCCAGGGAATGGTGCAGGGCATCACCTACAAAAACCCCAGCTCCGGCAAGTACATCGCTCCGGCTGATGTAGCCGAGCCCAACGACCCCCGAGACCCGGTCAGCGGCGAGGCGCTTGAGACCTTCTACGAAAAAATGTCGAAGTCGAAGTATAACGGTGTCGACCCTGCCCATGTAATTGATAAGTATGGCGCCGATACGGCGCGGATGTTCATCCTATTCAAGGCCCCGCCAGAAAAAGATCTGGAATGGGATGACGCCGATGTGGAGGGCCAGTTCCGCTTTCTACAGCGCCTTTGGCGACTGGTCGACGCAGCCTGCGCCCGGGGTCTGCTTCTTTCGCCGGCTGGAGCGGAGTCGGGTCGATTTACCAACCAATCTCTGTCGACCAGCGAGCAGGAGCTGCGCCGGGCAGTGCACACGGCAATAGCCGCTATTAGTGAAGACCTTGAGGGTGATTACCAGTTCAACACTGCCGTATCGGAGCTCATGAAGCTCAGCAATGCGATGGGCGAACATCTTGGAGCGGTCTCCGAGCCGGTGGCCGGTGAGGCCTTGCACGCCCTGTTGGTTCTGCTGGCTCCATTTGCCCCCCACTTGGCGGAGGAGCTTTGGCTACGCCTCGGTGGCAATCCCGATGGCAAATGCAGCATTCATGCCCAGCGCTGGCCGCAACTAGATGCTTCAGCCTTGGTGCGCGACACGATTGCCTTAGTGATTCAGGTGAAGGGCAAGGTGCGGGGCAGCCTGGATGTACCTGCTGATGCAGATAAGGCGACACTGGAGCGATTGGCACTAAATAGCGAGATCGCCGAAAAATGGCTGGAGGGCAAGCCCCCCAGCCGGGTGATCGTGGTGCCAGGCAGGTTAGTGAATCTGGTGCCCTAAAACCACTCAGCCACCGCTTCTTCAGCGGTGTTGACATTGGCTTGCGGAGTGGTGCGGACAAATTCAAGGGTGATATTGCGGCGCTGTTCACCGTCGGCTGCCACAGCGGTAATGGGGTAGAGCTGCTGGCCATCCCTGAAGGGCACCTGAAGCCGGAAGGTGCCGTCTTCGCCAAGGGGCACAATCTCGTCACCGATGCGCAGGGTTGCTGCAGGATCGGTGGCACCATAAACAATCAGCTCGGCGTCAGCCACCAGCCAAAAGGCCCGCTGACGGGTGGCCACGCCACCTGCTCCCGACTCATTGCGGCCGCTGACCCACATGCCGACACCGGAAGCATTCAGACCGCGGGAAAGGTCGGAGTTGCCATCAACCTCATGGAATGCCTCGGAACCACGTCCGACAGCCCGCCAGGTCGAGGTTGCAGCTTGGTAGACCCGTTCATGAATACCTGGGGCCGCCACGGCCACGGGCGTAAATGCAGCGGCAGCTGCTGTTTGTGCCGCGGTATCCAAGGAGAAGGGCACGAATTGATCCAAGACCTGTTCGCTGGGATGGAGGCCCGGAACCCGAGCCACCGAGGAAAAGGCCAGGGATTTCCAGCCGCGACCGCCAACCCGGTAACCAAGTTCAACCCGGTAGTCCCTGTCACTGAGCGGAACGGGTAGGTACCACTCGGTGGCGTGGCTGTTCACCACCACTTCCTGCATGGTGTGCGGGTGGGCTGCACCACCGCCAAGACCGGTGACATCAGCTACCCGCAGCACCAACTGACTGGCACCGTCTGCCATGGCAAGGCGACGATCATTGTCAGAGAGCTCCCAGAACACAAAAGCCCACTGCGGATCCCGGGGTAGAAAAACAATGGAGGTTTGGGCTGAGGGCCGAGGGGCAGAGCTCATCTCAGCCTCGATGCTGCGCAGATCCACACCCTCTGGAGCATCGCCACCGGTCTGGTTGGACTCGGGCTGGGAGTTGGACTTGCCCTGAATGGCACTTAGCAGCTGCTCCTTAAGCATGCGGCTATAGCGGCCAATGCCGAGATTGCTTGCCATCTGGCGTAACTGGCGCAAGGTCAAATCACTAGTGTCACCATCACCTGACATCGGAAAACCTGACGTGGTCATGACAACTGCTTTCCGAAGAAACTCGGTTGATCTTCGGGGATTCGCGGCCTGTTTTTGGTGCCGTGTCAGCAGATCGCCACGCTCGGGGAGCAAGGGGCCCTCCCTAGGTATTCCATTCAGTAGGCCATTTCGGGCGACCCCAGCTCGCAATTAGCCGCTGCCATGGACTTGGTTCTGTCAGCGGGAGCAAATCAACTGGCAGAGGCCTTGCCCCTAGCGACTTGTGTCAAAAGTTGCCCGACCCCCTCGCCAGAAGCGTGGTCTGCCCTTAAAAAAGGTGGGTTACTGGGACCTATCAATGCGTTGGCTGGGCCTGGTGCTGTGCCTGCTGTGGTTGGGCTGGCGGCTACAGGCCCTGTGGCAGTGGAGCCAGCGGCAGTGGAGCCTGGATCCCCTCAGCAATGAGTTCCAGCGGGAGCTGCGCCGGCGCGGCTTAGCGGGGGTTTTGCCCTGAATCTTGCCTGTGCCTCAATCCTGGCTTGCCTGAGCCTGTTGGTGGGCAGTGGCGGTTGCCTAGCCACCGACGCCATAGCCCCCCAGCAGGGGATTTCCCTGCCCAGCCGACCTGAGCTACCCAGGCTCAGGGATGGTCGCCACTACCCCTTAGTGCCCAGCAGCGCTGCCGCCATCGCCCTGTTGTATGTCCAAGTAGAGCAAGCCTTACGGGATCCGGCCACACCGGAGTCCCAGCTGCCGAGATTGGGGCACCAGCAACAGGTGATCCTGCGCCGCCTTAGCCGCCAGCCAGCCGTTGCCACAACTGTGCGAACTGAGCTGGAGCCACGCTGGAGGCCGGTGCTGGACCGACACCTGGTAGCCCGCCATTCCTTTTTAGCCATGCACCGCGGCCGCCCCCTTAGCAAGGTGCCCGCCTGGCGAATCGTGGCCCCTGCGCCTCCCGAGACCCTGCTTCGTTACTACCGCAAGGCAGAAGCTGCCACCGGCATTCCCTGGGAGGTGCTGGCAGCTGTGAACCTGGTCGAAACGGGCATGGGGCGTATCGACGGCATCTCGGTGGCAAATGCCCAAGGTCCTATGCAATTTTTGCCTAGCACCTGGTCTGAACGGGGCATCGGCAAGGGGGACATTCGGGATCCCCACGACGCCATTCAGGCAGCGGCTCGCTACTTAGTACGGCGAGGTGGTTTAAAAGACATTCGCCGTGGCCTCTGGGGCTACAACAACAGCAGCCACTACGGCGAAGCAGTGCTGCAGTACGCCAAGTTGCTTGAGGAGGAGCCGCTCAGCTTTCGTGGTTTGTACCACTGGGAGATTCACTTAGCCACTAGTGCCGGTGACCTATGGCTGCCGATTGGATACGAACAGAGACAACCGCTTGCGGTAGAGGCCTATCTGGCAAGGATGCCAGTGAGCCGACCACTTCAGCCCTAAGACTACTCATAAACAACTTAAACATCAGCGGGCTGACTGACCTCAGGTACTAGCTACAAGGCGCTGACGCAGCAACTGAATATGGTCATCAATCAAAATGCGAGCTTCTTCCAGGCTGGACGCTGCACCCATAGACATACCGCTGCAGTGCTGGATGCGATAGGCCTAAGCAGCTGGACAGCGACGAATCAATCGCACGCTGCAGCCCCTGTGACGCCACTCCGCGATGGCAGCTGGTTCTGGCATTGCAAGCTCCCCGGCCTCTGCAATCAACCAAAAGGGAATTGCGCTGGCAAGGGGGTGTGTTGGTGCGGAGACAGGGCTCAGGCTTTCTGGCTGAGCCGCCAGAGCTCGTTGACGTTTTCTCCCGATTCAACGGCCCGCAGCCGCTTGACAAGCTCGAACACCTCGGTAGTTGCCAGCTCGCCATTTTCTTGCCATTCCAGGCTGCGGGGCTCGAACAATTCCGGCACGGGAACACTGTCATTTGACCGGGTCATCGGGTTAGCGCTCGCTTGCAAGACCCTATGGAGTTGATCAGGAGATCGAGACCGGCTCAGATCTTTTTCAATGGAAGATTGTGTGAAGGAACACCGGCTTGGAGGCTGGCAGCAGGCCTAAATGGGCAAATCCCTGCTCAAACCCCGTGGACCTGGTGCACCGCGATCTGCCCTATCCGCATTGGGAGTACGGCAACGAAGCCGGAGATCTGCTGCGGGTGGTGCCGGAACGCGGCGGCCTGGTGACGGGCTGGCGCTGCGGCGGCAAGGAGCTGATCTACCTCGATCTGGAACGCTTCCTCGACCCCACCCAGTCGGTGCGTGGCGGTATCCCAATTCTCTTCCCGATCTGCGGCGGCCTGCCGAACAACATCCTGCCCCTACCCCAGGGAAACTTTCCCCTTGGGCAGCACGGCTTCGCACGTCAGCTGCCCTGGCAACTGACAGCCCTCGAGGATGGCCAAGGCATTGCCCTGGAGCTCGTCGATAGCGAAAGCACCCGGGCGAGTTATCCCTTCAGCTTCCTGCTGCGCCTTGAGCTACGCCTAGTTCCAGGGGCCCTTGAAATCGTCGCCTCTGTAAACAACCGCAGCGAGGAATCGATGCCCTTCAGCTTCGGCTTGCACCCCTACTTCAACATCAGCAACCTCAAATCCGCACGCTTTGAGGGGCTGCCGGAGCGCTGCCTCAACCACCTGTCAATGGCCGATGCGCAAACCGCAGAACAGATGGGGCGGCTCGACGATGGTGTGGATCTACTGGTGAGGCCCCGCGGTGATGTGCGCCTGCTGGATCCAGAAGCCAACCTGGCCCTAGATCTCCAGCTCAGCGCCCCCCTCAACCTGGCGGTGATCTGGACCGAACCCCCACGCCAGATGGTTTGTCTTGAGCCCTGGACGGGACCCCGCCAGGCTCTGATCAGCGGCGACGGCAAACTCGAGGTGGCCCCGGGCGAAAGCTGCAGGTTGCACACCAATTACGCCGTCAGAGCCCTCTAGACCCCTTCAAGCTTGGCGGCCAGCACTACATCGGCGCGGGTTAAGCCATCCACCTTGTGGGTGTAGACCTCAGCGCTTGCATGGCCCCAACCAAGGGTGAATTGGGCATGGTGCCCCTCTGCTTCACAGATCGCTCCAGCCCGGTTCAGCCAAGCGAGGGCTTGCTGAAAATCGGCAAAGCTCCAGGCCTTCTGCAGGTGGTGGCCATCCACAACCACCCAACCGGGCAGCTGAGGCAGCAATTCAGCCAGTTCAGCTTCAGCGAGGATCGGAGCCTCATCGCGGCAGGGGAGGCAGCTTTCTTGGGCGAGGACCATGAGAAGGGCTGTTGGCAACAACTAAATCATGGCCCTTGCGAAGCCCGGTTGGCTGGCCGTGGACTTCCTAGAGTTGGCATTATCGGCTCAGTCCATGCCGTATCCCGACTACCCGATTCCGGCAGACG
>ERZ888423.2320-NODE-2320-length-14409-cov-6.785077_pt1 | contig 14409 bp, 12 predicted proteins | sample MGYA00520523_ERZ888423 | MGnify/ENA primary metagenome ERZ888423 (study PRJEB32303, sample SAMEA104408611) | aquatic metagenome | biome: Brackish water; feature: Pelagic; material: water | place: Baltic Sea | collected 2014-06-08T10:24:00 | depth 30,27 m ...
GGCCTCAAGGCACGCGCAGCACTCTGTTTTGTCAACCCAAAGACCCTAAGATGGAAATTTGGGAAGGTCTGCTTTGGGGGCCCGAGGAAGCTACCACAACGTTTGGGTTTGACCAAGCCTTTGACTGCCATGATTTGAGCACATGGTTGCCCCAAGCACTGATCGGTCATCAGCACGTCTGGGCGCCCTTAACTCACTCTGCCACGCCTGACTTAATGGTGCAGTTGCAAGCCTGGTTGTCACACGCCAAAGCATCAACCCGTGGGCTAAAGCGCGTCCCCACACAAATTAACGACTTGACACCTGTACTAAGCGATATGCGGGTCATTAAAGATGCAGCTGAGTGTGACATGATGCATCAATCGGCGCACATCGCCGCCCAAGCCCATCGCCAGGCCATGCGGGTAGCACGGGCTGGTTTAGCCGAGTTCGCTCTTGAAGCAGAAATTCTGAAAATATTTAGACAGCATGGTGCGCAAAGCCCGGCTTACGAAACCATAGTCGCAACAGGCCAAAACGCATGTATTTTGCACCACAGGGCCGGCCCTTCTTTGATGCAAGACGGTGACTTGGTGTTAATTGACGCGGGGTGTGAGTTAAATGGTTATGCCTCAGATATCACCCGCACCTTTCCTGCAAATGGTCGTTTCAGTGGCCCGCAAGCAACTTTATACGACATTGTTTTAGCGGCGCAACAAGCGGCCATTGAGTTCACCTCACCCGCGCATCACTTTAATGCGGGGCACGATGCTGCCGTGCGCGTCATTACCCAAGGCTTAATTGATGAAGGTTTGCTCAAAGGCTCACTAGACAGCCAAATTGAGCAAGAGACCTATAAACAGTTTTATATGCATCGAACCGGCCATTGGCTGGGTTTAGACGTGCACGATGTAGGTCGGTATAGAGAATTGCCTATTGACTCGGCTTCAGCCGTTGATGGTGAGGTTAGTGCAGCCCCCGCTTGGCGGCAACTCGAACCCGGCATGGTGCTCACAATTGAACCCGGCATATATGTCAGACCTCATGAAGATATTCCTGAACAGTTTTGGCATATTGGCATTCGTATTGAAGACGATGCTTTAGTGACGCCAAATGGGTGCGAACTACTCACCCGCGATGTGCCAGTAGAGCGGTCTGCCATTGAAGCGTTGATGGCTGAGTCGGGTTAGGGCTCTTAAAAGTTCAAGCCATCAAGCCAGCCCAAGCGATGCCAGATGTGTAACACCACGTGAGCAATTGCGAAGAGTGTGAGCACGGTACCCAACAATAGGCCGGCAATGGCAACCAAAACTGGCCCCCAACCGGTGTATTTAACCCGCACGTAACCAGGGTTGTAGCGAGCATCAAAGCGCTCATCTGACATTAAACACAGCACCAATGACTCTATGAACCCGGCAATGGCCGGTATGAACACCACAAAAAAAGCAGGCGTATCCCACCATACAGGGGCTTGGCTCGCCAATAAAAAGCAGGCGACAACCGCGAAAGTAAGCCATTTTGCGTTGGGTCGACCTAAGTAATACCAATGTGCGCCAAACCAGCCACCGTAAAAAGACAACAACCCTGCCACCACCTTACTTCGCACGCCAAAAGGCTCAGCCTGCGAAGAAATGGGGTCAGATTGTTTTAGATCGGTTGCTGAATACCCGTGAGCGTTTTCAGGTTGGCTTGGTGCAGAGAATTTTGTCATAGCGGTTATTGTAATCTGCAGAAGCCAGAGGTTGTAAAATCAACATAAATGAAAAATGATGAATTCGATATTGCAATAGTGGGTGGTGGCCCGACCGGCACAGCACTGGCATTGATGCTGGCCAAGCTTGCGCCCGACCCCACTCGTATTGCCTTATTTCACCATGATGATGTTGGCCGTTATGGTTATCAAGCCACACTTGACCCTCGTGTGATCGCCATCAACGAAGGTAGCCGTATAGTATTAAACGACTTGGGCACCTGGCCCAAAAAATTTCAAGCTATACAAAAGGTTCATGTTTCACAACGTGGCCGTTTAGGTCGAACGGTCATTGACCCAAAAGACTTTAAGGTTGAAGCCCTAGGTCATATTGTTCGCTACGCAGAGTTGCACAGCTTGCTGCTTGGAGCGGCTAAACGAGCTGGGCTCACTGTTCTAATGGGTGATACAGCCGTTATGGCTGACGGTTCTCAATCCAATCAAAAGTCTGACCTTGCTCAAGATGACTTCCCCATTGTTATGACTCAGGGCGAGCAAACCTATCGTTCCCGTTTAGGGGTGCAGGCAGATGGCATGCATAACCAACAGGGTGCAGGCAACACCCCTGAGCCGAATGCTAAACAAGTGGCTTTATTAGGCTGTGCGGTCGCATCAGTCCCGCGCCCAGGCTGGGCATTTGAGCGGTTTACACAAGATGGGCCATTGGCTATTTTGCCGCACCCAGACAGTGTGGCCACGCAATCGGTGGTGTGGTGCTGTAAGCCTGAACAAGCTGAAACCATCATGGCGATGTCGCTCGCTGAAGCCTCAAGCGCCCTCACCCAAGCGTTTGGCGATCGATTAGGTTACTTAACCTTAACCCAACCATTAAACCGTTTTCAGCTTTATCAAAGTCTTAACCCGCAGCCGGTTAAGGGGCGAATCGTAGCAATTGGTAACGCGGCTCAAACTCTACACCCAGTGGCGGGCCAAGGCCTAAACCTAGGGTTGCGTGATGCAGCGACTTTGACGCATTGCTTACGCGACTGGGCTGCCAACCCCACCCGCTCCCCAGAAAAATCGTTAAACATCTACGACAATCTGCGCAAAAATGACCGTCAAATCACCAGCAAGCTCACCTCTTTTATGTCAGGCATATTTACCACGGGCTGGTCACCCATCGAGCACGCTGCAGGCTTAACGCTTCTAACCCTTGATACTCTACCCTTTTTACGCGCCCCACTGGCACGGCATTTAATGCAAGGGTTACGGCAGTAATACGACTAGTCAACACATGAATCATTCGCCCACCTTAAAGCGTGGGCCGCGTACTCTACAATACGCCTATGCAAATTGGCTCGTGGTTTTTTCCAAATCGTGTTTTTGTCGCTCCCATGGCGGGAGTGACTGATCGACCGTTTCGGAAACTCTGTAAACGATTGGGCGCGGGTCATGCCATATCTGAAATGGCGGCGAGCAACCCGCAACTGTGGGCAAGCGTTAAAACTGCCAGACGCATAAACCATGATGGCGAAATTGACCCCATTACAGTTCAGCTAGCAGGTGGCGACCCCGTCATGATGGCACAAGCAGCAGTTTTCAACATTGAAAAAGGTGCGTGCATCATTGACATCAATATGGGTTGCCCAGTTAAAAAAGTTTGCCAAGTGGCGGCAGGCTCGGCTTTACTCAAGCATGAAGACTTGGTACAACGCATTCTCGAATCTGTCGTCAATGCCTGTGCACCTTACAACGTACCAGTCACCCTCAAAACCCGAACCGGGTGGGACCATGCCAGCAAAAATGCATTGCGCATTGCCCAAATGGCTGAACAGGCGGGCATTGCGGCCCTAACGTTACACGGTCGCACCCGTGCAGATCTATATACAGGTCACGCCGAATACGACACAATTCGTGAGGTGAAAGCATCCATCAACATACCCGTTATTGCCAATGGCGACATCGATTCTCCTGAAAAAGCGCGTGAAGTATTAGCCTATACGGGTGCTGACGCCCTCATGATTGGGCGTGCCGCACTTGGCCGGCCATGGATATTTCGAGAAATCAACCATTTTTTAACTACAGGTCAGCATTTACCCTCACCCGACCTATTGGAGTTCAAAAATGACTTGCTAGAACACCTAGAAGAGCATTACGCTTTCTATGGTGAACAAACGGGCGTGCGAACTGCCCGCAAACACATAGGTTGGTATTTATCAGCACTACCTGACACTGAGTCATTAAGACAAGAGCTGAACGCTATAGAATCAAGCGCAAAACAATTTCAAGCCATTATGACTGCGCTTGATGCGCGCATGACAAAAATTGAAGACCTTGCGGCTTGAGAGAATAATATGAATAACATTACACCGCTAGACGAATGCGTACGACAAAATTTAGAACGTTACTTATCAGACTTAGGCGGCATGCAACCGCACAACATATGGCCAATGTTGATTCAACGTGTTGAAAAGCCCATGCTTGAAGTCGCCATGGAGCACGCTCAAGGCAACCAGTCTCGAGCCGCAGTCGCATTAGGCATGACCCGCAACACGTTGCGAAAAAAATTACTTGAACATCAATTAATTGACCCTTAATCAATGCTCATTCTCTACGTTTATGACTTAACATTTGAAGGGTCAATTTAAACCCAATCTATTTAGTCACCAACCTGTCACCAACGCTCAATCTCATTCATCTCATTTTTAAACGACTCACTTCTACAAACTTATGACTATTAAAACGGCATTGCTTTCAGTTTCAGACAAAACTGGCTTACTAGAATTTGCCCAAGCTTTAGCGCAACGTGGCATTAAGTTGCTATCAACTGGCGGCACCGCGAAATTGTTGCGCGAAATGGGTTTAACGGTGACTGAGGTGGCTGAGCACACAGGTTCACCCGAAATTTTAGATGGTCGGGTAAAAACGTTGCACCCCAAAATTCATGGTGGGTTGCTTGCCCGACGCGACAGCATAGACCATTTAGAAACGTTGACGCAACACGGCATTGAAACCATTGATTTATTGGTCGTTAATTTATACCCTTTTCGTGAAACGGTTGCTAAGCTTGATTGCTCGTTCGAAAACGCGATAGAAAATATCGATATTGGCGGCCCTGCTATGTTGCGTGCAGCAGCCAAAAACCATGGCTCAGAAGCGGGTGGCGTCACCGTAGTGATTGACCCCGCTGATTACGACACCGTTCTGCGTGAGTTTGATCACTTACATGGGCAGACATCTTATGGCTTTCGTTTATCGCTTGCGAGCAAGGTCTATGCTCACACTTCAGCTTACGATGGCGCCATTGCCGCCTATTTGAGTAGCTTAGCTCAAGCTGAACCCGCCCAAGACCAAGTGCCCGACCGTGAAACGTGGCCACGCACCTTAACCTTGCAACTGCACCGTCAAGAAGTTTTACGTTATGGTGAAAACGCCCAGCAGCTTGCCGCTTTTTATCGTGACCCAGCCCAACCCATTGGCACATTAGGTCATTATCAACAGTTACAGGGCAAAGAACTTTCTTATAACAACATTGCTGACGCCGATGCCGCATGGGATTGTGTGCGACAGTTTCATGAACCAGCCTGCGTGATCGTCAAACACGCTAATCCCTGCGGAGTCGCCGTTGCACACTCTGTCAATGATGCCTACCAAAAGGCGTTTAGCACTGACCCCACCTCAGCATTCGGCGGCATCATTGCTTTTAACCACCGTGTTGATGTGGCCACGGCTGAAGCTATTAGCAGTCAGTTTGTAGAAGTCTTATTAGCCCCCGCATTTGATATTGAAGCGTTGGCTGTGTTTAAAACTAAGAAAAATGTACGTATTTTGACGGTTGAAATGGGCTCTGGTCAAAACGATATCGATGTTAAACGGGTAGGCGGCGGTTGGTTGATTCAAACGCCCGACGCACATGACTTTGCAGAAAACAGTTTAAAGGTTGTGACACAGCGTCAACCCACTGTTGAACAAATGAATGATCTAAAGTTCGCTTGGCGAGTTGCCAAATACGTCAAATCAAACGCCATCGTTTTTGTGGGTCAAGGCATGACATTGGGCGTAGGTGCAGGTCAAATGAGTCGCATTGACTCAGCACGCATTGCTTTAATCAAAGCACAAAACGCACAGCTTTCTTTAGAGGGAAGTTGTGTCGCGTCTGATGCGTTTTTTCCGTTTCGAGATGGGCTTGATGTCGTCATTGATGCCGGTGCACAATGTGTCATACAGCCTGGTGGCAGCATGCGTGACGATGAAGTGATTGCTGCGGCTAACGAGCGTGATATTGTAATGGTGCTAACAGGCATGCGCCACTTCAGGCATTAAGCAAAGCATGCGAATCTTGGGTATTGACCCCGGTCTTCGTCGCACAGGCTTTGGTGTAATCGATGTTCAGGGTGCACGCCTAAGTTACGTCACAAGTGGGTCAATCTTGGTGCCCTCAGATCAACCATTGGTTAAACGTCTGCACGTTATTCTTGATAATTTACGTCAAATCGTTCAAGAGACTCAACCTACGTTAGCGACCATTGAAATTGTTTTCATGAACAACAACCCGCAGTCAACTCTATTACTAGGTCAAGCACGTGGCGCAGCACTTTGCGCTTTAGCCGATAGTGGCCTAGACGTTCATGAGTACTCAGCCCTACAAATTAAAAAGTCAGTAGTGGGTCATGGTAAAGCGGCTAAAGAGCAAGTTCAGTCTATGGTTCAACGATTATTAAACTTAAATGGTTTGCCAGGTTCTGATGCGGCCGACGCTTTGGCTTGTGCCATTTGTCATGCTCATATTGCACCCTTAACGCAAGCCCTCGGCGCACAAGGGCTCACACAACAAACATTAAGTCGCGGTCGCACAGGTTTGCGACAAGGTCGTATTAGACATGTTTCCTCTTTAGGGTAATGAATTGTGATCAGTCGTTTAACAGGTAAGTTATTTGAAAAGTCACCTCCACGTATTGGCCTAGACGTGCAGGGTGTGGGGTATGAAATTGAAGTGTCTATGACAACGTTTTATGACCTACCAGAAGTGGGTCGAGAGGTCACATTACTGACACAACTGGTCATTCGCGAAGATGCTCACTTATTGTTTGGCTTCGCCACAGCAGATGAACGTCGTGCTTTTAGAGAGTTAGTCAAAGTCTCAGGTATTGGCGCCCGCACGGCCTTGGCTGTTTTATCAAGCATGTCTGTCAACGATTTAGCGCAAGCCATTACCCAACAAGAAAGTGCACGCATAATGAAAGCGCCTGGCATTGGCAAAAAAACTGCTGAACGTCTACTGCTTGAATTACGTGGAAAACTCGGTGCTGACATCGCTGGCGTAGCACACACCTCAACGGGTCATCATGCCGATATTTTGCAAGCGCTGGTTGGCTTAGGATACTCAGATAAAGAGTCAGCAGCGGCTGTTAAAACGGTGCCTGCTGATGCAACCGTTTCTGAAGGTATTCGCTTAGCACTTAAGCAGTTATCAAGATAATGATGTTGAGATTAACAATTAGAAGGGTATGTAAGACCATGCATTGAAAAATGTCACAACAACCTTGATGACATATTAACAACTCGATTGAATGGCCCACTACTAATCATCTACCTCTTTCTTAAATACATGGGTGCAATCGCCTCAAGTGCGGTAGGCATGATACCCAACAAAGGGCTAATCGGTTGGTCACTCACATTGTCGACCTTTAACGAATCAAGATTATCTCGTGACATCAGCGGATCACCCGGCAACATCTCGAAAAAAGAAGCCTGCAAACGACCAATACTAAGAGGCAGGTCAATAACGCTTCGTTCATGACCGCTCCACTTTGATGCGAGCGACACGAGCTCACCCAAGGTGTAAATGTGTGGGCCTGCTAAGTCAAACGTTTGACCACACACGTGATCGTTGCCCAACGCATTTATAACAGCCTGTGCCACATCGCCCACGTAAATAGGTTGCATACGAGTCTTGCTACCAGCCATGGGCAACACCGGAAAAAACTTAGCCAGCTGGGCAAACATATTCATAAATTTGTCGCCAGGGCCAAACACCACTGAAGGCCTAAAAATGGTGACACAAAGCGCATCATGACCTTTACATGTAGCCAAAATAGCGGCTTCACCCGCCGCTTTAGAACGTTGATAACCGCTGGGGCCGTTTGCATCAGCGCCCAATGCACTAATGTGAATAAACTGCTTAACACCTTGTTCAACACAAGCTTTGGCAACGCTAGCGGGTAACGTGACGTGTGCACGTTCAAAATCTGGGCCATAGGGCTGACCAGGACGACTGTGCAACACACCAACCAAATTAATCACAACATCATGATCGCGAACCCAGTTATTGAGCTTGTGGTCATCGTGAATATCACCTGTTTGGACCGTAACGGTAGGAAACACCAACAACTCACGCGCGTTTAAAAGGCGACGAGTGGGCACCGTAATTTTATCGCCACGTATAGCTAACTTAGCTATGATTTGTTGTCCCAAAAACCCTGAGCCACCTATAACTAAAATTCGCATTGCTGTCTCCTGCTATGCAGTCACGCCCTATATTGGCATGCTTAAGTATCGACTATACGTTAACAAGTCTACATTACCACCACTGACGATCACCCCAATACGTTGATTGGGTTTTATTTTGATTGCGCCATGCTGCACCGCAGCAGCGCCTAAGCACCCAGTGGGTTCAACCACAGTATTCATGCGTTCCGCAAAAAATTTCATAGTTTGAATCAGCTGCTCATCGGTTACAGTCAAAATATCGGTCACCAACCTTTGAATAATGGGGAACGTTTTTTCACCCACTGCGAGGGTAAGCGCACCATCAGCAATAGATTGAGGCGGGTCGATACGTACAATCGACCCCGATTTAAATGATTGCTGAACATCGTTCCCGGCCTCGGGTTCGACACCATACACTTTGCAAGTTGAACTTAAACCGGATGCAGCCAACGCACTGCCAGCCAACAAACCACCGCCCCCTAAGCAGACCATTAAAGCGTCAAGCTCTCCTACTTCCTCAAACAACTCTTTAGCCGCCGTGGCTTGACCACTAATAATATTATGGTCGTCAAAGGGTGGCACTAGCACCATACCGGTACGTTTTTGTATGTCAAGCGCGATAACTGTGCGATCTTCTGTTGCACGATCATAGTGAATCACTTCAGCACCATAACCACGGGTCGCTTTAACTTTACTTTCGGGGGCATCGCTGGGCATAATGATGGTGGCTTTTGCCCCCAACAAACGGGCCGCTAAAGCTACCCCTTGCGCATGATTACCCGAAGAATATGCTAGTACGCCCGCAGCCCGTTGCAACTCAGTTAACGCCGCTATAGCGTTATAGGCGCCTCTAAACTTAAAGGCGCCCCCACGCTGAAACTGCTCACATTTAAAAAACACCTGAGCGCCAACCATGTCGTTAAAAGTTTGAGACGTCAGGACTGGTGTGCGATGAGCAACCCCTGCTAAACGTTGACTGGCTAGGCAGACATCTGCATAAGTGGGTTTTAATGATTCAAGTGTCATAACGGTCAGAGGGTTCAAGTGTTTGGGGCAATAAAAACCGGGGCACACAATAGGCAAACGGTTTATCGTGCCATAGTGTACGATTAAGTAGAACTTTTTAGAGTTAATTATTTTATGGCCATTCAGTCAGATAACCTTTCGGCTCAACCCCCAGTTGACCGTATCGTCAACCCAGTCAGCCACTCACCAAACGAAGAGTCGGTTGAAAGAGCCTTGCGACCAAAAGCCCTACAAGAATATGTTGGGCAACAACGCGTGCGCGAACAGCTACAAGTCTTTATTGAAGCAGCACGTCACCGCTCTGAATCGCTTGACCACGTCTTATTATTTGGCCCACCCGGTTTGGGTAAAACGACTTTGGCACATATTGTGGCCTTTGAAATGGGGGTCAACCTACGTCAAACTTCAGGCCCTGTACTAGAGCGACCAGGTGACTTAGCTGCCCTGCTTACGAACCTTGAGCGTAACGACGTCTTATTTATTGATGAAATTCATCGACTCTCACCCGTCGTAGAAGAAATTCTATACCCCGCACTGGAAGACTTTCAAATTGATATTTTAATTGGGGAAGGCCCTGGCGCACGCAGCGTCAAAATTGATCTGCAACCTTTTACTTTGGTGGGTGCAACGACCCGCGCTGGCATGCTAACCAACCCTTTGCGTGATCGTTTTGGCATTGTTTCACGGCTTGATTTTTATTCGCCAGAAGAGTTGACTAGCATTGTGACACGCAGTGCAAATTTATTAAAAGTGCCCATCACACCCGAGGGTGCACAAGAAATAGCCTGCCGAGCACGAGGCACCCCCCGCATTGCCAACCGCTTACTCAGGCGGGTACGCGATTATGCGCAAGTCAAAGGTAATGGCACAATTGAACAAACGAGTGCTTCTAGCGCCTTGGCCATGCTTGAAGTTGACCCCTTGGGTCTTGACTTGATGGACAGAAAACTACTTGACGCGATTGTGCATAAGTTTGACGGCGGCCCAGTTGGGGTTGAAAGCTTAGCAGCGGCAATAGGTGAAGAGCGTGACACCATCGAAGATGTTATTGAGCCCTACCTGATTCAACGTGGTTTTCTGCACCGCACACCCCGCGGTCGTGTTGCCACTCAAGCCACATGGCGACATTTAGGTTTAACACCACCTGATCAAACCCCCAACCCGACTGCAACCTTATTTTGACAACCAAACATGGCTAAAACTGATTTTGATTCTATCTAACGACACCTAGTGTTAGTCAACAGTTAGTTAACATTCAAGCTTGCAGATGTTGCAAAATATCTTTTCCGTAAGCTTCAAGTTTGCGCGAACCGACGCCATTTATATGACCGAGTGCTTTTAAAGACTGTGGGCGCTCAATGGCGATGTCTAACAGCGTGGCATCATGAAAAATGACGTAAGCGGGCACCCCATGACTTTTGGCGACCTGTGCCCGCCATTGCCGTAAAACGTCAAAAAACTGTTGAGCTGATTCAGGTACGTTCAGCGCCTGTTTATGACGACCACCACTGGTTTTGCTGGCCTTAACAGGGGCCACCACATCTTTACGAAGCATAAGAGGTTGCTGACCACGCAATACCGGCAAACTGCTTTCTGCCATAGCAAAGGTGCCATAGCCCTCTTGGTCAACCATTAAATAACCCAACGCCAGCATTTGTCTCATCACACTGCGCCACACGGTTGCTGGCAAGTCAGCCCCAACACCAAAGACTGACAACGTATGATGAGCATGCTCGATCGTACGTGGGGTTTTTTTCCCCATCAAAATGTCAATTAAATGACCTGAACCAAAACGTTGTGATCGCTCTTTCCAAAGTCGATAAATAGCTGACAAAAGTTTTTGTGCAGGTACGGTGGCATCCCATGTTTGAGGTGGCCGCAAACAATTATCGCAATGGCCACAAGCCGGCATGCTTTGACCAAAATACTGTAAAAGACGCTGACGACGGCACACCACGGCTTCACACATGGCTAGCATCGCGTCTAAACCAGCTACTTGACGACGCCGCACAAAGGCATCGCCCAAAGACTCGTCGATCATGCGACGTTGCTGCACCACATCTTGCAATCCGTAAGCCAACCATGCAGTAGCAGGCAAGCCATCACGACCCGCACGACCGGTTTCTTGGTAATAGCCTTCAATTGATTTGGGCATGTCAATATGTGCCACGAAGCGAACATCAGGCTTATCAATACCCATACCAAACGCAATCGTAGCGACCATCACAACACCCTCTTCGCGCAAGAAAATAGACTGATTTTCAGCTCGAATGGCCGTGCTTAGCCCTGCATGATAGGGCAAGGCCCGCACCCCTTGTTGACTTAACCACTGTGCCGTTTCGTCGACCCGGTTTCGAGACCAGGCATACACAATACCTGCATCGCCAGCATGATATTCTTCAATGAAAGCTTTCAGCTGACGTTTCGCATCTTGTTTTTCAATAATTTGATACAAGATATTGGGCCGATCAAAATTTAATACGAAATGTTTGGCGTCATTTAAAGTTAATCGATGCGCAATATCAACCCGAGTTTCCTCAGTCGCTGTAGCAGTTAAAGCGATACGCGGCACATTCGGCCAGCGTTGATGCAAGATCGATAGGCTTAAGTATTCAGGTCTAAAGTCGTGTCCCCACTGCGACACACAATGCGCTTCGTCAATGGCAAATAAAGAAATATCAATATCAGATAGAAGTTGCAAACATCGATCAGTCATCAAACGCTCAGGGGCGATATAGAGCAAATCTAGTTGACCCTGACGCAAAGCCGACTCAACCTCTTTAGCATCTTGCCAAGTCTGGGTTGAGTTTAAATAGCTGGCTCGAACACCCAATTCTTTTAGTGCATCAACCTGATCTTGCATTAATGCAATTAAGGGTGAAATAACGACCCCAACCCCTTCGCGAACCAATGCAGGCACTTGGTAGCAAAGCGATTTGCCACCCCCCGTTGGCATTAATACCAGCGCATCTCCCCCTTGCACAAGATGATCAATAACGGCTTGTTGGGCAGGTCTAAAGTCACTGAAGCCAAATACATTTTGTAAGATTGCATGCGCGGGGCTAACGGGTTCCACCAAACTGTTTTTCAAACTCACAAACGTACACCTGATGGGCTAAAAATTAACCGATAATTTGACAAATGACGCAACACAATAACAGGCATGACAATCAGTATGGCGGCTAAAATAACACTCATAGATGAGGCAGATGGCACGGCATCCCAAAGGGTGACCTCATCTAAAACTAGAAAAGGAAATAGGCTATAAACCATGCCTAGCAGCATTAAACCCAACAGAATCACGCACAATACAAATGGTAGCCACAATCTGCCTTGTATGCGCTGAGCACGTATACCTTTAAAGTAAATTTCAACCCATACGAAACAAGCCAACATGAGCGTCCAGAGCATACCGGCTGGTATCAAATTATCAATGTGCGTCCATTTATACAATATTGCGGGGTTTGCCATGGCAAGCATGATAGAAACGGCTGTCATGCCAGCAGCGACCCAACGAACCGCATGAATTCCCCAACGCGCAGCCAATTGCCTAACTTCACCTTGCCATTGAATGATTAATAAACATGAACCCATGAGTACGCAAGCAGCCATCGCGCATACCGTAACAAATAAAATAAAGACTAGGTTTGTCGCATCCTGCTGGTAACCTGTCGCAAATGCAGCCAAAATAAGACCTAGGCCAAACGCACTCAAAAAGGCACCAACACCATACATAATCAACCAAAACGAGCGCATCGGAGGCGCTGAACGGGCTCGAAACTCAAAAGCAATGCTTCGCGTCACAACACCTACTGTACACAGCAGCATGGGCAAATAAAGATGATTCAATATGGTGCTAAATGCGAAAGGAAAAGCTGCAACGGCTAAAGCAAAAGTGAGGAGCACCCAAGTTTCATTGACGCTTCGCCAGGGGCTTAAACTGGTCATTAGGGCCTGCCGATATTGAACTGGCGCAAACGGTAACAACAAGCCTACACCCATATCAAAGCCGTCAAAAACGATGGTGCCCAAGACCATTATGCCTGTCAAAAACAACAACAGCATCGGCACCCAGAAAGCAGGGTCTGTTGGCAATAGACCTATTGAAGCCGCATAAGATGACATCATGATTTCACACCCACCTTGACGACTGGCACCACACCTTGCGTCATCGCTTGACAAGACAACCGGACAAAGCCATAAATAATTAGTGCGAACAACATGAATAATAAAGATAAACCTAGTGCTAACCAAGCTGTCGGTGTGGTGGTAATGTATTGAGCCGACTTAGCAACATTCATCATTGCAAAATCGCCCCTAAACTCATTTTTCGTTAACCAAGCCACTACAGGAACAGCCATGCCAATGGGTATAGCAATGATGAATATCAACCGAAATTTCAATTGGCCTGAAAATTTAAGCGAAAGGCACGCTGCGACAAGCCACAAACCTAGTGCAATACAAAAACCTAACCATATTTGAAAAACGATAAACTGGCTTTCAAATTTTTCAGGCATATTACCGTTATGATTTAGAAAAAGGATTAAAACGACATGCAAGCCTAATGTAAACAACCCCCAAATCAAAGCTCGGTTTAAATGAACAGTTTGGTCGCTTTGTAAAGGTCTAACCTTTGATTGCCACGCCGCAAAGCCCAACAATAAACATACAGAGGCATAAATAGACTGTAGTAAAAACTCAACACTTTGAATCATGGCGTTAGGCTGAAGAAACAAAGCAACCCAGTCATAAATTTGGATTCGACCGTCAATTAGCATGGTGCCTGCAGGTTGACGTGACCAACTGTCAAAAACGATCACAAAATATGCCACTAAACACAAACCCATCAGTACAAGCCACATCGCCCAGCGATATTGAGTGACCGAAGCACGCTGTTTACCAAACAACATGACGTCTAAAGCCGTTGATTTGAGCACCACAAAAACAACTACTGCGCACAACATTAAAGGCCCAAAAGCATTACCCATTCGTCCAATCATGACGGGCCAGATCAAACCCATTTCAATAATTGTTAAAAAACCCAACGCAAATGTACTAAAAAGGGCGAGCGCAAAGACACGCAGCCAGACCCTAAAAGTTTCTGAGTTAAAATGCTGAAGATGATCACGCTTAAACGAGAAGCCCTCAGTCAATAAAAAGGCTAAACCGACCGAAAAGCCCATGAAAGCATAAAAAAGCGCAACGGTCAGCTCAAACTGAATACG
>ERZ888423.2322-NODE-2322-length-14404-cov-5.739703_pt1 | contig 14404 bp, 14 predicted proteins | sample MGYA00520523_ERZ888423 | MGnify/ENA primary metagenome ERZ888423 (study PRJEB32303, sample SAMEA104408611) | aquatic metagenome | biome: Brackish water; feature: Pelagic; material: water | place: Baltic Sea | collected 2014-06-08T10:24:00 | depth 30,27 m ...
GGTTGGACCATCGTGAGGTCGGCGGCCAGATGGATGGCGGCCAGATCGGCATACGGCCCCAGGATCTGCTCATGCGATCGACGGAACTCAGCGGCCGAGACCGGATGCTCCCGGCCCCGCAGCGGCGTAGAGAACGGGGGATTGCCGACGATCAGGTCGGGACGAGGCCACGACACGTCCAGACCATCCAGCGCGTCCCCGACTCCGAGACGAACGCGCTCGACGGCGCCTTCACCGACGCCCCTGTGATCGGCCCACAGCCCAACCGCTCGGCGAGCCACCGCCACCGCCCCTGGATCGATGTCGATGCCGCCCACTCGGCCCAGGGCTTCCCGGGGTTCCAGGCCGACAGCAACCAAACGGTCCAGTACACCGAGCAGAAACGCGCCGCCACCACAGGTCGGGTCGACAACGAAGCTCGGAATGCTCGACGGCTCGATGGCAAGCGCCACCAGGTGTTCCACCACGGCTCGGGGCGTGTACCACGCACCACGCCGGTTCCGATCCGCCGGCGACGAGGCCAGCTCGTGGTCCCGGCCGATGGACCAAGGATCAGTCGTCGGCGGGATTCCAGTGGAAGAGATCATCCAGGCGTTGATCGTTGGAGAACATCTCCACGATGGGGATGTCGAGACCGAGCCGCTTCTGAATTCGCTTCACGTCGAGCTCCTGGTTCCAGAGCACGAGGGTCACGGCAACGCCGGAACCTCCGGCACGAGCCGTTCGGCCCGAACGATGCAGGTAGGTCTTGTGATCGTCGGGCGGATCGAAATGGACCACGACATCGACATCGTTGACATGAATACCCCGGGCGGCGACGTCGGTGGCGATCAGCGCCTGCACCTCGCCTCCGGTGAAGGCAGCCAACGCCTTTTCCCGCTGACGTTGACGAAGATCGCCATGGATGGGCTCGGCCGAGACCCCGAGGTCGTGAAGGTCGTCGGACAGGCGATCGCACATGCGCTTGGTGTTGCAGAACACGATGGTGCGGTTCGAGTGTTGCACAATGCGGGCCACGACCTTGGCCTGGTCCATCTTGTGGACCGTGATGAACCGGTGGGCCATCTGCTCGACGGTCACCTCTTGCTCTTCGACCTCGTGGCGGGCAGGTTCGGTCTGATAGCGACTGACGAGTGTGTCGATGGCTCCATCGAGAGTGGCCGAGAACAACAGCGTCTGATGGTCTCCCTCGATTCGCCGCAGGATCCACTCGACCTGGGGTAGGAATCCCATGTCGGCCATCCGGTCGGCCTCATCGACGATCACGTTGCTGACCCCCGCTACCGAGACTTCGCCCCGCTCCAAGAGGTTGATCATTCGACCCGGTGTGGCGACCACGAGCTCGACGCCCTTCTTGATCTGGGCGATCTGCTTGTCGATGTCGGCGCCGCCGTAGATGGCAAGAGAACTGATGCCCAGCGACTGGCCGAGAGGCTCGAGTTCTTCCAGGACCTGGGTCGCCAACTCTCGGGTCGGCACCAGGATGAGGGCGTGGACCGAACCTCGGGGTTTCTCGGCAATGCGTTGAATGGCGGGAATGCCGAACGCCAGTGTCTTCCCGGACCCGGTCTTGGCCTTCCCACACACGTCTCGACCGGCCAGGGCGTCGTGGATGGTCAGTTCTTGAATGGGGAATGCCGTGACGAGCCCACGTGCGAGAAGGGCCTCGACGATGGGAGGAGCAACGCCCAAGTCTGCAAAAGTGGTTGGCATGAACCGTTGATCGTACCGACTGCTCGACCGCGGACCGCGCATCGTGACCAATCGGTTCCTGTCCGTCACCAGCTCCGGCCCGAGACGGGCGCCCCATCGGCGCTACAAGTTGAGGGACTCGACCAGCGCAGGCACGCGGGCGACGTCCGCCAGCTCGATGGCGTCATCGAATCCGGCAACCTCGACCGGGCCCAGTGCCGCCGGCGTTTGACCGAGGCCATGGAAGGTGTCGGCCGGCGCCAGGATCTGGCCCGGTCGAGCAAGGTCGGCCAGTCGAGCGGCAAGGTTCACCGTCATCCCGATGTGGTCGTCGCCTTCGAACAGGATGACATCACCCGAGGCGACTCCGGCGTGCAGACCCAACTCGCTCCCGGCGTCCTCCATCTTGCGCATGATCAGCATCACGGCGCTCACCAGTCCGGCTGCGTCGAGACCGACCAGCATTGCCCCGTCTCCCAGCCACTTGGCCACCCGCACCCCGGTGGAGGATCCGACACTTCGGACCACGGACCGGAACAGCGAGAGCTGCTCGACCGCTTTGTCGTCACCCTCGACGACTCCGTAGTGCGTGAAACCGGACAGGTCGACGAAACCGAAGGTGCGACGGACACGATGGCTGCGCTCGGGTCGCTCGAACATCAGGGGGCGATCTGGCATCGATCGAAACAGTAGCTCGCTCCCAACCGAGGTCAGCGCGACACGTTGCCGACCATGGGAGACTCCGTTGATGGGTGCCCTGGACCTCATCCGCCAATGGCCCGTCCCCCACGCGGCAGCAGGCTGGGTCGACGATGCAGGCAAGGACCGGCGATCCGAGTCGTCCGACCGCGTGTTCGAGCTGGCGTCGGTCACCAAACCCCTATTCGCCCTCTCGATCCTGATTGCCGTCGAGGAAGGCACCTTGAGCCTCGAACAGCCGGCAGGGCCGCCGGGTTCCACCATTCGCCATCTCTTGGCCCACGCTTCGGGCTACGGGCCCGATCAGGCCGAGGCCATTGCACCGGTCGGGACTCGACGCATCTACTCCAACGCCGGATTCGAACTCTTGGGCCGGGAGCTCGAGCAGTCCAGCGGCATGTCGGCCGCCACCTACTTCGACGAAGCCATCGTGCAACCGCTGGGTCTCGCAGCCACCACCTTGCACGGTTCTCCCGCGCACGCCGCTTCGTCGACGATCGATGATCTGCTGCTCATCGTGCGGGAGTTGCTGCGACCGACACTCATCAGCCCCGTCACGCTGGCCGAGGCCGTTCGCCCACAGTTCGGTGAGCTGGACGGGGTTCTTCCCGGCTACGGCCGGCAATCCCCCAACCCGTGGGGCCTCGGTTTCGAGATCAAGGGAACGAAATCGCCGCACTGGACCAGCGTCCACAATCACCCGTCCACGTTCGGCCACTTCGGCCGGTCGGGCACCATGCTGTGGATCGATCCGTCGGCGGGAGTAGGCGCAGTGGCGCTCACCGATCGAGACTTCGGGCCGTGGTCGATCGAGGCCTGGCCCTCGTTCAGCGAATCCGTGCTGGATGACGCCAGCTGACACGGGGCAATCAAGACACGGGAAGACAAGACACGGGAAGACAAGACACGGGAAGACAAGACACGGGAAGACAAAAGGTCATATCGGAGGGGCGCGTGCCGATAGGTCGGTGTCCCGATGACTGTTTCACAGATCGCCCGCTTCGCCCAGGCAAGGGCACGCCACGCACTGCGCACCGCAGGCCTGGCCGACGACGGTCCTCTCGAACGCGCCAGCAGCACCCGCAACGAGGTCTTCGTCGGTGATGAACACGTCGTGCGGGTCAACCGACAACCCGATCAGCGTTTGCGACGCGAGGCTCTGCTGTGTGAATACCTTCCCCATGCCTCGTGGGCACCCCGGGTCGTCGCCTATGGCGGCGAGTTCGGCGCGGACTACTTGATCGTCGAGCGTCTGCCTGGCGCTCCGCTTGGGCGCTTCTGGCCGGACATGACCGTGGCACAACGTCGCTCGGCCATCGAGCAACTGGGCGCAGCCACCCGCGAGCTCCATCAGGTCCGGACCCCGGCCCGCCTCCCCCGAGTCGAGAACCTGCCCTACCTGATCGATCCCCGCTGCCTGACACCCTTGGTACCGCTGTTGATTGCCTTGGACGACCTTCGACAGATCGGAGTGGATCCCGGCCTCATGACCGCCGCCGAAGAGATCGTGCACCGGACCGGCGACGCATTGGCCGACTACGACCGGCGACACGTCATCCACGGCGACCTCACGTTCGAGAACCTGCTGTGGGATGGCGCTCGTCTGACCGGCATCCTGGACTTCGAATGGTGCCGAGGCGCTCCCCTGGACTTGGAACTCGACGTGCTGCTGCGAGTTTGCGCCTTTCCCTTCGCCCATGTGGCCGAGGACTACGAATACCGGACACTGGCCCGTGACTACGCCCCGATCCCGGAATGGCTGGCCGAGCTCCGCCCGGATTTGTTCGCTCATCCCCGCCTGTTCGAGCGTCTGCGGCTCTATTGCATGGCGTTCGACGTGTGCGACCTGATGCTCGACCCCCACGTCGGCTCGATGTCCGACATCGGCCCCCTGCACCCGCTACGCAGGCTCGAGTCCCTCGTCGACACCGGGGGGCACCTCGAACGACTGCTCGCCCCACTCGGCTTCGGCTCCTAGACGGCCCCGGTTCCCCAGCTCGGCACGGTCCAGCTCACCAATTCCGCACCCTGCGACGTGGGTGATGCGCAGCGGAGTAACCTCTGCGACCGTGAGTGGTGACTCGAACACAGCCGATTCGGCGGGCAACCAGACGTCGACCAAGAAGACCACCGCCTGGGTGGTGAACCCTGTCGGGCCCTTGCGAGGCGATGTCGCGGTCCGAGGATCCAAGAACGCCGTGACCAAACATCTGGTCGCCGCCCTGCTGGGCAACTCCGAGTCGGTCATCAGCAACTGCCCCGACATCGGCGACGTCGACATCACCAGCAACATGCTGCGGGCGCTGGGGTGCCAGATCGAGGTCCACAACGGCACCGCCACCGTCGACTCGCGTCACCTGGTGTCGAGTCGGGTTCCCGTTCGATTCAGCGGCATGAACCGCATCCCGATCCTGATGGTCGGCCCTCTCCTGCATCGCGTCGGCGAAGCCTTCGTCCCCCTGGTCGGCGGCGACGACATCGGCGCGCGCCCCGTCGACTTCCATGTGGACGCCCTGCGACAGATGGGAGCCGAGATCGAGATCACCGAAGGTGGACTCGAGGCCAAGTCCACTCGCCTGAGGGGCGCCCACATCGAACTGCCCTACCCCTCGGTCGGTGCCACCGAGACCGTCCTGCTCACGGCCACGCTGGCCGAGGGCACCACCGTGCTGGACGGCGCCGCCACCGAGCCCGAAGTGATCGAACTGGCTCTCTTCCTGCAACGCATGGGCGCTCGCATCCAGATGCGACCCAACCGGCGCTACATCATCGAAGGCGTCGAGGAGTTGACCGGGGCCGCCCACCATCTCAAAGGCGACCGCATCGAGGCCTTCTCCTACCTGGTCGCCGGCCTGATCACCGGGGGCGAGGTCCGGGTGCACGGCTGTAGTCAGGATCGTCTGGTCACCGCCATCTCGACCCTGAGCGGAATGGGAGCCAAGTTCGAGATCACCGACTCGTCGGTCTCGGCCTGGTCCGACGATCTACGACCGACCGCGGTCGAGACCGACACCCATCCCGGCTTCATGACCGACTGGCAGTCCCCCATGGTTGCCTTGTTCACACAGTGCGACGGCTTGTCGGTGATGTACGAGACCGTCTACGAGAACCGGTTCACCTATGTCCCCGCCCTCAAGAAGATGGGGGCCCAGATCGAGATGTACAACACGGCCCTCGGCGGGATCCAGAGCCGCTTCGTCGGCAGCACCACCCCGTGCTCGGTCATCGTACGGGGCGGTCAGCCGCTGCGGGGCACCGACGTCGAGGTCCCCGACATTCGCGGTGGCTTCGCCTACGTCCTGGCCGCGTCGGCAGCCACCGGTACCACGACGATCACCAACACGCACCATCTCGATCGGGGCTACAACCAGCCGATCGAGAACTTCGAGTCACTCGGTCTCGACATCAAGCGAGTCGAGATCTAGCGCCTCGTCGACACCGGACTCGGCTTGCGCCAGCCGACGGTTGCCGATGACCAGCCACAAGAGCCCGACCGCGACCGCGATGCCACTGACCCAGTGGTTGACTCGGATACCCCAGATCAAGGATGCCGCGTCCCGCCGCACGGATTCGACCAGGAACCGTCCGATCCCGTAGCCCATGATCCAGGCCGGCAGCAGTTGCCCAGGCTTGAGCAATTTGCGTTTCTCGGCCCAGACGAGGGCTCCGGCCAACGCCAGATTCCACAGGCTCTCGTAGAGGAAGGTCGGATGAAAGGTGGCGCTGTCCTCATGGGCCGCGGGCCGGTACTCCGGGTCGATCTCGACGGCCCACGGCAGGTTGGTCGGCGGACCGAAGATCTCCTGATTGAACCAGTTGCCCAAACGACCGATGGCTTGCGCCACCGGAATTCCGGGAATGATGGCATCGGCCATGGCCGTGACGTCCCAGCCCCGGCGCCGGACGTACCACACGCCGACCCCGACGCCGAGGAGCAGTCCGCCCGGAATCCCCAGGCCGCCGTTCCAGATGTACAGGCTCTCGATCCAGCGTCCCTGATAGGACTTCCAGTCGGTGAGGACATGGTAGATGCGAGCCCCGATCAGACCGGCCGGCACGCCCCACTTGGCCACTTCGACGATGTCGTCGGGATCTCCCCCTCGGACCGACCACCGTCGTCGACCCATCTCCACCGCGGCCAGCACCCCGAGGGCGATCATGAGCCCATAGAACCGGAAGGTCAGTGGGCCGATCCTGATCCGATCGCTCGGAGGCGAGGGAATCGAACCGAGCACGAGGCTGAGCGAAGACGACACGGCCTAGAAACTACCGGTCCTCGGTCGAGCTTCCCGTTCAAGCCAATTGCTGGGGAGTCAGGGCAAAGAGATCATCGGGTCCCGCCATCACCGCACCGGCCAGAGCCGGCGCAGTCGGCAGGATCTGCTCACCGAAGAACTTGGCAGAGATCTTCTTGGCCCGATAGAAGTCGGCTTCGGCACCTGTGTCGTTGGCGGCCGCGACCAGGGCCGCCTTTCCGACCAACCCCGCACACATCACGGTTCCCAGCATGCGCAGGTAGGGCACCGACCCCGCCAGGGCGTTGTTGGGATCGACGGCACCGTTCTCGAGCAGCCACCGACTGCACTCCCGGGTCACCTCGATTGCTTCGGTGAGGTTCTGACCGAAGCGAGCAAGCTCGGGATCCTTGGACAGTTCCGCCGCGGTGTGGTCGAACGCGTCGAGCTGTTCGAAGACCACGGCACCACCCCGCATCGGCAGCTTCCGGCCGACCAGATCGGCGGCCTGGATGCCGTTGGTGCCCTCGTAGATCGGGGCAATCCGGGCATCGCGGTAGTGCTGGGCAACACCGGTCTCCTCGACGTAGCCCATCCCGCCGTGAATCTGGACCGCGAGCGAGGTGAGCTCGTTGCCGAGATCGGTGCACAGACCCTTGGACAGTGGGATGAGCAGATCGGCAAGCTCCTTGTGGCCCCGGGCCTCGTCGCCCCCGTTGGCCTTCGACCGATCGATCTCGGCGGCGTTGGTGTAGACCAGGCACCGCATGGCGTCGATCCACGAACGTTGGGTCATCAGCATCCGGCGGACGTCGGCGTGATCGATGATCGGGCTCGACACCCCTTTGGCCGCGCCGACGGCCGTGCCCTGTGTGCGGTCGAGCGAGTACTGCAATGCTTGCTGGTAGGCCCGTTCGGCCAACGCCAAACCCTCGAGTCCGACCGAGAGGCGGGCATTGTTCATCATCGTGAACATGTTGCGCATCCCGTCGCCGTCCTCGCCGACCAACCAGCCGATGGCATTTTCGTAGGCCAACACACACGTCGGGCTGCCGTGGATGCCGAGCTTGTGTTCGATCGAGACGCAGCTCACCCCGTTGCGCTCCCCGAGGCTGCCATCGTCGTTGACCAGGAACTTGGGAACCACGAACATCGAGATGCCCCGAGTACCCGGAGCTGCCCCCGGGGTGCGGGCCAACACCAGGTGAATGATGTTCTCCGACAGATCCTGCTCGCCGTAGGTGATGTAGATCTTCTGGCCCGTGATCCTGTACGAACCGTCGCCAACCGGCTCGGCCTTGGAGGTGAGGGCACCGACGTCGGAACCGGCGTGAGGTTCGGTCAGGTTCATGGTGCCCGTCCACTCACCGGTCAACATCTTGGGCAGGTACATCGCCTTCTGCTCGTCCGAGCCGTGGTGGGTGAAGGCATCGATGGCCCCCTGAGTCAACAACGCCCACAACGAGAACGCCATGTTGGCGCTGGTCAGCATCTCCTGGATGGCGATGGCGCTGACCCACGGGAAGCCGCCGCCGCCGAAGTCGGGGTCGAAGGGAATGGCACCGTAACCGGCCGCCACCATCTGCCGGTAGGCCGGCTTGAAGGAATCAGGCGTGATCACCGAACCGTCGGGCTGCCACGAACTACCGATGACGTCACCATCGCGATTGGTGGGGGCGACGACCTCGGCCATGAACCGACCGACCTCGGCCAGCACCGTGTGGACGGTGTCGGCATCGACATGACCGAACGCCTCGGTCGCGAACAGGTCCTGGAACTCGACGACCTCGTCGAGAACGAAGGAGATGTCGCGCAGCGGTGGGGTGTAGTCAGGCACGACTCGACAATAGTCCCCGCTCCCCGCCTTGGCTCGACCGAGATCAACACTCGACTATCGTTCGGTCGTGGACCCTCGCGCCGACCGCTACCCATTCGTCCCCGGCCATCCGCCGCTGACCATTGTCGGTGCCACCGGCAACTACGTGCACACCGATGACGGTCGCCGAATACTCGACGGTGCCGGCGGGGCCATCGTCAACTGCATCGGTTGGGGTCGCCCCGAGATGGCCGAAGCAGCAGCAGCTGCGCTGACGGGAACCGGATACGCACTGCCGACCTTCGCCACCGAAGCTCGACTCTCGCTCATCGAACGCCTCGTCGAACATTGGTTGCCATCGGGCATGACGCGTTGTTTGTTCGTCGGCGGTGGGTCGGAGTCGGTGGACTCCGCCATCAGGATCACCCGCCAACACCACGTCGCCCGAGGCCACCTCGACAAGTGGAAGGTGTTGGGTCGCACCGTCTCCTACCACGGGGCGACACTTGCCTCGCTCTCGGTTTCCAACCACGACCGACGGCGCGCCGGCATGGGTCCGTTACTGATGGACCTGCCCAAGATCGACAACTTCGATGCCGAGCAAGCCATCAAGGTGATCGAAGCCGAGGATCCGAGCACCGTCGGAGCCGTGATCGCCGAACCCGTGGTCGGCGCGTCGGGTGCTGCCATCGTGGCCCCCGACGACTACTGGCCAACGCTGCGTGCCTACTGCAACGACCACGACATCCTCCTGATCGCCGACGAAGTGATGACGGGCGTCGGCCGAACCGGCCGCAACTTCGGAGTCGACCACTGGAACGTCACCCCCGACATCATCGTCGGGTCGAAGGGACTGGCGGGTGGTTATGCCGCCATCGGCGGGGTCTTCGCCACCGATGCCGTCGTCGAACCCCTCGTCGGCACCAACGTCATGTACTTCACCTTCAGCGGTAACGACCTGTCGTGTGCCCTGGCTGACCGCACCCTGCAGATTCTCGAGGAGGAGAACCTGGTGGCCCGAGCGGCCGAGATGGGCGAGACGCTGCGCCGTTTGCTGGTCGATCGCCTGGGCAGCCATCCGAACGTGGCCGACATACGCGGTCTCGGACTGCTCCAGGGAATCGAACTCCGAGACGACTCGGTCGAGTCCGCAGGCTCCTTCGACGGCACCCTCACACCACTCGTGATCGAGGAAGCGTTGGCCCGAGACTGCTGGATCTACCCGGCGGGGTCGGCCGGTGTTCCCGACGGATTGCTGTTCGGCCCGGCCTACACCGTGACCGAGGCCGAGCTGGAGCAGCTCGTCGACATCACCGCGGCGTCGATCGACGCAGCCGTGGGCCGTCTACGGGCACCGAGCTGAGATGTACCTGGTCGAACTGGGCCAAGGCGTGTTCGCGTTGATCGACGAGCACCCGGGGTACGGCAACTCCAACGTCGGGCTCGTCATCGACAGCGACGGATTGACCGTGATCGACACCACCGCCACCCCCGAACGCGGGCAACTCGCCCGCCGAGAGATTCTCGCGCTGACCGAGGAGCTGGGCCTACGGTTGAAACGTGTGGTCCTGACCTCCAGCCGCGTACCCTTCACCGGCGGCAGTACCGCATTCTGGCAAGCAGCGTTCTACGGGAGCGAGTCGACCAGCGACCAGCTCGACGCGCCGGTCAACCCGCTTGCTCTCCAGCGTCTGCTTCCCCACTTGGCCGCCACCTACGACGACGAGTTCGCCACACGACCCATCACGCATACGGTCGCGGAACCGGCGTGGTTGACGTCGGCCGCCTACGGGGTTCCCTTGGCCGGCGAAGCGCCGGCGAACCTGATGGTGCAGCTGCCCAACACCGGCGTCGTCTTCGCCGGGGCACTGGCGAGCTTCGGGACGACCCCGCTGGCCTTCGACGGCGACCCGAGAGCCTGGGCCGCCAGCCTCCGACAGATCGCCGAGCTGGGCGGCACGGTCGTGCCCGGCCACGGGCCCCCGGGCGGAGCGGCCGATCTCGGCGACCTGATCTCCTACCTTGACGCATGCGTCGACGCCGACGGCAACCCGTCCGCGATCCCGGGCGGGCCTTGGGACCAGTGGACCGACCGCCGTTTCGACGCAGTGAACGTCGAGCGAGCAGCCCGGCTGGCCCGAGGAGACGATCAGACCCCACACGCCATGTTCGAATTGTTGGGGTTCGCCTGAGCCATCGACTCGAGGGCCCTCACGAGCCCGGGATCCCCTGGAAGCTCAGGCCAGCTGGGCTTCGACCTGATCCATGGCGTCATCCTCCGACACGTTCAAGGCGAAGGAGAGTTCAGACACCAGGACCTTACGGGCCTTGGTGTACATGCTCTTCTCTCCGGCAGAGAGCCCCTTGGCCGCGTCGCGCAGTGCCAGGTTTCGCACGACTTCGGCCACCTGGTAGACGTCGCCCGATTTCAGTTTCTCCTGGTGGTTCTTGAACCGTCGGCTCCAGTTGGCCGGCTCGCGCACGTCCTTCTTGGCCAGCAGGACGAAGAGGTCCTCGACGTCTTCGAGGCTGATCGGCGGGCGCATGCCCACTTCGTCGACCTTGTCGACCGGGACCCGGACCGTGAGCTCATCGTGCGCCGTCTTCAGGACGAAGTACTTCTTCTTCTCACCTCTGAACTCGATCATCTCGGTCTTCTCGATGATCGCCGCTCCGTGATGGGGGTACACGACGCGATCGCCAGCTTTGAAACTCAATGGGGCTCCTCGACTCAGGCCACAACCACGGCCATCCCCCAGGATGGCAGACGATCAGCCGTTTACCCACTCGACTCGCCGGCGATTTCGAATTCCGCCGAGGCCGAACGGCCTGCCGGCACCTCACCGCAGAGCTTGGAAGAACCCGGCGAAGGTGGTGAACGCCATGGCTGCGGTGGCAAGGATCACGAACCAGAACACCGCCGGTTTCCGCTTCCTCAGCGGCGGAAGTCCTGTTTGGGGCACCGTCGGCGACGCCGGCGTCGATCCGGATTCCGCCTTCGACGTGGCCGATGTGGTGCGTCCACCGCTCCCTTTGGTTCGTGCCATGACCTGTCCTCCTGGTCGTGCGGAAAATGCACGGATTCGACGAAAAAGGGCGGGGCGGCCTTTCGGCCGCCCCGACGCACAATTCTGCTACCGGTGCAAGTCGTTTCGACGTCACCCCGGCTTCGCCGTCGGACGGCTCAGGTCCGGACGACCAACGTCTTGGCGATCTTGTCGTGCGGAACCTGACGGCGGTCATCGACGAAGATCATGATGGCCGTTGCCAGACCGACGATGCCATAGATGATGGTCCCGACAACGGGGATGGCATTGAGTGCCGGCAGGATCAGGCGGCGAATGGTCACATCCTGGTTGAGCGGCGAGCCGTCCTCTTGCACCACCTTGATGTTCAGCGCCTTCTTCCCGATGGTCGCTCCATCCTTGGTCAGGAAGTAGAACTCGTAGACCAGTCCGATCACCGTGCTCAGCACACCGGCCCCGAACTGCGCGGCAAAGGAAACGTCGCCTCCGCCGGCAAGGCCGTACACACCGGCCCCGAGAATGAAGGCGACGATGATGTTCGGGATCAGTAGAACGAAACCGTCGATGATGCGGGCGCCCAGGCGCGACCATGGTGACGCCAGGTCTGCCTTGCCTCCTGCAGCTGCTTGTCCCGCACCCGGGACCGGTTGGGGTCCACCCTGCCATTGGGTGCCATCCCAATAGCGTTGCGTATCCGGCGGATCTCCCTGGGCGTAATACCAACCGGGTGGTTGGGTCTGCGGCGTGTCACTCAAGGTCGTACTCCCTCTAGCTGGTTTGGCCATACCATAGTCAACTTCGCGCCTCGGCAAAGGCTTCCCGTGCAGTTGACCAGCAGGGCGGACCGGACGGCTACTGTGTCGCCGGTGAACGTGAGACCTCGATCCGACCGAACCGTTCTCGTCACCGGTGGGGCCGGCTACATCGGCAGCCACACGGCCGTCGCTCTGCTCGAGCAAGGATTCGAGGTGATCATCGTCGATGACCTGTCCAACAGTTCGGCTCGCGCCGTCGAGGTCGTGGGGCACCTCACCGGTCGCAACGTGACGTTCATCGAAGGTGATCTCACCGATTCGACGGTCGTGGCCTCGGTCTTCGCTTCTCACCCGATCGACGCCGTGATCCACTTCGCGGGGTTGAAGGCGGTAGGCGAGTCCGTCGAACAGCCACTGCGCTACTACCGCACCAACCTGCTGTCGACCATGAACCTGCTCGAGGCCATGCAGTCCAACGGTGTGTTCGATCTGGTCTTCAGCTCATCGGCCACCGTCTACGGCGACCCGGACACCGTGCCCATTCCCGAGAGCGCACCGCTGCGTACGACCAATCCCTACGGCGCCACCAAACTGATGATCGAGGACATCTGCCGCGACGTGGCCGCCAGCGATCCTCGCTGGAACATCAGTCTGCTGCGTTACTTCAACCCCGTCGGTGCTCACCCCAGCGGCCAGCTGGGCGAGGACCCGAACGGCATCCCCAACAACCTCGTCCCCTTCGTGATGCAGGTGGCGGTGGGTCGTCGCGACGAGGTCGCTGTGTTCGGAGACGACTACGACACTCCGGATGGAACCGGCGTACGGGACTACATCCACGTGGTCGACCTCGCCCTCGGGCACATCGCGGCACTCGATCGACGGGGTGGGCGCTGCGAGGCCTACAACCTGGGGACCGGCAACGGTTCATCGGTGCTCGAGATCATCGCTGCGGCCTCGGCCGCCAGCGGCGTGGAGATTCCCTACCGCTTGGCCGATCGAAGGCCGGGCGACATCGCCACCTCGCTGGCCGATCCCACTCGGGCCAACACCGAACTCGGATGGCGGGCGGACCGGGCTCTCGATGTCATGCTGACCGACGCCTGGCGGTGGCAGTCCGGCAACCCCAACGGATTCGCTTCGGACACGGCTAGCTGAGCGACAGGCCGAGACAGTCCAGCAGCACGAGTGACGCCACATCGGCTCCGGTCAGCCGGGATCCCAAGGTGGCCGTCTCGGTCAGCACGTCACCGTCGATGCGATACGACGCGTACTCACCCTCGTAGATGGTGGTGGTCTCGTCCCCGGCGGCGGCCAGGAGCCAGTAGCTGTAGCGCTCGAGTTGGCCCCCGCCACTGCACACCAGGGATTCCCCACCGCCAAAACTGCCTCCGACAAGAAAGACGGCGGGCGTTCCATCGTCGAACGTCAGGGGAACAACGGCGCAGTCCCGGACCCGGAGGAAGGCGAGTTGTTCGGTGTAGGCGCCTCCGCCGACTCGCAACGCGAACTCGTTGCCGCCATCGCCGTCGAGGTCGACCTGGCCGAGCACGACGGCGGCGTCGAGGCCATTGGCTCCCCGCACCTCGGCCGTGGCCGCTCCGCCCGCTCCGAAGGTCACCATCACATGCCACACGTTGTCGACGTTCACCAACTCGACCTGCTCGGACAGGGCGTCGCCGTCGAGTTCGAGGGAGACCGGCTGGCCTCCGACGCCGGCCGGGCGTTCGATCCCAGCGCAGGCTTCCACGGCCGGCGTCGCCGTGGTCGCCTCGGGGACGACGGAAGCCGCCACCGATGCCTCGGTCTCGAACGTACGCGGATCGGCGGGGGCGGTTGGCACGGCCCGTGCCGTCGAGGTCGTCACCGATCGGGTCGCCGGAGAGGACATCGGGGCGCAGGCCGTCAGACCCAGCACGGCGGCGACCACGACCAGGGCGACGGCCGAGACCGGCGCCCGAGCCATCAGCCGCCTTTCAGCTGGTCGTAGATTTCCTTGCATTCGGGACAGACAGGGAACTTCTCCGGGTCCCGGCTGGGAATCCACTTCTTGCCACAGAGCGCTTCCAGTGGGGTTCCCTCGATCGTGCTGGGAAGGATCTTCGACTTCTTCACGTAGTGGGCGAATCGATCGTGATCGCCACCATCGTCGAGCACACGATCGACGACTTCCTCGGTGATCAC
>ERZ888423.2324-NODE-2324-length-14394-cov-5.230072_pt1 | contig 14394 bp, 7 predicted proteins | sample MGYA00520523_ERZ888423 | MGnify/ENA primary metagenome ERZ888423 (study PRJEB32303, sample SAMEA104408611) | aquatic metagenome | biome: Brackish water; feature: Pelagic; material: water | place: Baltic Sea | collected 2014-06-08T10:24:00 | depth 30,27 m ...
AGGGTGGCAAAAGCCCAGTGATCGCACGCGCCAGTGTTGATTTGCCCGACCCACTTTCACCCACAATCGCCAGCGTCTGGCCCCCAGACAACGAAACAGTGATATTTTTCAAAACATCCAGCGGCACACCCGGATAACGGGCGGTGATGCCCTCAACCCGCAATACAGGTTGATCGGCTGGGGGCTTTTCAGCGTGCTCGATTGATCGAACCGACACAAGCGCGCGAGTATAATCCTGTTTTGGGGCCGTGATAATCTGCTGGGTCGTTCCGTATTCGACCATCTTACCACCACGCAACACCATGATGTCATCAGAAACCTGTGCCACCACCGCCAAATCATGCGTAATATAAAGTGCAGCCACACCAGTATCGCGGATTGCGTCTTTGATTGCTGCCAGAACATCAATCTGCGTTGTCACATCCAGCGCGGTTGTTGGCTCATCAAACACAACAAGATCAGGTTTGGGGCAAAGCGCCATGGCAGTCATCACCCGCTGCAACTGCCCACCCGACACCTGATGCGGATAGCGCCGCCCGATGGTTTCGGGGTTGGGCAGGCCCAGCTTACCAAACAGTGTCACCGCGCGGGCCTCGGCTTCGGTGCGGGTCATCAGGCGGTGACGCAGGCTGGCCTCAATCACCTGATCCATCAATCTCAGCGCCGGGTTGAACGCCGCCGCTGCCGATTGTGCAACATATGTTACCTCGGCCCCGCGCAAACCACGCAAACCCACTGCGCCAAGCGTGCCAATATCACGGCCATTAAGCAGGATCTGTCCACCAGAAATCCGCACCCCCCCGCGCCCATAGGCCATGGCACTTAGCCCAATGGTAGATTTGCCGGCGCCCGATTCCCCAATCAGCCCCAGAACCTTGCCCTTTTCGACCCGCAAATCGACATCTTGGACCAAGACGATATTGCGCGGCTTTTCACCAGGCGGAAAGGCCGTCGCCTCAATCCGAAGGCCGGTGATTTCAAGCGCGGCCGGGCCGGTTGATTCAGACATTGCGGCCCCCCTTTAAGCTAGAGGTGCGATTAAGCACCCAATCGGCCACAAGATTGACCGAAATGGCCAAGGTCGCGATCGCAAAAGCGGGCACAAGCGCTGCAGGAATACCGTAGATGATGCCCTCACGGTTCTCTTTCACAATTCCGCCCCAATCGGCCAAGGGCGGTTGCACGCCCAAACCCAAAAACGACAATGTTGAAATAAACAACACCATGAAAATGAACCGCAATCCCATTTCAGCCACCAGTGGCGACAGCGCATTTGGCAAGATTTCACGAAAGATGATCCAAGCCGTACCCTCACCGCGCAGGCGCGCAGCCTCGACATAATCCATCACGTTAATATCCACCGCCACGGCGCGGCTCAGACGAAAAACGCGGGTGGCATCCAGAAGCCCCATCACCAAAATTAAGATCGGCAACGTGACAGGCATCACCGACAGCACAACCAGCGCAAAGATCAGTGCGGGAATCGACATAATCAAATCGACAAAGCGCGACAGCGCCTGATCGATCCACCCGCCGCTGACAGCCGCGGTAAAGCCCAGAATGGACCCCGTGATAAAGCTCAGCGCAGTTGCAGCTGTGGCCACGAAGATCGTCGTCTGCCCACCCCAGATCATCCGGCTTAACAGATCACGCCCAATGGTATCCGTGCCTAAAAGATGCTTGGCAGACCACGGCTCCCACGTGTCACCCACGATCTCAGCCATGCCATAGGGGGCAAGCCAGGGCGCAAATATTGCCCCCATAAAATAAAGCCCGGTGAAAAACAGGCCAATAAGGGCCGACAGCGGGATACGGCTCATTTTGGGTGCCTCAGCCGTGGATTGGACAAGATTGAGATAACATCTGCCAACAGATTCAGACCAATATAGATGGCGGCAAAGACAAGCCCGCAGGCCTGCACCACCGGCACGTCGCGCTTTGATACATGATCAACCAGATATTGGCCCATGCCGGGATAGACAAAAACAACCTCAACCACGACGACGCCGACGATCAGATAGGCCATGTTTAACATCACAACATTGACCACAGGGGCAATTGCGTTGGGAAATGCGTGGCGTGCAATGATCCAGAACGGCCGCAACCCCTTAAGCTCGGCTGTTTCGATATAGGGCGATTGCATCACGTTCAAAATCGCCGCCCGCGTCATGCGCATCATGTGACCCAAGACGACCAAAACCAAAACCAGTACGGGCAAGGCAATGGCATAAAGTTTGTCACCCAAGCTCATACTGTCATGAATGGTTGAAAGCGAAACCAGCAGCCGCAGTTTGACGGCCAGAAAAAACGTCAAGATATAGGCCAGCAGAAACTCTGGCACCGACACGGTTGCCAATGTCACACCAGAAATCAGTTTATCCGGCCAGCGCCCCTGATAGCGCACAGCGATCAGCCCCAAGATGATGGCGCTGGGAACCGAGATTAGCGCCGCACAAAAGGCCAAGAACAACGTATTTCCCAGCCGCTTGCTCATGGCCTGCGCGATGTCTTGTTTGTTGGTCAGCGCCACACCCAGATCGCCCTGCAACGCATTGCCCAACCACGACAGATAACGCGTCAGTGCAGGCTCATTTAACCCAAGTTCTTGGCGCAAGTTTGCCAACGAGGTTGGGGTGGCGGATTGGCCCAAAATGCTTTGGGCCACATCACCAGGCAGGATCTGCGTGCCAACAAAGATCAGCACCGATGCGGCCCAGAGCAGCAAGATGCCCAGCGCCAAGCGCTGGGCAATCAAGGTTACAACTGGATGCAACATCCTGTTCCTTATGCCATCCAGCACTGCTGGGCGGCATAACCATTCATCATTTCGGCGTTGGGGTTGTTTTCCCAACCAGCGACCTTTTCGTTGACCGCGTCGATGAAGTCGTTGAACATCGGGCAGATCACGCCGCCATCATCATGCAAGATGCGCGCGATTTGGCCATAAAGCGCCTTGCGCTTGACCAGATCTGTTTCCGCACGGGCCTGCAGGATAAGCGTATCGAAATCTGCACTTTTGAACTTGGTGTCATTCCAATCTGCAGTGGATAGATATGCAGTGGAATACATCTGATCCTGCACAGGACGGCCACCCCAATAGGATGCGCAGAATGGCTGCACGTTCCAGACGTTTGACCAATAACCATCATCGGGTTCGCGCTTGATTTCCAACGGGATACCACATTTGGCTGCCGATTGCTGGAACAGTGCCGCCGCATCAACTGCGCCAGGAAAGGCACCCTCGGCCACACGCAGAATAATCGGGCTGCCATCATGCCCCGAGGCCTTGTAATGCACCGCGGCTTTTTCAGGATCATACATGCGCTGAGCCAGCGTTTCGTCAAACAGCGGATAGGCTGCGTTGATCGGAATATCGTTACCAACCCCACCAAAGCCATCGAGGATCTTATCCACCATTTCCTGACGATCGATCGCATATTTCAGCGCCAAACGCAGGTCACGGTTGTCAAAGGGTGCAGCGTCGCAGTGCATGATGAACACATAATGCCCACGGCCTGACACGTTCTTGATCATCACGCCCGGCGCGCGGCCCAACAGGCGCGCAACCTTGGGGTCGACGCGGTTGATCATGTGCACCTGACCCGACTGCAGCGCAGAAGTTCGCGCAGTTGAATCATTAATGATCAGCATTTCGACCTGATCGAAATAGCCACGATCCGCGTTCCAGTCGTTCGCGTTCTTTTCAAACTGATAACGCACGCCAGCCTCGGCAGAGGCGATTTTATAGGCACCGGTGCCGATACCCGCGTTCGGGTTATCCATGCCACCACCGGGCTGCACGATCAGGTGATAATCGGCAAGCAGATACGGAAGGTCGGCATTGCCAGTCGAAAGTGAGAACTGAATACGGTCGCCATCCGCTTTGATGCTTTCGATACCCTGCATGATGCCCAGCGCACCGGATTTCGATTCGGCATTGGAATGGCGCTGAAATGTTTTCAGCACGTCATCAACAGTCATGGTTTGACCGTTATGAAACTCAACACCTTTGCGGATCTTAAACGACCAAACTTTGGCATCTGCTGACGATTCAAACGACTCGGCCAACTGCGGCTCAAGATCACCATTGCCGGCAACGCGCACAATCGTGTCACCCCATGTGCGACCAACCGAGAACGGCACGGGGCTGTCAGAGGTGCCTGGATCAAGCGCATCGGTGGTTTCACCACCACCCATACCCATTTTAAGCGTTCCGCCCTTTTGCGGACCTGCGGCATGTGCAGCCGAGGCCAACAAAGTGCTGGCTGACGCTGCCGTGATACCGGCAGCTGCGGCGCGGCCCATGAAAGCACGGCGGCTGAATTTGCCCTGTGCGGTCTGCGTCAAAAGGTATTTAAGTTCGTCGTTCATGTGTCTCTCCCTGCCAAACATTTTTCCGGCTGATACCATCATGGCGCAAAAAGTGTTTTGACGGAAACCAATTTTTTGCGCCCTTTGTGTCTATTTTGGTTCATGCATGGTCGCGCAGCACGCTCCATGAGTGTTCGCGAACGCGAATCATCGCATCATTTTCAAAGGCTTCCAGCTTGGCCCAAAGGTGATAATGCGTGGCATCCGACCACATGCGTGCATAGGTTTCTGTGCGTACAGACCAGCCATCCCTCTCTAACGTTTCGGTCCAATGGGTCTGACCTTCGGCGCTAAGCGGATCATCGGGGCTGATCTGCCACCGCTCGCGTGCGATGGATCCCGTGATCAGGCCATGGTCAAGATGTTCAGCCGCACCAAAATCATCAGTGATGATCAGGCTGACCTTTCCAGTATGGTGGTCCACTTCACTGCGCCGCTCATGGCTTTCGGGCCGAATTTCGCGCAATTTCTCGGGTACTGCGGACTCGGGCATGGGAAAGCTGCATTCATCGCCCACCTGATCAGACGGCCTGATCGGCAAGCTTATCCCCCCACCTGCCAGTGTCAGCGTCACACGTTCTGGCGCGGGCCAGATCAGTGGCCAATAGGCCGATGACACCGCCAACCGCAGCCGATGCCCCGCTGGCAAACGATAGGCGATATAGTCCAGCCGCAGGTCCACATCGACATATTCGCCCGGCACCAAGGGCATAGGATCTGACTGGCTGTCGCGCTGGGCGAGGTTTAACACACCATACGTTATGCGGGTCGAAGCACCATCTGGGTGAACATGGTTCAAACGCACAGCGATCTGGCCCAGCGGTTTGTCAGTTGCCAACCGCAGCCGCACAACGGGGGCACCAACGATATCCATGGCACTGTCACATTGCATATCAAAACAGGCAGACATCGCATCATCAACGCGCTGATCGCCGGGCATTTCTGGCCCAAGCCAAATGGCACAATATTCGCCACCTTGCATGCCACAATGCTGCGGCGATGACAGCGTGACCGCAATTTTTTGTGCAATCGGCCCCAGCGCCGCAGGCCCGCTGATATGAAATTCTTGCGGCTGAATCGCGGGGCTGGGCCAGTTTTGTTCTGAAATCCAGCGCCCGGGGCGGTGATCGTACCATGCAGCCGGGCGCACGCCATCCATCAGATAAGCGCGCAATGCAGGATCATCTTGCACCCCCGTATCCAATCCTTTGAGCCAATGATCCCACCACCGCAGCGCCTCTTGCAAAAAGCCAATACGGGGTTCGGGCACCGCGAAATGCGGGTATTTGTGGACCCAAGGCCCGATGATCCCTTTGACAGGCGCCTGTAGATTTTCCACCAAGGCGGGCACGGCATTTTTATAAGAATCGCCCCACCCACCAATCGCCAAAGTTGCTGCCTTGATCGCGGGATAATTTTCACAGACCGATCCATGTTTCCAATAGGCATCACGGCGCTGATGGCGCAGCCAAAGCTCTGGCAAAAACGGCTCTTTATCCAGCCTGTCCATCCACATTTGCCGCCAACTATTGCCGCGCAATGCTGGATCTGGCGGGCGCGAGGAATAGGCCCACATTGTAGCACCCCACCCCAAATTTTCATTCAAAAGACAACCACCCTTAAAGTGGATATCGTCGTTGAACCGATCGACAGTCGAGCAAAGCGTGATGATCGCCTTTAACGCGGGCGGCTGCAGAGCGGCCACTTGCAGGCTGTTAAATCCCCCCCAGCTGATGCCCATCATACCCACCGCACCGTTTGACCAAGGCTGCGCAGCGATCCAATTGATGACATCGCAGGCATCCGCCAGTTCTTGTGGGGTGTATTCATCCTCCATCAAGCCATCACTGTCGCCATTGCCGCGCATATCAACCCGAAAACAGGCATACCCGTGGCCCGCAAAATAAGGATGCGTCAGCGCATCGCGCGCGGTCGTACCATCGCGTTTGCGATACGGCAAAAATTCAAGAACGGCAGGCACTTTTAACGAAAAATCGCGGGCGGCCTGTGGCATCCAAACCCGGGCTGACAGCCTGCATCCATCAGGAAGCGTGATGCCTAAATCAGGATCTTCATGCACCTGATGGGGAAAATCTGTCACGGTTTTCATGGTGGCCCTTTCGTACAGTAGGCCCATCGGGGATCAGCCAGGCCAAGCTGTCAAGCCCTGAGCCACGTAAAAAACATGGCGGGCCAACCCTGCGCGCTGTATCAATGGGTGCAAAAGAAGCAGCGAAAGGTGTAGCGAATATGACCACCGACATTTCTGGTGCTTTGCCAAATATCTTGATTGTGATGGCAGATCAGCTGAGCGGCACGTTTTTTCCAGATGGGCCAGCTGATTGGCTGCACACGCCCCATTTGCGAGCCTTGGCGGCACGCTCGGTCAGATTTGCCAATGCTTATACCGGCTCACCACTTTGTGCGCCGGGACGCGCCAGTTTCATGTCGGGGCAATTGCCTTCGCGCACGGGGGTTTACGACAACGCAGCAGAATTCGTGTCATCAATCCCAACCTATGCACATCATCTGCGTCGGGCAGGGTATCAAACGTGCCTGTCAGGCAAGATGCATTTTGTTGGCCCCGATCAACTGCACGGATTTGAAGAACGCCTGACCACTGATATTTACCCCGCCGATTTCGGCTGGACACCCGATTACCGCACACCCGGCGAACGGATTGATTGGTGGTACCACAATCTGGGGTCAGTCACTGGCGCTGGCACCGCTGAAATTACCAACCAACTGGAATATGATGACGATGTCGCCCATCAGGCCGTGGCCAAGCTTTATGATCTGTCACGCGGTCAAGACCCACGACCATGGTGCCTGACGGTCAGCTTTACACATCCGCACGACCCCTATGTTGCGCGGCGCAAACATTGGGATCTTTACAACGATTGCGCCCATCTGTCCCCAGATTACGCCCCAATCGACTATGATGCGCAAGATCCCCACTCCAAACGGCTGATGGATTCGTGCGACTGGCGCGCGTTTGACATCACCCCTGATCATGTCGCCCGCGCCCGACAAGGATATTTTGCCAATATCAGTTACATCGACGAAAAACTGGGTGAGCTGATCGCCACGCTCAAGGCAACAAGGCAAGACGCGATTGTTATCTTTGTGTCAGACCATGGTGATATGCTGGGTGAGCGTGGGCTCTGGTTTAAAATGAACTTTTTCGAAGGCGCCGCCCGTGTGCCGCTGATGATCTACGCCCCCGATCTGGCCCCTGCACTTGTGAAAACGCCGGTTTCAACAATCGACGTCACACCAACGCTGTGCGATCTGGCAGGGATCTCAATGGCCGACGTGATGCCGTGGACAGATGGTGAAAGCCTGATGCCGTTGGCACAAGGCAGCACACGCGAAACACCCGTGGTCATGGAGTATGCCGCCGAAGGCTCTTGGTCGCCATTGGTTGGTCTGCGTCAGGGGGATTGGAAATATATCGCCTGTGCGTTGGACCCAGAATTGCTGTTTAACCTGAAAGATGACCCACAAGAACGCGTGAACCGCGCCACCGATCCCACCTGCAGGGAGATTTGCGCCCGATTTCGCACAATGGCCGCAACGCGCTGGGATCTAGCGGGATTTGACGCGGCGGTGCGTGAAAGCCAAGCCCGGCGTTGGGTGGTTTACCCCGCATTGCGTCAGGGCGGCTATTATCCATGGGATTATCAGCCCCTGCAAAAAGCCTCAGAACGATATATGCGCAACCATATGGATCTGAATATCTTGGAAGACGCCAAGCGGTTTCCACGCAGCGAATAGCCAGAACCGCGCGCAAGTGTTAAGAATTGGTAACTGTTGATTTGCTATGGCTTTGCAGGTCCGGGCGGCTGGCCCGATGCGTGCAAAAGGGATCATAGATAATGAACAAGGCAATTACCGACGGGCTAACACTGATGCCGCTGCCCTTTGCGTCTGGGTTGGCGCTTTGGTCAAGCGAAGATGGAACGCCCGGCGCAACGACCTATGCCGAGCTGGCCACCGCGGCCCTTGTGCCCGCCGATCAAGATTTTGGCGATTGTCTGGAAATGATAAAGGTCAGCGCCACACAAAAGCTGCGCTATATGGGCGAGACGCCGATTGTTCCAGGCTGTTATCTGCGTGTCAAAGTGAAGATCAAAGCGATTTCAGGGCCGCTGTGTTCGGTGCGGATTGCCGCTTGGGCAGGATCAAACAGCACCAAAAACGTGTCTGTGCCACAAACCGGGCCAACCGTTGATCTGACGGCTTATGGAAAGATTGAAACACTGGAACTGATCATCGGCTCTGGCCCCCGCAAAGGGGTTGATCTGGTCTGGGGCACGACCCCTGTGTTGGCACATTTTGGGTTGGATTTGACGGGCGCAAACACCGCCGTCGTGCGAATTGCCAACATTGAAATCGCAGATATCACATCGGCATTTCATCGCACCATGATGGATTGGGTGGATGTGGTCGATTATGGCGCGGTGGGCGATGGTCAGACCGATTGCATCAATGCCTTTCGCGCCGCAGAAGACGCAGCCAATGGCCGATCAGTCTTGATCCCAGAGGGCCAGTATTATTTGTCAGAGAACATGACATTTACCGGGATTGTGCGATTTCAAGGCACGGTCGTGATGCCCGCAAACAAACGCTTGGCGCTGACCCGCAATCTTGATCTGCCAACCTATGCCAAAGCCTTTGGCAACGAGATGGAGGGCTTTCGCCGCGGATTTCAAGCACTTATGGGCTTTTCAGATAACGTCAGCTTTGATCTTTGCGGCCGCCGAGTGGATGTAAATGCGCCATTCGATATGTCTGAACTCGCAGGGGACATGACGTTTTTTGCAATACGCCGGGTGATTTGCAACGGCCAGTTTTATGCACAAGACTCAACCGCATGGAACAACCAAACCGTCACTTCGCGCGCGCGCTATTCGTCTGACACACCAACAACCCTGAGCAACGTTCAGAATATCGAAAATGTGCCCGTCGGCGCGCTGGTCACAGGCAACGGTGTCGGACGCGAGGTCTATGTGCGTGAAAAAGACGTGGCGGCTGGTACAATTACGCTGAATTTGCCGCTGTTTGATGCCCCCGGCAACCAAATCTACACCTTTACCCGATTCCAATATCTTTTTGATTTCAGCGGGTTCAGCAATCTGAGCAAATTTGAATTCAAGGATGTGGACCTTCAGTGCAACGGCCATTGCAGCACAATTATGCTGGCGCGAGGCGGGAACATTTTTCGGGTTAGTGACTGTGTATTCACAAAACCGAAAGATCGGGCCATCACGTCTATCGGGTCGGGGTGTCAGGGCATGCATGTCGACAACACCCATTTCATTTCACCCGAGCAGGAAATCAGAACCCAAGACCGCATCAGTCTGGTGCTGAACGCAAATGCAAATGACGTAAAAATACGTAATAATTTGGTTGCGCGCTTTGGAAATTTTGCAGTCTTGGCTGGGAGCGGCAACCAAATTCTGGGCAATCACTTTTATCTGGGCGACAATGAAACAGATGGATTGCGTCGGGCGGGGCTGATCATTACGGCGATCACCCCCAAAACGACCATCACCGGAAATTATGTCGATAACTGCTTTATCGAGTGGTCAAACGAACATGACCCAAACCCCGGGTTTAATGATGAATATTCGTTTGGCGAAATGACAATCACCGGCAACATATTTACCGCCAATGATGTAGCCTCATGGTTTAATTTTCTGGTGATTGCCCCAAAAGGGTCGGGGCATTTTGTCCGTGGTTTGACCATCACTGATAACGCGTTTCGCACCTATAACGGCTGGATTGACCGCGTCGATGGGGTCGATACGTCTTATGCCGGGTTGAATTATGACCGCACCACGAACCTGACCATGACTGGCAATGTGTTCAATAGCATTAAGCAAGTTTCCGGCACACCAATGATGTTGGCCCATGTACAAAACACCGCCGCATCCACTTGGACGATCGACGCAGGGGCGTTCTTGCCCTTTGGCTGCACGGCACGCACCGTTCAGAGTGTTCAATCCGAGGGTCCCATCACCTCGGGCAGCAATGAGCCGCTTTGGAACATGCCCTATGCGTTGACGGAACGGGGGACGGGAAAGAAATCGGTCACGCTGAATTGGGCAGAAGCGGCGCGGGGTAAAGTGCATGTGACCATACGCGCAGATCAACCAATCTGACACAGGCCCAAGCAAGGGCAAAAAGCGCGACCCGCTTGACAAGCCCCACCCGCAGCGCAATGGCTGCGGGTGAAGGGATTTTTTATGCCCAATGCAGCCAGCCCCAAACCACGGCATAGCCGCGTGCAATTCGAACCAAAATTACTGACCGTTCTGCGCGAAGGATACGGCCTGGCCGACCTGCGCGCCGACATGATTGCAGGCCTGACCGTCGCCATTGTCGCCTTGCCGCTGTCGATGGCGATTGCAATTGCCTCTGGCGTTGGGCCAGAGCGCGGCCTGTTCACCGCCATCATTGGGGGTTTTTTGGTATCAGCGCTTGGGGGCAGCCGGTTTCAAATTGGCGGGCCGGCGGGGGCATTTATCGTGCTGGTATCGGCCTGCGTGGCAGATATTGGCGTTGATGGCCTGATACTGGCCACATTTTTGTCGGGCTTTTTGCTGTTGGGCATGGGCCTGCTACGACTGGGCAGTTACATAAAATTCCTCCCCTATCCCGTCACGGTTGGGTTTACGGCGGGTATTGGCGTCATTATATTTTCAAGCCAAATCAAAGATTTGTTGGGCTTGCATCTGACTGGATCAGAGACGGGGCCCATTTTGGAAAAGCTTGCCACCTTGTGGCAAGCACGCGACACGCTGACACCGGCCGCTTTGTCCGTGGCTGTGGCAACGGTTGTGCTCATTTTGGGGTTGCGGGCGGTGCGGCCCCGATGGCCAGGCATGCTGATCGCGGTGGTCATCGTATCGGCTGCTGCAGTGCTGATCGGGCTGCCTGTCGAAACCATCTATAGCCGGTTTGGCGATCTGCCACGCCTGCCACCTTGGCCCGCACTGCCGGTTTTGTCGCTGGCCACATTGGGCGCGGCCTTGCCCTATGCGCTAAGCTTTACACTGCTTGGTGCCATCGAATCACTTTTGTCAGCGGTGGTGGCGGATGGCATGTCAGGCCACCGGCACCGGCCCAATGCCGAACTGCTGGCGCAAGGCGTTGCAAATAGTGCAGCAGCGATTTTTGGTGGGTTTTGCGTCACCGGAACGATTGCCCGCACGGCCACGAATGTGCGTGCGGGCTCACGTGGGCCCTTATCTGGAATGTTTCACGCCATCTTTGTTTTGGCGTTTTTGCTGATTGCCGCACCCCTCGCTGGATATATCCCGCTGGCGGCGCTGGCGGGCGTGCTGGCACTGGTGGCTTGGAATATGATCGAACGGGCCGAAATCGCCGCACTGGTGCGCACATCCCCGGGCGATGCGTTGGTTCTGGCGGTGACCTTTGGCTTGGTGGTGCTGCGCGATTTGACCGAAGGGATCGTTGTTGGTTTTGCACTTGGAGGGCTGATCTTTATTAAGCGCATGTCAGAAAATGCCAAACTTGAAGCCCCCAACACGCCCCAGATGGATGATAATTTTACGCTGCAAGATCAGGTGGTTGTTTATCGTATTCGTGGTGCATTCTTTTTTGGCGCCGCCGCGCGCGTTGCCAGCGCACTTGATGATATCGGCGCAACCTGTCGTCATTTCGTTTTAGATTTTGACGAGGTGCCCTTTGTTGACAGCACAGCCGCGCACGTCATCGAAAGCTTGGCACGCAAGATGGCACGGCGCGATGGCAGGCTTTATCTGACAGGCACCAACACCCAAGTGCGCCAAATGCTGAATGCCCAAGGCGTTGACCCACAGACGGTGGATTTTTACACAACAATTACCACCGCCCTGAACGCGATCGCGGCACACCCCCCCAAGCCTTGAGACAGGCTGTCGCAGGCAGCACGGGTGTGCCGTTGCATGCAGACCGTTGCAGCCTGTTGTCAAATGGCGTTAGACAAGGGCAAAAGACGTGTGAACAGGCAATAGTGAGACAACCATAATCCTGCATGCGGATCGGCCACAGGCCAAAAGGGACGGATCAAAGGGGAGGGAAATACAATGACCGCAGATCAAACCACCCATCAGGCGGCCTATGAGCCATCAGACGCCTTTAAGGCGCGCGCACATGTGACGCCCGACACCTATGCACGCCTCTACGCTCAGTCATTGTCTGACCCAACCACATTTTGGGATCAACAGGGCCAGCGGATTGATTGGATCAAACCCTACACCCGAGTCAAAAATACCGATTTCACTTTTGGCCAAGTCTCAATCAAATGGTATGAAGATGGCACACTGAACATCGCCGCCAATTGCATCGACCGCCATCTGGCGGCGCGCGGCGATCAAACCGCGATCATCTGGGAGCCTGACAGCCCCGATGCCCCCGCCCGCCATATCAGCTTTGCCGAACTGCATGATCAAGTCTGCCGGATGGCCAATGTGTTAAAAGCCCAAGGCGTGACCAAGGGGGACCGCGTGGTGCTGTATCTGCCCATGATCCCCGAGGCGGCCTTTGCCATGCTGGCCTGCGCCCGAATTGGCGCGATCCACTCTATCGTATTTGCGGGCTTTTCGCCCGATGCCTTGGCCAACCGCATCAATGACAGCGGCGCCAATATTTTGATCACCGCCGATGAAGCACCGCGTGGTGGCCGCAAAACGGCGCTGAAATCAAACGCCGATGCAGCACTTTTGCATTGCCCCGACAGCGTACGCTGTCTGGTTGTCAAACACACAGGCGGGCAAACGGCATGGGTGGAGGGGCGCGATGTCGATTTGCGCGCCGAAATGGCAGCTGCCGCACCCGATTGCCCACCAGAAGAAATGGGCGCCGAAGATCCGCTGTTTATCCTTTATACCTCCGGCTCGACCGGAAAGCCCAAAGGCGTGGTGCACACCACGGGCGGTTATCTTGTATACGCATCGCTGACCCATCAAATGACGTTCGATTACCATGACGGCGATGTGTTTTGGTGCACGGCCGATGTGGGTTGGGTGACTGGGCACAGCTATATCATCTATGGTCCGCTTGCGAATGGTGCGACCACGCTGATGTTTGAGGGCGTGCCCACCTATCCCGATGCTGGTCGGTTCTGGGCTGTGTGCGCAAAGCACAAGGTCAACCAGTTCTACACCGCCCCAACAGCCATTCGTGCACTTATGGGCCAAGGCAATGCTTGGGTGGAACAACACGATCTATCGTCGCTGCGTCTGCTGGGCTCAGTCGGTGAGCCGATCAATCCAGAGGCTTGGAACTGGTATAATGAGATCGTCGGCAAAGGCCGCTGCCCGATCGTTGACACATGGTGGCAAACCGAAACGGGCGGTCATATGATCACACCGCTGCCAGGTGCCACTGCAGCCAAACCCGGTTCGGCCACAAAGCCTTTTTTTGGCGTGAAACCAGTTATTTTGGAACCAGAAAGCGGCAAGATGATCGACACCACTGCCGCCGAAGGCGTTTTGTGTATTGCGGACAGCTGGCCTGGACAAATGCGCACGGTGTGGGGCGATCATGGTCGATTCGAAGAAACATATTTTCAGCAATACAAAGGCTATTACTTCACCGGCGATGGGTGCCGCCGAGATGCGGACGGTGACTACTGGATCACTGGCCGTGTCGATGACGTGATCAACGTATCTGGCCATCGGATGGGCACAGCCGAGGTGGAAAGCGCTTTGGTGGCACATGCCAACGTTGCCGAAGCCGCAGTGGTTGGCTATCCGCATGAAATCAAGGGACAAGGCATTTATGCATATGTCACACTGATGAACGGGGTTGAACCAACAGAGGCTCTGCGCAAAGAGCTTGAGGCGTGGGTGCGCACCGAAATTGGGCCAATTGCCAAGCCCGATCTTATTCAATGGGCACCGGGCCTGCCAAAAACACGCTCGGGCAAGATCATGCGCCGCATTCTGCGCAAGATTGCTGAAAATGATTATGGAAGCCTTGGTGATATTTCGACCTTGGCCGATCCCTCGG
>ERZ888423.2325-NODE-2325-length-14387-cov-41.920527_pt1 | contig 14387 bp, 9 predicted proteins | sample MGYA00520523_ERZ888423 | MGnify/ENA primary metagenome ERZ888423 (study PRJEB32303, sample SAMEA104408611) | aquatic metagenome | biome: Brackish water; feature: Pelagic; material: water | place: Baltic Sea | collected 2014-06-08T10:24:00 | depth 30,27 m ...
AGTCGCCGAACGCATCCTTTTGGAGGGCGGCAATGCCGTCGATGCGGCCATCGCCACCGCCTTCGTGCTTGCGGTCACCTTCCCGGAAGCGGGCAATCTCGGCGGCGGCGGTTTCATGACCGTGCACCTCGACGGCCGGCAGCAATTCTTGGATTTCCGCGAAACCGCACCCGCCGGTGCCACGCGCGACATGTACCTCGACGCCGCGGGCAAGGCGATTCCGGATGCGAGCCTCATCGGTGCGCTCGCCGCGGGCGTGCCCGGCACAGTCGCCGGTCTCTGGGCCGCGCACCAACGCTACGGCACCCTACCCTGGAAGCGTCTCGTCACGCCCGCGATCCGGCTCGCGCGCGAGGGTTTCGCGGTCGAACCCCAGCTCGCAGGGCTGCTCGCCGAGCAACGGACCGAGCTTGCGGGGCGCACCAACTTCGACCGTTACTTCGGTGGGCTCGAGGCCGGCGACACACTGCGCCAGCCTGAGCTCGCCGCGACGCTCGAGCGGATCGCACGCGCGGGTCCGAAAGGTTTCTATCGCGGTCGCACCGCTCGGCTGATCGTCGCGGAGATGCGCCGCGGCGGCGGTCTCATCACCCAAGCCGACCTCGCCGCCTACACGCCGGTCTGGCGTGAGCCCTTGCGCTTCGACTGGCGAGGGCGACAGGTCATCACGGCACCGCCCCCGAGCTCGGGCGGTCTCGCGCTCGCGCAATTGCTCGGCATGAAAGAGCGCTTGGCGCCCGCGTTCGCCGGACAATCCCTCAACGGCACGCGCTATGTGCACCTCGTCGCCGAGATCTCCAAGCGTGTCTTCGCGGACCGCGCCGAATACTTGGGCGATCCGGCCTTCGTTGAGGTTCCGGTCGCGCGCCTGATGGCCCCTGATTACCTCGACCGGCGCGCTGCAGAGGTCTCCCCGGAACGACCCTCCGCCACGCCCGCCGTGCAGCCCGGGCTCGCAGAGCGTCCGCAGACGACGCACTTCTCGATACTCGACGCGCAGGGCAATGCAGTCGCGCTCACCTACACCTTGAACGGCGGCTTCGGCAGCGGCGTGGTCGTCACCGGCGCGGGTTTCCTGCTCAACAACGAGATGGACGACTTCAGCGTCCGTCCCGGCCAGCCCAACCTGTATGGGGTCGTCGGCGGCCGCGCCAACGAGATCGCGCCCGGCAAACGGATGCTCTCATCGATGACGCCCACGATCGTCCTGGAGGACGGGCGGGTGCGCACCATCGTCGGCACCCCGGGCGGCTCGACCATCATCACCGCGGTGTTCCAGACGCTCGTGAATCTGCGCGACTTCGGGCTGCCACCGCTCACCGCGATCTCGGCTTCGCGCTTCCATCACCAACTGCTGCCGCCCGATCGCATCATCTACAGCCGCTGCTGTGCACTCGAGGCGCAGACCGTCGAGGAGCTGCGCGCACTCGGCTACACCGTCGAACCGAGCAGCTGGGAGTTCGGAGACATGCAGGTCGTCACGGTCGACGATGACGGCCACATCGAGGCGGCGTCCGATCCGCGGGGTCGCGGCATAAGCCGCGTGTTCCCGGAGCCCTGAGCGCGCTCAGGCGCGGCGGCCGACAGCGATATCGAGCAGGATCGGCAACAGTCGTCGGCGTGCCTCATCGAAGGACAACGCCGAGAGCGCGAAGCGCACCGCTAGCGCCCCGACGGGTTCGCCCTCCAGCATCACCGGCACAGCGATGCTGCCCTGCTCGGTGAGGCGCAGCGGCCTGATGGCGCGGGCGAATCCGCGCTCGCGCGTCGCATCCAATTCCCGCTCGAGCGCGGCGCGGTCCGGCCAGAGATCGTAGAGTTCCGGCGCACGGGACGGCCAGAGCAACTCGATGAGCGTCTCGCGGGCCCGAGCAGAGGAGAAAGCCAACACGACACGACCCGAGGCGGTCGTCAGCACCGGCAGGGAAACGCCGCGCTCGAAGAACTCGACCGCGAAACCGCTGTCACGGTCGCTCGAATCCTCCACGAACATCTCGAGGTGTCGAAGCCTTGTCAGGCTCATGGGCCACTGCATCTGCGGCGCAGCCGCATGCATCGCCGCACGGACCGTCTCAAGCCGCTCGACGGCGGTGTCGAAGCCATGGCTCAAGGTCTTGGCCTTGAGCGTCAAGGCATAGCGGCGGGTCTTCAGACGCTCGGCGAAGCCCATCGCCTCGAGCGTGGCAAGACAACGGGTCACGGTGGTCCGGGCCAAGCGCAATCTTTGGCTGATGCCAGCCGTTGTGAGGGGCCCGTGGCGGTTCAGCAGCACCATGACCTCGAGACCCCGGACCAGCACCCGCACCGGCGCCGGATGTCCCGGCGGCATGCGATGCGGGATCCCCTCGGCAGCCTGCGCCGAGGGACCCCGACCGCCTGCGGGTCGGCGGCTACCGGATTCGTCTTCCATCACCCGCCCCGCACCCTTAGCGAGTTGCGCCCTCTTCCTCACCGACGGACGGCGCTTCGTCTCCATCTGCCCCGACCGTGCTGCCCTCGTCCATGAAGCCCGACGAGCGCGCGCCCTCGAGCTTGCGACGGCGATGGGCGTGGGCGGCGAAGCCCGTACCAGCCGGTATCAGACGACCGACGATGACGTTCTCCTTGAGACCGCGCAGATCGTCCTTGAGGCCGCGGACCGCCGCCTCGGTGAGGACGCGGGTGGTCTCCTGGAACGAGGCCGCCGAGATGAACGATTCGGTGGCCAGCGACGCCTTGGTGATGCCGAGCAGCACCGGTGCAAGCGTCGCGATCTGCTTGCCCTCGCCGCCGATGCGGTCGTTGATGTCGAGCGCACGCGAACGGTCGAGCTGCTCGCCCTTGAGCAGCGGCGTCTCGCCGATGCTCGTGACCTCGGTCTTGCGCAACATCTGCCGGATGATGACCTCGATGTGCTTGTCGTTGATCTTCACGCCCTGGAGGCGATAGACGTCCTGGATCTCGCGCACGAGGAAGTTGGCCAAGGCCTCGACGCCCCGCAGCCGCAGGATGTCGTGCGGGTTCGGTTCGCCGTCGGCGATGACTTCGCCGCGGGTGACCTGCTCGCCCTCGAAGACGTTCAGCTGGCGCCACTTCGGGATCAGCTCCTCGTACTTCTCACCCTTCTCTTCGGTGATGACCAGACGACGCTTGCCCTTGGTCTCCTTACCGAAACTGACGGTGCCGCTCTTCTCGGCGAGGATCGCCTGTTCCTTCGGCTTGCGGGCCTCGAAGAGATCGGCAACACGCGGCAGACCGCCGGTGATGTCACGGGTCTTCGAGGACTCCTGCGGGATGCGAGCGATGACATCGCCCACCGACACACGGGCCCCGTCTTCGAGGCTGATGAGCGCACCCGCGGGCAGCGTGTAGACCGCCGGGATCTCGGTGTTGGCGAACGGCACTTCCTTGCCCTTGGCGTTGACCAGCTTGATGGTCGGGCGCAATTCCTTGCCGCCGCGCTGCTTCGTGCCATCCATGACCACCACGGACGAGAGGCCGGTGACCTCGTCGACCTGACGCGTGATGGTGAGACCGTCGACGAAGTCCTGGAAGCGGAGGAAACCCGCCACCTCGGTGACGACCGGGTGGGTGTGGGGATCCCAGGTCGCCACGACCTGCCCTGCCGGCACATGCGTGCCCTCGGCGATGCTGATGTGCGCACCGAACGGGATCTTGTACCGCTCACGCTCGCGACCGAACTCGTCCACCACGCCGATCTCGCCCGACCGCGACACCGCGACCAGATGACCCTTCTCGTGGGAGACGGTCTTGACGTTGTGGAAGCGCAGCGTGCCCTTGTTGCGGACCTCGAGGCTCGAGGACGCCGCCGCACGCGACGCCGCGCCACCGATGTGGAAGGTACGCATCGTGAGCTGAGTGCCGGGCTCGCCGATCGACTGCGCCGCCATGACGCCGATCGCTTCGCCGATGTTGATGATGCGACCGCGCGCGAGATCGCGCCCGTAGCACATCGAGCAGACGCCGTATCGGGTGTCGCAGGTGATCGGTGAACGCACCATGACCTGATCGACGCCCTGCTGTTCGAGCAGGCGCACGAGGTCCTCGTCGATCAGCGTGCCGGCTGGGAGCAGGACCGCGCCCTTACCGCCCGGCTTGAGGACATCCTCGACGACCACGCGGCCGAGCACACGCTCACCGAGGCCTTCGACCACGTCACCCCCCTCGACAAGCGGGGAGACCATGAGGCCGTTGGTGGTGCCGCAATCGACCTCGGTGACGACGAGATCCTGCGCGACATCGCAGAGGCGACGCGTGAGGTAGCCGGAGTTCGCGGTCTTCAGCGCCGTGTCCGCGAGACCCTTGCGGGCGCCGTGGGTGGAGATGAAGTACTGCAGGACGTTCAGGCCTTCGCGGAAATTCGCCGTGATCGGCGTCTCGATGATCGAGCCGTCAGGCTTCGCCATCAGGCCGCGCATGCCGGCGAGCTGGCGGATCTGCGCCGCGCTGCCGCGGGCGCCCGAGTCGGCCATCATGAAGATCGAGTTGAAGGACTTCTGGCGCTGCTTCTTGCCGCGCGAGTCGGTCGCCTCCTCGGTACCGAGCTTGTCCATCATCGCCTTGGCGACCTGATCGTTGGCACGCGACCAGATATCGACGACCTTGTTGTAGCGCTCGCCGTTGGTGACGAGACCCGAGGAATACTGGTTCTGGATCTCCTTCACCTCGCGGTCCGCGGCGGCGACGATCTTCACCTTCTGCTCGGGGATCACGATGTCGTCGATGCCGAAGGACACCGACGCCCGGGTCGCATAGGCGAAACCGGTGTACATCAGGCGGTCGGCGAAGATGACGGTGTCCTTGAGGCCGAGTTGGCGATAACAGGCGTTGATGGTCGCCGAGATCGCCTTCTTGGTCATGTCCTGGTTGACGATGTCGAAGGACAGCCCGTCAGGCAGCACCTCGGACAGCAGCGCGCGACCGACGGTGGTCTCGACCCGCCGACGGCGCGGGACTTTCTGGCCATCGACGATGGTCGATTCTTTGATGCGCACCTTGATGCGTGCCTGCAGGTGGACCTGCCGGGTCTCATAGGCGCGATGTACCTCGCCGATGTCGGAGAACGACATGTCCTCGCCCTCGGCGCCGATGCGCTCGCGGGTCATGAAGTACAGACCGAGCACCACATCCTGCGAGGGGACGATGATCGGGTCGCCGTTGGCGGGCGAGAGGATGTTGTTGGACGACATCATCAACGCCCGCGCCTCGAGCTGGGCTTCGAGCGACAGCGGCACGTGCACGGCCATCTGGTCGCCGTCGAAGTCGGCGTTGAAGGCGGTGCAGACGAGCGGGTGCAGCTGGATGGCCTTGCCCTCGATCAACACCGGCTCGAAAGCCTGGATACCGAGACGGTGCAGCGTCGGCGCACGGTTGAGCAGCACCGGATGTTCGCGGATCACCTCGGAGAGGATGTCCCAGACCTCCGGGCCTTCACGCTCGACGAGCCGCTTGGCGGCCTTGATGGTCGAGGCGTCGCCGCGGATCTGCAGCTTGTGGAAGATGAACGGCTTGAAGAGTTCGAGCGCCATCTTCTTGGGCAGACCGCACTGGTGCAGGCGCAAGGTCGGTCCGACCACGATGACCGAACGGCCGGAGTAGTCGACACGCTTGCCGAGCAGGTTCTGGCGGAAGCGGCCCTGCTTGCCCTTGATCATGTCGGCGAGCGACTTCAGCGGACGCTTGTTGGTGCCGGTGATGGCACGCCCGCGACGGCCGTTGTCGAGCAAGGCATCGACGGCTTCCTGCAGCATGCGCTTCTCGTTGCGCACGATGATATCGGGCGCGCTGAGCTCGAGCAGACGACGCAGGCGGTTGTTGCGGTTGATGACGCGACGATAGAGATCGTTCAGGTCCGAGGTCGCGAAACGACCGCCATCGAGCGGCACAAGCGGCCGCAGGTCGGGCGGCAGCACCGGCAGGATGGTCATCACCATCCACTCAGGCTTGTTGCCGGACTCGATGAAGGATTCGATCAGCTTGAGGCGCTTGGAGAGCCGCTTGAGCTTGGTCTCCGAGGCGGTGTTCGTCATCTCTTCGCGGACCTTGACGAGCTCATCCTTGAGATCGAGCGAGGAGAGCATCTCGTGGACGGCCTCGGCACCCATGAGGGCGTGGAAGCCATCACCGTGGGCCTCGATCGCCTCGAGGTACATCTCGTCGCTGAGCAGCTGGCCGCGCTTCATCTCGGTCTGCTCAGGGTCGATGACCACGAAGGCTTCGAAATAGAGCACGCGCTCGATCTCGCGCAGCGTCATGTCGAGCATCAGGCCGATGCGCGAGGGGAGCGACTTGAGGAACCAGATGTGGGCCACCGGCGAAGCGAGGTCGATGTGACCCATGCGCTCGCGACGGACCTTGGACTGGGTCACCTCGACGCCGCACTTCTCGCAGACCACGCCGCGGTGCTTCAGGCGCTTGTACTTGCCGCACAAGCACTCGAAGTCCTTCACGGGCCCGAAGATCTTGGCGCAGAACAGGCCATCCCGCTCCGGCTTGAAGGTGCGGTAGTTGATGGTCTCCGGCTTCTTGACCTCGCCGAACGACCACGAACGGATCATCTCGGGCGAAGCGAGCCCGATCTTGATCGAGTCGAAGTGTTCGACCGGTGCGTTGTGCTTGAAGACGTTGAAGAATTCCTTCATGGCTGCAACCTCAATCCTGTTCCAGGTCAATGTTGATCGCGAGGGAACGGATCTCCTTCACGAGCACATTGAACGACTCGGGCATACCGGCATCCATCTGGTGATTACCGTCGACGATGTTCTTGTACATCTTCGTACGGCCGTTCACGTCGTCGGATTTGACCGTGAGCATCTCTTGCAGGGTGTAGGCGGCACCGTAGGCCTCCAACGCCCAGACTTCCATCTCGCCGAAGCGTTGTCCGCCGAACTGCGCCTTGCCGCCGAGCGGCTGCTGGGTGACCAGCGAATACGGGCCAGTCGAACGCGCGTGCATCTTGTCGTCGACGAGATGGTTGAGCTTCAGCATGTACATGTAGCCGACGGTGACCGGACGCTCGAAACGCTCGCCCGTGCGACCGTCGGTGAGATGCGTCTGGCCGGAGAGCGGCAGATCGGCCATCTCGAGCAACCGCTTGATCTCGGCCTCCGAGGCGCCATCGAACACCGGGGTCGCGATCGGCACCCCGCGCGAGAGGTTCTTCGCGAGCGCGAGCAGGTCCGCGTCGCTGAAGCTGTCGATGTCTTCCTTCTGACCGCCCGTATCGTTGTAGATACGCTTGATGAAGCCGCGCAGATCGGCGACCGCTTGCTGCGCTTCGAGCATGCGACCGATCTTGAGGCCGAGCCCCTTCGCCGCCCAGCCGAGGTGCGTCTCGAGCACCTGACCGACGTTCATGCGCGAAGGCACGCCGAGGGGGTTGAGCACGACATCGACCGGCGTACCGTCCTCGAGGTAGGGCATGTCCTCGACCGGGACGATCGTGGAGATCACGCCCTTGTTACCGTGGCGGCCGGCCATCTTGTCGCCCGGCTGCACGCGGCGCTTCACCGCGAGATAGACCTTCACCATCTTGAGCACGCCAGGCGAGAGGTCGTCGCCTTGCACGATCTTGCCGCGCTTGTTCTCGAACTTGGCCTCGAACGCCTTGCGCTGGGAACGCACGCGCTCCGCAGCCGCTTCAAGCTGGGCGTTGGCGTCTTCGTCGTCGAGACGGATCTCGAACCACTCGTCACGGTTCAGTTCGTCGAGGTACGAGGCGGTGAGCTTGGTGCCCGACTTGAGCTTGCGCGGCCCACCGGCCGCCACCTTGCCGAGCAGCGTGGCACGCACGCGCTGGAAGATATCGTCCTCGAGGATGCGCTGCTGGTCGCCGAAGTCCTTGCGGACGCGCTCGATCTCGGCCTTCTCGATGGAGAGGGCGCGCGAGTCCTTCGCGACCCCATCACGGGTGAACACGCGGACATCGATGACCGTGCCGTCCATACCCGGTGGCACGCGCAGCGAGGTGTCCTTCACATCGCTCGCCTTCTCACCGAAGATGGCGCGCAGCAGCTTCTCTTCCGGCGTCAGCTGGGTCTCGCCCTTGGGCGTGACCTTGCCGACCAGGATGTCACCCGCCCGCACTTCCGCGCCGATGAATGCGATGCCGGCTTCGTCGAGCTTGTTGAGGGCCTGATCACCGACATTGGGGATGTCGGCGGTGATCTCCTCAGAACCCAGCTTGGTGTCGCGGGCGACGCAGCTCAGCTCTTCGATGTGGATGGTGGTGAAACGGTCTTCCTGGACCACCCGCTCGGAGATGAGGATCGAATCCTCGAAGTTGTAGCCGTTCCAGGGCATGAACGCGACCAGCATGTTCTGGCCGAGCGCGAGTTCGCCGAGGTCGGTCGAGGGACCGTCCGCCAACACATCACCGCGGGCGATGACATCGCCCGCCGACACCAGCGGACGCTGGTTGATGCAGGTGTTCTGGTTGGAACGGGTGTACTTGGTGAGGTTGTAGATGTCGACGCCGGGCTCGCTGGCCGTGGTCTCGCCATCATCGACGCGCACCACGATGCGCGAAGCGTCGACCGAATCGACCAACCCGCCACGACGCGCGACCACGGTCACACCGGAGTCGATGGCGACCGGGCGCTCCATACCGGTCCCGACGAGCGGGGCCTCGGTGCGCAGCGTCGGCACAGCCTGGCGCTGCATGTTCGAGCCCATGAGCGCGCGGTTCGCATCGTCGTGCTCGAGGAACGGGATGAGCGACGCGGCGACCGACACGATCTGCTTCGGCGAGACATCCATGTAGTTGATGCGCTCGCGCTGCATCAGCGTGAACTCGTTCTGGTAGCGGCAGGAGACCAATTCGTCGGACAGCGCGCCGCGTCCGTCGGTCGCGGCGTTCGCCTGCGCGATCGCGAACTCGCCTTCCTCGATCGCAGACAGGAAGTCGATCTGGTCGGTGACACGCCCGTCCACGACGCGCCGATACGGCGTCTCGAGGAAGCCGTATTCGTTGGTGCGGGCGTAGACGGACAGCGAGTTGATGAGTCCGATGTTCGGGCCTTCCGGGGTCTCGATCGGGCAGACGCGGCCGTAATGCGTCGGGTGCACGTCGCGCACCTCGAAGCCGGCGCGTTCGCGCGTGAGGCCGCCCGGGCCGAGCGCCGAAACGCGGCGCTTGTGGGTGACCTCGGAGAGCGGGTTGTTCTGGTCCATGAACTGGCTGAGCTGCGAGGAGCCGAAGAACTCCTTCACGGCGGCCGCCACCGGCTTCGCGTTGATCATCTCCTGCGGCATCAACGGCTCGCTCTCGGCGAGGTTGAGGCGCTCCTTGACCGCGCGCTCGACGCGGACGAGGCCGACCCGGAAAGCGTTCTCGGCCATCTCGCCGACCGAACGGACACGGCGGTTGCCGAGGTGATCGATGTCATCGACGACACCGTCGCCGTTGCGGATGGCGATCAGGACCTTCAGGACCTCGAGCACATCGTCCTTGGAGAGGACATCCGAACCGATGATCTCCTTGCGGCCGACGCGCCGGTTGAACTTCATGCGGCCGACATCGGAGAGGTCGTAGCGCTCAGGGTTGAAGAAGAGGTTGTTGAAGAGGTTCTCGGCGGCGTCGCGGGTCGGCGGCTCACCGGGTCGCATCATGCGGTAGATCTCCACCAACGCCTCGAGACGGTTGCGGGTGGGATCGATGCGGAGCGTGTCGGAGATGTACGGACCCCGATCGAGGTCGTTCACATACAGCGTGGAGATATCGTTGATGCCGGCTTCGATCATCTTCTCGGCGGAGATCGCCGTGATGACCTCGTTGGCCTTGGCGATGATCTCGCCGGTCTCGGTGTTGACCACATCGTGCGAGAGGACCTTGCCGTAGATGTAGTCGCGCGGGACGGCGAGCTTGCGCACGCCAGCGTCCTCGAGCTGCCGGACATGGCGCGCCGTGATGCGGCGGCCTTCCTCGACGACCACCTGGTCGCCGATGCGGATCTCGAAGGAAGCGGTCTCACCGCGCAAGCGGGAGGGGACGAGCTCGAGGGCGACCTCGTCCTTGGAGATGAAGAAGGTGTTCTTGTCGAAGAACACATCCAGCACCTCGGTGTCAGCCATGCCGAGGGCGCGCAGGATCACCGACACCGGCAACTTGCGGCGGCGGTCGATGCGCGCGAACACGTGGTCCTTGGCGTCGAACTCGAAGTCGAGCCAGGAACCGCGGTAGGGGATGATGCGGGCGTTGAACAACAACTTGCCCGAGGAGTGCGACTTGCCGCGGTCGTGATCGAAGAACACGCCGGGGCTGCGGTGCAGCTGCGAGACGATGACGCGCTCGGTGCCGTTCACCACGAAAGTGCCGTTGTCGGTCATCAGCGGCAGTTCGCCGAGGTAGACCTCCTGTTCACGGACATCCTTGATGGGTTTGTTCGGGCCAGCGGCTTCCTTGTCGTGCACCACGAGGCGCACCTTCACGCGCAGCGGAGCCGCGTAGGTGAGGCCGCGCAACTGGCACTCCTTCACATCGAAGCCCGGCTCGCCAAGGCGGTAGGAGACGTACTCCAGACGCGCGTTGCCCGAGTAGCTGGAGATCGGGAAAACGCTCTTGAAGGCCGCATGCAGACCCACATCCGTGCGCGCTTCCTCGGCCTTGTCCTCTTGGAGGAACTGGCGGTAGGAATCGAGCTGGATGGCGAGCAGGTACGGCGTCTCGAGGACGCTGCTCTGCTTGCCGTAGTTCTTGCGGATGCGCTTCTTCGCGGTGAAGGAATAAGCCATCGAACACCTCTATCGTCTGAACGACACGGGGACGGCGAAGCAACCGGGGTCTGTCGACCCCGGCTGCATCGCAGCCCATGCTATGTACGCAATGCCCACCGATGTGTCGGCGGGATTACTTGATCTCGACTTTCGCGCTGGCTTCTTCCAGCTTCTTCTTCATGGCCTCGGAATCGGCCTTGTTCACGCCATCCTTGATCGTGCTGGGCGCAGCTTCGACCAGGTCCTTCGCTTCCTTCAGGCCGAGGCCCGTCAGTTCACGCACGACCTTGATGACACCGACCTTCTTGTCCGCCGGGTATTCCTTGAGGATGACGGTGAACTCCGTCTGCTCCTCGACCACGGCAGCAGCGGCAGCCGGGCCCGCAGCAGCGGCGACGGCCACCGGCGCGGCGGCAGTCACGCCGAACTTCTTCTCCATGTCGGCGATCAGTTCGACCACCTGCATGATGCTCATGTTCGAAATCGATTCGAGGATCTCGTCCTTTGAAACAGCCATTGTATTCACTCCAAAATGTCAGGGTTTCAACAAGTTCAGCCGCTGGTGGCCTGCTTGGCGTCGCGGATAGCCACGACGGTGCGGACCAGCTTGGTGTGGGGCGCGACCAGCGTGCGGACGAGCTTCTCGATCGGGGCCTTGAGGGTCCCCAACATGATCGAGAGAGCCTGTTCGCGCGTCGGCAGCGAGGCGACTTTCTCGAGGTCTGATCCCGGCAGCACTTCGCCACCGAGCGACACGAGACGTGCGACGAGCTTGTCGTTGGTCTTCGCGAAGTCCTTCACCAAGCGCGCGGCTGCGCCCGGATCGTCCTTCGAGAAGGCGAGGACGAGCGGACCCTTGAGTTGGGTACCGAACGCCTCGTACGACGTGCCTACCATGGCCTTGCGTGCCAGCGTGTTCTTGACCACACGCATGTCCACGCCTTGCGCACGGGCTTTGGCACGCAGCTCGGTCATCTGCGTCACCGTGATACCACGGTATTCGGCAGCGACCACGGATTGCGCATCGGCCGCAATCTCCGCCACTTCCTTCACCAGCGCTTTCTTGTCTTCTAGGTTCAGAGGCACTTGATTTTTTCTCCTCTCCTGAAGATCACACACCGGCTGACGGCTTGCGCCGTCCGCCGGACCTTTCGACGGTGACCTTCATCCGAGGACGATCCTCGTCTGAGCGGCGCACCACCTGCGCAGGCGATCATTAAGGGTCGGCGGAACGCATCTGCCGTTCCCCTCCCCGCCTGCGGTCTTCGATGGAACCCGACGGCTCAAGCCGCCGGACCCGCATCAACTCAAAAAAACTTACCCGAGCGACGAGTTTTCCACCTGCACGCCCGGCCCCATCGTCGAAGAGATCGTCACCCGCTTGAGGTACACGCCCTTCGAGGTGGCTGGCTTGGCCTTCTGCAGATCAGCGAGCAACGCCATCAGGTTGTCTTTCAGCTGGGCGGCTTCGAAGCTCGCTTTGCCGATGCTTGCATGGACGATGCCGGCCTTGTCGACGCGGTAACGCACCTGGCCGCTCTTCGCGTTCTTCACCGCACCCGCGACATCCGGGCTGACGGTGCCGACCTTCGGGTTGGGCATCAATCCGCGCGGACCGAGGATCTGGCCGAGCTGGCCTACGACGCGCATCGCATCGGGGCTCGCGATCACGACATCGAAGTCGAGCTGACCGGCCTTCACCTTCTCGGCAAGGTCTTCGAGGCCGACGATATCGGCACCGGCGGCGCGCGCCGCGTCCTGGTTGCGGCCCGAGGTGAACACCGCGACCCGCACCGACTTGCCGATACCGTGCGGCATCACGGTCGAACCACGCACCTGCTGGTCGGACTTCGAGGCGTCGATGCCGAGGTTGACGGCGGCATCCACGGATTCGTTGAACTTCGCGCTGGCGAACTGCTTGACGAGACGCAATGCGTCATCGATCGGATGGGTCTTGCCCGGCGGCAGAGCGTCCTTCCACGACTTCGATCTTTTGGCTACGGCAGGCATGTCAGAGTCCCTCCACATCTACGCCCATCGAGCGGGCGCTACCAGCGATGGTGCGCACGGCCGCTTCGAGGTCGGCCGCGGTCAGATCCGGCGTCTTGGTCTTCGCGATCTCTTCGAGCTGCGCCCGGGTGATCTTGCCGACCTTGCTCGTGTTGGGTGTGCCGCTGCCTTTCGGGATGCCGATCGCCTTGAGGATCAAAACGGCCGCGGGCGGCGTCTTCATGATGAAGGTGAAGCTGCGGTCCGAGTACACGGTGATCACCACCGGGATCGGCAACCCCTTCTCGAGCTTCTGCGTGGCAGCGTTGAACTGCTTGCAGAACTCCATGATGTTGACGCCCTGCTGACCGAGTGCCGGCCCGATAGGCGGGGATGGGTTGGCCGAGCCCGCAGGGACCTGCAGCTTGACGTACCCCTGTACTTTCTTTGCCATCGTCTTCTCTCCTGGGTCCAAACGCCCGACTTAATGTGCGGGCTCCCCATGCGCTTCCTTGCCACCACACTGCGCGATCCGTCGCGCAGCGAATAGACCATCGCCCGGCGTCGCCGCCCGGGCCTTGCAGACTTCTCCCGTCAGGCCTTCTCGACCTGCGAGAAATCGAGCTCGACGGGCGTCGAGCGCCCGAGGATCTGCACCGCCACCTGCAGGCGGTTCTTCTCGTAATTCACGCTCTCTACGACGCCGCTGAAATCGTTGAACGGCCCTTCGGTGACCCGAACCACTTCGCCCGGCTCGAAGATGACCTTCGGCCGCGGCTTCTCGACGCCTTCCTCGACCCGGCGGAGGATCTGGTTCGCTTCCCGATCGGTGATCGCGGCCGGCTTCTCCTTGGAGCCGCCGATGAAGCCCAACACCTTCGGCACTTCGTGCACGAGGTGCCAGGTGTTCTCGTCCATCTCCATCTGCACGAGCACATAGCCCGGATAGAACTTGCGCTCACTCTTGCGTTTCTGGCCGTCGCGCATCTCGACGACTTCCTCGGTGGGCACCAGGATCTCGCCGAACTTGTCCTCGCAACCGGCGCGCTTCACGCGCTCCTTGAGACCCTCGGCGACCCGATGCTCGAAATTCGAGTAGGCATGCACCACATACCACCGCATCGCCATGGCTCAACCCCCCTCGCCGCTGGCGCCGCCGCCGAGGATGGCGCGGGTAGCCCACGCCAGAAACGAATCCACGCCCCAGAAGAAGAGCGCCATGATCAGCACGAACACGAAGACCACCAGCGTCATCGAGCCGGTCTCCTCGCGGGTCGGCCAAAAGACTTTGTAGAGCTCGACGCGCGCTTCGAGGAAGAACTTCCAGAGGTCGCGCCCGTATCCGGACGCGGTGAACACCGCCGCACCGACCACCAAAGAACCGACGAACACCGACCAACGCACCGCGCCGGACTGCGTGCCCTTGAAGACGTAGAACGCCGCCACACCCGCGACCACGATGAGGATCGCGGCCCAGAGCTTGGCTTTGTCGGCACCGGTGATGCCTTGTTGATTGACGACTTCGTTCATTCTCGATCCTGAGTGGCAGGCCAGGAGGGAATCGAACCCCCAACCTGCGGTTTTGGAGACCGCCGCTCTGCCAATTGAGCTACTGGCCTGTTGATTCCCTGCCTTACTTCAGGATCTTCGCGACCACACCGGCGCCGACAGTACGGCCGCCTTCG
>ERZ888423.2327-NODE-2327-length-14375-cov-5.602584_pt1 | contig 14375 bp, 11 predicted proteins | sample MGYA00520523_ERZ888423 | MGnify/ENA primary metagenome ERZ888423 (study PRJEB32303, sample SAMEA104408611) | aquatic metagenome | biome: Brackish water; feature: Pelagic; material: water | place: Baltic Sea | collected 2014-06-08T10:24:00 | depth 30,27 m ...
TTCACCGAAGATTTCCATCGCAATGTGGTTGAGCCGTACATCAACGATCACGCCATTGGTATTACGCCGAACCCTTGCATCGAATGCAACCGTCACTTGAAGTTTGATCGTCTGCACGAGCGTGGGATTGTTTTAGGTTTTGATGCAGTGGCGACCGGACATCATGCGCGAGTCGTCAACGAAGATGGGATTTGGCGTCTGATTCGTGGTCACGACATGGCCAAAGATCAGAGCTATGTGGTGCACATGATGGATCAGCATCAATTGTCGCGAACGTTGTTCCCAGTTGGCGAAATGACCAAGACCGTGGTGCGTGAACATGCAACTCGTCTCGGCATGCGCACTGCTAACAAGCCCGATAGTCAAGACGTGTGTTTCATTACCTCGGCCAAAGACGAAGATGGTCGCAGTGGGCGAGTGAGTTTTATCGGTCGTCGTATCCCGCTCAACCCAGCGGTCGTTGTTGACGAATCAGGTAACGAACTTGGCTCAGTTGAATCAGTCGAACTGGTCACGCTTGGTCAGCGACGTGGCGTCGCGGGTGGCGGTGGCACCAAGCGATTTGTTGTTGACATCGATGTGCCGGGTCGCAAAGTAGTTGTTGGCCCCGAGTCATTGTTGATGGTTGATCACGAAGTCGTTGAGAACGTGATCTGGAGCCACGAACCATATGTGGGTCCGGCACGAGTGCAGTGCAGCGCTCACGGCGAACCACGTTCGGCTGTTTTGTCGGTTGACGATGCGGGACGAGTTGTCGCTACATGGACCGAACCGCAACGTCGTATCTCACCAGGACAAAGCGCAGTCTTTTACGACGCCGATGATCGATATGTACTAGGTGGCGGTTTGGTTACGCGCTCGGTGCAGATGTCAACTCAGTGAGCGCACGACCTGGTCGCGTGGGGCACACCCGCACTGACTTCACGTGAATCGCCGAGCCGCCCGGAGTCTTCGGAGTCGCGGCAAGAACGATCGTGTCAAAATCTTTGAGCACGATGACTAGTCCTAGACCGGGGCATTTGCCGCTTAAGTCGGCGGCTTCTGATTGAGTAGTTTCGGTACTGATTTGGACGATGGCATTGTTCATGAACATAGCGGTTTCAGCCAACACCACATGATCATGGATCACGATTCCTGCTGGCACTACGACGAGCCAGCGTCGAGAGAAGCGATGAAAACGCTGGGGTAGCACGACCGCTAGCGCGACGGCAATCGCAGCAGTAATGGCGCCGATGACCCATATTTCACTCGCGAGCAGATTCACTGCTACGAAACAAAATGAGAGCCAAACTAGCCAACTAAGAACTTGTACGATCAATAAAGCGGGCGGACAACGCAACAGATAGCGACGCTCATCGCCGTATGCGGCGAGCTGAACAAACGAATTGCCGACTTCGCCACTCATCGCTAACAAACTCGCGAGTATTGAAATCGCCAATGCAACCGCGACACCGCTTGACATAACGCTAAAAACCGCGACTGCGCCAACGATGACCGAAAGTGTGGGTAGGGACAATCGAATTGCAGTCAAGGTCGAACTTGACGGCACCAGCGTGCTTAACAAGGCAACGGCCCACAACACCCAAATTCCGACGGTTGAAGAAATTCCAGTGAGTGAGGACATTTGTTGCAACGAACTCGTGAGTAGTGGAACCACCAAACCAGTTGCGACAACGCTCACCCGACTGGCCCAGATGAGGGCCGCCGTGAGGTTGTCGGCTTGTTTCTTATCCATCCCTTAAGCGTTGCCGATAGATCGTGCCTTCGTGCAATTTGGAGGATGAGTAGGGTGCAATTTTTCAAGAAAGTGTGTGAGTATTCCTCCAATTGTGTTCACGGCGTGTCACCCTGCTACGAAAGTGGTGTGGAAGGCGGCGAGACAGTGCAAACATCATCGATGCAAAAGCATCTCTTAGGCGGAGTCGCTACCGGAATCGGCAGCCTTCCTCACCGTGATGCTCGTGAAGCCGCCGAGTTTGCATTTTTCGCCACTCCCGAATTGCCGTGCATCCCAAGTTTGCCGCGCCGTTCGCCGGCTGAAGCCATGATTGCTCAAGCAGTGGTTGGTATTCGCGGAATCAGTATCGGTCAATACGGATCTTTGATGGTCAACGTTGAACGCATTGATCCTTTGGCTGAAGTGAAAACTGATCTTGATCATGACGCCTTTGTTGGGTTGCGCACATTTCTTGAATTTGCTCAGGGTTACGTCGGCCCCGTGAAGTGGCAGTTCACAGGGCCGGTCACATTGGGTCTTGCTCTCATTCGTGCTGGTGTCCCGATGCACACGGCATTTGAAGTGGCAGTGCGGACAGTTCGCACCCATGTCCGCAATATTTACGACGCTGTTGAATCTGCACTGCCATCAAGTGCTCAGGTGGTTTTTATTGATGAGCCCGAAATGGCTGACCTCATGGAAGATTCTTTTCCGATTGCTCCCGACACAGCGATTGATTTGATGTCAGGGGCCTTGGCTGCAGTCGAGCGTGAAGGTTTAGTTGGTTTGCATTGTTGCTCCGATGCCGATGGTGCATCGTTGTTGGCATCTGGCCCAGCCATCTTGAGCGTTCCCGTGAACGACAATCTGAAGAATTACGCTGGCGTCCTAGCCAAGTTTTTGGACAATGGCGGAGTCGTGGCTTGGGGTGCAGTCGCCACTGATGGACCGCTGATGCCCAATGCCGATCGATCATGGAAGAAACTTGCCGCCTTGTGGTGTGAATTGGTGCAAGGCGGTTGCGATGCCCAGAAACTGCGTCAACAGTCGCTCATCACGCCGGCTTGTGGTTTGGCGATGCACTCCGAAGATTCGGCGGCGCAAATTTTCACGCAAGTTCTCGACATTGGCGAACGTGTACGCACTCAGGCATTGGCCACGCGTCTCAACGTTGGTGCGTGAAGCAGAGTTTCACCCCCGAACTAGAGTGTGGGCGTGAGTTTGAGCGCTGCTGACCGATATGCCGAACTGTTGGCATTGACCGCTTATCATCGGCACCTGTACTACATCGTTGATTCACCCGAAATCAGTGATGCTGAATATGACGAACTTGATCGTGAAATTCGCCAGTTAGAACATGATTTTCCCGACTTAATCACCGCCAACTCACCAACGCAAACGGTCGGGGCCGAGATTGCTGAAACTTTCTCAACGGTTGAACATCGTGTCCCGATGACGAGCCTTGATAATGCCATGGATAGCAATGAGCTTTTGGCGTGGGGCGAACGCGCGGCGAAAGGTTTGTCGGACAAAGCGTTCGTTCAATACGCCTGCGAATTGAAGATTGATGGTTTGGCGCTGAGTTTGCGTTATGAAAACGGCGTACTGGTACAAGCGGCCACTCGTGGTGATGGTCGTTTCGGTGAAGATGTCACTGCCAATGTTTTGACGATTGATGTTGTGCCCAAGACATTGGTATCAAAATCAAAAGTAAGTATTCCGTCAGTACTTGAAGTGCGTGGCGAGGTGTATTTGCCCATTGATGCCTTTGAAAAACTCAAGGCCGCCAAAGAAGCAGAAAATGTTGTCCGCATTGCCGCCGGCAAAAAGCCCGATTCGGTTCCGGTGAACCCACGAAATGCTGGTTCGGGAAGTTTGCGACAAAAAGATGCGAGCGTGACTGCAGGTCGCGGTTTGGCATTTTGGTCGTATCAATTGGGTGAAGTCATTGGTGGACCCGAGTTCACATCGCATCATGCGACCCTGGACTTCTTAAAGGATTTGGGATTCCCAGTCAATCCCAATATTGCTCTCGTGAATTCAATGGATGAAGTCGCGGCGTATTGCGAGAAGTTTCAAAACGAACGTCATGATCTGACGTATGAAATCGACGGCGTTGTCGTCAAAGTTGATGACCTGGCGCAACGTGAAATATTGGGTTTCACAGCCCGAGCACCGCGTTGGGCGATCGCGTTTAAGTTTCCTCCTGAAGAACGTACGACGTTGCTCAAGGACATCCAGATATCGGTGGGTCGCACGGGACGCGTCACACCATTTGCCGTTCTTGAATCGGTGTTTGTTGGTGGTTCTAACGTTGCAATGGCAACACTGCATAACGAAGACCAAGTACGCCTGAAAGATGTTCGACCTGGCGACACGGTGACGGTTCGCAAAGCGGGTGATGTCATCCCCGAAGTCGTCGGACCCGTGTTGTCATTACGACCCAAAGATTCGCAACCATGGGTATTTCCGTCGGTGTGTTCATGTCCGATGAAAGGTGAACTCTCTCGTCCCGATGGCGAAGTGAACATGCGTTGCATTGAACCGAATTGTCCGCAGCAACGCGATCAACGAATCATTTATTTTGTATCCCGCGGAGCAATGGATATTGATGGCTTTGGTGAACAGACAGTGATACAGCTGTCTGATGTTGGAATTTTGAGCGATGCAGGCGATATCTATTCGTTGACCGTCGAACAATTACTCACGCTTGAAGGCTTCGCGCAAAAAGGTGCAGAAAAACTCATCGTGGCAATTGACGCTTCAAAAACTCGGCCACTTCCCAAACTCTTGACAGCGCTCGGTATTAAACATCTAGGTCCATCTGCTTCAGAAGCGTTAGCAATTGCCTTCGGCAATTTAGATGACATCATGAATGCGACCGAAGATGATTTAGCAACGGTTGATGGCGTTGGGGGAGTGATCGCGAGGTCTCTGATCTCGTGGTACTCGCGTGCTGACAACAAAGTCATCATTGAAAAGTTGCGCGCCGCCGGAGTCGAGTTCGGCAATGTGGAAGTTTCACGTTTGCCACAAAATCTGGTTGGTAAAAACATTGTTGTCACTGGAACACTGGTGGATTTTGATCGTGACGGAGCCGAACGGGCCATCAAAGATCGCGGTGGCAAAAGTCCAGGCTCGGTGTCAAAGAAAACCTTTGCTCTTGTTGTCGGCGCAGAAGCCGGAGCCAGCAAATTGACTAAGGCTCAAGAACTAGGTGTGCCAGTTATAACCGAAGAACAATTCAAAATAGTTTTAGAAACTGGCGAGATTCCGGCCTAATTACAAAACTTCAAAGGACCATTCAAAACTACGTGCTGCCTTGCGACCGTCTTCGATCCTCCAAAAGATGCACTTCACTTTGTGAACACCGACCGAGTACTTCTCAATGACCGCACCAGCGGTGGGCTCAAAACGAATGAGCGAGTTTCCTTGGTCATAAATTGCGGTTGGTGGCAACTCAATTTGTTGACCGGGTTTGACGACCACGGGTACGAAGTCTTCTAGGCGCGTCGTCGGAATTTCGATGCCGTCAAGAATGAGGACTGCTTCGTAACCATCTTGCAAGTTGACGCTGATTTCAGTTTGGGACAGAACTTGGCGATCGTTCGGGGCTGGAGAGATATCAATGATTTCGTCGGGGTAGCCCAAGGCGTCGCGACCAGTCGTTGCAGAATTAAGTCCGTAGATCACAAACATCACACCAACGAGAATTCCGAGGCTCACGAGCACTGACTCGAGTTTGATCTGACGACGCTTCGTTGGCTTGATTTCGGGGGCTTGGTCGAGAGTCACATCTCCATTCTCACCGCTAGAGCAGGCTTTTTGCACTTTGTACCCTTGCCGATGGTCACACATTCGCAACAAAACGCTAGTTTCGGAGCGATGTCAGTCTTCGAAAACCATGATCCCGACTCTTTGATCGGCACCGTCGTCGACGGCCGTTTTGAGATCGAAAGCGAACAATCTCGTTCGTCGTTATCCACCTTGTTTGTTGCGCTTGACCAGCGTTCGGATGCGTCGGTGATTCTGCGACTCTTTTCGGCTGAGGCCACGATCGAGCACGGCGCCGAAATTCTTGAGCAGGCCGCGATCGCTTTTGAAATGTCGCACCCCAATGTGTTGCGCTTGACCAGCTTCGGTCGCTCAACAATCCGTGGTGTTGAGCGTGCCTACGTCGTGCACGAGCGTCTGACGGGTGGATCGTTAGAAGACATGATCGACCGCAGTCGTTTGCTGACGCCGAGCCAAGCCCTCGTGGTGGGCCTTGAAGTCTGTCGGGCCCTTGACTATGCACATAAGCGAGGCATGTTGCACCATGATCTTCGGCCGTCCTCAATTGTGTTTGGTGAAGACCGCAAGGCTCGCGTGGCCGATATTGGTGTCGCTTCGGTTATCGCCGAAAAAGCCTGGGGTGATGATGCGATGGTCTCACAAGAGCGGGCTCGCTATTGCGCCCCCGAACAAGCGCAGGGCGAACCGTTTGACGAGAAGACTGATGTTTATGCGTTGGCATTGATTTTGGTTGAGGCCGTCACCGGAACCGTGCCGTTCTTGACTGATTCGGTAGTTGGCACCATGTCGGCGCGAGTTGACAAGTTGTTCCCCGTGTCCGCCGACTTAGGTGGCCTGGCAGCAGTGCTCGACAAAGCCGGTCGCTCAGATCCGCTCGAGCGTTCAAGTGCCGCCGACATGGGTCGCGCGCTAGTACAAGCCGGCCCCACCTTGCCGCGACCGACACAGATTCCGATCGTGTCGTCGGCCATTTTTGGTGTGCAGGGTGAAGAAGATCGCACCGGCGATCTGACGAAGCCGCGCGAGTTCAATGAACTGTCGGACGATTCGCAATCGTTTGTTGCTTCCACCACTGACACCATGACAATTCGCGATGACGCTGATGCTGTTGTAGCAGCCGGTGTTGACATCGAAGATAAACCACTCATTGGACGTTGGATTGTTGCTGCAGTCGCGGTGCTGGCACTGATTACGGGTGGTTATTTCTTATTCAGCGCGTTGCAGAAAGACTCGTACGCGATTCCCGACTTGATTGGTGTCGATCAAGGTGAGGCCACCAACTTGGTGACTGAATTCAAGTGGGAAATTGTTGTTGTTGAAGAAGCCAACGAAGAACTTCCCGTTGGAGCAGTCATTCGCACCGATCCAGAAACTGGCAAAAAGCTTGAAACCGGCAAAGCCTTGACATTTGTTGTGTCAACCGGACCGCCGCCGGTTCCGCTTCCTGAATTGAACGGTCTTGATGCCGCGACTGCCCTTGCCACATTGACTGATGGCGGCTTGGTACTTGGTGTTGAAACTCCTGAATACAGCGAAGATGTTCCGGCTGGTGTGATCATCCGTTGGACGATTAGTTTGCAACCTACTTTGGTCGCTGGACAAGAAGTTATTAAGGGCACCGCGGTTGACACGTTTGTGTCGCAGGGTCCAGCACCGCGTGTTGTTCCTGATCTGACTGGCATGTCGATTGATTCGGCAACATCTGCGCTCACCGATCTGCAGTTGACGATTAATCGTGGTGACGATCAGTTCTCGATTGTTGCTGCTGGTGGAGTTGCAACGCAATCACCCGCTCCTGGTGAATCGTTGGCCCGTGGAACTGCCGTGACCGTGGCAATTTCAAAGGGACCAGATTTGGTTGCGGTTCCGCAACTCTTAACATTGAAGTTCGACAAAGTTGGTCCGGCGCTAGAGGCCGCTGGTTTTGTACTTGGAAACGTCAGTGGAAATACCAGGGGTTTCCCGATTGCAGTTTTCTCAGCCGGTCAGCCTGTTGCCATCGGGCAGTTGTTGCCCCGAGGAACGGTGCTTGACGTGTTGTATTACGGCAGCTGATCGACTTTCGTTGAGCACATGACCTTGGCATAGGCTGAGGTCAACAAAATTTGGTTAAAACACATCACTTAAAACTTGAAGGAGTTGTCATGGGAGCACTTGACGGACGCGTTGCAATTATCACTGGAGCAGGTCGTGGACTTGGTCGCGAGCACGCATTGTTGTTCGCTGCTGAAGGCGCCAAGATCGTGGTGAACGACCTCGGTGGAGCCAATGACGGTTCGGGTTCAGACATGACTCCAGCCCAGCAGACCGTTGCCGATATCAAGGCCATGGGCGGCGAAGCCATTGTCAACACCGACAACGTTGCCGACTGGGAAGGTTCGAAGCGCATGATCGACAGCGCTATCGAAGCCTTTGGTGATCTTGACATTCTTGTGAACAACGCTGGCATCTTGCGTGACCGCGTATTGGTCAACATGAGCGAAGCCGAATGGGATGCCGTTATTCAGGTGCACCTCAAGGGTCACTTCGCACCAACTCACCACGCTGCTGCGTACTGGCGCGAACAAGCCAAGGCCGGAATCACGAAGCCGCGTAACTTGGTGCACACCAGCAGCACCTCTGGTTTGTTCTCGAACCCGGGTCAGGCCAACTACGGCGCTGCCAAGTCGGGCATCGCAACCTTCAGCCAAATTTGCGCAAAAGAGTTGTCGCGTTACAACGTGAAGAGCAACGCCATTGCGCCTGCTGCCCGTACTCGACTCACGATGGCAACACCCGGTCTTGAAGACGTGATGGCTGCTAAAGATGGCAAGTTTGACGAATGGGATCCCGCAAACGTCAGCCCACTCGTGGCGTACTTGGCTTCTGACTTGTGTGAATTCTCGGGCGAAACGTTCTATGTTCAGGGTGGACAAGTCACTCGCGTTGCGACCTGGGCAATGGCTGAAGAAATTAAGCAGGACGATCGTTGGACAGTGAGTGCACTCGCCACAGCGATTTCTGCACTCGCGCCCAAGTCCTGAGTCGTGGGCGAGGAAGCCCGCGAAACAACTCCACGTACGCTCAACGTTGATTCAGTAGGCGTTGATGAACTTGGTGTTGTTCCGTGGCCAATTTTGTTACGTCGTTGGCTAGGTCAGCGCGTCCCGATTGGGCGACATTGGGCTGTTTTGATTGTTGTTCTGTCAGCGTTATTTACCGTTGGCTTTACGATCACCATCTTGGTGGTGTCGCTAGGTGACATTGCTGATGAATTCAATTCAAGCGTTTCAGTAGTTGCCTGGAGTATCACGGGGCCAATGTTGGCGTTCGGTGTTGTGGGGCCGGCCTACGGCAAAGCAGGCGACTTGTGGGGACATAAACGCGTCTTTGTCTATGGCTTGTTGGGTGCCGGAATTTTTGCAGCGTTAACAGCGGTGGCTTGGGATGCGCCGAGCATGATCGCGTTTCGCATTTTGTCGGCCTCGGCTGGTGCGGCAACTGGTCCAGCGACCATGGCGTATATCAACCGCTTGTTCCCGCCCGACCAACGCGTTCGACCGTTGAGTTATTGGAGTTTTGTTAATGCGGGCGCACCAGTTCTTGGTGTTGTCGCTGGGGCACCGCTTGTTGAAGCTTTTGGCTGGCGGGTTATTTTCGCGTTCCAGGCACCGCTGTGCATCATTGGTGTGTTTGTTGCGGTGTGGTTGTTACCCGACACCGAACGTAAGAAAGATGTGCATTTCGATGTCGCGGGTTCGGTCACCTTGGGTGCTGGCGCGTCAATGATGTTGGCTGGTGTGAACCAAGGTCCGAAGTGGGGTTGGGATAGTCCGTACACCATTGGATTGTTGGTGGCGGCAACTTGGTCATTGGTGTTATTTATACGTATTGAAAAACGCGTGAGCGATCCGCTGTTGCCATTGCATTGGTTGAAGACCCGCAACGTTGCGTATCCAGTGATGTCGCAAACATTGGCCAACTTTGCCTACATGGGTGGCTTTTTGTTGGCTCCGCAAGTGTTCGAAGAGGTTTTGCGCTATGACAACAGCAAGATTTCACTTGTGGTGATTGCACGACCACTCACATTTGCCATCGTCGCGCCTCTTGCAAGTTTGATCACGATTCGTATTGGCGAACGGGCCATGGGAATGGCTGGGAGCTTGTGCGTGGTCGGGTCGATGTTGTCATTCGGATTTGTTGGACCAAGCACTGGTTTGATGCTGATGTTGTTTGCTCTCGGAATGTCTGGAGCGGGCATCGGTATGGCGAGTCCAGCGATGACATCACTCGTTGCGAACGCGGTCAACGAAGATGATCTTGGAGTTGCCGGTGCAATGCAACAATTGATGACGCAAATGGGAGCGGTGTTCGGATCGGTGGTGATGGTCACCGTGCAACAAGGTGTTGGTGGTGGAGATCCGACACCGGCTTCGTATCAAGCCGCGTTCTATGTTGCAGCCGGAGTTGCGTGCGCTGCAGTGTTTACAGCGTCTCGCGTCCGCTCAACCCCCCGAACATAGTCACATTTCATTGTAATTCTGGTGTCGTTTTATTCGGTATTACCGAATAAAACGACACCAGAAGCACAAGGGGTTATTCGGTGATGGCTTTGATTTCGTCAGCGACCTTGGCGGTGATGTCGCTCTGAGGAATTGCAGTCTGCATCGCCATCATCTTCATCATGTCGCCAGCGACCTTGATCTTGCCACCCATGAAAGCCTGCATCGCAGCAGCCTGATCGTTGAGTCCAAAAATCTGACGAGCAGTTGCCCAGTCGGTGGTAACAACGGCATCAGGATTTTCGAGTTCGCCGAGTTCGACTTCCATCTCACCTGACGAGGTGTCCATGTAACTCTTCACGGTGCCGTCACCAAAAGGAACATCGGTGATGACCTGATTGATCCGGATCACTGCGGTGATCTTGGGGGCTTGACCTTGGTACTTGGCACGGATGCCCTTAGCGGCATCCATCCATTCATCGGAAAGAAAAGGAAATGTCATGTCCGAGACAATAGTCCCGCCACTGCTTTACGGTCGTAACGTGATCGCACTTGTCGAGACTTCGTTGAGGAAAGCGTCGTCGATTTGCACACCCATACCCGAACCCTTGGGTAAGCGCACGTGACCGTTCTCTAGCCGAATGGGGGCGGTCACGATGTCTTTCTTCCAGAAGCGTTCAGATGCCGAAACATCGCCTGTAACGGTGAAATTCGGTAGTCCGGCAAGTGCCAGGTTCATGGCGCGGCCGATGCCAGTTTCGAGCATGCCACCACACCACACCGGAATTCCGCGCTCGCGACACACATCGTGAATGCGTACCGCCTCGAGGTAGCCACCGACGCGACCAGCCTTGATATTGATGATTGAACAAGCGCCTCGTTCAATGGCATCGACCGCAGCGAGCGACGACACGATGGATTCGTCGAGACATATTGGCGTGCCGACTTGTTTGGCGATGATGGCATGACCCGTCACATCATCTTCGGGGAGGGGTTGTTCAATCAGCAACAAGTTGAACGGATCAAGTTGTGCGAGCAAGGGTCCGTCATTGCGGGTGTATGCAGTGTTGGCATCAACTTGTAGTGGAATGTGTTCACCAAAGGTTTGGCGAATGACACGAACGGGTTCAATATCCCAACCTGGTTCAATCTTGAGTTTGATGCGGGCGTAGCCCTCATCGAGATATCCGCCGACAGTTTTCACGAGTTCATCAATTGAGTCGGCGATGCCAACCGAAACCCCCGAAGGAACCAGCTCGTTGATCGAACCCAAGTGACTGGCGAGTGAAACATCGTTCGCGCGAAGTTGAGCATCAAGCACTGCTGCTTCAAGTGCAGCCTTGGCCATACGATGATCTTTGACTGGTTCAAGAATGTGGTCCACGTCGTGAGCCGCGATACGACCGCCGTTGAAAGCAAATAGGCGCGGAATGAGGTGATGGACCATCACATGTTGCGAGCCCTCAACATATTCGCTCGAATACAACGGATCATTTCCGGAAACGCATTCGCCCCAGCCCACGTATGAATCGGTTTCAACACGAACGAGCAAAATGTCGCGAGCGTTCTCGGTGCCAAACGATGTGCGAAATGGTGTCACCAAAGGCAACGAGATACGGCGTAATTCAATGGCTCGAATTGTGATTGGTTCAAGGTTGTCGATCATGACTGGCCCTTTGTGGAATGTCGAGGTGTGAGCACATACAAACCATCCTTCGTGAAGCCAGTGACTTCATGAGTGTGGAATGCTTGTGATAGTTGCTCACGCATATTTAACCGCCATGCGCGAGCGGATGCCTGGTCGGAGCGACGTAATTGCACGATGTCTTCGGGTGTTTCCAGAACAATTGAGTCACTTTCATTTACGCGAACTCGTTCGGTGCGGATATCCCAGCGAGCTAGCAGGCGATCGGTTTCATCGTCACCGTTGATGTCGTCATGAAGCGGTCCGTAAAAGTTGATGTGGAACTCAACTGCATTTGCACCAAGGCATTCAATGTTGAACCATGCATTGCGTCGCACCAAAGGATCAAAAGTCCACGTGATTGCGGTGAGTCCAGCATCGAGCGCCCATTGTTTTTGATGATTCTTCATTGCGGTGCCAAGTCCAGAGTTCTGCAACGCTGGATTGACACCGGTGATATGTGAATGCAAACACCAGTCGCCACGATGTTGGGCCAACATGCCAAACGAACACGCCACCATGACCTCGCCAGAATCTGTCGATGTAAATGCTCCCGACACATAACCACCTGCATGCGACAAGGCCATCAAGAAATCGGCACTCACCATTTCGCCAGTGCCTGGCCCCCACACCTGGTTGGCGCAATCTTGGAGTTGTTTCATTTCATCAAGGTGGTGCAACACCCTGATCGAATAGTCAGGCTTCATGGGAATGTTTGTATGCGAGTCGCACGGCAAGTGTTTCGAGGGCCAGTGGTGAAGTATCTTCCGTGAATTCGGAGCGATACGTTTCATCAGTTGCGAGAACCACGGTGAAATACATGCCGATGAACGCGCCTAAGAATCCGGCGACCCGCAAGAGTGATTCGGTCACAACAAGATCTCGTCCACTCAGTGTCCATGTGAAGAGCACATGCGACTTTTCAGTCATCATCCATGCCGATTGCGTATCAATGGAAATCGCGAGGAAGCCAAAAATTGTGAAGAAAAGAGTGAGCACAACGGCGACGAAAGTGATCTGCACCGATTGATTGAAAGTTGTCACAAGCGCAAGGTCAATCTTTTCACTTGTTGAAAGTTCTTCTGGTGGCGTGCCCTCTGCGGGTACAGGCAATCCTTCGGCTGGAGTTCCGACAATGATGTCTTGCACTTCATTCCACGAAGAAAACTTCGACAGTCCCGATATTGACTGGGGGATTCGCGAAAGAACAAAAACGGCACCTAAGGCAAAGAAAATGCCGACCCCAAGTAAATAAGGGATACCAGTGAGTTGTCCGGCGACCTGCCACACCTCAGCGTTGACGAAAAGGAAGGTGGTGAATAGTAAGAGCAGCGGCAACGCACGAACTAAAAGACGCCCGAGCATCGCCGCTTGCGAAAGCGAGTTACGTAACGCCCACGCCAGCAAATGGCCCAACGCGAAACTCGATGAAATGTAGATGACGCCCAAGATGGCGAGTCCTTCAATCGACGCCTGAAATGAGTCGCCCCACTGTTGGAAGGCCGCGCTCGGGATGGCCGGTCCGATGACAAAAGCGACGAGTTCGGGCTTGCCGATTTCTTTGGGGACAGCCAAGAACGGTCGTTTGAGGACGAGGTTTGTCACCGACCAGCCGAGGATCAGGCTGGCGATGGTGAGTCCGGCTGCGACCAGGTTGCGACCAAGCGACCACTCGGCCAAATTCAGTGCATTGAGGCCCCCAGCCAAATAGGCCACGATGAGAAAGGGCAGGGCTCGGGTCCAAATATCAGTTCGGGCTGAGTAGTTGGTGATGAAATGCGGAACTCCGCGACTGATGAACCAGTTTTCGATTTCTTTATGTTGCAAACGGTCCATGTCGTGAGCCTAGAGGGTGACGATAAACCACCCTGTGACGACAGTTTTGAACGAAATGTCAAATGCATTCGTCAGTAAAGGCCGCGACCGACCAACATGATGGGTACCTATGGCACGCATTCTCGTTTCCGAAGAAATTGCCGACGGCGGTCTTGACCGCCTGCGAGCAGCTGGACACACTGTCGACGTACAACTCGACCTCACCCCAGAGACGCTTCCAGCGGCTCTGAAAGGCGCTCACGCCCTGATTATTCGCTCAGCAACTCAAGTGACGGCTGAAGCTCTTGAGTTCGCTGATGAACTCATCGTGGTCGGTCGAGCCGGTATCGGACTCGACAATGTCGATGTTGAGGCTGCGACCCGACGTGGTGTCATGGTTGTCAATGCTCCACAAAGCAATATCGTCTCGGCAGCCGAGCACACCATGGCTTTGCTCATGGCCTGTGCGCGCAATGTACCTCAAGCGCACGCAGCGCTCAAGGCCGGTCGTTGGGAGCGCAGCAAGTGGGAAGGCGTTGAACTCGCCGACAAGACCCTTGGCGTCATTGGTCTCGGTCGCATTGGCAAGTTGGTTGCACAGCGCGCACTGGCGTTCGGTATGCGCCTCGTTGCGTACGACCCATTTGTCTCTGAAGAACGCGCTCGTCAAATGAATGTTGAAATGATGAGCCTTGATGACGTCATCGCGCAAAGTGATTTCATTACGGTGCACTTGCCCAAGACCAAAGAAACTAAAGGCATCATCGGCCGCGAAATTCTGGCCAAGGCCAAGCCCGACTTGCGCGTGATCAACGTTGCACGCGGTGGCATCGTTGATGAAGCTGCGCTCGCTGAAGCAGTTGCCTCTGGTCAAATCGCTGGC
>ERZ888423.2328-NODE-2328-length-14374-cov-8.863468_pt1 | contig 14374 bp, 15 predicted proteins | sample MGYA00520523_ERZ888423 | MGnify/ENA primary metagenome ERZ888423 (study PRJEB32303, sample SAMEA104408611) | aquatic metagenome | biome: Brackish water; feature: Pelagic; material: water | place: Baltic Sea | collected 2014-06-08T10:24:00 | depth 30,27 m ...
CCGAACTCTCGACGCGCCGGGAGGTGCACCTGTGGCGGGGCAGTCCGGTCGCGGTGCTGCAGGGCACGCGCCTGGCGGCCACCTTCGCGCCGGTCCCGGGTTGGCGGTCCAGGGCCGCCCGACTCGACGTGGTCGCGCTGCATCCCTGGCCGTGGCTCCGGCGGCCGGCAACCGGGTCTGTCGCGTCATACTCGGCATGGCGCAAGGCCCACACGTAATTTCACCCTGAGGTTTCACCCCGAGGAAGGCGCCACCTGATGATGACCGAAACGACCGCCCAGAAACTCGGTCGCCTCGTGCTCGGAACGTTGATGACCCTCGCCGGGATCGGGCACCTGAGTTTCGCGCGCGAGGAGTTTCGGGCGCAGGTACCTGACTGGGTGCCGGTGCCGCCCGATGTCACGGTGCTGGCCTCCGGCGCGGTCGAGATCGCCCTCGGTTTGGCGATGATTCTGGTGACCAAGCGGCGGGCGGTGGTCGGGCTGCTGCTGGCCGCGTTCTTCGTGGCGATCTTCCCCGGCAACATCGCTCAATGGGTCGACCAACGCGACGCCTTCGGCCTCAACAGCGATCGTGCGCGATTCGTCCGGCTGTTCTTTCAGCCGGTGCTCATCGCCTGGGCGTTGTGGTCGACGGGGGCCTGGCGAATGTTGCGCCGTCGGCCATGACCGGTGATTCAGCGCCCGTCGAAAAGCCGCACGCCGGTATCGGAGCAGGCGGATTTCAGGCGCTTGTCCCGAGTCCACAACTGTGCGCCGGGCACGAGGGCCACCGCTGCCATCAGGTGAACGTCGACAGCACTCAAACCGCGGCCCCACAGCCGGCGCTGGTCGGTGAGGTGCAGGATCTCGTCATGGCCGACGCTCGGAAAATGACGCAGGTTGGCGAGCAGACCCAGCACGACATCACGCCTCCGGATTGATCCGAGCGCCATCTCCTCCACGATCAGCGGGTGGCAGCCGACTTGATCCAATCCCAGCAGTTCGACGAGTTGGGGCTCGGCGCTGTGCAGATGGTCGATCCACAGCGCGGTGTCGACCAGGATCATCCGGCCCGTGGACGCCGGCGGGGACCCGATGTTGCGGACTTGTCGGTGCCGCCGAGGGCGGCCAGTCGGTGGGCGCTCTCGATACGGATCAGCGCCTGTAACCCTAGCCGCAGCAGGGCGGCGTTTTCGGTGACGCCGGTCAATTCGGCTGCCTTGGCGAGCAATTCGTCGTCGATCGTGACCGTAGTCCGCATGGAGCACCTCCAACTGCATCATTTGATGCGTTTTTAGATGCTATCAGGGGACGCTGGGGAATGACGGGTCCGGTGCGCGCGAACCGGCGCATCCGCGGGTAATTTGTCCAACCGGGATTCCGCAATCCGATCTGAGGTGGCGCGTGCTGTCCTATGTCAGTCGGTGGCCGATGGCGCTGCGGGTTGCGATGAGTTCCGCGATCGTCGTGCTGGCCGGGTTGGCCGCCGGCGATATCGGTGCCGGTCTCGTCGCGACCCTCGGGGTGTTCACCGCCAACTACGGAAGTGACCGGCCGTACCGCAACCGGGGTGCGCAACTGGCGGTGATCGCGGTCGCGTTGGCTGCGGCGGTGACGATCGGGGCCTGGGCTGCCACGGTGACGATCGGGGTCGCAGTCGTCGCGGTTTCGGTGATCGCGGTGTTCGCGGTCTGGTTGTGTGCGGCGTTGTCGGTGGGTCCGCCGGGTGCCTACATGTTCGTCGTGGTGTGCGCGGCCGGCGCAGGGATTTCGGCATCGCACCGGCCCGCCTGGCAGATCGGCCTGCTGGTGCTCGCCGGCGGTGCGATCGGCTGGATCGGCCAGATGAGCGGGGTGCTGATGGCCCCGCGCGGACCGGAGAAGGCTGCCGTGGCGGCCGCGGGGCAGGCCGTGGCCGGCTATCTCGACACGGTCGGCACGTCCGATTCGACCGTCGCCCGACGGCGTGCCGCCACGGCGTTGTCCCGAGCCTGGGCGGTGCTGGTCGATTACCAGCCGCGCTCGGCGCCGGGCGGTCGGCTACGCGGGTTGCGGGAAGCCAACCATGCGTTGCACGTGCTGTTCACCGACGCGATGACCGCGGTCGGGCAGGGCCGGGCGGTATCCGCCGATGCCGCGGCGATCGCCCGCGCGATCGCCACCGAGGAACTCGATCCCGGCGTGGTCGCGAATCGTGATCCGGGCCGAGCCCCGTTGCGGAGGCCCCCCACGATGACCCTGCTGAACCGGGCGATCCGACCGGGTGCGCAGACCCGGCGGGTGATGACGCGCGTCGGCATCGCCGCGCCGGTGGCGGGTGGCGCCGCCGGGATGCTCGGCATGGGCCACGTGTACTGGGCGATGGCCGCGGCCGTGCTGATGCTGCACCAGGGCGCCCACCGGGCCGCCACCGTCAAGCGCGGCGCGCAACGCGTGCTCGGCACGGTCGTCGGACTGGGGCTGGCCGCGGCCATCCTCAGCGCTCACCCGCAGGGACTGTGGCTGGTGCTGGTGGTCGCAGCGTTGCAGTTCGCCATCGAACTGGTCGTGGTCAGGAACTACGGGCTGGCAACGGTATTCATCACCGGCATCGCGCTGACCATCGCCGCCGCGGGCGGCCGGACCGACGTCGGGGTTCTCATGCTCGACCGAGGCGCGGACACCGCGATCGGGTGCGGTGTCGGACTGGCGGTCTACCTGCTCGCGGTGCGCCGCCAGGAGGCCCACCGGATCGATGAATCGGTCGTCTCCGCACTCGAGGGCACCATCGCCGCCACCCGGTTCCTGGCCCGCGGGGACGCCGATTCGCTGGCCTCCCGGGCAGCGCGACGTGACCTGCAGGACCGAATCTTCGACCTTGCCGAGGCCGAGGAGGCCGCCCGTCACGGGTCGGGCAGGGATCGGGCCGCCGCGGCCCGACTGGCCCCGATCGTGGCGGCAACCGAGCATCTCGGCTATGCGACGGTCGCCGCCTGCTGGGACGCCGAACAGCGGGGCGACAGCGTATTCGGCACCGCTGACCCCGAGTCCTATCTTGATGTGCTGCAGGAGATTTCCGAATCCGCCCGTACATCGACGGTTCCGCCGGTCGCTGAGGAATTGCCCCCGTTCGCCGCACCCGAGGTGCGGTTGTTGTCCCGCGCCCTGTCGGAGCGCCGGTAGGCCCGTCAGAAAAAGGTGCGCACCACCTCCACGACGTGGCCGCTGTCGTCGATGACCGGGATCATCGGCCATTTGTCGAAAACCGTGCAGGGATGCGAAATCCCGAATTCCAGCCAGGTGCCGACATCGACCGAATCTTGCGCGCCGGGCGGCAGGGCCAGGAACGCGTGCTGATCGTTGAGCTTGAACACCTCGCATCCGGCAAGGCCATCCGATGACCATCCCGCCGCTGTCCTGACTCGCTTCGGCACCGGCAGGCTCTGATCGAAGGAGACGTCCCGGCGGCCCATGGTGAGCAGGGCCAGGCCGGGCTCCGGACGGGAACAGACCTGCGCCCAGACACTCAGGGCAGCCTTGAATCCCCCTGCGGCGGAACCGGGTCTGGTCAACGGGGAGGTGTCCCGGTACAGCCCGTCGTCGTGGGTCAGGTAGCAGCCACTGCGCAGCACGGTGCGCCAATCCCCGGCCAGCAGATCGGCGACCAGGTCGAAGTGCGTGCTGCCGCCCGCGGTGACGATGACGTCATCGGTTTCGCATCGGCCGGCCAGGTGTTGGGCGGTCTGTCGTAGCCGCATCAGGTATTCGGTGACGACGGCCACCCCGGGCGCCGACACGTCATGACCCAGTGCGGCTTCGTAGCCCGCGACACCCACCAGGCTCAGCCGGGGGCTGGCCAGCACGGCAGCGGCCACCTCGTCGGCGCAGCCCAGGTCACGGCATCCGGTGCGCGCGCCGGGGGCGCCGAGTTCGACGCAGACCTGCACGGCCCGCTGCGCCCCGGCGGCCTCCAGGGCGTCGGTCATGAGCCTCACCCCGCGAACCGAATCGACCCAGCAGGTCAGCCGGAAACGCGGGTCGGCGTCGAGTTCGGCTGCCAGCCAGGCCAATCCGGCCGGGTCCACCAACTCGTTGGCCAGGATCACCTCGCGCACTCCGAAGGTGCGGAACATCCTGACCTGGCTGATGGTGGCCAGCGTCACCGCACAGGCTCCGGCGGCGACCTGCTTGGCCAGCAACTGCGGAGCCATATGGGTCTTGGCGTGCGGGGCCAGGCCCACCCCATGGCGCGCGCACCAGTCGGCCATCACCGCCAGGTTGTGCTCCAGGGCCCCGCCGTCGAGGACACACAGCGGGCCCAGCGGTCCGGCGGCGAACAGGTCCGGGCGCTCGGCGCAGATCTGGGCCGGCGTCCGGCCCGCCCAGGCCGCAGGCAGGCCCTTGAACCGAACGTCGACCGGCCGCAGGTTCAGTGCCGCCACCGCATCGGTGTCAAACGACATCATCGACAACAGCGAACCACGGGACTGTCCGGACGGGGGCGGATATCGTCGCGCCATGGGCACACCGGAATTCGACATCGTCATCGAGGGTGGCCGGGTGATCGACCCGGAGACCGGATTGGACGCGACGCGGTCGGTCGGCATCCGGGGCGGGTCGGTGGCGGCGATCTCCGATGGCGAACTCGCCGGCGAGCAGGTTCTCGACGCCCGGGGGCACGTCGTGACGCCCGGGTTCATCGACTTGCACTGTCACACCCAGTCACTGCCCGGCGACCGGATCCAGGCGTTCGACGGGGTGACCACGACGCTGGAACTCGAGTCCGGAATCCTGCCGGTCGCCGACTGGTACGCCCAGCAGGCGCGCGCCGGCCGCGCCATCAACTACGGCACCTCGGCATCGTGGAGCTTCGCCCGGATCGCCGAGTTGAACCCGCAGATGGGCGATCCCCAACCCAGCATCGCGTATTTCCAGGAGGCCTACCGCTATTCGGATTGGCAGCACGCGGTCGCGACCCGCGAGCAGATCGAGCGGATCCTCGGCCGGCTGGAGCAGGGCCTGGCCGAGGGCGCACTGGGCATCGGGATCAACAACGGTTACGTCCCGGCGGCGGGCGTGCATGAGATGTCACTGGTGGCGGATCTGGCCGCCCGGCACGATGTGCCCACCTTCACCCACATTCAGTTCATGTCCAATATCGACCCGGCCAGTTCCCAGGAGGCCTATCTGCGGCTGATCGCCTACGCGGCGACCTCCGGTGCGCATATGCACATCTGCCATCTCAACAGCACCAGCCTGCGCGATATCGAGCGCTGCGCGCAGTTGATCTCGGTCGCCCAGCAGCACGGCCTGAAGATCACCGTCGAGGCCTACCCGTACGGCGCGGCCTCCACCGTGGTGGGGGCGGCCTTCCTGGCCGACCCGTGCTACTGCGAGCGCACCGGCTCCACCTGGTCGGACATCGTGCTCAACGCCACCGGGCAGGCGGTACGTGACGAAGCCGAACTTCGTCAGGTCCAGAAAGACGAACCGGGACAGCCCATCATCTGGCACTTCCTGTCCCCGGAGACCGACCCGGATGACCAGCGCCTGCTGGACCTGTCGGTGCTCTATCCGGGCGGTGCCATCGCCTCCGACGCCATGCCGTGGGAGCGTCCCGGCCACGTCCTGGTGGAGGGTGATGTGTGGCCGCTGCCCACCGACGCGGTGGCCCACCCGCGCAGCGCCGGGACCTTCGCGCGGTTCTTCGCGCGGTATGTCACCGGGCGACGGCTGATCGACCTGCCCGACGCCGTCGCGAAATGCACGCTCATCCCGGCCCAAATCCTCTCCAGCGCAACGGCAACGGCGGCCCGCAAGGGCCGGCTTCAGGTGGGTGCCGACGCCGATATCGCGGTCTTCGACGTCGACGCCTTCGAGGATCGGGCCACCTTCGCCGAGCCGACCCACCCCTCGGCGGGGATGGCGCATCTGCTTGTCGGCGGTGTCCCGCTGATCCGGGACGGGGCTCTGGACACCACCGTGCGGGCGGGTGCCCCGGTACGGGGAACGCGGGCCGCCACCACCTGAGGGCAGCCGGACCGGCGGTTGGTCAGCCGATGCTGTCGACCGCGCCGGCGGCCTTGCTCTGGAACTCCGGCGGCAACGGGATGTAGCCGACCTTGTTGAGGTCGGTCTGGCCGACGGTGACCGCCGATTGCAGGAAGGCTTTGACGGCTTCGCCGGTGCCGCCGTCGGGGTATCGGGAGCAGACGATCGCATAGCCGGCCAGGATGATCGGATAGCCGAACTTCGCGGTCGGCTGGAACGCCGGGGTCAGGTCGAGCACGAGGTTGTTGCCTTCGCCGGTGACCGTGACGGGGGCGATGGATGTGCCGGCCCAGTCGGTGCCGATATGGGTGATTCCGGCGGGGGTCTTGATGTCGGCGGTCGGCAGGCCCTGCTCGATGGCAAACGACCATTCGTTGTAGCTGATCGCGCCGGGGGTGTTCTTGACCAGTTCGGCGGTGCCCTGGTTTCCCCGGGCACCCTGGCCGACGTCACCTCGGAACGTCTTGCCCGCGCCGCGGTCCCACGCCCCGCCGGAGGCGGCTTGCAGGTACTGCTGGAAGTTGTCGGTCGTCCCGGATGCGTCTTCGCGGTGCACGACCCGGATCTCTTCGGCAGGCATGGCTGTGCGCGGGTTCGGGTGCGCCCGGCCCGACGGCAGGTTGAGGGCCTCGATCGCCGGGTCGTCCCATCGGGTGATGGCGCCGGAGAAGATCCCGGCGAGTGTGGGTCCGTCCAGGATCAGGACGTCGACGCCGGGGAGGTTGTAGGTGATGGCGATCGGCCCGAACACGATCGGGATGTTCAGCGCGTCGGCGCCGCCGCAGCGCTGTGTGGCCGCGTTGTACTCGTCGCCCTGCAGGGGTGAATCCGAGCTGCCGAAGTCGGTCTTGTTGGCGAGGAAGTCCGCGATCCCGGCTCCGGACCCGTTGGCGGTGTAGCTCAGTGTTGTTCCCGGGCAGGCCTGTTGATAGGCCTTGGTGAAATGGGCGATCGCTGCAGCCTGGGCGGTCGAGCCGCCGGCGGTCAGTGCCTGCTTGTCCGGGCAGGCCACGGTGGCGTCCTTGGCATAGGGCTGTACCGGACCGGTCTGCGAACAGGCGGCCAGGACCAGTGTGCCCGCCGCGGCCATGACGGCCAGCGTGCGACGTTGGGTGTTCACCATGTGGGTGCCTCCTTCGAACCGGTGCGTCACCGTGGGCGGCTTGGGGTCAATCTGTACCGACTGAAATCCCAAATTCAAGGGTTCCGGCAACAATCAGCCACCCGGTCACGTGTTGTTCATCGGGGCGACGGCTGGCATTCATAAACCCAACCGGCAATGCCACATGCGTTCACTTGCGGTCGGAATAGACATCTGTGAATATCGACGGATGTCGAATCCAGGTGGGGATGTCTGCCGGGTGAACCCCATGGTGGCCGAACCGTTGACGATGGCAGCCGCGGCGGAGACGGCCGCGACGTTCAAGGCGCTGTCGGACCCGGTCCGACTGAGGCTGCTGAGTTCGGTGGCCAGTCATGCCGGCGGTGAGGCCTGCGTGTGCGATATCTCCGCGGGCGTGGAGGTCTCCCAGCCGACGGTGTCGCATCACCTGAAGGTGCTGCGCGACGCGGGACTGCTGACCTCGCAACGGCGGGCGTCGTGGGTCTACTACGCGGTGGTGCCCGAGGCGCTCGACGCCTTGTCCGCATTGCTGAGCGCGGTCGCGGCTTCCGCAGCGGCAGAGGCGGTTTCCCGATGACGCAGACGGTGAATCCGGACGTGCCGGTGGCCGGAAAGTTATCCACCCTGGACCGCTGGCTGCCGGCGTGGATCGGTCTGGCGATGGCGGCAGGACTGCTGCTGGGCCGGTGGGTGCCGGGGCTCAACGTCGCGCTGGAGAAGGTCCAGATCGACGGGATTTCGCTGCCGATCGCGCTGGGCCTGCTGATCATGATGTACCCGGTGCTGGCCAAGGTGCGGTACGACCGACTCGACAGCGTGACCGGTGATCGCAAGCTGTTGGTGAGCTCGCTGGTGTTGAACTGGGTGCTCGGTCCGGCGCTGATGTTCGCACTGGCCTGGCTGTTTCTGCCGGACCTGCCGGAATACCGCACCGGGCTGATCATCGTCGGCCTGGCCCGCTGTATCGCGATGGTGATCATCTGGAACGACCTGGCCTGCGGGGACCGCGAGGCCGCCGCGGTGCTGGTGGCGCTGAATTCGGTGTTCCAGGTGGTGATGTTCGCCGTGCTGGGCTGGTTCTACCTGGCGGTGCTGCCCGGCTGGCTGGGTCTGGATCAGGCCTCGATCGACACCTCGCCGTGGCAGATCGCCAAATCGGTGCTGATCTTCCTGGGCATCCCACTGCTGGCCGGCTATCTCTCCCGCCGGATCGGCGAGAAGGCCAAAGGCCGACAGTGGTACGAGAGCCGGTTCCTGCCCAGAATCGGTCCGTGGGCGCTGTACGGCCTGCTGTTCACCATCGTGATTCTCTTTGCGCTCCAAGGTGATCAGATCACCAACCGGCCGTGGGACGTCGCCCGGATCGCGCTACCGTTGCTGGCCTACTTCGCGATCATGTGGGGTGGCGGGTTCCTGCTCGGGGCCGCCCTGGGCCTCGGCTATTCCCGCACCACCACCCTGGCCTTCACCGCGGCGGGCAACAACTTCGAGTTGGCCATCGCCGTGGCCATCGCCACCTTCGGTGCGACCTCCGGTCAGGCCCTCGCCGGGGTGGTGGGGCCGCTGATCGAAGTGCCCGTCCTGGTCGGCTTGGTCTATGTGTCGCTGGCCCTGCGCAACCGCTTCCCGGCCACTGCTCCTACGCCCGAAAGGTAGCCCACGGCATGGCTTCTCGCCCTAGTGTTCTGTTCGTCTGCATCCACAACGCCGGGCGCTCGCAGATGGCTGCCGGCTTCCTGCAAGAGTTGGGCGGTGACGCCGTCGAGGTCCGCTCCGCAGGCAGCGACCCCGGCCCGCACGTCAATCCGGCCGCGGTCGAGGCGATGGCCGAGGTCGGCATCGACATCTCCGACCAATCTCCGAAGATACTCACTTCCGATGCGGTAGCGACCTCCGATGTGGTGATCACCATGGGCTGCGGTGACGCCTGCCCCATCTTCCCCGGAATCAGCTACCGCAACTGGGAACTCGACGACCCTGCAGGACAGGGTATCGACGCGGTGCGCCCGATCCGCGACGAGATCAGGACCCGTGTGCAGGCGTTGATCACCGAATTGCTGAGCGAGAAAGAGGAGTGATGACCAAGATCGAGGTGTTCGAGCCGGCGTTGTGTTGCGCGACCGGGGTGTGCGGGGAGGACGTCGACCAGGCGCTGGTGACCTTCTCGGCCGATATGGATTTCGTCCGCAGTCGCGGCGGGACCGTCACGCGGTACAACCTGGCCAGCGAGCCACAGGCATTCGCCGACAACGAAGCCGTCAAAGCCTTCCTGCACCTGTCCGGATCCGCCGGGCTGCCGCTGATTCTTGTCGACGGAGTCACTGCGATGACCGGCCGCTACCCGGACCGGGCACAACTGGCTGCGTGGGCCGGACTCGACGCGCCGCACTCCGCCGGTGTCGTGGATCTGGGCATTGCCGCCGCCGATACCGGGTCAGGCGGCGGGTGTTGCGGCGACACCGGCTGCTGTTGAGCACAACCGCGGATATGAATTTCCTGGACCACCCACCGCGCTTCCTGTTCTTCACCGGCAAGGGCGGGGTGGGAAAGACCTCCATCGCCTGCGCCACCGCGATCACCCTGGCCGCCCAGGGCCGCAAGATCCTGTTGGTGAGCACCGATCCCGCCTCCAACGTGGGGCAGGTTTTCGGGCTGACGATCGGCAACACCATCACCGCGGTCCCCGCCGTCCCCGGGCTTTCCGCACTGGAGATCGACCCCGACCAGGCTGCCGAGGCGTACCGCGAACGCATCGTCGGCCCGGTGCGCGGGTTGCTGCCCGAAGCCGAACTGGCCTCGATCACCGAACAGCTCTCCGGCTCGTGCACCACTGAGATCGCCTCATTCAACGAGTTCACCGAACTGCTCACCGATTCCGGTGGCCGGATCGGGTCTTTCGATCACGTGCTGTTCGACACCGCCCCCACCGGGCACACCATCCGTCTGCTGCAACTGCCCGGGTCCTGGACCGATTTCCTCTCGGCAGGCAAAGGTGACGCATCGTGTCTGGGTCCGCTGTCCGGTCTGGAGAAGCAGCGCGCCGTCTACGCCGAGGCGGTAGCTGCGCTCGCCGACCCGGCTCGCACCCGGCTGGTGTTGGTGGCCAGAGCCCAGAGCTCCACCTTGGCTGAAATCACCCGCACCCATGGGGAACTCGCCGCTATCGGTTTGACGAATCAGTACGTGGTGATCAATGGAGTGCTTGCCGACCAAGGTGCTGACGACGATCCGCTGGCGACAGCCATCATTCGGCGCGAGCAGCGGGCGATCGCGGCGCTGCCCGCCGAACTGCGAAGCTTGCCGCTGGATCAGGTCGAACTGAAGGCCACTAATATCGTCGGACTCGACGCTCTGGCATCGCTCTTCACCCCCGATGCCGAACCCGGTGATCAGGCAGCCGACCCACTCGGGATGGCCGATGCACCCTTGGCGGCGTTGGTCGACGAGATCGCCGCCGGCGACAAAGGGCTGATCATGTGCATGGGCAAGGGTGGTGTCGGTAAGACCACGGTGGCCGCGGCGATCGCAGTGGCGTTGGCCCAGCGCGGACACCCGGTGCACCTGACCACCACCGATCCTGCCGGCCATCTCGTCGACACCCTGCACGGAACACTGGAGAATCTGACCGTCTCCAGCATCGACCCGGTGGAAGCCACTCGGGTCTATCGCGAGCATGTCCTGGCCACCAAGGGCGCGGGCCTCGACGAGCAGGGCCGACTGATGCTCGCGGAGGATCTTCGATCGCCGTGCACCGAGGAAGTGGCGGTGTTCCAAGCGTTCTCGAGGATCATCAGCGAGTCCCGGCGCCATTTCGTCGTCGTCGACACCGCCCCTACCGGACACACCCTGCTGCTGCTCGACGCCACCGGTTCCTACCATCGTGAAGTGGCCCGCCAACTCGGTGACCGCCAGTTCACCACGCCGTTGATGCGGCTGCAGGACCGTGATCTGACCAAGGTCATCATCGTCACGCTGGCGGAAACCACACCGGTCCTCGAGGCCGCCGCGCTCGACGCGGAACTGCGGCGCGCCCAGATCTATCCGTGGGCCTGGGTGATCAACAACTCTCTCGCGGCCGCTGAGCCCACCTCCCCGCTATTGCGGCGCCGTGCCGCCGCGGAAACCTCGGAGATCGAAACCGTGCGAAACAACTACGCCGACCGCATGGCGCTGGTACCACTGTTGGCAGTCGAACCAGTCGGCATTCCCGCGCTCCAGGCTCTCGCCAATGCACGCGACACCGACACCCGATAGAGGTCAACACGTGGACAGCGCGGACACCGACGTCGACATCGTCGTCATCGGCGGCGGCCAGGCCGGGCTCGCGGCGGGCTATTACCTGCGCCGGGCCGGCTTCCGGTTCGTGATCCTTGACGACCAACCGGTGCCGGGTGGGTCGTGGCCGCACACCTGGGCGTCGTTGACCTTGTTCTCCCCGGCGACGTTCTCGTCGTTGCCGGGATGGCCGATGCCGAACTGGCCGAACGGGTTTCCGCCGGGCCGCCACGTCGTCGACTACCTGCGCGCCTACGAGCAGCGGTACGAGCTGCCGGTGCGCAGGCCGGTCCGGGTGCAGACGGTCGTCCGCGAAGGTTCTCATCTGCTGGTCTCCACCTCGGCGGGCCGATGGCGTGCCCGCGGCGTCATCAGCGCAACCGGCACCTGGAGCCAACCCTTCTGGCCGGTCTATCCAGGATCGCGGACCTTCGCCGGGCAGCAACTGCACACCGTGGGCTACCGCGACGCCACCGAATTTGCGGGTAAGCGCGTGGTGGTGGTCGGCGGCGGCAACTCCGCGGCGCAGTTGGTCGCCGAGATCTCCGAGACCACCGACATCACCTGGGTCACCAACAGCCCGCCGCGGTTTCTGCCCGACGCGGTCGACGGGCGGGCGTTGTTCGACGTGGCCACCCGCCGGGCCGCCGATATCGCCGCCGGGCGCCCGGATACCGGTGGGACGTCCGCCCTGGGCGACATCGTGATGGTGCCGCCGGTACTTGCCGCCCGCGAACGCGGCGTGCTGCACGCAGCTCCGATGTTCGAGGGGCTGACCCGTGACGGGGTCTACTGGGCCGACGGCGAACACGGGGCACACGAACGGCCGGCCGATGTCATCGTGTGGGCCACCGGCTTCCGGCCGGCCCTGGCGCACTTGCGGGGGATGCAGCTGCGTGAACCCGACGGCACGATCGCCGTCGAGGGCACCCGCGCGGTCAGGGAACCGGCCCTGCATCTGATCGGCTACGGCGATTGGACCGGTCCGGGATCGGCGACCCTCATCGGAGTCGGCCGCACGGCCCGCGACGCCGTTGAGCAACTCCTCGCCCGCGCCGCGTAGCCACGATCCGCCCTTGAACGTCGGCGCGGTCATGCGGGAAAATCAGGTGTGCGAATCGCGATCAGCGGTGCCGGTGTCGCCGGCTCCGCGCTGGCGTACTGGCTGCACCGCACCGGGCATCGCCCGACCCTGATCGAGCAGGCGCCGGCGTTCCGAACCGGCGGCTACATGATCGACTTCTGGGGTCTCGGATACCAGGTGGCCAGGCGGATGGGCATCGAGCAGCAGGTCCGGGACGCCGGCTATCAGGTGCGTTCGGTGCGTTCGGTGGGCCCGCGCGGCGAGGTAAAGGCGGACCTGAGCGTTGACGCGTTCCGGAGGATGATCGGCGAGGACTTCACCAGCCTGCCGCGGGGCGATCTCGCCGCAGCCGTCTATCGGACCGTCCGCGACGATGTGGAGACGATATTCGGCGACAGCATCGCCGGCGTCGATGAACATGACGCCGGGGTGCGGGTCACGTTCGACAATGCCGAGCCCAGGGATTTTGATCTGCTGATCGGCGCCGATGGTCTGCACTCCACCGTGCGCGGGCTGGTTTTCGGGCCGGAGGACCGCTTCGAGCACTACCTGGGGTGCCACGTCGCTGCCTGTGTGGTCGAGGGCTATCGGCCGCGCGACGATCTGGTCTACGTCACCTACAACCGGCCCGGTCGGCAGGTCGCGCGGTTCGCGTTGCGCGGAGACCGCACCATGTTCCTGTTCGCCTTCCGGGCCGACCGCGACAGTGCCGGGGCATCTCCCATGGACCGGCTACGCGAGCAGTTCGGTGGCGCCGGTTGGGAGTGCCCGCAGATTCTGGAGGCCGCCGCGACTGCCGAGGACCTCTACTTCGACGTCGTCAGTCAGATCAGAATGCCGCGGTGGTCGCGGGGGCGGGTGCTGCTGATCGGGGATGCGGCGGGGTGCATCTCGCTACTGGGCGGGGAGGGCACCGGCCTGGCCATGACCGAGGCGTACGTGCTGGCCGGCGAACTGCTGCGAGCCGGTGGCGATCACCGACGCGCCTTCGAGCGGTACGAGCAGCGACTGCGCCCGCTGATCGAGTCCAAGCAGGCCGGCGCAACCCGCTTCATCGGATTCTTCACCGCCCGCACCCGCTTCGGACTGTGGTTTCGCAATGCGGCCATGCGCGCCATGAACTTTCGGCCGTTGACGTCGCTGTTCGCCGGTGAGATTCGGGACGACTTCGAGCTACCGGATTACGGGATGAAGCCAACCCGGTGAGCCGGCGGGTGCCGCCTGCTGTCAGGCGGCGACCGGGGCGTGCACGTCGCGCAGGCCCACTGCATTGCGCAGGCCCGAGCAGTTGTGGCAGCCGACGCAGCCGATGCAGTCCTCGCACTCTGAGCAGGCGACACAGGCCCGGCAGCGCCGGCAGGACACACAGGCCAGGCACGCGGCACATCCGCTCATCAGAACCGACAGTGCCGTGACGGCGCTGCCGGCGACACCGGCACTGCCCAGTGTCGCGATCGAACCGGCGACCGCGACGCTGGAGAAGGTGCCCATCGAGCCGGCGACGGCGACGCTGCCGACGGTGCCCATGGAACCTGCGACGGCCACGCTGCCGGCAGTGCCGATCGACCCGGCGACCATGGCACTGCCAACGGTGGCGACCGATGCGAGCACCCCGAAACCGGCGGTGGTGGCGAGTGACAGCGGTGCGAGCAGGAACTTGACCAACATCGCGTCAGCCTTTCAAGCTTTCGCCGCGTCCGCCGGGGTTTGCGTCGCTCCGCCAGCATCCCCCAGAAACCGATTGCCGACAGCACACACTGCCTAGCATTATGTGATGGCGCGAACGATCACCCTGCGACTGTCCGACGAGGCCTACCAGGCCGTTAAGCGCCACGCGGACGCCGATCAGCGGTCGATGAACGCCTGGATCGAGGGCGTTCT
>ERZ888423.2329-NODE-2329-length-14365-cov-4.975681_pt1 | contig 14365 bp, 14 predicted proteins | sample MGYA00520523_ERZ888423 | MGnify/ENA primary metagenome ERZ888423 (study PRJEB32303, sample SAMEA104408611) | aquatic metagenome | biome: Brackish water; feature: Pelagic; material: water | place: Baltic Sea | collected 2014-06-08T10:24:00 | depth 30,27 m ...
GCTTTGGCCCTTTGCAGGTGCCTGCCGCTAAATATTGGGGCGCGCAGACCCAACGCTCGATCCTGAATTTCCCAATCGGTTGGGAACGCCAACCTGTGGCCATCATCCGCGCTTTGGGTGTGATCAAAAAGGCCTGTGCACAGGTGAATATTGATCAGGGCGATATCGCCGCAGACCTAGGGAATGCAATCATAGTCGCCGCCGATGAGGTGATTGTTGGCCAATTTGATGACAATTTTCCGCTGGTTGTCTGGCAAACAGGGTCAGGCACACAAAGCAACATGAACGCCAATGAGGTGATCAGCAACCGCGCCATTGAAATGCTGGGTGGTGTGATGGGATCCAAGGCGCCCATTCACCCCAATGACCACGTCAATATGGGCCAAAGTTCCAACGACACCTTTCCCACCGCGATGCATGTGGCGATCGGCATGATGGCGCGCGACACATTGTTGCCCGGTTTGGCCAAGCTGCATGCGGCATTGCTGGTAAAATCAGATGATTTTAAAGACATCATCAAAATCGGCCGCACCCACACACAAGATGCGACGCCCCTGACACTGGGCCAAGAATTTGGCGGCTATGCACATCAGGTGGCCCAAGGCATTATGCGGATCAACAAGATCTTGCCTGAAATTTACGAACTTGCTCAAGGTGGCACCGCCGTGGGCACCGGCTTAAACACCAAGGTTGGCTGGGACAGCCGCGTTGCGGCCCAAATCGCGCAGATCACAAGCCTGCCCTTTGTCACAGCCCCCAACAAATTCGAAGCATTGGCCGCCCATGACGCGATGGTGATGTTTTCGGGTGCGCTAAAAACTGTGGCCGCCAGTCTGTTCAAAATTGCCAATGACATGCGTCTGCTGGGCTCTGGCCCGCGCTCAGGCCTGGGCGAGTTGATCTTGCCCGAAAATGAGCCGGGCAGTTCCATCATGCCGGGCAAAGTAAACCCAACACAGGCCGAAGCGCTGACCATGGTCTGTGCCCATGTCATGGGCAATGATGCTGCCGTCGGTTTTGCTGGCAGCCAGGGTCATTTTGAGCTGAACGTCTATAACCCAATGATGTCTTATAACGTGCTGCAATCCATGCAGCTTTTGGGTGATGCGGCGGGCAGCTTTACGGACAATATGGTGGTCGGCACCCAAGCCAATGTGGCGCGGATTGACCAGTTGATGAAAGAGAGCCTGATGTTGGTGACCGCGCTTGCGCCCACCATCGGCTATGACAATGCCACCAAAGTTGCGAAAACCGCGCACAAAAACGGCACTACCCTGCGGCAAGAGGCAATTGCCTTGGGCCTGGTGGATGGCGAGACCTTTGACCGTATCGTTCGGCCCGAAGATATGATCGGCCCGCGTGGCTGATGGGTACGGTTGTGCCACTGGCGCGGGCTCGCAAGGCCCGCGCAAAACTGCTTAAAAAGGCCACGGCCGATCAAAACGCGGCTTTGCACGGTTTGCCCAAGGCTGAAAAAGCATTGCAAAAGGCAAAATTAGCTCAGCAAAATTCTCAGTTAGATGGTCATAAACGCACGCCATGACCACGCCCGGCCCCACCAAACGTTCGCTCACCCTGCAGGGCCATCGCACCAGCGTGTCGCTCGAAGAGCCATTTTGGCAAGAGTTTCGCCAAGCAGCAGCCCGGCGCGCACAGCCCCTGAATGCGCTTGCAGCCCAGATTGATGCCACCCGCCCGGCAGAGCTTGGCCTGGCCTCTGCCATCCGGCTTTTTGTCCTGGAAGATTTGCGCACGCGTCTTGCAGCCAAAGACGCGTAGGTGCCCCCTCGCTTAGGTGTGACTGGCCCCCATATCCACATCATCGGCATCAGGCCCATCGACAAAGGGGGCAGGCGCCACACCACGATAGCCCATCGCAACCACGTATTTTTCTGAACTGTCCGCGCGACTGGCTGGCGGTTTGACATTGGCAACCATCTGAAAGTTCTTTTTCAGCATCGTCAGCAGCCCCATTTCAGCGCCACCTGCCAAAACTTTGGCCACAAACGTGCCCCCCGGCACCAACACATCAAACGCGAAATACGCCGCCGCTTCACACAGCGCCACAATGCGCAAGTGATCGGTTTGTTTATGCCCCGATGACGCAGCGGCCATATCGCTCATGACGACATCAGCCGGGCCACCCAGCCATGCCTTAACCTGATCATCCGCACCATCGGCCAGAAAATCCAGCACGTGCAGATCAGCGCCGGGAATCGCCAAGACATCTTGCAAGTCAACGCCCAAAACATGGCCCTGCGGCTTGCCTCGGCGCGCACCAAGCGCATTCACACGGGTTACGGCAACTTGGGTCCACCCCCCCGGCGCACAGCCCAAATCAACCACGCGCACCCCGGGGCGCAGAAAATGGAATTTGTCATCCAATTCGATGATCTTATAGGCGGCGCGTCCGCGATACCCCTCAAGCTTGGCTTTTTGCACATAGGGGTCATTAAGCTGGCGCTCGAGCCAAAGGGTTGAAGAAAGCTTGCGCCCCTTTGCGGTTTTGACCCGCACCCGCAACTCACGCGTGCCCCGACCCGAGCTTTTGCCCGAAGGTGTTTTTGCGGTGCTCATTTCAATGGTTCCTCTTGCAACACGCCATCGGCGCTCATCTGCGCGTACAGCAGCCCTTCACGCAGGCCACGATCAGCCACCGACAGCAGGTCGGTCGGCCACACGCGCATCATCGCCTGCAAAATTGCCGCGCCAGACATAATCAGGGCATGACGGTCACGACCAATCCGCGGATCCGTGCGCCGACCCTCAGGCCCCAACGACAGATATTCCTGAATGACCGAATCGATCTGGCCCGATGTCATCATCAGCCCATCAACCTTGGTTCGGTCATACCGTTTCAACCCCAGAAAAGACGCGGCCACAGTGGTAATTGTGCCCGACGTGCCAATAATCTGAAACCCAGCCCCAGCCGGGGTGTTCTGATAGGGTTTAAAGCCAGCCAGATTTTCTTCAAAAAACCAGCTCATCAACGCAAAGCGCGCAGCGTCGTCATCAACATCGCGGAACTGATCTTTCAGCGTGGCAACCCCCAGCGGCACAGAAATCCAATCAATCACCCGCGCGCCCAAAACACTTTCGCTGCCTGCTTGGCCAAAGCCTTCGTGCAGGCGCATGATCGCACGCCCCCGCAGCGCGGGCTGGACATTTGCCAAATCAACCCACACCAGTTCGGTCGATCCCCCACCAATATCGACCACCAACAGCTGTTCAGTGCGGGCGCTGACAAAGGGCGCACAAGACACGACCGCCAGCCGCGCCTCTTCCTCGGGTTTGATAATCTGCAACCGCAGCCCGGTTTCACGCTGCACCTGACGCATGAACTCAACACCATTGCTGGCACGCCGACAGGCCTCTGTTGCAACAAGCCGCATCTGGGTGATGGTATGGCGTTCGAGCTTTTTTTGGCAAATCCGCAACGCCTGCACGGTCCGCTCCATTGCGGCACGTGACAAACGGCCAGATACCTCTAGCCCCTGACCGAGCTGAACGGTCTTGGAAAAACTGTCCACCACATGAATCTGATTGCCCTTTGGTCGGGCAATCAGCATGCGACAGCTATTCGTGCCAAGATCAAGCGCCGCATAAAGCGGTGCCCGCTCAGCGGGATCAGGCGCGGTCGGCTCTACCGCTATGGGGAACGCGTCCGCACCTATGGGACGCTCGGGCGTCATCTGTCGCCCTCCAACACAAGTTATCCCCAAGGTAATGGTGCAAGCGCGCGCGCGCAAGCCTTGGCATCGCGCGGAAATCATCATTCAGACCGCACGCGTCGCACCGGTGGCTTTGAGTGTCGAAATTCAGCACAGTATGACGAGGGCGGCACTTTAGAAGCAGGGATTGAATAGGGGAATCATCATGGCACTTGTTACAATCGTCTATTGGCGCGACATTCCGGCCCAAGTTATCGTGGGTAAGGGCCGCACTGCGGCCAAACTGCCGCTGCCAGAGCGGTTTGAACAAGCGATTGATCGCTGTGCGATGAAAATTGGCGCGCGCGACACCGATGCCTATCTTGCAGAATGGCGCAAGGCAGATCCGGTTGAAATGGCCGGCGACCCACAAGAGATCGCCCGCGCCGAGGCCGACCGGTTGGAAGCTGAATATGACCTTGAGCGTATCAAAACCCTGATTGCAAACGATGGCTGGGCCTGACCTGCTGCCCCGCCCATGACAACACATTCGCGACCAAAGGAGGCCCCAGATGGCGCTGCTGAATTTCAAAGGCGATTCTGCGCAAACCGCAGCTGTAAACCCCAAGCTTGAGGCGTTCTTGCAAGGCTATTCGATTGAGGTCATGCCACGCACAGCGGAAAAAATTGCAGATTTCCGCCCACTCTTGCCTGCGGGCACCCGCGTTTACATCGCCCATATCGAAGGCACCGCGATTGAAGATATGGTGGCTACGGCAAAGCGGTTAAGCGACGAAGGCTTTACCCCCATGCCGCATTTCCCCGCGCGCATCATCAAAGACCGCGCGACACTGGGCGATTGGATTGCACGCTATCAGGGCGAGGCGGGCGTAAAACAGGCGCTGCTGCTGGCCGGGGGCGTGGCCACACCACATGGTGATTTTGCAACATCGATGCAACTGATGGAAAGCGGCGCTTTTTCTGGGTTTGATCGTCTGCATATCGCTGGTCACCCCGAAGGTAACCGCGATATCGATCCAGATGGATCAGATAAAATGGTGATGGAGGCACTGCGTTGGAAACAAGCATTTTCAGAGCGCACCAACGCAAAAATGGCGATGGCGACCCAGTTCTGCTTTGAACCAGCACCCGTCATCGCGTGGGCCGAACGTTTGGCAGCCGAGGGCATTTCGCTGCCGATCCATATTGGTGTGGCGGGCCCGGGGAAACTGCAGACCTTGTTGAAATTTGCGATTGCCTGTGGTGTTGGCGCATCGCTGCGCGTGTTGCAAAAGCGGGCGCGGGATGTGACAAAGCTGCTTATGCCGTTTACGCCTGACGATTTTCTGACTGCGCTTGCCGAACACAAAGCCGCCAACCCAGGCTTTGGGATTGAGTCTGTGCATTTCTTCCCCTTGGGCGGCATCACCGCAAACGCCACTTGGGCCATTCAAAACGGGGGCGCCGCAACCGCGCCTGCCACCCCAGCATAAGAGAGTTCCATGACACGCACAGTGATCGAATCCAAAACCAAAACCGTCGTCATCGGCTTTGATGAGCCGTTCTGCGTGATCGGCGAACGGATCAACCCCACCGGGCGCAAGAAATTGGCAGCCGAGCTTGAGGCCGGTGACTTTTCGACCGTCGCCCGCGATGCCCTGGAACAGGTCGCCTGTGGCGCTATGGTACTCGATATCAACGCAGGCGTGGTCTACAACTCAAACCCAAACCCAAATGAAACCGAACCGCCGCTGATGCGCCAGATGATTGAACTGGTGCAGGGGTTGGTCGATGTGCCGCTGTGCATCGACAGCTCGGTTCCCGGCGCGCTTGAGGCCGGACTGGCCGCCTGCCAAGGTCGCCCCCTGCTCAACTCGGTCACAGGCGAAGAAGACCGTTTGGAAATGGTTCTGCCGCTGGTTAAAAAATATAATGTGCCCGTTGTGGCTATTTCAAACGATGACACCGGCATTTCGATGGACCCAGAGGTGCGCTTTGCGGTTGCGAAGAAAATCGTGGAACGCGCCGCCGATTTTGGCATTCCGGCGCATGATATTGTGGTTGATCCGCTGGTGATGCCGGTGGGGGCGCTGGCCTCAGCCGGTCAACAGGTGTTCACATTGGTGCGCCGCCTGCGTGAAGAGCTGGGCGTGAACACCACGTGCGGTGCCTCAAACATCTCCTTTGGGATGCCGCATCGCCATGGTATCAACGCGGCGTTTTTACCGATGGCCATTGGCGCCGGGATGACAAGCGCAATCATGAACCCCGTACGTCAGGTTGAAATGGAGGCCATTCGTGCCGCAAATTTCTTGATGAACCATGACGCAAATGGTGGTGAATGGATCCGGTTTTCGCGCGTATTGGAAGCAGTGGCGGCCGGTAAATCCTTTGCCGAAGCCAGTTCAGAAGCTGCCGCCGCCGGTGGGCGGGGTGGGCGGTCTGGTGGGCGGGCCGGCCGCGCGCGCGGCTAAATTTCACCTAAAAAAACGGGGGCGTGCAATGATTGCGCCCCCACTTCATTTGCTGCAAAGAGTAACAACAGAGCTTTCCCCCGCCCTTAAAGGACCGTCAAGATGTCTCAGATCGCAGATGCGCTTGTTATTTTCACGCCATCGGGCAAGCGGGGGCGCTTTGCGATTGGCACACCCATTCTGACTGCCGCACGGCAGTTGGGCGTTGATCTTGATTCCGTTTGTGGTGGGCGCGGTATCTGTTCAAAATGCCAAATCACACCCGGGATTGGCGCCTTTCCAAAGCATGGTGTTACCGTTGCTTCTGATGCGCTCAGCCCGTGGAATTCGGTTGAAGAACGCTATAAATCCAAACGTGGTCTAATAGATGGCCGCCGTTTGGGCTGTCAGGCCAAGGTGATGGGTGACGTGGTTGTGGATGTCCCCCCCGAAAGCCAATTGCACAAACAGGTGATCCGCAAGGCCGCAACCACACGCGCCATCACCATGGACCCCGCCACCAAGCTCTACTATGTCGAGGTAGAGGAACCCGACATGCACGAACCCTCTGGTGATCTGGAACGGCTGGCCAGTGCTTTGAAAAAGCAGTGGGATATCAATGATATATCGGCTGATCTTAATATTTTACGCAAACTGCAACCCGTATTACGTAAAGGCAAATGGACGGTCACGGTTGCCTTGCACAAGGGCCACCATGACCAGATCCATCGCGTGCTGGAAATCTGGCCGGGCTTTTATGAGGGCGGGATTTACGGGCTGGCAATTGATCTGGGATCAACCACGATTGCGGCGCATTTATGTGATTTGCGCGATGGAAGTGTGCTGGCCTCATCGGGGTTGATGAACCCTCAAATTCGGTTTGGCGAAGATTTGATGAGCCGGGTCAGCTATGTCATGATGAACCCCGGTGGGGATGTTGAAATGACAAGTGCGGTGCGCCACGCACTGAATGATCTGGCCGGTGCAATCGCAGCTGAGGCTGAGGTATCGCCCATCTTGATCCTTGAGGCTGTGTTTGTTTGCAACCCCATCATGCATCATCTGTTGCTGGGGATTGACCCGGTCGAACTGGGTCAGGCACCCTTTGCGCTGGCCACATCCAGCGCGATGTCGCTTGATGTGGCCGCGCTGGACATCACGGTGGTCAACCCCAATGCACGGGCTTATATTTTGCCCTGCATCGCAGGCCACGTTGGTGCAGATTGCGCAGCAGTGGCGCTGGCCGAACAACCGGGCAAATCGAAAGATCTGGTGTTGATCGTCGATGTTGGCACCAATGCTGAAATTTTGTTGGGAAATGAAAGCCGGGTCTTGGCCTGTTCATCACCTACCGGCCCAGCATTTGAAGGCGCACAGATCAGTTCGGGCCAACGCGCCGCACCGGGCGCGATTGAGCGGTTGGAAATTGATCCAATCACCAAAGAGCCGCGCTTCCGGGTGATTGGCTGTGATCTGTGGTCAGATGCCCCCGGTTTTGCCGATGCGATCGCTAGCACTGGGGTAACGGGTATCTGCGGCTCAGGCATTATCGAAGCCGTCGCAGAGATGCGCATGGCGGGTCTGGTGGATGCGTCCGGCCTGATTGGCAGCGCTGAGCAAACTGGCACCCCACGCTGCCAGCCCGAGGGGCGCACCCATGCCTATCTGGTGCATGATGGCAGCACAGAGGGGGGGCCGGTGATCCGCGTGACACAAGGCGATATACGCGCCATCCAGTTGGCAAAATCAGCGCTTTATGCTGGGGCACGGCTGTTGATGGACCAGATGCATGTCGACCATGTTGACCGTGTGGTGTTGGCTGGCGCCTTTGGCGCGCATATCTCACCTAAACATGCGATGGTTTTGGGGATGATCCCGGATGCACCGCTTGATCATGTGACATCGGCGGGCAATGCGGCAGGCACTGGCGCGCGGATTGCACTGTGCAACATCGCCAGCCGGGCTGAAATTGAGGCGACCGTGCATCAAATCCACAAGGTGGAAACTGCGATCGAGCCGCGATTTCAAGAACATTTTATCGCCGCAAATGCCATCCCACATGCCACCGATCCGTTCCCGGAATTGGGCGCGATTGTCACGCTGCCACAGCCGTCTTTTAACAGCAATGGCGGTGGCGATGGTGGCAACCGACGGCGGCGGCGGGGCTGATAGTTCAGGCGGGTGGTCGCGCAATCTGCCCACCCAACGTTGGTGCAGGCACGCCGGTTGTCAGGGGCGCAGATAGGGGCAAACCAGCACAAACGCGCGCGGCCAAAAAACCAAAAGCCTGCGCCTCGAGCATATCACCGTCCAAACCGACGGCCTCAACCGGGGCAACAGGGCACGACATCTGTTGCCCCAGTGCGGCCATAAGCGCGGCGTTGTGCCGCCCGCCCCCCCCCACAAAAACCCGCTCGGGCGCAGTTGGCAGATGGCGCAACCCAGCCGCCACACCAGCAGCAGCGACAGCGACAAGCGTGGCGGCAGCATCGGCATCGGCCATCCCCGCGACCTGTGATTGCAGTCCCACAAAACTGTCGCGATCAAGCGATTTTGGCGGCAGCTTGGCAAAATAAGGGTGTGCCAGAAAGGTTGAGACAACACCCAGATTTACACGCCCCGTCGCCGCCAAAGCCCCCCCGTTATCAAAGCCAACGCCCAAACGCGCCTGTATCAGATCATTGATCGGCGCATTGGCGGGGCCAGTATCAAATGCCACACAGGCCAACGGCGCATCAGGGCCAGCCATCGCAGGATCAACCCATGTGATATTGCCAACCCCACCTAAATTTAAAAAGACCATCGGCCCACTTTGCCCAAGCTTGGCCCCCAAATAACGTGCGCAGGCAAAGTGAAAAAAGGGTGCAAGCGGCGCGCCCTGCCCGCCTGCGGCAACATCGCAACTGCGAAAATCCCAAACAACAGGCCGCCCCAAAGCAGCCGCCAACCGTGCACCTTGGCCCACCTGATGCGTGCCGCGCCTGCCCGGATCATGCGCCAGAGTCTGCCCGTGAAACCCAATTATATCTGCACAAAATCCGGCCCGCGCCTCAAGCGCACGCATGGCTTCAATATGGGCCAATTCAACCACACTGGCCGCAGCTGCTACACCAAGCCCCTCGGGCCACTGCCCCAGCGCACGCGTCAGCACAGCCCGCTCCTGTGTGGAATAGGCGCGATAAAAACTGGGGCCAAACGCCGTGATGCTGTGGCCATCCGTTTTCACCAAAGCCACATCAACCCCATCCAACGAGGTACCCGACATGCTGCCCAAAGCCCAATTTTCTGCCAATGCGCACATGGCCTTTCCCTTTTATGCTCTGAAAGCTATAGATCGCCTGCCCCAACATGGACCAAGCCACAATGACCTACCACCCAAAATCAGATTTCATGCGCGTGATGATGGAACGCGGATTTTTGGCCGATTGTACGGATTATCAAAGCCTTGATGATGCACTGATGGCGGGCGTTGTGCCCGGGTATATCGGGTTTGATGCCACGGCCAAGTCACTGCATGTCGGAAGCCTGATCCAGATTATGATGCTGCGTTGGATGCAAAAATGCGGACATAAGCCCATTGTTTTGATGGGCGGCGGCACAACCAAAGTGGGTGATCCGTCTTTTCGTGCCGATGAACGGCCCTTGCTGACCGCCACACAGATTGACGACAATATCGCCGGGATCAAACAGGTTTTTTCTGCCTATGTCAGATTTGGGGATGCGGCGACCGACGCGATCATGGTGAATAACGCTGAATGGCTGGATGGGCTGAACTATCTGGAATTTCTGCGTGATATCGGGCGGCACTTTTCTGTGAACCGGATGTTGGCCTTTGAATCGGTAAAATCGCGGCTTGATCGTGAACAGTCACTGTCATTTCTTGAATTTAACTATATGATTTTACAGGCTTATGACTTTTTGGAACTGAATCGCCGTTATGGCTGTTTGTTGCAAATGGGCGGATCAGATCAGTGGGGCAATATCGTCAACGGCATCGATTTGACCCGCCGCGTTCTGGATCATCAGATTTTCGGACTGACCTCGCCGCTGCTGACGACATCAGATGGCAAAAAAATGGGAAAATCGGCATCGGGCGCAATATGGCTGAATGCCGATATGCTCAGCCCTTATGAATTTTGGCAGTTTTGGCGCAACACAACCGATGCCGATGTTGGCCGTTTCTTGAAGCTTTACACCGAATTGCCGCTTGAGGAATGTAATCGTTTAGGCGCGCTGGTCGGGTCAGAGATTAATGCCGCCAAAGTGATTTTGGCCAATCAGGTCACAACACTTTGTCACGGCGCTGAGGCCGCAGCCACAGCCGAGGCCACCGCCCGCGCCGTTTTTGAGCAGGGCGGCACCGGCGATGACCTGGCCAGTGTTTCAATCAGCCCCGCCACTTTGGGTGCGGGCCTGACCAATGTGCACTTTCTGACAACCACGGGGCTGGTCGCCTCGGGCAAAGAGGCCAAGCGGCTGATTGCCGAGGGCGGTTTGCGCTATAACAATGCCCCCATCACCGACCCCACCGCGCTTGTGACGGCAGAGATGATTGGGGATGCGTTGAAAGTATCAATCGGCAAAAAAAAGCACAGCCTTGTTTGTCTGGGCGATGATGCATGAAAAAAACGCCCGGTGGGATGTGCCACCGGGCGTTTTCAGTTTGCGTTTAAAACAGAGCGTTATTCTTCGACAGTGACTTTGGCCATGTAATCTGGGGAGCTGACCAATCCGTTTGCGGCGCTGTTTCCGCGCTTAATTGCGTTCAGCACCTCCATCCCCTCAATCACCGAACCAACCACTGTGTACTGGCCATCAAGATGTGGCGCAGGCGCAAAGGTGATGAAGAACTGGCTGTTGGCCGAATCTGGGCTGCGCGACCGCGCCATACCCACCACGCCTGCATCAAACGGCAGGCTGGAAAATTCGGCCGGAAGATCAGGAAAATCTGATCCGCCCATGCCTGCGCGGCTCAGATCAGCGCCGCGCTTTCCGTACATCACATCGCCCGTTTGCGCCATAAAGCCCTCAATCACACGGTGAAACACCACACCGTCATAGGCCCCTGCCCGCGCCAGTGTGGTGATTTGCGCCACATGTTTGGGGGCCACATCATCGCGCAAATCGATCACGATACGCCCATTGGCCTGACCGGCCAATTCAATCACCAAATTTGGGCCAGGGCCATCTTGGGCGGCCAAAGGCAAAGCTGCGGCCAACCAAAGCCCCACCCCTGCCACAGCCAGCCGCAATGCCGCACGCCGATCAGACATCAGCGGCCACCTTGACGCTGATCATACGATCAGGGTTGGCCGCAGGTTCACCACGCACAATTGCATCCACATGCGCCATGCCCGAAACAACCCGGCCATAGACGGTGTATTGACCATTCAGAAAATGGTTATCGGCAAAGTTGATGAAAAACTGGCTGTTGGCTGAATTGGGGTTTGACGAACGCGCCGCCCCCAGCGTGCCACGGTCATGGGGCAGTTTTGAAAACTCGGCTGGGATATCTGGCAAATCAGACCCACCCGTACCTGCGCGGCGCAGGTTAAAATCTTTCTCCGCGTTTCCGTTTTCAACATCACCAGTTTGGGCCATGAACCCATCGATCACCCGGTGAAACACCACATTGTCGTAAGCACCGGCCCGGGCCAGTTCTTTCATGCGGGCGGTGTGCTGCGGCGCAACATCGGCCAGCAACTCGATCACCACGGGGCCATCTTTCAACGTCATGATGATGGTATTTTCGGGATCTTTGATATCGGCCATCGGGCTCTCCTTTGATATTAACGCGCGCAACCCTAATGCGATCCGCCGCCAAGCAAAAGACCAAAGCGCGGCTTTGGTTGACGCGCCCGCACGAACCGATCACATAGACCCCAAATTTTTCATAGGAGCGACGCATGGGCTGGAAGACACTTGATGACATGGACCTTGCCGGAAAGATCGTGCTGACGCGGGTTGATATTAACGTGCCGGTCGAAAACGGTCAGGTCACTGATGCGACAAGGATCGAAAAGATTGTGCCAACCGTGCGTGATATTCTGGCCAAAGGCGGCCTGCCGGTGCTGATGGCGCATTTTGGCCGACCCAAGGGCCAAGTTGTTCCAGACATGAGCCTGCATCAACTGTTACCCGCACTGAAAATCGCGTTGGGTCAACCGGTGCAGTTTGTCGAATCACCTGATCGTGCGACGCTTGCGGCGCTGCCTGCCGGCAGTATTGCCCTGCTGGAAAACACCCGATTTGCCCCCGGCGAAGAAAAAAATGATCCCAGCCTTGCGGCAACATGGGCAAGTTTGGGTGATGTGTATTGCAATGATGCCTTTTCAGCCGCGCATCGGGCGCATGCCTCAACCGAGGCCATCGCCCGGCTGTTGCCTGCCTGTGCGGGGCGGTTGATGGCAGCAGAACTGGCGGCGTTGGAAAAGGCGCTGGGCAAGCCCGAACGCCCCGTGGCGGCCGTGGTGGGCGGTGCGAAAGTATCAACCAAGTTGGATCTTTTGGCCAATTTGGTCACACGGGTTGATCACTTGGTGATCGGCGGCGGTATGGCAAACACGTTTTTGGTGGCACAAGATATCAGCGTCGGAAAATCATTGGCTGAACGCGATATGGCCGCGACAGCACGCGATATTTTGGCCCGCGCGGCCTCAGCCGGCTGCCAAATTCATCTGCCGGTCGATATTGTGGTAGCATGGGAATTTGCGGCCCATGCGCGTCATGAAACGCTTGCCACCAACGCCTGTCCAGCAGATGCGATGATTCTCGATGCGGGGCCGGCAACAGTAGCGCAGCTGGCCGATGTGTTTGCGCAATGCCGCACGTTGATCTGGAATGGCCCACTGGGCGCGTTTGAACTGGCACCCTTTGATGCTGCAACAAATGCAGCCGCACAGACCGTGGCACATCTCACCCGCACCGGCCAATTGGTGTCGGTGGCCGGTGGCGGTGATACCGTGGCGGCTTTGAATAAGGCCGGTGTTGCCGACGATTTCAGCTATATCTCAACGGCGGGGGGTGCATTTTTGGAATGGATGGAGGGCAAGACCCTGCCCGGTGTCGCCGCCCTCATTAACTGATCACCCACCCCCAAGACACCCCCCCGTGGCGCACGCCGCTGCGGGGCAAAGGGGCTGATAAAATTCCTGCCCCCTGTTAGCGCCACCATCATTGGCCTTGGCAAAAGAACCTTCTAAACGTTTATTCAGTCAGATCAGTCAAAAGGAACCGCACCATGCGCGCCACCCGCACCGTTCAAAACATCCTGCGTCACTATGAGGGCGAAACCCCCGGCGTCAAAGCCAACCTGTGCCGCATTCTGATGAATGGCAAATTGGGTGGCACCGGTAAAATGATCATCCTGCCGGTTGATCAGGGGTTTGAGCATGGCCCGGCCCGAAGCTTTGCGCCAAATGCCGCAGGCTATGACCCGCATTACCACTATCAGCTGGCGATTGATGCCGGGCTAAACGCCTATGCCGCCCCTCTTGGTATGATTGAGGCCGGCGCTGATACCTATGCCGGTCAGATTCCGACCATTTTGAAAGCCAATTCTTCAAATTCGCTGCTTTCAGGCACAGCTGGCAAAGATCAGGCAATCACAGCGTCGGTCGATGACGCACTGCGTTTGGGGTGCTCGGCCATCGGGTTTACCATTTATCCTGGCTCAGACTGTTCGCTCAATATGTTTGAAGAGATCCGTGCGATGCGCGAAGAGGCTGCGCGCAAAGGCGTGGCGACAGTCATTTGGTCTTATCCGCGCGGCGAAGGCGTAACCAAAGATGGCGAAACCGCCATTGATGTTGCAGCCTATGCAGCACAGATTGCGGCACTTTTGGGCGCGCACATCATCAAGATCAAACTCTCAACCGATCACCTAATGCAGGCCGAGGCGCAAAAGGTCTATCAATCTGAGGCCATCGATATCGCCACCCAAGCTGCACGCGTGCGCCACTGTATGCAGGCATCGTTTGGCGGCAAAAGGATCGTGGTGTTTTCGGGTGGTGCGAAAAAAGGCGAAGACAGTGTTTATGATGACGCCCGCGCCATTCGTGATGGCGGCGGCAACGGTTCCATCATTGGCCGCAACAGCTTTCAGCGCCCACGTGAAGATGCGTTGGCGATGCTGGGCAAGTTGGTTGATATCTACAAAGGTCGCGCCTAAGCGCGCCCTTGGCGCGGCCCAAACCGATGGGCCGCGCGTTTTATTGATAAATCTGCACAAAAGCGATTCACAACCAAGAATCACTGTGTCAT
>ERZ888423.2330-NODE-2330-length-14364-cov-7.579216_pt1 | contig 14364 bp, 14 predicted proteins | sample MGYA00520523_ERZ888423 | MGnify/ENA primary metagenome ERZ888423 (study PRJEB32303, sample SAMEA104408611) | aquatic metagenome | biome: Brackish water; feature: Pelagic; material: water | place: Baltic Sea | collected 2014-06-08T10:24:00 | depth 30,27 m ...
GCGTCGAAGGGCGCCGGCGGAGGCGGCGGTGCGAACGGCTCCAGCGGCGGGGGTGGTGCGTCCATCGCTATGGGAGCCGGCGGAAGTGCCTCAGGTGCGGGTGGAAGTGCTTCGGGAGCTGGCGGCAGTGCTTCGGGCGCGGGTGGCAGCGCCTCAGGCAGCGGAGCCGCCAAGGCGTCGAAGGGGGCCGGCGGAGGCGGCGGTGCGAACGGATCGAACGGCGGCGGGGGCGCCAACTCGTCGTTCACGCCGGCCGCGGCGAGCGGCTCGGGCTCGTCATCGACCACGTTGCGTGGCGTCGCACCGGACAGCCCCACGCCGCACGATGGCCATGCGCCCTTGCCCTGTGATGCCAGAACCCGCTCAGCGACGGCGATCTGCTCTTCCTTGGTGGCCTGGTAGGCAGCGGGTGCGTACTCTCCGCCTCCGTGGCCGGACCAGGTGCTCGGTGAGAACTGCAGGCCACCGTGGTAGCCGTTGCCGGTGTTGATGGCCCAGTTGCCGCCGGATTCGCACCCGGCGACGCGGTCCCATTCACCATCGGTGGCTGCGCCGGCATGACCGGCGAAGGCGAGGCTGCCGCCACCGATGACTGCGCCGGTGACAGCGATCTTGGCGACGTTTACCGCTGACGAGGTGGGCTTGCGATGCTGTGCGCTCATAAGTTCGTGTATTCCTCTCTGAGGCGCTCGCGAGGTCAGCTGTGGGGTTCGGACTGGAGACGTCGCCCGGCCGACATCGTCGAAACGAAGACGGCTTTACCCCAAGGAGCCAGAAACGGCTCCAGGTCTCTGATACTTCGGCGGACCTAGTGGGTCCCCCGCCTCCATCCAGTTTGTTTCTCGTTGTCCCCGGGTACCAACGGATGGAGTTCGGCGCGGTTGGTCACACGGGAGGCCGGTCAGATTGTGGGTTCGACTGGCCCGATCACGACGGTAATGGCTCGCCGGAGTCGCGTCACCTCGTGGCTACTCTGACGGTTCGCGCCTCGGCAAATCTTAAAAAAACTCTAAAACCGCAGGAAAGTCTGTTGTTCCTGCAGGTGCCGCGCGCCGCTACCGCGCTGTAGCCATCCTGTGACCCATTCGTTATGTGACGCAGATCACTGAATTGGGCGGCATTCAACCCTTCATCCGCCTGCAAACGGGGGAAGGACGTCGATCGTTTGCGCGTCGTTGAGCGTCATTCCGCTGTCCCGCACCGCAACTCCGTCGCACAAATACGAGCACCGGGCGAGGACGTTCGCGAGGTCGGTATGGCGCGCCTTGAGCCCGTCAATCAGTTCCACCATGGTCGCGCCTGAGGGCAGGTCGACCATCTCGGCCTCGGTGCCTGCCGCGGCACGCGCTGCGGCGAAATAGCGGACGGTGACTTGCGGCCGGAAGTGCGCCTGCATCGCCTAACCGCCGATCGCGCTCATCGGGCGGTCCGGCTGGACGAAATCGGGGTCATTGATTCCGTGCCCCGCGGCCTTGGCCCACATCGCGGCCCGCCACGCTGCCGCGAGAGCGTCGTCGTCCGCGCCCGCGCGAAGCAGCGCACGCAGATCGGTTTCCTCGCGTGCGAACAGGCAGTTGCGGACCTGCCCGTCGGCAGTGAGCCTGGTCCGGTCGCACGCCGAACAGAACGCTTGGGAGACAGACGCGATGATGCCGACCCGCCCGATCACCCGTGCGCCGTCCTCAGCTGAGGAAACCTGCCACAGCTGAGCCGGTGCGGAACCACGCGGAGTCGGGTCCGGTGTCAGTGTGAAATGACGCTGCAGCGTGTTGAATACATCGTCGGCGCCGATAGCGCGGTCTCGCTGCCACGCGTGGCCGGCGTCCAGCGGCATCTGCTCGATGATGCGCAACTGGTAGTCGTGGTCGAGGCAGAAGCGCAGCAGAGCCACCGCATCCTCGAGGCCGGTCTCCGGGTCGAGTACCGCGTTGACCTTCACGGGACTCAGTCCTGCGGCGCTGGCGGCCCGGAGTCCGGCCAGCACGTCGGCCAACCGGTCGCGGCGGGTGATGGCTAGGAAATGAGCGGCATCGACGGTGTCCAGCGAGACGTTGATGCGGTCCAGGCCCGCCTCTTTGAGCGCGGCGGCACGGGGCGCCAGCCCGACCCCGTTGGTGGTCAACGTGATCTCCGGCCGTGGGTGTAGCGAGGCTGTCTGCGCGATGACGTCCTCGAGGTGGGGGACGACCAGGGGTTCGCCTCCGGTGAACCGGACGCTGGTGATGCCGAGTCGGGTGACCGCGATGCGCAGCAGTTGGGCGAGCTCGTCGGGTTGTAGCTTCTGGTCGCCGGGCATCCAGTCCAGACCTTCGGCGGGCATGCAGTAGGTACAGCGCAGATTGCACAGGTCGGTGAGCGACACCCGCAGGTCCGTGGCGACCCGACCGAAGGTATCGATTAGTGGACCGTCGGTAGGTGCGGGGGACAGGGGTCGGTGCACGGACGGCACGCCGAGTGAGACGACCGTCACGGCGCGACTCCGGCAGGCACCTCGCGCGAGTCGACCGGCACGATCTCCTTACCCAGTGGCATCAGCGACACCGGGATCATCTTGAGGTCGGCCAACGCCAACGGGATGCCGATGATCGTGATGGCTAGCGCGGCCGCGCTGACGATGTGGCCGATGGCCAGCCAGACACCGAAGAAGATGACCCAGATGACGTTGCCGATCAGCGCGCCGGGGCGGTCGCCGGGCTTGTCGACGATCGTGCGACCGAACGGCCACAGCGCATACGCCGCGATCCGCAAGGACGCAAACCCGAACGGAATCGTGATGATCAAGATGAAGCAGATGAGTGCCGCGAGCAGGTAACCCAGCGCGAGCCACAGACCGCCGAAGATCAACCAGATCACATTGAGTATGAGTCGCATTTTCTTCCTCCAACGGTGAAAGCAGCCTACCGACATAACGGGATGCTGGTTGCGGTGGTGTCCGAGTAGAATCTCCTCGGACGCGTCCCGGCGCAGGCGGGGCGCCTTAGTTATGCATCCAACAGGTGCAGACTTTTATTGGCTTCAGATAGACAAGCAGGTGAGACCAGTGCCGACCGGCAAGGTGAAGTGGTACGACACCGAGAAGGGCTTCGGATTCCTCTCCCAGGAAGAGGGTGAAGACGTTTACGTGCGGTCCTCGGCATTGCCCACAGGTGTGGAAGGTCTCAAAGCGGGGCAGCGCGTCGAGTTCGGGATGGCTGCGGGTCGCCGCGGGCCGCAGGCGCTGAGCCTCAAGCTGATCGACCCGCCGACGAGCTTGACCAAGACTCGTCGAGAAGCCGCGGCCGCCGAGCACAAGCACACGCCCGACGAGTTACACGGCATGGTCGAGGACATGATCACGCTGCTGGAGAACGCGGTGCAGCCAGAGCTTCGCAAGGGCCGCTACCCGGACCGCAAGGTGGCCCGTCGGATCTCCGAAGTGGTGAAGGCTGTCGCCCAGGAGTTGGACGCCTGAGGCGCTGCCTTCGCCGAAACTGAGCTGGTGCTCAAGATTCGGGCCGCGTCGCTAGTCTCCCTGCACGCAACTCGGGTCCGAGGGGTCGCAGCCGGGCTGTCCTGGTTGGCCGGGCTGTCCAGGTTGACCTGGTTCTCCTGGCTGACCCGGGGTTCCGCCTGCGCCGCCCTGACCGGGGGCCCCACCTTGACCTCCCTGGCCCGGCGCTCCGCCTTGACCGCCAGATCCTCCGGACCCGCCAGCGCCACCGGCGCCGCCGGCACCTCCCGCGCCACCGTTACCCCCTGCTCCACCGCGGCCACCTGCTCCGCCCTGGCCGCCTGTGCCGCCGTTGGAATTCGAGGGGGTCGTTGCGGATGGGGTCATGATGGGCTCCGTTGAGGTCGTTGCGGGCTCTGGCTGGGTTATCGAGTTCTCGTCGGAGCCGCAGCCGGCGGCGGAGAAGGCGAGTGCGACTACCACGCATATGCCCGCGAGTGTCCCCATGATTGGTGGCCCTAACTCTATTTTTTAGCCACATTGCGCGGCAACGCTTCCGACGATAACGCAAGTCTCTCAATCCCACGCAAGCCCCTCAATACCAAAAGGTATCGAACGCGGGACGGGCAGAAGAGGTTGTCTCGGGGCCGGTTAAGTCGCGGCTAGTTCCACACCGTGCGCACCGACCATTCGGCGTGCGGCACCGGGAACTCGTTGCCCGCCTCGTCGCGGACCAGTGTCGGCAACTGCACGGCGAAGCCGGTGAGCCGGCCCCGCTGCGGGTCGACGGTCGGGATCGTCACAGCGAGCCTGGTGTCGGGCCGGAACTCCTCGATGAGGTCGTCGTCCTCATAGGCGCGCAGCAGCACCCAAGGTGCCCGCGCGACAGCCGACGGCACCGACAGTTGGATCGGGAAGCGGCCGCTCACCGGAAGCTCGCCCTGTTCTGCGGGCACCGTGCAGTCGGTCGGATTCAACACCTCGCAGAATCGGTAGGGCCCCACACGTGTCAGGTGCCCGTGTGAGTATGCGGAGATCTCTGGCAGTTGCGGTGTGTGGCCGCGGGTGAGCCGCCACAGCAGCGCTCCGGTACCGATGGACGCAATAAGCGCGACGGCCGCGAGAAGGGCTACAACACGTTTCATTCGGGCGTCACCGCCGCCACATCGCTGCGCGCGCCCTCCTGCTCGGCCAGCACCGGACGGTTGCCGCCCAACCCGGGTATCAGCGACTCGCCGCGATAGCTCACGATCGTTTGGGCGAGACCGAGCATCAAGATGGCCGTGATTGTGGTGAACCCTGCCCACAGATCGGTGTAGATCAACACGCCGGTGGCGCCTCCGGCGACCCAGGCCAACTGCAGCAACGATTCTGATCTGCCGAACGCCGATGCTCGCGACTCCTCGGGCAGGTCGTCCTGAAGTGAGGCGTCCAGCGACGCTTTGGCGATCGCGCTGGCACCCGCCGTGACCAGGGTGGCCGCGCCGGCGACCAGTAGATTGCCGGTCACCGCGGTCGCCAGTGCCATCGCGGTGACCGCTGTTGCGGATCGCACCACAAGGCGTGCCGGGTGACCGAGACTGAGGCGCGCGGCGCTGAAGTTGCCCGCGAAGTTGCCGACGGCCGCCGCCGCGCCGATCAATCCCAGGATGCGTAGCTGCTCCCACCCGTCTGCGTCCTGCGCCTTGGCCACGAAGGCCGGATACAGGAACAGGAAGCCGACCATCACCTTGACGGTGCAGTTGCCCCACAGCGCAGTGATGATGTTTCGGCCCAACGGCTGCCGAGTCTTCGCCGTTCTGCTGACCGGTTCGGGATGGCGACGCAACTCCCCGTCTCCGCCGTGGTAGCTCAGGGTGGTGGGGACCTCACCTTCGGTGACCTCCACCCACCTCGGAATCTGCATTGCCAAGACGGCCCCAGCCACCGTCGCCGCCACCACGACGTACAGCGCGCCGGGCATCTGGAAGAGGCTGAATCCCCACTCGGAGGCCGCCGCGATGCCGCCGCCGATCACGGTGCCGCCCAGCAGGCCGAACGTGGTCAGCCGAGAATTCACCCGTACTAAGTCGATCGTCGGCGGCAGCACCCGCGGCGTGACGGCGCCGCGGAGCACCGAAAAAGACTTCGACAGCACCATCATTCCCAGCGCACACGGGTAAAGCACCCACGGCGGGAAGCTCCCGGTCGCGCCGTCGTAGTTGGCGATCAGCACCACGGCCACCACGGTGCGCAATACAAAAGAGGCAGCCAGCGCGACGCGCCGGCCGTGCTGTAGCCGGTCCAGCGCCGGGCCGATCAACGGTGCGATGACCGCGAACGGAGCGATGGTGATGAGTAGATACAGGGCGACCTTGCCCTTGCTCTCACCGGTGGCGGCCGAGAAAAACAAGGTGTTGGCCAGCGCCACGGCCATCGCTGCATCCACGGCGAAGTTCGCGACGACCGGCCACGTCAACGCGGTCAGCCCCGACTTGTCCGCACCGTCGGCGGTGGCGGCCCGGTGCACGAGGTCATACATCCTTGAGCCCATCTCACGACTGCGTGCCGCGGCCGCTCGAGTCACCGTCACCTTTTCACCGGCACTGGCACCTAGGCGGCCCGGCTGATCTTGTGGAGGGTCGAAACTCCCATTCTGTGACCCACTGTGGCGGGCGTTATCCTCCAGTGGCGGCAGCCATCGGTTGGCGCTCTGGTTCGACGGGGCGGGCTGGCGTGGCGTGCGGCGGCCCGGCCTCCACGTTGGGTCGCTGGGGTAATGGGCCATCCCCGGGTGTTCGCTCGCAGGTGGGCGCGGGGGGTAGTAGCGTTCATCAGGCTGACCGCCAGGATCCCAAGGGTCACGCCGCGGTCCGGTCACGTGTCGATTCTCCCCCATGCGGGCGACAGCGGGCGTGCAGGCGGTCGGTGTGGCTACACCTTGTTCCCGTCGGGCAAGATTGGAGGCGATGGACAGCATGACCGAACCCGATCAACAGCAGCTGGACACGGGACCAGCGCCGGAGCCGGCACTGGAGGTGGCCGCTCCCACGCCGGTGGCGGCGGAAATGCCGCCGGATTTGGCTGAGTTGCTCAACGGCGCCGCCGATCAGGCTCGTGCGGCGATCGTGGAGTTCAGCGGTGAGGGCACCGTTGGGGAGTACCTCGGCGTCGGATTCGAGGATCCGGCTGCGGCCACCCACCGTTTCTTGGCCGAGTTGCCCGGCTATCGAGGCTGGCAGTGGGCTGTCGTCGTCGCCGCCTGCCCCGGAGCCGCCCAGGCCACCATCAGCGAAGTGGTGCTGATACCAGGCCCGACTGCGCTCCTCGCACCTGAGTGGGTGCCCTGGGACCAGCGTGTTCGCCCCGGCGACCTGGGGCCCGGTGATCTGCTCGCGCCGCCGGCCGACGATCCCCGCCTCGTGCCGGGCTACCTGGACTCCGGTGACCCAGAGATCGACGAGGTCGCCGCTGAGATCGGGCTCGGCCGTCGTCAGGTTCTGGGCCTGTGGGGCCGCGACGATGCCGCCCAGCGCTGGCACGACGGTGAACACGGCCCCGGGTCAGCGATGGCCAGGACGACCCGACGGATGTGTCGCAACTGTGGCTTTTTCGTGCCGCTCAGCGGGGCCCTCGGGGTGATGTTCGGGGTATGCGCCAACGAGTTCGCCTCCGACGGTCACGTGGTCGACGCCGAGTACGGTTGCGGTGCCCACTCCGACACACCCGCGTCCTCGGGTGCCGGGTCGCCGGTGCACGACCCCTACGACGACGGCGTGCTGGACGTAGTGGAGCAGCGCGAAAGCTAGCGCTCGGCGGCCTCTTTGATGCGGGTCAGCGATGCGTTCATGCCCTCGACCAGTTCCTGCTCAAAGGTGGGCACCCCGCCCAACAACGAGTTGACCAGCAGATTCGATACGGCCTTGACGCCGTTCTCGGCGTGCCGGGACTCAATGAGCCGAGTGCCTGCCTCCGTCGATTCGAGTTCATAGCTCCAGACGGTGCCGTTCTCGCTGACCCGGAACGCGAGTTTCTTCTCCGGGATCAGCTCGGTGATGCGGCTGGTCGTCGGCCAGAACAGGAAGCCGCGCCGATTGAGGTTGACGGTGCGGGCGCCTTGGCGCAGCCCACCGATCGGTTTCATCGCCCGGCACTGCGGGCTCCACTGAGGCATGAGGCTGAGGTCGGAAACCAAACTCCAGACCTTGGATGCCGGGGCGTTGATGTCGATCTCCGCTCGCAGCACAGGGGCTCCCATGGCTTCTCCTTCTACGTTCTTCAGCTCTATGTTCTTGAGCTCTACGTTCTTGAGCTCTACGTTCTTGAGCTCTACGTTCTTCAGCTCAAGCCGCTCTGGGCGCCACGCGACCCGCGGCGCACCGCGTGACGTTGCCACAGAAATATCGATGTGCCAAGAACTCCGACGGCCAGCCCTGCCACGGTGATCGGCCTCCAGCCGTGCAGCGAGGCCACCGTGAATGCGAGCACCGTGACGATCAGCCACCCACAGGTGATGACGACGATCACGGGCCACGGCGCCAACAGCGCTGCTGGCAGCGCGGGGGGCTGCCGAGGTTGGGGCTCGCTCATCCTCTGAAGGTAGCCGATCGCCGGCCGGATCCGGGCGGCCGCTGGGTAGTCTCAACGCTGTGAGAGCCGTCGATTTCGCCGCCGACGGCGACGAAAACACGTGATGGCCAACGACGTTAACGTCGTCGACGTCGTCGACCCCGCTGACCCTCGGCTCGACGACTTCCGCGACCTCAACAGCGTCGACCGCCGGCCGGACCTGCCCACCGGCAAGGGTCTGGTGATCGCCGAGGGTGTGCTGGTGGTGCAGCGGATGCTGGCGTCCCGGTTCATTCCGCGTGCACTCCTTGGAACCGACCGGCGGCTGACCGAACTCGGTGCTCACCTCGACGGCCTCGACGCACCCTTCTACCGGGCTACTGCCGAGGTGATGGCCGACGCCGTGGGCTTTCATCTCAATCGCGGTGTGCTCGCGTCGGCGTTGCGCGCCCCCGAGTTGACGGTGCGACAGGTTCTTGACGGCGCCACTACCGTTGCGGTGCTCGAGGGCGTGAACGACCACGAAAACCTCGGCTCGGTATTTCGCAACTGCGCGGGTCTCGGTGTCGATGCGGTGGTATTCGGCAGTGGATGCGCCGACCCGCTGTACCGGCGGGCTGTCCGGGTGTCGATGGGGCACGCGTTGCTGGTGCCTTTTGCGAAGGCGAAGGCCTGGCCCGATGACCTGAAACTGTTGCGGGAAGCAAATTTTCGAGTACTGGCCATGACGCCCGAACCCGGTGCGCCGCTACTGGCTGACGCTATGACAGGGCTTGCTGGGCACCGGGTGGCCATCCTGGTCGGCGCGGAAGGGCCAGGCCTTCAAGAACGGACCATGCGGTCGAGCGACGCGCGCGTGCGCATCCCGATGTCGGGGGGTACCGACTCGCTCAACGTCGCCACTGCCGCGGCGCTGGCCTTCTACGAGCGGGGTAGGCAGCGGGATAGGCTCGGTCCGGTGGGGGGAGACATGACCGCTGACGAGCGCTTGCGTGTGGGCCCCCACCCGAAGGGTAGGGGAGAGACATGACCGACGATTCCACGCCGTGGGCGACTGGGTTGACGGTGGCGTTGTTCGTCGCCGGCGTGATCGGGACGGCAATGGTCGTACTCAGCATCGGGTTGGCGCGGGTTCACCCGTTGCTTGCTGTCGGCCTGAATCTGGTTGCCGTCGGCGGCCTGGCTCCCACTGTGTGGGGGTGGCGCGCGGTGCCGGTCTGGCGCTGGTTCGTGGTCGGGTCAGCTGTTGGTGTGGGGGGCGCGTGGATTGCGCTGCTAGCGCTGGCCGCCGCTGGAACGAACGCCCAGTAGAACGTCTTCCCACGCTGGCACGGCGGGCCGGCCCTTCTTCGGGCGCGGCGGCTTGGCGGCCGGCGGTGGTTCGGGCGCCTCGGTGGGCGCAGTGAGGGGGGTGTCGGCTTCATCGAGTGCGAGCTGTTTCACCCGGGCCAAGGGCCGTAGCGGGCGGGCGAAACTCGGATCGATGAGCTCGTGGGCCGCGTCGTCGAAGGCCGTGACAGTTCCGCCGTGTGCGCCGGGCGCGAACCGGAAGTGCGCCTGAAGGTCCGACATGCCCGCGGTCCAGGCCAACTGCACTGTCCAGCGGCCGTCCTCGTTGCGCCAGGCGTCCCAGGCGGTGACTTGGGGGTCGAGGCCGCGCGCAACCAGTGCGGTCGTCACTGTCTCCAACAGGGTCAGCATTGACGGCCCGTCGGTGAGAACTGGATGGGCTGCGGTGGCCAACTCCGCGGCACGTTCGCGTTCCAGAAGCACCGGATGGGCGAACCGCTCGACTCGTGAGGTGGACGCTCCGGATGCCGAGGCAACTTGCTCGACAGACGCGCCCGAGCGGATTTTGGCCTGAATTTCCCTGGGGCTCAGCATGTTTCCGGCCTCGACATCGATCGTGGTTTGGTTGGAACCGACCTCGTCGCCGCGCACCGCGGCTTCAAGTCGCTCGTCAGAGCGCAAGACGAACTTCTCTTCAGAGTCGTCGGATTCACAGATGATCTGCCGGCTGTCGACGTCGAGACCGACGACTCTGAGCTCTCGCATTGCGACCTCCTCCGGGCTGATGCCAAGCCCGATATGCAGGTCACCCTACTGCGTTATCAGTCCGTAACCGCCGTGACACGCGGCAGTCTGTCGCGGCTAAAACCGCTCGCTGCTGTCGGGGTCAAGTAGGCCCCGACAGGGTGCACCCCGACATCTGCGTAACGCTGTGGCGATTCTGCGGCTCGCTTTCCGCCACAGCGTTACGCAGTTGGTGCTGTCGCGGGCTAAAGCCGCTCGGCGCCCTCCGTCGCGGGCTAAAGCCGCTCGCCATCCCACCGATCGCGGGCTAAAGCCGCTCGCCGCCCTCCGTCGCGGGCTAAAGCCGCTGGGTCACCCAGTCGATGCATTGAGTCAGGGCGCTGACGTCGTCAGGCTCGACAGCGGGGAACATCCCAACGCGGAGCTGATTGCGCCCCAGCTTGCGGTAGGGCTCGGTGTCGACGATGCCGTTGGCTCTCAACGTTGCCGCGACTACGGCTGCGTCGACCTCATCGGAGAAGTCGATGGTGCCGACAACCTGTGAGCGCAGCGCGGGGTCCGCTACGAACGGAGTGGCGAACGGCGACGCCTCGGCCCATGAGTAGAGGCGCGACGACGAGTCGGCGGTCCGCGCGGTCGCCCAATCGAGGCCGCCGTTGCCGAGCATCCAGTCGATTTGTTCGGCGAGCAGCACCAGTGTCGCTATCGCCGGGGTGTTGTAGGTCTGGTTCTTGAGGCTGTTTTCGATGGCGATGGGCAGTGACAGGAACTCGGGCACCCAGCGTCCGGTGCCGGCGATCGCCTCGACCCGGGCGAGCGCGGCGGGGGACAGCAGGGCAATCCACAGCCCGCCGTCGCCGGCGAAGTTCTTCTGGGGCGCGAAGTAGTAGACGTCGGCGTCGGTGATGTTCACCGGTAGGCCGCCGGCTGCGGAGGTGGCGTCGATCGCGACCAGTGCATCACCTGACCCCGTCGGTCGTTCGACCGGAACCGCCACGCCGGTGGAGGTTTCGTTGTGTGCCCAAGCGATCAGGTCGACGGACGGATCGGACACCGGTTTGGGTGCGCTACCCGCGTCGGCTTTGATGACGATGGGGTCACCGACGAACGGGTTCTTGGCCACCGCGGATGCGAACTTCGAACTGAACTCGCCATAGGTCAGATGCAGCGAGCGCTTGTCGATCAGTCCGAACGCCGCGGCGTCCCAGAACGCGGTAGAACCGCCGTTGCCGAGGATCACCTGGTAGCCATCCGGTAGGGAGAACAGCTGCCGAAGACCGTCTCGCACGCGCCCCACCAGGTTCTTGACCGGAGCCTGGCGGTGCGATGTCCCGAATACGTCGCCGGCGGCGACCAGCGCCTGGAGTTGTTCGGCTCTGACCTTGGATGGTCCGCAGCCGAATCTGCCGTCTGCGGGTTTGAGGTCAGGAGGGATGATCAGGCTGGTCGAGGCGTCGGACATGGCGACAAGCCTAAGGCTGACGATCGCCTGGCCAGGATGCGGGCACCGCCGCGATGCCGGTCACATGTGACGCAGCTAACCCAGAGGGGGCACATTCGGAGAAACGTCCTGTTCAATTCCTGGGACCACGGGTACTGTATTTGGACAGCGAGCATACGAATGTAAAGCCCACGGGAGGCTCACGAATGGCTGTCAAGACCGCTAGGACGCCCATCATCCGGCGCTGGCGCAAGAACATGGAGATAGGCAACGGCCCGCAAGACCAGGTCTACGTCGACATGCTCACCACGCTGTCCGAGGGGTCGGTGCGGCGCAATTTCAATCCCTACACCGACATCGACTGGGACGCGCCCGAGTTTGCGGTGACCCCCAACGACGAGCGGTGGATCCTGCCTGCGACGGATCTGATGGGCCAGCACTCCTGGTACCGGTCGCAGCCCATCGAGCGGCAGATCGAGATCGGGATGTGGCGCCAGGCCAACGTCGCGAAGGTCGGCCTGCACTTCGAGTCGATCCTGATCCGCGGTCTGATGGAGTACTCATTCTGGACGCCCAACGGCTCACCGGAATATCGCTACTGCCTGCACGAGGCGGTCGAAGAGTGCAACCACACCATGATGTTTCAGGAGATGGTGAACCGCATCGGCGCCGACGTGCCCGGCATGCCGAAGCTGCTCAAGTGGATACAGCCGTTCATTCCACTGTTCGCCGGTCCGCTGCCGATCCCGTTCTGGTTCGGCATTCTCGCGGGCGAGGAGCCGATCGATCACACGCAGAAGAGCGTGCTGCGCGAGGGCGCGACCCTGCATCCGCTCATGGAGCGTGTGATGGCCATTCACGTGGCCGAGGAGGCGCGGCACATTTCGTTCGCCCACGAATACCTGCGAAAGCGGGTTCCACACCTGCCGCGTCGCAAGCGATTCTGGTTGTCGATCTTCGTCCCGGCGACGATGCGAATTCTGTGTTCGGCCATCATCGTTCCACCGCGGGCGTTTTGGAAAGAATTCGAGATCCCACCCGCGGTCCGCAAGGAAATCTTCTTCCGGTCGCCCGAGTCGCGACAGATGCTGCGCGACATGTTCGGCGATGTCCGGATGCTGTGCCACGACACGGGGTTGATGAACCCGGTCGCGAAGCTGATCTGGCGGATCTGCAAGATCGGTGGCCCGCCCAGCCGCTATCGCAGCGAACCCGCGCGTCAGCACATCGTGACCGCCGCCTAGGCGATCACCTGCATCGAGCCGCTAGGTCCCCCAATTAGGAATCCCAATGCCTCACGTCATCACCCAGTCGTGTTGCAGCGACGGGTCGTGCGTCTACGCGTGCCCGGTGAACTGCATCCACCCGTCACCCGACGAGCCCGGATTCGCCACCGCCGAGATGCTCTACATCGACCCGGAAGCGTGCGTCGATTGCGGGGCCTGCGTGGCGGCCTGCCCGGTCGGCGCGATCGCCCCCCACACTCGGCTGAGTGAGGAGCAACTGCCGTTTGTTGAACTGAACGCGTCGTTCTATCCAGCGCGCGAGGGCAAGCTGCCGCCGACGTCAAAGCTGGCGCCGGTGCCCCAGGCTCCTGTGGTGCACGTGCGCTCGAGTGGTCCGCTGCGGGTCGCCATCGTCGGCTCGGGCCCCGCGGCCATGTATGCCGCCGACGAACTGCTCACCCAGTCGGGTGTCCGGGTCAACGTTTTCGAAAAACTGCCGACGCCCTACGGTTTGGTGCGTGCGGGTGTAGCACCTGACCACCAGAGCACCAAGACGGTGACGCGATTGTTCGACCGTATTGCGGGAATGCCCGGGTTCTCCTTCTACCTCAACTGTGAGGTCGGATCGGTTCTGACGCACGAGGAACTTCTCGAGCACCATCACGCGGTGTTGTATGCAGTCGGCGCACCCAACGACCGCCGCCTTGAGGTAGACGGCATGGGGTTGCCGGGTACGTCCACCGCCACCGAGGTGGTCGCTTGGATCAACGGGAACCCCGATTTCGCCGACCTGTCCGTCGATCTGAGTAGTGAACGTGTTGTCATCGTTGGCAACGGGAACGTGGCGCTGGACGTTGCCCGGATACTGACGGCCGAACCGGATACCCTGGCGCGCACCGACATCGCTGATCACGCACTGGCTGTCCTACGGAGTTCGCAGGTCCAGGAGGTGGTGATCGCGGCCCGCCGCGGGCCGGCCGCCTCGGCGTTCACCCTTCCTGAATTGATCGGTCTCACCTCGACCGGCGACGTCGTGCTCGACGCCGCGGACCACGATCTCGTGATCAGCGACCTCGCCAACGAAACTGACCCATTGACGCGCAAGAAGCTCGAGATCCTCGCCAAACTGGGCGAATCGGCAGCGGGCTTCGAAATGACGACCTCCGAGATGGCGTCCGCACGGCCCCGGATCCGGCTCGCGTACAAGTTGACCCCGCAGCGGGTGCTCGGGGACGCCGAGTCTGCCGGGACTACCGGAATCGAGTTCACCGTAACGGGAACCGACGAGGTCCGTCGGGTGTCGGCAGGCCTGGTTTTGACGTCAATTGGATACCGGGGCAAGCCGATTCGTGAACTTCCATTCGATGAGGTGGCCGCGGTGGTCCCCAACGATGGGGGGCGGGTGATTGATCCGGGCAGCTCCCAGTCGATGTGCGGAACCTATGTGGCGGGGTGGATCAAGCGCGGACCGACGGGCTTCATAGGAACCAACAAGTCTTGTGCCGCGCAGACGGTGCACAACCTGGTAGCCGATTACAACGACGGGCTGTTGATCGATCCGGTGCACAAGGTCGCCGCGCTGGACCGGTTTGTGCGAGGTAGGCGACCCGCGGTGATCGACGCCGCCGGTTGGAAAGCGATCGACGACGCCGAGATCGCCTGTGGGGGTGGGCAGCGACCCCGCA
>ERZ888423.2331-NODE-2331-length-14363-cov-52.609030_pt1 | contig 14363 bp, 19 predicted proteins | sample MGYA00520523_ERZ888423 | MGnify/ENA primary metagenome ERZ888423 (study PRJEB32303, sample SAMEA104408611) | aquatic metagenome | biome: Brackish water; feature: Pelagic; material: water | place: Baltic Sea | collected 2014-06-08T10:24:00 | depth 30,27 m ...
TTGGGGCGGAGCCGGGGGCGAGCAGGTCGACCCAGAGCGTGTCGGTTTCGTGCAGGCGCAGCCCCACCAGGGGCAGCTGGGGGGCCAGGCGGGTCCAGATGGCCTGGCAGAGGGCCTCGGTGGTGGGCAGCCGCCCCTCCGGCCGGCCCAGATCAAACTCCGGCCAGGCTTCATTGAGGAAGCGGAAGTCGAGCTGGTCTGTGACCTCCGCCCGGATGGCGTGCTTCACCTCAGAGAGGTTGAGCACCATGCCGTCGCCGTCGAGGGCCCCACCCATCGCCACGATCAGGGTGTAATTGTGACCGTGGCCAGGGGCCAGGCTGCAGGGCCCAAAGCGGGCTTGGTTCTGCTCGGCAGTGAGCTCGGGCAACCAATAGAGATGGCTGGCACTGAAGCTGGCCCGGCGCGTGATCACGCAAGGGCGACCCCGGCCATGGCTGGGACGTGGTGCTGACGCCGTCATCGCCCGGGGTTGGTGGCTCTCCATCCTAGAAACGGGCCCTGGGCCCTGGCGCCGCTGGCATGACCTCCCCCCCCCATCCCACCCATCAGGCCCTGGCCGAAAGGCTCCAGGGTCTCAACATCTATCTGGTCGGCATGATGGGGACCGGCAAGAGTGCGGTGGGCCGCCCCCTGGCCCAATCCCTGGGCTACCGCTTCCTCGATGCCGATGGCGCGATCGAACAGGTGGCCGGCCGCACCATCCCGGAAATTTTCGCCAGCGACGGGGAAGCCGGGTTTCGCGACCTGGAAACGGCGGTACTGGGCCAGATCGCCGGCTGGCACTCCCTGGTGGTGGCCACCGGCGGAGGGGTCGTGACCCGGCCGGAAAACTGGGGTCACATGCGCCAGGGCGTGGTGGTATGGCTGGATGCGCCCCCATCCCTGCTACTGGAGCGGCTGCGCCGCGATCCCACCCCGCGGCCCCTGATGGAGGCGGTCGACCCCACCGCCCGCCTCGGAGAGCTGCTGGGCCAGCGCCAGCCCCTCTACGGACAGGCCGACCTGCGGATCCAGCAGGATGGGGCCGATCCCAGCCAGGTGGCCGGCCAGGTGCTGGCAGGGCTGCCGGCCATCCTCAAGCAACCGGCTGCCGCGCCCCAGGCCCCGATCAGCCTGCGCAACGCCGATGGCAACAGCACCGCCTCACTCAACTGAGCCCGGGGGCTCGATCCGCACGGCGAACCACTGGATCGCCTTACCAGGGGCAAGCTCGAGTTCGCAGGCCGTTGCCAGCAGCCGCTCGGCCCTTTCGCTGGAGGTGGCCAGGACCGCCAGGTCGGCCGGCATGGGTTCGAGCTGCTCGAGCTTCCCCTCAAGCCAGGCCAGGGTTTCGGCCGCAGTGAGAATTTGCTCAGCCCCGGCGGGTTCGAGCACCACGTAATGATCAAGCTCCCGCAGGAGGGGATCGGACATGGCAGCAGCCCTATTGGCACCCATCCTGGCGCTGCTGCTGGCGGTGAGCTCGACCGCTCTGGCGGATCGGGCCAGCATCTGGCCCGAGTGGCGTCTGCCGGCGCCCCTGGCCCGCCCCTCAAACCTGCCGGGGCAAAGGGATCTCACCTACCCCGCCTGGATGGAGGGCCGCTGGCAGCTACACAGCGACAACTTCGATGTGGTGGTGCAATTTGCCGCTGACGCCAACGGTGCCGTGGTGGGCGATCGGGCCGGCAACGCGGCGGCGATCGGGCGGGCGCTGCTGGGGGAAGCCCTGCTGGAGGTGGCGGACGACCCCGCCAACCCCAACCGCCAGATCGCTTTGCTGCGCGGCAACCAGCGGCTCGAATCCACGGTGGTGGGGCGGCGCAGCGAAACGCCGGATGGGGATCACTTCTGGGCCGATGAACTGGCCCTGCAGGTGCTGCATGGGCCGGGCGATCCGCGGGTGAGCCGGGTGGAAACCCTCAGCCACTACAGCCGCCACAGCGACGGCAGCGTGGGCGCCGAGCAGTGGCAGGCCAGCTACCCCTCGCCCGCCCTGGGGTTGGCCGCAGCGGCCAGCAGCAGCAACCACTTCAGCCTCGAGCTGACCCCGGTCAACCCTGATGCCACTGCCAACCCTGATGCGCAAGCCAAACCAGAGGCTCAACTCAGCCCCTGCCAGCCTCCGCCGCAATCCGATCCCGCCAGTTGAACAGGGTCTCGAGCAAGGGATGGTCGAAGATTCCACCCACCCCGAGACCCGCCAGGGGGACGCCGCTGCTGGCGGGAAATTTGAGCAACCCCAACTGGGCCACCACGGCCAGATCGGCCAGGGAGAGGCGGCCGCCCACCAGGTAGGGCTGGTCGCCCACCAGCACGGCGAGCTGCTCGAGGTTGGTCTGCAGTTGCTGGCGCTCGGCTACGCCAATCACGCTGGCCAACGCCTCGCCCACGCCGGCCAGCATCCCGCCGGGCAGGCTGGTCACCAGTTGACGCAAGGGGCCCGGGGTGGAATCGGGCAGCAGGGCAGAGCGGAGCTGGGCGTCGCTGGCCGCGGCCTGCACCAGGGCCAGCCGGCAGCCCGCCGCCAGGGCCGTATCGGCCCAGTCTTCAACCAGCAGCACCCTGGCCCGCTCCGCCGGGGCCTCGGGCAGCAGCTGGGGCTCGGGCTGGTGCCGCTCGAGATAGAGGGCAATGGCGGTGGAATCGGCGATCACCTCAGAGCCATCCACAAGCACGGGCACTTGGCGTTGGCCGGAGAGACGGAACAGCTCCAACTGGCCCAGGCCAGGGCTGACCTCCACAACGGTGTAGTCGAGCCCTTTGACCGCCAAGACCAGCCGCACCTTCTCGCAGAAGGCGGAATGCCTGAACTGATACAGCTCCATCGGTCAAATCCAGCCTCTGGGCGGCAGAGTAGCCAGCACGCAGCAACGACCGACCAAGCCCGCCCGATGAAGGACTTTTTCCTCAATGTGACGCGCTACCCGCGCTACCTGGTGGCCTTTGGCCTGGGTTTGGCCAATTCGGTCTTCGAGCCCCTGGCCGCCAGGGGCCGCAATCCGGTCACGGCCGTGGCCCTGATTGGGGCCAGCATCAGCGGCCTGCTCAGCCTCGCCCTGATCCTGCATGCGATGGTGAATCCCACACCGCTGGCATAGCCATGGCACAGAGCCGAAGGGTGGAGCGGGTGGCTTCCCTGATCCGCCGGGAAGTCAGCGAACTGATGATTGGTGGGATCAAGGACGACCGGGTCAACCAGGGAATGGTGAGTGTCACCAGCGTGGAGGTGGCAGGCGATCTGCAGCACTGCAAGATTTTTGTCAGCATTTACGGCAGCGAGGAAGATCGGGCCCAGGCCATGGCGGGCCTGGGCTCGGCCAGCGCCTATGTCAAAGGGGAGCTGGGCCGGAGGCTGAAGATGCGGCGCACGCCCGAGGTGGTGTTCGTGCTGGATCGGGGCATCGAGAAGGGCACCTCGGTGCTGGGCTTGCTCAACCGGCTCGAGGGGGAGCGGCAAACCAAGGGCGAACCAGCAGAAGCCAGTGAGTTCTGAGGCAGGGTCAGACACCGGCGCCAGGCCCGATGGGGCCCTACTGCGGCTGATCCACCAGCTGCTGGTGGTGCGCACCAGCGGCAAACTGGCGGATCACCAGCGCGGCTATCCCCGCTGGGAGCTGGCTAATGCCGAACTGCGCAGCTTGCTCGAAGCCGGCGTGGGCGGCGTGATCCTGCTGGGGGGCAGTGCGGCCGAGCTGGCCCTGCGCTGCGCCCAGCTCGGCCGCTGGGCCGGCCAACCCCTACTGCTCTGCGCCGACGTGGAGGAGGGGGTGGGCCAGCGCTTTGACGGAGCCACCTGGCTGGTGCCGCCCCTGGCCCTGGGCCGGCTCTACGGCCGGGAGCCCGCGCGGGCCCTGGCCCTGGCCGAGCGCTACGGCCGCTGCACCGGCCGGGAGGCCCGGGCCCTGGGGCTCAACTGGGTGCTGGGGCCGGTGTGTGACGTCAACAACAACCCCGCCAACCCGGTGATCAACGTGCGGGCCTGGGGAGAGGATCCGGCTACGGCAGGCGCTCTGGCGACGGCCTTCCTGCGGGGCGTGCAGGCAGAAGGGGTGTTGAGCTGCGCCAAGCACTTCCCCGGCCACGGGGACACCAGCAGCGATTCCCACCTCACCCTGCCCCTGCTGGCCCACAGCCGGGAGCGGCTGGCGGCGATCGAACTGCCCCCCTTTCAACAGGCGATCGCCGCCGGGGTGGCCTCGGTGATGACTGCCCACTTGATGCTGCCCGCCCTCGATGGCGAGCGGCCAGCCACCCTTTCCAGGCCTGTGCTCACGGGCCTGCTGCGCCAGGAGTTGGGCTTCGAAGGCCTGATCGTTACCGATGCCCTGGTGATGGACGCCATCACCGGCCGCTACGGCGCCGGCGAAGCAGCGGTGCTCGCCCTGGAGGCCGGCGCCGACCTGGTGCTGATGCCCGCCGACGCCGGCGCCGCCATAGGGGCCATAGCGGCAGCGCTGCAGGGCGGGCGCCTGGACCGGGAGCAACTAGAGGCCAGTGCCGAGCGGCGGCGGCGGGCCCTGGCGGGGCTCGGGGCTGGGGCGCCAAGCGCGAGCCGGCCCGACCCCGAAGCCGCCGCCCAGCCCGACCAGGCCCTGGCCCTGGAGCTGGTGAGGGCCACCCTGGAGGCCAGCCCCGGAGGAGAAAGGCCTTCCCAGCCAGGGGTGAACCTGATCCGGCTGGATTCGGCCCTGGCCGCCCCCTTCCTGCCAGCCACAGCCCCGGCCGTGGCCAAACCGGAGGCCCAGGGCTGGCGCACCGTGCTGGTGGAGGGCCGCAGCCCCAGCCCCTGGAGCGGCCTGGCCGAGGCGCCGCTGGCCCTGGAGCGGCTGGGGCCTGGACCGGTGCTGCTGCAGCTGTTTGTGCGGGGAAATCCCTTTCGCGGCAGCGCCAACAGCGCCGAGCCCTGGCCCGCAGCCCTGCGCCAACTGGCCGCCTGCGGCCGCCTGGCGGGGCTGGTGGTCTACGGCAGCCCCTACCTCTGGGACCAGTTGCAGCCCCTGCTACCGCAGGGCATAGCCGGGGTCTACAGCCCCGGCCAGATGCCCCTGGCCCAGGCCGAAGCCCTGGCAAGGCTCGGCATGGGAGAGGATGGCGGGCAAAATATTTTTACAACCTAATAAATGGCTCCATCTTCCGGCAATTCAAACTACTTAAAAGGCGCCTGGTATCCAGTTGCTCGCTCAAAGGCGATCAAAAAAAATGTGCTTTTTAAGTCGAAAGTTGCCGGCATACCAATTGTGCTGACCAGGCTGGGCAAGCCCTTCGCCCTGGTTGATAGCTGCCCCCATCGGGGCTTCCCCTTGAGCTATGGATCCATTGATGAAAATGAAATCCAGTGCAAATACCATGGCTGGAAGATCAATGCAATCAATGGGGACTGCATCTCCATTCCCTGCCTCACCGAAGCCCAGAAGAAGCTGGGCATTGAGGCCAAAATAAAATCCCAGTCTCTGGCTTGCGTCGAGCGCGGGGGAATGGCCTGGGTTTATATCCCCTGCGGCAAAGAGAGGGCTTATACGTGCCTTGAATCACTGCCGGCCAGCTTTGATCGGGATCCGGACGTATACATCGAAAAGATTTTAAAAGCCGATATCGATCAATCCACAATTGGCCTCATCGACCCCGTGCACGTGCCTTTTGTGCACACCAGCAGCTGGTGGAAAAAAACAAATCCCCAAGACTTCAAAATCGAGCAAAGAAACTTTGAACCCAGCCAGCGCGGCTTCACCCTCAAGCGACACGTCATTACCAATTCGGGAAAACCTTACAAGCTGCTCGGCGAACCAGTTGAAACGGAAATACGCTTTGAGCTGCCCTCTCTCCGCCTAGAAATCATCCAAGGCACGCGCCATGCCGCCTGCTCCCTGACGGTGCTTGCCCCAATCGACCAGCAGACAACCCGGGTGCATCAATGCCTTTACTGGAGCTCGCCCTGGCTGTTGCCACTCAAGCCAATTTTAAAGGCTCTCGGAGAGACATTTCTGGATCAAGATCGCGTCATTGTCGAACAACAACAAGAGGGGATTGCCCACAATCCTGTATTGACATTAGTGGAGGGCGCGGACACCCAAGCCAAGTGGTATTTACGAATTAAACGCGAAATGGAACGCTGCCAAAGTGAGGGGATCCCCTTTGCAAATCCCCTCACGCCGGCCAGTCTGGAATGGATGAGCTGATCTTCGCCCATGCTCAGCCTCTCGATGATTGTGCGCAACGAAGCGGAGCGGCTGGAGCGCTGCCTGGCCTCGGTGGCCGGCTTCGTAGACGAGATGGTGGTGCTGGACACCGGCTCCAGTGATGCCACCATTGCCATCGCCGCAGGCTGCGGTGCCGTCGTGCACCAGCTGCCCTGGCCGGGGGATTTCGCCCCAGCCCGCAATGCCGCTTTGCAACACGTGCGGGGTGACTGGGTGCTCGTGCTCGACGCCGATGAGTGGCTGCTGAGCGAAGCCCGGGGGCCACTGCGGCAACTGATGGGCCAGAGCGATCTGCTGCTGATCAACCTGCTGCGCCAGGAGCTGGGGGCGGCCCAATCGCCCTACTCCAACGTGAGCCGCCTGTTCCGGCGCCATCGGGCCATCCACTGGAGCCGGCCCTACCACTCGATGGTGGATGACAGCGTGCTGGCCCTGCTGGAGCAGGAGCCCCACTGGCGACTGGCCGATTGCGACGTGCCGGCCCTGGGCCACGATGGCTACCGGAGCGAGCTGCTGGCCAGCGGCGACAAGGCCCGGCGGCTGCGCCAGGCGATGGAGGCCGATCTAGCAGCCCATCCAGGCGATCCCTACGCCTGCGCCAAGCTCGGCAGCTTGGAGGTGAGCGAGGGCAAGCGCGAGCGCGGCATCGCCCTGCTGGAGCTGGGGCTGGCCCAGTGCCCAAGTTCCTCTCAGCCGGTGCGCTACGAGCTGCTGCTGCACCTGGCCATCGCGGTGGCCGGCAGCGACCCGGCCCGCGCCGAGCAGCTCTACCGCCAGGCCCTGGCCCTGCCGCTGCCGCCACGGCTCACCCTGGCGGCCCGGCTGAATCTGGCCGGGCTGCTTCAGGAAGCCGGCGCCCTGGAGGAGGCCTGCGCCCTCTGCCAGCAGGCCACCGCGGCCGCTCCGGAACTAGCGCTGGGCTGGCTGCAGCTGGGGCTGGTGGAACGGCGCCGGGGGCGGATTGGGGCGGCAATTGGGGCCTACCGCACAGCCCTGCAACGGGACCCAAACCATGCCAGCGCCCACCAAAATCTGGCGGTGGCCCTGCTACTGGGCGGTGACCTGGCCGGTGCGCGCTCGGGCTTCCGCCGCGCCATCGAGCTGCTCCAGCAGCAAAACCGCCCTGACGAAGCTGAGGCTTTGCGGCGGCAGGCCGGCACGATGGTCAAGCTGGATGGGGCGTAATGGCAGATCTGGGCGGCCGCACTATCGCCGTGACCCGGGCCGAGACCCAGCTGGGGGAGGCCCGGCGCCTGTTTGAGGCGGCTGGAGCCTCGGTGGTCGACCTGCCGGCCCTGGTGGTGACGCCGCCCGATGAATGGGGGCCGCTCGACGATGCCCTGGCCGAACTCGAAGACTTCCACTGGCTGGTTTTCTCCAGTGGCAACGGCGTGGAGGCCGTGGAGCAGCGGCTGCGCCGCCTGGGGCGCAGCCTGGCCCACCGCCCCAACGGCCTCAGGATTGCCGCGGTGGGCCGCAAAACCGCCCGGCAGCTCGAGGCCCTCGGCGCCCCTGCCGACTTCATCCCGCCCAGCTTCGTGGCCGACAGCCTGCTGGAGCACTTCCCCGCCCCTGGCTGGGGCCTGCGGCTGCTGCTGCCCCGGGTGCAGAGCGGCGGCCGCACCCTGCTGGCGGAGGCCTTCGCCGAGGCCGGCGCCCGAGTGGTGGAGGTGGCGGCCTACGAAACCCGCTGCCCAGCTGGCCTGCCCAGCGCCGCGGTGGCAGCCCTGGAGCAGGGGCGCCTAGATGGGATCACCTTCAGCAGCGGCAAAACCGTCAGCCACACCTGCGAGCTGCTGGAGGCGGCCTATGGGCCCGGCTGGGCCGCCCAACTGGAGGGGGTGGCCGTGGTGTCGATCGGGCCCCAAACCAGTGAACGCTGCCGGGCCCTGCTGGGCCGGGTGGATGGGGAAGCCGATCCCCACGACCTGGCGGGGCTGGTGGAGGCCTGCGGCCGCTGCCTCGGAGAGCGGCCCTAGGGATAACGGGTTTGAACCAGATCCCGGAAACGGTCGAGGTTGGCCTGGAGCTCCTTGGTGACGATTCCCCCCAGGATGCTGGGCTCCATCAGGGGCGCCAGGATGCCGGGCAGCTCGTAGCTGACGCTCAGCTTCACCGCCGTAAAGCCGTCATCCTGGGGGTAAAAGCGCACCGCCCCTTTGGTGGGCAGACCTCCGACCGATTCCCAATGCAGCTGCTGGGCCTCGACCCGGTGACTGATGCGGGCCTTCCAGTGGAAGCGAAAACCCTGGGCGGCCAGGGTCCAGTCGGTGAGGTCTGGATCGTTGGGTTCGGTGACCACCGATTCAATCCAGCGCATCCACTGGGGCATGGATTCCAGGTCGCTCCACACCTCCCACACCTGCTCCACCGGGGCGCGGATCTCGGTGGTGACGCTGTGCTCAAGCCATCTGCCCATGAAATGTCCTACGCGATCGTGGTGGTGGTGGCCAGGATCGCCGTGGCGGCCAGACGTCCACTCATGGTGGCGCCTTCCATCGAATCGATGTAGTCCTGCTTGGTGTAACTCCCGGCCATAAAGAAATTGGTAACCGGCGTGCGCTGGTCGGGCCGGTAGGGCTCCATCCCAGGCGCCTCTCGGTAGAGGGACTGGGCCAGCTTCACCACATTGCTCCATACCAGCTTCAAGTTGGCGGCGGAGGGGAACAGCTCTCGCACCTGGGAGTCGGTGTGGGCCACGATTTGCTCGGTTTTGCTGGGGATCCAGCGATCGCCTGGGGTGAGCACGCACTGGAGCAGGGAACCCAGCCCCTCCCTGCGGTAGTCAACGGGGCTGGCCAGGGCCAGGTCGGCGAAGCAGCTGAAGTCGGCGTCGGCGGTGTAGAGCAGGTTGTTGAGGCCGCTGGGATGGGCCAGATCGCGGCGGGCCGCCTCCTGCGGGGCCCCATCTCCGAGTTCGGTCACCCAGCCGTCGTAGCGCAACTGCACCGTGGCCACCGGCACCGCCTCCAACTTGTAGAGGTTGTCAAACAGGGGCCACTGGCGCCAGGCCGGCGGGATCAGGCGCTGGATGCCGGGCACGTCACAGGCGGCGAGATAGGCATCGGCCTCCACGCTGATCTCGCCCTCGGGGCTGCCGAGGCTGAGGCCGGTGACCTCGGTGGCGCCGGCCGCTGAATCTTCGAAGTGCACCTGGCTGACGCGGTGGCGCAGGTGCAGCCGGCCGCCACGCTGCTCGATGTAGTCGAAGATCGGGCCGGTGAGCCAGCGGTGGGGCGAACCCTTGAGCAGGTTGAGCTTGGAGGCCTCGGTTTTGGAGGCGAACATCATGAAGATGGTGAGCATGCAGCGGGCCGAAATGGCCTCGCAGTCGATGAAGCCGAGGGCGTAGGCGATCGGATTCCACATCCGCTTGATGCTCTGCTGGCTGCCGCCATGGCCGAGGAACCACTGCTGGAAGCTGATCCGGTCGAGGTCGCGGATCACCTTCATGGCCCCCTCGTAATCCACCAGGCCCCGCACGATCGGGCTGGTGCCGAGGGCCAGGGCATTGCGCAGCTTGTCGATCCAGCCCAGCTGGGGGGTGGTGAAGAAGGCCTTGAGGCCGTTGAAGGGGGCGCCGAGGGCAAAGCGGAAGTCGAGCTCGCGCAGGTCACCGCCCGTGTTCACAAACAGGTGGGTGTGGTCCTTGGGCAGCAGGTTGTCGATCGCCCCCACCTTGCGCATCAGGGCGAAGAGGTTGGCGTAGTTGAAAAAGAACACATGCAGCCCCATCTCAATGTGGTTGCCGCCCTCATCCACCCAGCTGCCCACCTTGCCGCCCAGAAACGGCCGGGCCTCATAGAGATCCACCTGGTGGCCGGCATCCACCAGATCCACCGCCGCAGATAAACCGGCCAGTCCCGCTCCCACGATGGCGACCTGCACCCTTTCAACCCTCAGTAGTGCGCTGACTCTATGGAGACACTCCGCCAGGCAGCGAACAGGGAGCCTCCATACAGTGGTTGCAACTGGCGTAGATCTCGATGAGTACCGAAACTGTCACAGCTGTTGCAGCCCAGGCCCAAGCCACCTTCACCGCCAAAGACGGGAAGGGGATCCTGATCACCGAACCGGCCATGAAGCAGCTGGGGGCGCTGATGAATCAGCAGGGTGAGGCCAAGGTGTTGAGGGTGGGCGTGCGCTCCGGGGGCTGCAGCGGCATGAGCTACACGATGGATTTCATCGATGCCAGCGCGATCCTGGGTGATGACGAGCACTACACCTACGAACCCGCCGATGCTCCCAGTTTCGCGGTGGTGTGCGATCCCAAGAGCCTGCTCTACATCTACGGAATGCAGCTGGATTTTTCCTCAGCCCTGATCGGCGGCGGCTTCAACTTCACCAACCCCAATGCCAGCCAGACCTGCGGCTGCGGCAGCTCGTTTGCGGTGTGAACCAGAGCGCCCTGCCGAGCGATCTAGATCTGGTGGTGCTGTTCGGCTCACGGGCCAAAGGCTCCGCAAACGAATCGAGCGACTGGGATTTGGCGGTGTTGCTCCAGCCCAATCCCCAAGACCCCCTGCGCCTCTTTGGCCTGGACCTGGAACTGGCCCGGGCTCTCGGCTGCTCCAGCGATGCCCTCGACGTGGTGGACCTCTCGAGAGCCTCCTACTTGCTGCAGCGAGTTGTTGCAGAGGATGGTCAGTTGCTATTTGAACGGCAACCCGGCACCTTTGCGGCCTTCAAGTCTCGGGCAAGGCGCCAATGGGCTGACTGGACCAGGCGCCAGGCCAAACTCGAGCTCGAGCGTGCCGGGGCCGTACTGGAATGAGCCCCCTGGAGCAAGCGGTAATCCGGCGCAAACTCCAGCATCTTCAGGAGCTGGTGATGCTTTTGAGAGCCGAGAGCACAACCGGCTTGGCAGATTTCCTTAGCGACCGCCGCCAGCAGCTGCTAGTGGAAAGGCTTTTGCACCTGAGCGTGGAAGCAGCCAGCGATCTCCTGGAGCATCTCCTGGTGCAGGGTTCGGGCCGCCAACCCCAGACCTACGCCGATACTTTCATCCAAGCCGGCCAGGCAGGCCTGATCAGTCCAACCCTGGCCCAGCGCCTAGTGCCAGCAGCAGGGCTACGCAATCGGCTGGTGCACGACTACGAAGCAATTGATCCCAGCCGGGTGCACGCCGCCATGGGCATCGCCCTGGCAGACCTCGACGAGTTGGTCGGCCAGTTGTCCGACCAGATGGCAATCTGAGGTCACGACCAGGCCTGCCGCCTCCCCATGACCTCCCCAGAAGCATCCTCCCTGTTCGAGCAGGCCATGGAGCGCTACCAGCAGGGGGCGGCGCCGGCCGACTTGATCGGCAGCTTCGTTGCCATCACGGAGCAATCCCCCAACCAGGCGGCGGGATGGACCTGCCTGGCCTGGCTGCAGCTGCTCGATGGCCAGCACCAGAGCGCCCTGCGCTCCGCCAAGACCGCCGTGCGCCTCAACCCCCAGGACCCGCAGGCGCGCATCAACCTGAGCCTGGCCATGCTGGAAACCGGCGCCAAGGGAGTGCGCGAACACATTGAGATCGTGCAGCGGGTGTTGGCGATGGCCCCGGATATGGCGGCGGAGCTCAACGCCTCGATCGCCGATGGCCTGGTGCGCCAACCGGGCTGGAAGGCGATGGAAAAGGTGAAGGCCTGGCTCGCGGCTTGAAACCTGTTCTGCTGCTCAGCAACGGCCATGGGGAAGACCTCAGTGGCGCCCTGGTGGCTTCCCAACTGATCCAGCGGGGCATTGCCGTGGAGGCCCTGCCGCTGGTGGGCCATGGCACCAGCTACCGCCAGCTGGGCATTCCGGTGTTGGGCCGCACCCGCAACTGCAGCACCGGCGGCCTGGGCTACACCAGCCTGGCGGGGCGCATCGCCGAACTGCTCGAGGGCCAGATGCTCTACGTGCTGAACCGCCTGCTGCTGTTGAGGCGGCGGCGGCGCCACTACGGGCTGGTGCTGGCCGTCGGCGATCTGCTGGCCGTGCTGGGGGGCTGGTTTTCAGGCCTGCCCACCGCCGTGTATCTGGTGGCCTACTCCAGCCACTACGAGGGCCGGCTGAGGCTGCCCTGGCCCTGCGGCTGGCTGCTGGGCCGGCCAGGCATCAGGGCGATCTGGAGCCGCGATGAGCTCAGCGCCGCCGACCTCAGCCGGCAACTGGGACGGCCCGCCAGCTTCCTTGGCAACCCCTTTCTCGATGCGGTGAGCGGCAACGAAGCCCCAGCAGCGGGGGCAGGGGATCCGGAACTGCTCCTGGTGCCAGGCAGCCGCCTGCCGGAGGCGGCCCGCAATCTGGCTCTGATGCTGGAGCTGCTGGCCCAGCTGCCTGGGAAATTGCCAGTGGAATGGCCAGGGGGACGGCGCCTGCGAATGCGGGCCGCCCTGGTGCCCTGCCTGGAGCGGGCCTGCATTGCCCAGCTGGCCGCTCCCCTGGGCTGGCAGCTGGAGGGAGAGGACCGGCTGGTGCGGGGCCCCCTGGAGCTGGAGCTGAGCTGGGGCGGGTTTGGGCAACTGCTGCCCCGCGCCCAACTGGTGCTCTGCAGCGCCGGCACCGCCGCGGAGCAGGCGGTGGGGCTGGCCATACCGGTGCTGCAGCTACCTGGCCAGGGGCCCCAATTCACGCCGGGATTCGCCGAGGCCCAGCGCCGCCTGCTCGGTGCTGGGGTGTTCTGCGCCCCAGATCCCGCCAGCGCCGCCGAACTGGCACGCCAACTGCTGGAGCAACAGCTCGATCCGATCCGGGGGCCGGCCCTGCGCCGGCAGCTGGCCACAATTGGAAAGGAGCGCATCGGCAGGCCTGGGGGCAGCCAGGCCATGGCCGGAGCGATCATGAACCTGCTTGCGGCTTCGGCGCGATGACCACCCCCCCCACCCGGTTGCAGCAGCTCAAGGGCGCCATGGACACCCTGCTGGTGGTGGATGTGTTTGTGGTGATTGCCGGCGCGCTGTGGTTTGCCGCAGCCGTGGCCCTGCACAGCCAGCACGTGGAGGGGCCTTTGACCCTGTTCCAAAAACTGTGGGAGCCGCTGTTCACTCCGGCGATCGGGCTGCTGATGGGCGCTGCCCTGCTCAGCGGAGTGCTGGGCTGGTGGCAGCGGCGAGGGCAGCGTTGAGTTCGGGGTAGGAGAAGCTGAATCCCTGGGCCAGCAGCCGCTCGGGCCGCACCTGCTGGCCCTCGAGCACCACCTGGGCCCCATCGCCGAGCAGCAGCTGCAGCACCGGCGCGGGCACCGGCAGCAGGCTGGGCCGGCCTAGGGCCTGGCCCAGGGCAGCGGCAAAGGCGCCCATGGTGGTGGGCCGGGGGCTGACCGCGTTGTAGACGCCGCTGTAGGAGCCATCCTCGAGGGCGGTGGCGATCAGGCGGCAGAGGTCGTGGCGGTGAATCCAGCTCATCCACTGGCGCCCCGTGCCAACGGGGCCACCGAAACCCATGCGAAAAACGGGCAGCATCTTGCCGAGGGCGCCGCCATCGGCGGCCAGCACGATGCCGATGCGCAGCTTCACCAGGCGGCAGCCGGGGGGCACCTGGTCGGCGGCGGCTTCCCACTGCTGGCAGATCTCGGCCAGAAAGTCGCTGCCGGCGGGGCTGGATTCGCTGAACTGGGCCTGGAGGCTGGCGCCGTAATAGCCCACCGCTGAGCCGTTGACGAGCACCGCCGGGGGGCGCTGCTGGCGCGCCATCGCCGCCACCAACAACTCGGTGCTACGCACCCGGCTGCGGAGCAACAGCTCGCAATGGGCCGGGGTCCAGCGGCGCTCGGCAATCGGCTCGCCGGCGAGGTTTACCACCCCATCGGCCTGGGCGACGGCCAGCTCGAGGCCGTTGCCGGCCCAGCTGGCGGGATCGGCCGGATCGCCCTGGATGCAGTTGAGCCGCTCACCCACCAGGGCGGCAAAGGGCTGGAGCTGGCGGCTCACCAGGGTGAGCTCATGGCCCAGCTCCAGCAGCAGGGGCACCAACTCACGGCCGACAAAGCCTGAGCAGCCAAGCAACAGCAGACGCATCGATTCAGCCCAGATCGGCCGAGGCTAGGCCTTAACCTGACCCCAACTGGATCCCCTGCCGTGGCCGATCAGACCCCGCTAAAGAAGGGCAACCTGGTGCGCGTCAATGGAGCGGCCTATGCGGGCAGCCTGGAGGCCGCAGCCAGCGAGGCCCCCCTACCTGGCTACTTGCTGGAAGGCCCGGGCGAAATCCTGG